>Mya_p2__coassemble_484_pt1 | contig 64797 bp, 59 predicted proteins | sample Mya_p2__metabat2_high_PE_023 | metagenome-assembled genome bin Mya_p2 | reverse complement strand
ACTCTGCAGTAAATGGATAATTTGTTGGATATCTCATCTCAAAATGCGCTTCTGCTGCATTGATTCCCTTCTGCACTAATGCATCAATATCTGGCTGTGGTATTTCTGGTGTTTCTCCTCGTCCAAGATCCCAATATGTCTTCTCTCCATTTTTGAGGTTTTTATAGGAGATCAATGCTTGATGTGCCTGTATACTTGACATAACACCATATTTTGTCACTGTGTTATCTGTATGTCCAAAACCATTGTCTGCACTATACTTATTCACTAATGTCAAAATTAAGTTGTTTGTTGTTGTTCCAAATTCTGAATCAATCGGGTTAATTCCCAATGTTGTAAGTGTTAAAATTACTTGTGAATTTGATTCTGAACTTCCATAATCACAATTCTCTGGCATGACTGATTTCAAGTATGCTAATCCTTTTTGAATTGCGGTTTCTACTTCCGGTTTTGATTCTCTGTATGGTGCCAACGCCTGCAATGCCATTGCTGTTGTATCGATGCCTGCACTTTTATTATCTATGAGACCAAATCCACCAGATTCATTTTGGAATGTCAATAATCCAGCAACCATTTTATCTCTGGTCCATTTTGCACCTGATGGTACTTTTGTATTCTTCGCATCTAATGCAAGCAGTGCCCAGCCCACTTCATTAGATCCTTCCAACAAACCATCATGATTACAGATCATTTCTACTAGATTTTTTCCACCCACATTTGTAATGTCTTTTCCCATTACCTGTAATGCAAGCACTGTTCTTTCAATATCTGTTGCTTTTTGAGTAGCTTCCCATCCTTTTACTTTATCTTCTACATTCTGATAGTAGCTATCCAATTTTTCCTGAGGAATTGTTTTCCCTCCTCGAAGAAGCCCATATACAACCCACTCTGCAGTAAATGGATAATTTGTTGGATATCTCATCTCAAAATGCGCTTCTGCCGCGTTGATTCCCTTCTGCACTAATGTATCAATATCTGGCTGTTCCGCTACCCCTTCTGTTGTAGCTTCATCTACTTCTGCTTTACTTTCAACGACTGCTATTTTCTCACCCAAAATTGGCATTCCAAAATTACAGTCATCTTCTGGCAAAATCCATACAAGATCCGTATTTACAATATCTTTATTCAACAGATTTAATGTATCTTCTGACTTCATCTCATCTGCATTATTTTTTAGAACACTTTCACACTCTGGAAGATTATGCTCTGTTCCACCACAAACCTCATAATCACCTACGTATGCACAATTTATTAACTGAACAAATTTCGCAAAACTGTATCCTATGAAACCACCTTTAAACAGCTTTTCTCCTAAAAATTCTCCAGCAAAGTAGGAATTTGTAATTGTACCAGCTTGAAATTCACCTATCAGTCCACCAACATACACATCCTTTTGTGAACCTAGCTTCGCTGTAGAATAACAATTCTGAATTGTTCCACTAAAAGTAACCGCCATACTTCCGAATGTACCATTATAATCAATTACATTCTCACTCGTAACTCCCAGGTTCTGGATCACACCTGTCTCCGTTACAGCATTTGCCAATGGCTTATCTGTCAATGTAATTGTGTGACCATTACCATCCAGTGTTCCTTCGATTTTTTCGAACCACTGTCCGGATTCCATAACGTAATCCTGCTCCAGTGTGAATGTTTCTCCAGCAGCAATTGTGGATGGCAAACCATTTGCATAAGTTTTTACTTCTGCCGCCTCAGCAGTTTCTTCTGCAGAAGCTTCTGTTGCCTCTGGAGTTTCCGTTTCTTCTACATTTTCTGTATTCTCTGTGGTAGATTGCTCAGGCACCTCTGCTGGTGCTTCCACTGGAGTCTCCACAGCTTCTTCTGTAGTTGTGCCTTCTGTTCCGCTCAAAAGTTCATCTTGAACTTCTGTTACAACTACATTATCCGCTGGCAGGTCTTCTGCCAATACGGACATTGGAGATGTGCACAGCATCATGACTGCCAGCATCATACTCAAAAAGCGTTTTGTATTTTGTTTCACTTTTTTCATAATTTCCTCCATTCCTCATCTCTCGTTTGTAACTTTAGTTTTATTTTTTATAAAAGACTTACACTTCCATAATTCCATATTTCTTCTTGATTCGATCCAGTTTTCGTTCCAATGGAACTGCCAAGAAGAATAAGAATACAATGGTGGACAGTGCGTGGATTGCATTAAATGGAATTCCTGTCAAGATGGATGCCAAAATCAGTTCCCAATTGATTCCTTGACTGGACATCACAATAGATGCCATATCCATCATCAATCCGTATATAACAAAAGTTGCCACTCCTCCGTAAATGCATAAACACATTTTGTGAAACAGCTCATTGGCACGGCTTAACTGGCGCTTCTTATTTTTGCTAAATAAGAGTCCTGCCAGAAACCCGATGATTCCAAATGAGAACATTTGCCACGGAGTCCATGGTCCTTGTCCAAAAAAGAAGTTTGATACGAAGCCTGCCATTGCGCCTGTCAGGAAGCCGGCTTCTGCTCCCAGCCCAACCCCTGCGATGATCACAATGGCTGTGACTGGTTTAAACTGCGGAACCATGAAAAATGCCATACGTCCCGCAACTGCGATTGCTGACATTACAGCAATCAACAGTATTTCTCTCGCCTGTGGTTTTCGTTCTTCAAAGACCATTGCAAATGGTATCATTGCCAGTCCGATAATACACATGGCGATAAATAATTGACTTCGGTCATTCAAGAAGTAGATTCCAAACCAAATGACAAATGGAATTGCTACCAAGATCAGCAATGTTGCTGTCCATGTTCGTTTTCCAATTCGTCGATCGGTTTTCTGACTTCGTTCAATAAATGTCTGTACTTTGTATTCAGAGTCTGTGTCCAAAAGTTTTTTTCCAAAGATCAACATCAACAAGGACAAAATCATCTGCGCATATTGCCAGGATGTCAATTGCACACAACTGTTGATGGTCAAGTTGGAAAATGTATTTAGAAGTCCCATGCTTTCATTCAACCAAACATTTGCTACTCCCACCATTGCAAATAATAAGATTGAACTGATCATACTGATTGCAAATCCAGTTCTCACCACGGAAAGGCTTTTGATTTTCTTTCGATAAGACGAAATACCTGTCCACACCATAAGAATCATAAGAACAACTGCCATTGCTTTTAATCCAAAAGACAGTTTGCTGAGAAGCTCGAGTTTTCCTGCACTGATTGGATTCATTTCAAATACGCCACCCATTTGAATGGCTTGTTGTAGATTTGCAACGCAGTCTTCAAGCTCCCACAAAGTGTAGGTAGCCGGAAATCTTGCAAACTTTAGTCTCGGGATGGTAATCCACGGAAACACGCATGAGCATAGGAAAATGTAAATGCTTAGGTATAAGGGCATCATGCCCCTTGTATCTACGCCGGATGCTTGCTTTTGTTGCATGCCTCAATCACTTCCTTTACAGTGACTGCATCTGGGAATACATGTCGAGCCATGCGGTTTGCAGCAGTCGTATAAAAACTATTTCCGATAAAGAATTCCTTGGACGGACTTGCACTAACAACACCACCGTCAAAGAACAGTGCACAAGTATCACCATAAGACGCACAAAATTCTATATCATGTGATACCATCAAAATGGTGATTCCTTTTTCTTGCAAGCGTCGGAATATATTTGCCAATTTATTTTTATAGAATCCATCCAACCCTTTGGTCGGCTCGTCCAGCAATAAAATCTTCGGCTCTAACAATAATACTTTCGCCAGCGCCGCTCTTTGCTGTTCTCCGCCACTAAGATCATAAGGATGCATTTTCAACAAATGACCAATTTCCGTATCTTCTACAACTTGTTTCATTTTTTCTTCATGTTCTTTTCGTTTTGCAGGTGAAATATCTTGGCACATTTCCCACAAATCTTCCTCCACCGTATTTCCTACAAACAAGGTTTGTGGGTTCTGTGGAAGCACACCTAAGAACTGATGAAACATTTCTTTATCTTGAATCTTTCGAATATCTTTTCCTTGTAATAGGATTTGTCCTCGATACGGTTTGTTGATTCCACTTAAAAGGGAAAGGGTCGTACTTTTTCCAGTACCATTTCCTCCGAGAATACAGTAAAGTTCTCCTTTTTTCACTTGCAAGGACATATCTCGAATAATGTCTTGTCCGTCTTTTTCATAACGGAACCAGACTTCCTTTGCCTGAATAATATATTCTACAATCTCTGTTTCTATTTTCTTTTTCTTCCAGAAAAATCGACTATGTTTGTCGTTTTCTTCCAACGGATCCGGAATAGGCTCGTTGTCCTTCCCGTAGTAATCATCCAACCAATTTCGACCTTCACATACTGTCAAGGGGCAAATCCCTTCCTGGCCTGTTGCATTGTAAATTTGCACTGGTGTTGGCATTGCAAGGAAGAGGTCGTTGTCTGCTAATTTCTTTCCAACTAAGCGAGGCTCATCGTAAAAGATCTGACCTCCATCTTCCAAAACCAATACCTTGTCAGCCATTGGAAAGACTTCTTCCAGTCGGTGTTCAATGATGATCACAGTAATTCCAAGATCTAAATTGATCTTGCGAATGGTTGCCAAAAATTCACTTGCTGCAATTGGGTCCAACTGAGAGGTTGGCTCATCCAATACAAGGACCTTTGGTTGCATGGTCATTACAGATGCCAGATTCAGCAACTGTTTCTGTCCTCCTGACAGCTCTTCTACATTTTTGTAGAACCAGTTTTGAATTCCAAAGAAGCTGGCCATCTCAGCCACTCGAAGTCGAATGGTCTGCTGATCATATCCCAGATTCTCTACTCCAAAAGCAAGTTCATGCCAAACTTTATCGGTAACCAACTGGTTATCTGGGCTTTGCAGTACATATCCAATATCAGAAGATTGTCTTCTTACAGATACTTCTTCCAAAGGCTCTCCGTTAAATAATATTTGTCCTTCTCGTTTTCCGTAAGGACTCATTACTGTTTTAAAATGTCTTAATAAAGTTGTTTTTCCACATCCTGATTTTCCGCAGATAACAATAAACTCTCCTGGCTGTATTTCAAAGTTGATGTCATGTAGCGCAGGTTTTTCTGCATCAGGATAGGTAAAATTCAGATTTTTGATTTCAAATAGTGCCATTTTATATCCTCTGTAATATTCATAAAAATTGGTAAGAAACATAACACTCCATAGCAAATGTAAGTCCAGATTGCTCCAATGCTATTTTCGTTGATCATAAGCATTGGATAGTACAAAAAACTCACCTGTTTTGTTGCAATTCCAAATAGAATACTTCCACCGATGACAATCAATGCCACCAACAATGCCTTATCTCTGGAATCAAAACGATAAATGGAAAAGTTATTTCTTCCTCGTAATCCATATCCACGGGATTTCATAGAATCCGCTGTTTCAATAGAATTTTCCAATGCCCATGTTGTCATAACAGACAAAATCTTCATTCCATGACGAGATCTTGCCAGTACATTTCCGTTGCTTACATCACGTCCAATGCATTTCTGCGCATTGGATATTTTCATAATCTGTGTCTGGAATTTTGGCACAAATCGAAAGACCATTGTCAAAATCAAAGACATGGCTGGAATAATTTTCCCAAATAAATAGATAAATTTATCGGAAGTCATAACGACCTGATAACAGTTAAACCAGTTCAGTACACTTACTAGCATGATACCTGCTGCCAAGCCGTAAAGAATGGATTCCAATGTCAATGGATTTCCATTTCTAAAATAAAATAGCAGTGTCACACCTTTGTGATTAAACAGTGGATTGATGATCGCTGAAATCAAAAATACTGGTAACATCAACCACAAGGCTGTTTTCAATGCCTTCCAATGTTTTAAATAAACATAATAAGCCATACCACCCACACAGGACATGATCAAAAAGACTGGGTGCATCAAAAACATGGAGCACCCCAGTACTAAGAAGAAATATAAAAAATTAATAATTGGGTGATAAGAGGCAAATAAATCTCTTCTCATATTCCTTTACCAATCTGCTCCTGTATCTCTTCCCTGATCACATGTATATTCCCAGTGAATCACATCGCCTTCTTTTACTGCATAACGGTCGCATCCATAGTTTGGACTCCATCCATTTACGAAGTAGTTCCAGCCGGAAAGCTCTCCGCAATCAAATTCATATAAGTTGTTAATTCCTTCTACGTATACAGAACCTTGTACAGGCACATAATTTGCTTCCAAGTGAATTCGATTATTTCTTGTCTCTCTCTTCAAAACGTCATATACAGATTCTCCTGGATAAAAGGTCACTGCTGACTCTGCAAAAATAATTCCATTGGATGGAACCATTGCTTCTTTACCAGGTGTCAGATTTGACATATTGTTCAAAATGGTTGCACAGGAAATCTGCAAATAGCAAGTTCCTTCTGTACTTGTATCAATATCCACACTTCCTGGATTAACCGGTGCTGGTTTGGAACCGGAATTACTTCCACCGTTGGATGTGGATCCGTTTGCTCCATTTGTTCCAGTTGTTCCGCCTGTTGCACCCTTTTCTGTGGTCTTTTTCTCATCATATTTGGAATAATCTGTTTTATCGTCTTCTGCAGAATCTACATCAAAGAATTCATCCTCTGAGATTTCATCTTTCTCTGGTTTCTCTGCCTCGTTTTCCTTTTTTTCAACAGATGCTGTCTGCGTTTCCTGAGCACCGTCCAATTTTTCTGTGCCACAGGCAACTGTTGTGCCTGCAAGCATCAATGTCATCAACAGTATGCTAATGATTTTTTTACTTCTCTTCTTCATGATCTTCCCCTTGTTTTCTCTTTTTCAAATATACTCCTGCTCCCAAAAGTCCTGCCAATACCACAGCACCTACTCCAATGAGGATTCCACGATTGGCCGGCTTTTCTTCCTGTGTTCCTGTCAGCATTTCTTCCTCTTCCATTGCTTCTGCCTGTTTCTCTACCTCTTTTTCTTCGGCTTCTAACTCATCCACAGACTTGCTACTTGCTTTCTTTGCAAGGAAGTAATCGCCACCTTTTTCAACCAAGAATTTTGTCCGTTTCTCTTCTACAGTCACTTTTTGGATATATTCTGCTTTTCGATCTTTCTCGCTATAACGAAGCAACAAGTATTTTCCATCTTTCAAATCTGTTGTCATCTCTACCAGCATTTTTCCAGGAAACTCTTTTTTCTCTTCAAAAGAGAATACGTAAGCTTCGTTTGCTGCAAGCTTCTGGATGTCTTTCTCATAAGAACTTCCTTTTTTCAAAGCAGCTGGAATGTTTTTCACTGTCTTCACATCTTTTCCATTTAAAATAAATGTATATGGAAGATCTGTTCCCATTTTTCCTGCAATCTTTAAGTTCTTATCTTTTCCTTCAATGGCTTTTACCTGTTCCTTGGATACCACACCATTTTCCACTTTTGCTTCAACGGTATTGGAAGTCTCTTTTGCTTTTCCTGCCTTTGTGACTCCCGCTGCAGCTGGTTTCTTTTCTACCTTCTGAGCAGGTTTCTTATCACCTGTTGATTCAGAAGCTTCTACATCATCAATGTCAGCTCGTTTCACTGTGTAAGAACCACCTTTTGTGACATCACATTTTGCAATTCCTTCGCTGACTCCCATCCACTGACAAGGTGTAGCCTTGCTGTCATACAACATATACACGCCATCCTCTAAGTCACATAGAATGGATAAACCAAGTTCTGCTGGAAGAATATCTCCCTCTTCAATTTCGAATGAAAGGAAATCTTCCCCTTCCTCAATCTTCAGATTTGCATTCATATCTTTTGTAGCAACTATTTTTTTCCCTTTTACACGAATGGTGTATCCTGGTGCTTTGTATTCATAATCTTTTTTGGATTCTTTTGCTTTTTCAAAAATCTTCTCTGAAAGAATGCCCTGCTCCAATTTGTCTACAATGACTTTTGCATCCAGCAAATCTTCTCTGCCTTCCACCAATTCCTTGTTTGCTTCTGGAAGCTGTTTAAATTCTTTGTAAATAGAATGAATAGCTTCTTTCTGTTCCAACGTAACATTCAGCGGATCGATTTCCTTCCAAATACGTTCTTGAATTCGTTTTACTTCAGCTTCTTGTTTTGCTAATACGTCGCTATATTCTCTTAATCGGGTTTTGTAAGTTTCCTTTTCAGGAAATGTCCCCATGTTGTCCAATTCCACTTGTAAGCTATTTACTTTCTTTTTATGTTCCAATGTCACATCTTTGATTGTCGGAAGTGACTCCATTTTCTCTGTAAATGCTTTTACATCTTCTGGTGATGCTTCTTCCTGTCCATCACTTCCAAGGTCGGTCATATTATATAAAGAAGTCTGTCCATTGATTGCTCTTGTCCATGCAACCAATGCCATGGTTCCCTGACTTGTAGCCATTGGGTCACTCTTTCCATTTGGGATATGACTGAAAGAACCATTGTTCATTTGGTAGCTAATCATAACATCCAACAGTGTTTTCCCATTTTTTATAAACATGCTGTCATTGATGTAGTCTGGATTTACTGCTGACAATGCGATTACAATCTGTGCAATACTTTCCAGTGCTTTTCCATTTTCACCAGCAAAATATCCATCCTCACCTTGCATCGCAGACAAGCGATTCACTCCCTTTGTTACCGCATTGTTTACATCTTCACGATTGGTATATGGTGCCAATGCCTGAATTGCCATTGCTGTCAAATCTGCCTCTGATTGCCCATCTTTTCCACGCAAAGACCATCCACCATCTTGACACTGCTGCCCAAGAATATATGCAACCAATGCTTCTCTCGTAGCCAATTGTCCGGATACCGAATAATCTGGATCTGGATATTTTCTACTGTCCAATGCAATCAATGCATAAATTGGTCCGTTCACTCCCTGCTTCGTCACATTATCCATAGAAGCAATTTTTTCTAATAAATCATATCCATTCACATCTGTCATATCTATATGCAATGTAGGAATCGCCGACAATGCCAAAATCAATCGAGAGTACTCTGTATATTTCACAGCGTGTAACTCTCCATCGCAGCTTTTCAATGTCTCATATACATTTGCCATATATGCTTGCTTTGTTGCATCTGGAAGGCTATTTCCTCGTGCCATGGCAAGTACATCCCACTCACCGTTGATGGTTCCTACACCTGGATTAGTGACTGTTCCTTGTAAATATGCCAAAGCAATTTGTGTTTGCCCGGCAATGTCTACTTTTTTTGTACTTCGCACATCTGCGGTTCCAGATAGCAGTTCCTCTTGTTCTCCGTTGAATTCACCTGTATAGAATTCTTCCTCTGGAACATCTGCGGTTCCCGGCAACAACTCATCTTCAAAGTCATATGCTTCTTCATAATAAGCATCTTGAGTTTCTGCAAGTGTCGTCATTGGTGATCCAATGGATGCAATGGCGGTCATCGCAGCCAAGCCTATGGTCAAATTCTTTTTTCTCATTCCTAATCCTCTCTTTTTCCCTGCTTTTTGCAATTTTTTCGTTCTATTTTGAAATTCTTTTTTAAACTAAAAAAGTTTCCTCACCGATTTCTGGTAAAGAAACTCTTTCTAATATGGACTATAGACATAAGCCTAAAATGCATACTTTAAACAACTCCCTCATCCCAGAAATCTGTTAAATCATAATGGCAGTTCTTCTGACTTAGTCTCTTCCAAAAAAGCACCTTCTCAGGAATATTCCCAATGGTATCTCGCCTTTTCATCGACATCACAGCAGAGGTGACTGTATCGGATTCACACCGATTTCCCTTTTAACACAAATACAACGTATTCTGTGACCATTACGACATGCAATTTATTATATTTTTACTGCTTTTATTCTACATAAAAAAATTTGAAAAGTCAATCTTTTAGATCTATTTTTCACATAAATGAAAAACCTATGTTAAATTTCATTTTACATTTAACATAGGCCTTTTCACTTTTATTATTTAAACTTTAGAAGAAAGCTCCAATTGTGGAAACTAACATATAAATCCAGTGAGCTGAAATACCCGCTACCAAACCACCAATTGTATGGCTAAGAATTGCTTTTCCTGTCATTTTGCTGCATCCCAATGTGTCCATCATAGCAACGTGTGTGCTCAAATATCCACTCCAGCACATACACATAGAAGTGAATACTGCAACGTCATTTGCCATAGCTGCTCCAGAAGCTACCATCTTAGGTACAAGACCGATTGCTGCTCCAGCTGCTCCCAACGCTGTAATAGGAACGGAAATACCACTTGGTGAAGCGAATCCAAATAAAGGTCCTAAGATAAAGCTTAATTTTTCTCCAAGGAATGGTAAGAATGCAACTCCCTGGTAAGCTTCACCTGTATACTCACCAGATGCTGCAGGTCCATTTGTCAACATCAATACGAGTGTACAAATAATCAATACACCTGGGATGATTGCTATCCCCATATCAACACCGGCTTTACCACCATCTAATACAGCTCCAAGTACACGGTTTCCTAAAGATCCTGGACGAACCTCGCGTTCGTTCAATGACAATACTTTCTTACATCCAGATACTTGACACATCTCTGTTGTACCAAACTCTTTTTTTGTAAAATGAAGCATGATACGAACACTCACGATACTTCCAATGATAGCTGCAAGGTTACCTACTAAAACAGCTCCCAAGAATGTTCCGCCATCTGGTCTTGGAATACTGATCATAAATGTTGTGATGATCAATCCCATACCAAATGCAGTACCGATATTTGTCAAAGCTGGCAACTGATACTTTTTAAAGTAACGACGGAACTCCCCCTGTTCTGCCAATGCCAAGATTGCTGGATTGTCAGATAAGTAGGTAGCCAATACACCGATTACACTTGCTCCTGGAAGTCCATACACTGGCTTCATCAAAGGAGAAATTAATTTGTTGATCAATGCGACTACACCAAACTCTGTAAACAATCCTGAAATTGCTCCTGCAACTACCGCAATCGCCATAATGTAGAATACGGTGTCGAGCAATAATTCATATGCTGTATTCATCATTGTGTTCAACATATTTACAGCACCCATTTTTGTTCCAAGATAAACAAAAATACCAATAAATACGATACCAAAGATCAATACTTCAATACCAACTGCAGGCTTTGTACAAACTTTTTCTTCCTTGTCATCCACTAATTCAGGCGGTTCCTGCGTTACCTGAATGTCTTTTTCCTCATTTCCTCCCATGTCCACTTCGCAACCTCCTTACTTTTGTCGTCTCACTAAATTTTTTATACATTTCTTCATATCTGTGAACTTCTAATTGAATTGTATCTTTTAAGCATAAAAAAGTCAATCAATCTTTTATGTATAAATATATTTTCATCATATTTAACAAATGCGAATTTATTTTAAATATCTTCACATTATTTTTAGTTTGAACGACAGCGGTTGTTTCTGATCATTCCCCCCTAAAATCTGTAATACACAATTTCTTTTTTCTTACTTTTATCTGACAACTCCCCTATTTTTAAGATTTTTTGTGTGAAACAAAAAGAAAACCACTTCATTTTACTCTTACAAAATGAAGTGGTTTGAAGTAAATGCAATATTTTATTTTATCATGAATTAATTTGTATTTTTTTACTTATGAGCATTTTTCACAAATGCATTTCATTCGCTTTATTGCATTAATGTGTTGAATTTTACTCGAATTCAATTGTTGCAACTGGCTTTGGTGTGATTTCGTAACAAACACGACTTACACTTGTTACTTCCTCACTGATTCGTGCACAGATTCTTTCAAGAATATCATAGTCAATTCTCTCGATAGAAGCTGTCATTGCATCAATTGTGTTCACTGCACGAATAACAACCATGTATCCCATGCTTCTTGCGTTGTTTCTTACACCAACTGCTTTGAAGTCTGGAACAACTGTGAAGTACTGCCATACTGTTTTGTCTAATCCTGCTTTTGCAAATTCCTCTCTAAGAATTGCATCAGACTCACGAACTGCTTCCAATCGATCTCTTGTAATTGCTCCAAGACATCTTACTCCAAGTCCTGGTCCTGGGAATGGCTGACGATACACCATATCTGCTGGCAATCCCAATTCGATACCACATGCACGAACTTCGTCTTTGAACAGCTGTTTCAAAGGCTCTACCAACTCAAACTGAAGATCCTCTGGCAATCCACCTACGTTGTGGTGAGATTTTACCATCTTCTGTGTTTTTGTTCCACTTTCAATAATATCAGGATAAATTGTTCCCTGTCCAAGGAAGTCGATACCATCTAACTTTCTAGCTTCTTCTTCGAATACACGAATGAATTCGCCACCGATGATCTTACGTTTTTCTTCAGGATCAGCAACACCTGCCAGCTTGTCTAAGAAACGATCTGTTGCATCTACGTAGATTAAATTTGCGTGAAGCTGATTTCTAAATACTTCTACAACACTTTCAGATTCATTTTTACGCATAAGGCCGTGATTTACATGAACACAAACCAGCTGCTGTCCAATGGCTTTCAAAAGAAGAGCTGCAACAACAGAAGAATCTACACCACCAGAAAGAGCAAGCAATACTTTTCTGTCTCCAACCTGCTGACGAACCAATTCTACCTGGTCAGCAATGAAATTCTTCATGTTCCAATTTGCTTCTGCTTTACATGTATCAAATAGAAACGCTTTCAGAACATCTTCGCTTGGAAGTGTATCATATGTCTCTGCACACTTTGCAGTTGGATGATCGATTGCGATCACTGGATATCCACACTCATAAATCTCATCCAATACTTCAACAGCAACACCGTCAACAACACGGTTCTCGCCACCGTTTAAAATCACACCTTTTACATTATCAAGCTTTTTTAATTCTTCAGCTGTAATATCATGAGGATGAATCTCACTATAGACACCAAGATCTCTGATATTTCTTGCTAATACTGTATTCTCTGTGCTTCCTAAGTCAAGAATTACAATCATATCCTGTTTCATAACCATTTCTCCTTCGTACTCTGAGTAAGTTTCATACTCATTATACATGATTCTGTACAGATTACCAATGATTATTTTACGTATTCCTGCTTTTTATGCTATACTGAGGGGTAGAATATGGATTTTTATAGGAGGTTACTTATGAGTTTTGATTTCAATCAACTGGCAGCACTGCAAAAAGCAAAAGAGATGGTAGACCGTTTTCGCAAGAATCATCCAAAGTTTCCTGCTTTTCTTGACGCTGTTGGTAGAAATGCAATAAAAGATGGTTCCTTAATTGAGATTGCTGTGACAACTCCAGATGGAACAAAATATGAGACCAACTTAAAGTTGAATGCAGAAGATATGGAACTTTTGAATATGATCACATCCATGAATAAGATGATGTAAATTATATTGCGCTAGCCGCTGTAAAGGAGCTTTTATGGGACATAGACAATATTCAGTAACAAATACGACAACTCCGGAACTACACGCACAATTGCTTTCCATTTCCTTATCCAAGGATGAGGAAGATTGGAAAAATATTTACCACACACACCATTTTACGGAGATTTTTTATGTTGTAGATGGTAAAGGATTATTTATCTTAAAAGACAAGCCCCATCTTCCAATTAAAAAAGGCGATTTGATCATTATTCCTCCTCATATGGAGCATACCGAACGTTCCGTTCCCGGAATGCCTTTGGAATATTATGTTCTCGGTATTGATGGAGTGGCGCTGTTATCCGAAGATCAGAATCCTTACAACTATAAGCTTTGCGACTTTGCATCTACAGATTTTATTAATATTTTGTTTGAGCAAATGTTACACGAGATGCACAACCACGCTTACGGTGACAACAGCATTTGCCAGAAGCTTTTGGAAATCCTGTTAATCAAGATTGTTCGTACTCAGCATTTGCAACCTGTGGCGACTACAACAAGACGTATGTCCAAGGAATGTGCGAAGATCAAAGAATATTTAGACACCCATTATTCGGAACATATCACTTTGGATTCTTTGACCAATCTGACACATATGAATAAGTATTATATGGCACATTCTTTTACAAAGTATACCGGACTGTCTCCGATTCAATATCTCAATGAGGTGCGTTTAAAGACGGCTTGTGGACTGTTGGAGAAAACGGATCTGTCTATTTCTGACATTTCCTCTACCATTGGATTTTCTTCTCCGTCCTACTTTACCCAGTCTTTTCACAAGAAATATCAGATTACCCCGATCAAGTATCGTAAAAACTGCGAAACACAAGGAAATTAAGTGGTACGATTTCGATAACGGACAATATAAAAAAGAGTTCTCTCACTGCCTATCACAGGCAATGAGGAACTCTTTTTTATTGAATATTTTTCAACTTTTTTACTTGTATTGTCTGTTATACATCCAAAGCAAGAAAATCAATCCTGCTAGTCCAACAAGCATCATAAGAAGTCCCTGTGGGCCTACGTTTCTCTGACCAATCACGATAAGGGCAACACATACAACGAAGACAATCGCTACAATAATACCAATTAAAATTCTTTTTACACTTTCGTTCATTGTATCTCCTCCTTAGCCCTTCAGTCCGCCAACAGTCATACCCTGTGTTAGTTTCTTCTGAACAAGCATATACATGATCAATGTTGGCAACATAACGATTACAAGTCCGGCGTACATTCTACCATACTGAACAGCAGAACGCTGTGCTGCCATCAAGTTCATCAAGCCGACTGGCAATGTCTTGATCTCTGGTTTTGTCAACAATGTCATAGAGATAATGTACTCATTCCAGAATGCAAGGAAGTTGAACAGGATGACTGTTACAATACTTGGTTTTGCCATTGGAATGATAATCTGCACCATAGTACGGAAATATCCAGCACCATCTACATACGCTGCTTCTTCATAGTCTTTTGCAAGTGTCTTGAAGTAACCAGACAACAAATAAATCGTAAATGGTAAGGCTGTTGCCGCATATACAAGAGCAAGCACAAAAATATTGTTCAGGAAGAACGTACTTCCGATAGTCTTGTTCAAGAATCGATCTGCACCACTTAACATTAAGAAAATAGGTACAACAATGTAGTTTACGTTAATAAACAAACCTGCCATAAATAAAATATTCCAGAACTTGCTGGATTTGAATTTGAATCTAGCAAGCACATAAGATGCTGGAAGTGCAATGATGATCAATAAAATCAACGCTACAACTGTAACGATAACAGAATTCAACATGTAAGATGCCATGTTGGCACTTTCCCAAGCATCAATAAAGTTCTGGAAATAGAATCCATTTGGCAACGCCCATGGATTACGATAGAACTCCACGTTCTCCTTAATGGATGCCATAAACACCCAAAATACAGGAACAATAATTGTAACAGAAAGGAGAACCAATGGAATGTAAATGAGGAACTTGGCAAATCTAGATGTCTCTGTGATTGCCCCTTTATTCTTTTTACGCATCTTTCTCCCTCCTTAAAATTCAATCTCTTCACGCTTTGTAACAGCGTTCAAAACGCCGGCCAATGCAAATGAGAAAATAAATACTACAGAACCGATGGCCATACCATATCCGTAAGAGGAGTTGGTATATGCTTCCTGATACATGTAACTCAAGAATACGTTAGATGCTCCGTCCGGTCCTCCATTTGTCATTGCTTTTACAAAGAGGAAAGACATGTTGATCGTACTGATAACAAAAAATGTTAATGTTGTACGAATGTTTGTCCAAATCAATGGAAGTGTAATCTGGAAGAACTGTGTGATCTTACCAGCACCTTCCAATGCAGCTGATTCATACAAGCTTTCTGGTACATTTGCCATACTTGCCATGTACATAACCATATAATATCCAATTGCCTGCCAGATCATAGCAATAACGATACTGTAAATTACAAGCTTCTGGCTTCCCAACCAAAGGATTGGGTTCTCAGCACCTTCTGGCCCACGGAACAGGTTGATGAAAGAATTCAAAAGACCCTGGTTTGGATCATAAATAGCTGAGAAGATTGCACTGATAACAACAACTGACAAAATATTTGGAATGTAGAAAACAATACGGAAGAAGTTCTGTCCTTTGATTTTCTCTCTTGTCAAAATTGCTGCAAAAATAAGTGCAAAGGCAAATGTGAACAATGTTACTACTACAATCAGCAATATAGAGTTCTGAAATGCCTGATAGAATTTGTCACTTTGGAACAATGTTTTAAAGTTCTGCAATCCTACAAATGTCTTATCCGCTGTATATCCACCCCATTTAAATAAGGACATACGGAAAACACCAAGTGTTGGATAAATCATAAAGATTGCAAATAAAATTGCTGCGGGAGCAAGACAACAAAATATAAATCGTCCTCTACCTTTATTACTTTTCATGAAGTCATCTCCATTCTCATACCCCATCCAATTCAATACGTTCCCTTAGATAAACACAGCCGGCGTGTGTGAGCGCCGGCTGCCTTTGCCCTCTGATATTCACAGACGGGTATTATTCATGCTAATTATTTTAAGTTTGCACGGAAAGCGTCACTAGCTTCCTTAAATCCGTTTACCCAATCCTCTTCTGTTTTGTCCCCTGTTACAAGAGAGTTTACTGGATCAAAGAATGCTCCTCTTGTTGTAAGACCTTCAACTGGATCTGTAGCTGCAAATGCATCAAGAACTGCAACTGCACCGTTGTCGTAAATTGAGTAGTATGTTACAGCATCACCTTCAAGTTTGTCTGTCATACCAGCGATTGGCTGAACAGCTCCGCTTCCTGCGAAGATTTCTGCAGCTTCATCAGAGTAAAGGTAAGCGATGAATTCTTTACCAAGTTCAACGTTAGCAGCTTCTTTTGGCATCCAAACCTGCTCAAAGAATGAGTAAGATGCTCTCTCTCCACCTGCTTCAACTGCTGGAAGAGCTGTGAATCCCCACTCAAATCCCTCTGCGCGAGGAGCTTCTGCCATCTCTCCAATTACCCAGTTACCATTTGGCATGAAGAGTGCTTTGTTGTCAAGAACTAACTGCTGGTTCTTCTGGAAGTTATCATCGTTTGCGTTTGCTGGAACTGTTTTCTCTGTATATGTAGCAAGTTTAGCGATGATATCGAATACCTGCTGAGCTTCTGGTGTATCCCAGATTCCCTCTTCATATTTCAAAGCTTTTGTGAAGTTCTCTTCACCCATTGCTTCGTGAAGCAATGCGTAGAAGAATGCATCAAAGTAACCTGTTGTTGGATATGAGAACAATGCAATTCCTTCTGCTTTTGCTTTGTCTCCAAGTTCCCACATCTCATCCCATGTCTCTGGAACTGTCCAGCCTTTTTCTTCCAACAAAGCTTTGTTGTAGAAAAGTCCACATGGACCATAGAACATTGGCATCAAGTATGTTTTACCATCTCCATATGGATTTACGATTGTATTCTCTGTAAATCCTGGAAGAATTTTCTCTCCAACTGTTACATCCTCACCTGGAACTGTCATATCAAGAACATCTGTCAACTCTGTCAAGTTGTTATCTCTTACGAATGTCTCTGTCATACCAGACTCTGCTCCAACTGCACGCATAATAACGTCTGGGTAGTTACCAGCTTTCATCTCTGGATCAATTACATCTTCAAGGTTTTTGTCAATGATCAAATCAACTTTTACGCCTTCGTGAGATGCTTCAAATGCTGCTACAACATCTTTCCACATATCAGCACCATAGGCTGTTTCAACGGCAGCTACTTTCAAAACCTGTCCGTCTTCTTCTGTTTTTGCTTCTTCTTTGTTTCCACCACAAGCTGCAAGGCTCAATGTCATAGCTCCGGCAAGAACAAGTGCAAGCGCTTTTTTCAATTTCATACCTTTTTCCTCCTTTTCCCTAACGGTTTTCTCCGCTCTAATTAGGTATAATACAAGAATATACCACATAGTGGTTTTATTTCAAGTGATATTTTGCTCTATTTTTTATACATCTTGTTTTTTATTCATAGAAACTTAACAATCTATTCAAAAATGGTTATTATTTTCCTTTTTTATTTCATTTTTATCTATTATTTACATTTTTAGAAACTCATATTTCCTTCTATTTATATAAATTTTCACATAATCATTGTTTATTTTTTCATTTCCTTCATATAGAAAAAGAGTTCTGTCTTTCGACAAAACCCTTTCCACTTCTATTCTTTCAAAATTTCTCGCAAGATTTCTAAATTCTTTTTCGACTTAGCCGTACAGGCTTCATTGGAATGCGAAAGTTCTGATACCCCCACTAAACTCTAATTAAACTCCAAGTAAGTTTTTCAATGCAGCTTTTGGCATTGCTCCGATCTGTTTGTTTACAACTTCTCCACCTTTGAATACTGCAAATGTTGGAATTGTCATAACTCCATATCTCTGTGCGATTTCCATCTGCTCATCGATATTGATTTTGCAAACCTTTGCATCACTTACTTCATTAGAAATTTCCTCTACAACTGGCCCCATCATCTGACATGGTCCACACCAATCAGCATAAAAGTCAACCAATACTGGCTGCTCTGATTTTAATACTTCCTGCTCAAAGTTTTCTACTGTTAATTTTACTACTGACATCAATACGTCCTCCTTTTATCCCTGTTCATTTTCTACTTTTGTTTTATACTGTTCTATCATATTCTTCGATGTTCTCATTTAACGTTTTGGCTATTCTCTTAACATCTAAGTTCAGTATATCACTTTTTTCGATCTGTTCTGTGATAAAATCACCATACTTATATTTTTGCCAACTTGCCTGCATCCAGCACTTCGATTTTTCCTCGTGTCAATTTTACCATGCCATCCAGTTGGAACTGCTTCAACAATCTTGTTACCACTTCGCGGGCTGTTCCCAGATCCCGTGCTAAAGCGTCATGGGTAATGGTCAGTTCATCTGTTCCTGCAAGTGCTCGATGTTCTAATATGGCATTGGCCAATCTAGAAGCCACATTGGAAAATACATATTGATTGAAAAGCCACATAATATCAGAAAAACGTTCTGAAATCATTTCCAATGTATAATCCTTTACAGCTGCATTCTCATCGTGGATTTTCTTGTATACAAACTTTGGAATGGTCCAGATTACAGAATCTGCTTCTAATTCCATATCCAGTTCAATGTCCAACCCCTTCATCATACATGCAGCACTCAAAATACTTACATCTCCGTCAATCAAACGAAAGAGGGTAATCTCTCCTCCGTTTGGAGATGTGATAAAGACACGAGCCTGACCAGACTGAATAATCTGCACACCAGCACACTCACTTCCACCATAATGCAACATAGTTCCCTTTGCATATTGATTCTGAACAACGCCTTGTTCCAAAGCCTCCTGTTCGCTTTTTTTCAATTTATCCCAAAATGGAAATACTTCACTTATATCCAATTTTTCATTCATCATTCGAATTCACTCCACTAATTTCAACCTCATCTATCTGATATTTTTCTCAAATATCGCTTCTATTATACAGGAAAGCAAAAAAAATGGAAAGTGTTGTTGCACTTTCCATTCTTTCCTCTCATTCTTTCGCCAGTTGGCCCTTCTGATTATGCTTCATCAATGGCTTTTCCAATATCATGGCGCATATACTTGTTCTCAAACTGAATCCACTCAGTTGCTGCATAAGCATTGGCGCGAGCTTCCTTCAAATCTTTTCCTTTTGCTGTAACACCGAGCACACGTCCACCGTTTGTTACAATCTGGTCTCCCTCGAATTTTGTTCCAGCATGGAAACAGTAATATCCTTCGTGTTTTTTAAATTCATCCAATCCCTGAATTGGGAATCCCTTTTCATAAGATACTGGATATCCTTCAGATGCAAGTACAACACAAACAGCTGCATTGTCTTCAAACTGAAGGTCAATCTGATCCAAAGTTCCATCAATACAAGCTTCTGCCACTTCGATCAAGTCATTTTTCATTCTAGGCAACACAACCTGTGCCTCTGGATCTCCAAAACGAGCATTGTATTCCAATACCTTTGGTCCATCTTCTGTGAGCATCAATCCAAAGAAAATGATTCCTTTGAATTCTCTACCCTCTGCTGCCATAGCATCTACAGTTGCCTGATAAATGTATTTGTTACAGAACTCTTCTACTTCTTTTGTATAGAATGGGCTTGGTGAGAATGTTCCCATTCCACCTGTGTTCAATCCAGTGTCTCCATCTCCTGCACGTTTATGATCCTGTGCACTTGTCATTGTTTTGATTGTTTTTCCATCTACGAATGACAATACAGATACTTCACGTCCAGTCATAAATTCTTCTATGACCATTTCATTTCCAGCGCTACCGAACTTTTTATCTAACATAATCTCTTGCACGCCAGCTTTTGCTTCCTCGAAATCCTGGCAGATCAATACACCTTTTCCAAGGGCAAGTCCATCTGCTTTCAATACAATTGGGAACTTTGCTGTTTCCAGATAAGCAATAGCTTTTACTGGGTCTGTAAAGTTCTCATATCCTGCTGTAGGAATATTGTATTTTTTCATCAAATCTTTGGAAAATGCTTTGGAACCTTCCAAGATTGCTGCATTCTTTCTTGGACCAAAAGTACGGATTCCTGCAGCTTCCATCTCATCTACAAGACCCCCAACCAATGGATCATCCATTCCAACAATAACAAGGTCGATTTCTGTTTCTTTCGCAAATGCAACCAACTTGTCAAATTCCATTGGTCCGATTGCAACACATTCTGCATATTCTGCAATACCAGCATTCCCTGGTGCACAGTACATTTTATCTACTTTAGAGCTTTTTGCAACGCTTGCTGCGATTGCGTGTTCTCTTCCGCCGCTTCCTACGATTAATACTTTCATCGTTGTCTCCTCATTATTTCAAAATCAATACTTTTCCTTTTACCACTGCAACTTTTCCATTGGCAATGAGATCAATGGCTTCTGGAAGAATCTTCCACTCTGCCTGTTCCATCACACGTCTTTGCAGAACTTCTGGTGTATCTCCCATCTGTACATCCACCGCCTTCTGAAGAATGATCGGGCCAGTGTCAGTCCCTTCATCTACCACATGAACTGTTGCTCCAACTACCTTGACACCCCTTGCAAGAGCAGCCTCATGAACCTTTAATCCATAGTATCCAGTTCCACAAAATGCAGGAATCAAGGATGGATGAATATTGATGATTTGATTTTTATATGCTGAGATCATTGCTGGTGGGATCACTACAAGAAATCCTGCCAAAACAATCAAGTCTGGTTTGTATGCATCCACTGCTTCCAAAAGTTTTTCATTAAAAATCTCACGAGATTCATAGTCTTTTGGAGAAACACACTGTGCTGGAATTCCATGGTTCTTTGCACGCTCCAATGCGTATGCATTTGGATTGTTGCTGATCACGCCAACCAACTCTGTATTGGTAATCGTGCCATTCTCTACACCATCAATGATGGCCTGAAGGTTTGTTCCGCCTCCAGACACCATTACTAAAACTCTTAACATAAAGTAACTCCTTTTTCTCCAGCCTCAATATGACCAACTACGTATGGAGTATCTCCTGCTGCTTTGATTGCTTCCATTGTTGCATCTACATCTGCTGGATCTACAGCAACGATCATACCAAGACCCATGTTGTATGTATTGTACATCATCTGTTCTTCGATATTTCCTGTTTTTGCAAGAAGTCCAAAAATTGGTGGAACTGGGTAGCTGTCTTTTTCTACTACTGCATGTGTTCCGTCAACTAACATTCTTGGGATGTTCTCATAGAATCCACCACCTGTGATGTGGCTACAAGCTTTTACAGTCACACCAGCATTTTTGATGTTCTTCAAGGCTTTTACATAAATTCTTGTTGGAGCAAGAAGTGCTTCTCCCAAAGTTGTTCCAAGTTCATCATAATATGTTTCAAGTGACTCTTTTGTCATCTCAAATACTTTTCTAACAAGAGAGAATCCATTGCTATGTACACCAGAAGATGCCATACCGATAAGAACATCTCCGTTCTTTAAGTTTTCTCCTGTGATCATATCTTTTTTATCACATACACCTACTGCAAATCCTGCGAGGTCGTAATCTTCTTCTGGCATAAGTCCTGGGTGCTCTGCTGTCTCTCCACCGATTAATGCCGCTTCAGACTGAAGACATCCTTCTGCCACACCACTTACGATAGAAGCAATTTTTTCTGGATAGTTTTTACCACATGCGATGTAGTCTAAGAAGAACAACGGCTCTCCACCTGCACAAGCAATATCATTCACGCACATTGCAACTGCATCAATTCCGATTGTGTCATGCTTGTCCATGATCATAGCAAGTTTTACTTTTGTTCCACATCCATCTGTTCCAGACAAAAGAACTGGCTCTTCCATCTCTTTGATCTTTGCCAAAGAAAATGCTCCTGAGAATCCACCAAGTCCACCAAGAACTTCTTCACGCATTGTTTTCTTTACATGCTCTTTCATCAATTCTACCGACTTGTAACCTGCTTCAATATCTACACCTGATGTTTTATAATCCATACCCATCTCTTTTCTCTCCTTTAACTTTCATGAAATACGAAAAGGGCTCCTGCCTGAAGCCCTTATTTTTTTATGATTAATAGTTTTCGTAACCAACTTCATCAAGACGTGCTGCTTTTGCCTGCACAGTCTCTTTCATCTCCACACTGTAGTCTTTCAACTGTTTCAAAAGATCTGCATCTGAAACTGCAAGAATCTTAAGCGCAACCAATGCAGCGTTCATACCACCATCGATGGCAACTGTTGCAACTGGTACTCCTGGTGGCATCTGCATAATAGAAAATACTGCATCCATACCATCCAATTTGCTTCCAGAAAGAGGTACACCTACGACTGGCATTGGGAATAATGCTGCACACATACCTGGCAAATGTGCTGCCATGCCGGCACCTGCGATAATTACTTTAATTCCTCTGTCCTCTGCACCTTTTGCCCAGTCAAAAAATACATCTGGCTCACGGTGTGCAGAAATAATTGTCATCTCATAATCGATTCCAAACTTTTCAAGTGTTTTTGCAGCTTTGCTCATCACCTTTAAATCAGAGTCACTGCCCATTACAATTCCTACTTTTGGCATCTTATGTCCACCTTTCTTGCTTGAAGTTTTTACTTTCACTGAATGATTAATTCATCTCTTCTAGAGGTTTATTAAGCACCTCTGTACCCGGAAGAACAAATCTTCCGTCTTTCAATAGTATAATCTGTTTTCCAGTTTTTGTTAATACACTTATTTCTTCTAACTCTTCATAAGGTATAGTTATATCTGTATGACAGTGGAAATAAGCTTTGGAAAGATCTTCTCTTCTTCGAAGAGAACAACTGTTGTCTTTTGCTACGATTTCTTTTCCATTTGGATTATACACGCGGATATCTTCACTCCAGCTGTAGCAAGTATCCCCTACTGCAAAATGTGGTCCTGTCTTTTCTGCGATCAAAATCGGCATTTTTTCTTCAATTTGATATTTCTTGCCAACTACATAAGCAGTCGTATTGGTACCAATGGCAAACTCACCAAGAGGCAAGCTATCATGCTTATGAAGTACATTTTCAAAAATATATTTCTTTCCATCCTCTGGATTCTCAAAATTGGAGCATCCATACTCTGTGATCATACCATCGGTAAATGTGATTTCCAGATTTTCGTATTGCAATTCATTCAAGTATACTTTACTCACATGAAGTCTCCCGTTGGTTCCTTCTAACACTGGAGATGTAAATACTTCTCCCACCGGAATGTTCACATCTGCCACACAGTTCTCAAAGATAGTTTCCTTTTCCGGATTCTGAAGCTTCCAGAGATTCACCGTCAAATCCGTATGGTTGTCACCTTTTCCCACAATGTGCACCTGATCTCCCTGATCCAAAGCATCGATCAGTGTCTGCTGTACCTGCTCATACAACTTGGCATCCAAGGTATTGATCCGGATTACTTCATCAAAGATTTCTGCATAATTGTCGCCAATTTCCGGAACTGGATAGGCAATAATGGTAAAGCTTCGTTCCTCTCCTTTGATGTACTGATTGGTCATCTGGCTGGATTTGCTGTCATACTGCAAAGTCAATTCCTGCTGCACCTCTGTGTAACCCCATGCTTCTTCCCTTACCTCCGGTGAAAATGGTTTCTCGCCGAAGGTCTCCATTACTGCTGGACCTGCAAACTGAGCTGCCTGCTCTTTGTTCTTTTCGTAAACCGTTTTAAATACGTCTAACTTACGTTCCACATAGCGTTTATCCAGGAACAATGCCTGGTCGGAACGATGATCGTAGTCATACTGTTTGTTTGGAATGGCTCCATAATATCCAATGCGAGCCTGTTCTCTTCTTGTGATCACACTGGAAGCTGCTCGGTAAATTACCGGATCCAATCCCATTTTTTCAAAATTGTGGATGGCACATCTTACCACACGCTCAAATCCCAAGCTGTAGCGAATGTTAACTACAGATTTGATGGACAGATCTTTTCCTGTATTGATAAATCCAATGCGATACCCTTCTGTGTATACATCTGCCATTTTCTGAATAGTTTCTTCTGACAGACTTGCCAAATGTTTTGCCGTCTTGATTTCATTTTCTGTAACATACTCTCCAAATAGATACAGGTATCGCATGTCATCCAAATCTGCCTGCAAAATAATGTCTGTAGCATAAGAATCTTCCGGGTACAGTTGCTCTTCAATGCGATCAGCAAGGAACACATCACAATAATCACTTGCATACCAGTAAATAATATCAGAAAGTGTTTTGCTCTCTGGTATCTGCTCTTCAAAACTGTTGTACACTTCAATAAACAGCTCATTCAGGATGGTCAGATAATCCATGCGGTTTTCAAAAGCATAGGCAATCCCACTTCTTAACTCTGCATATAACATACTTAAGATTTTACCTAACTCTATTCCGAAAATCTGGCAGGCATAAGCTGGGGAGGCAAAGCTTTCTTCATACTGTTCTGGCAAAATTGGCGCATACAAGCGATGGTTCCATTCCTGCATTTCTTCCAAGCTCAATTGCTGCCATTTATCTGTTTCCACCAAGTTCCTTACTACCTCTAACTCCAAAAGAAATGTAGCACATTCCTGAAAATAAGGCTGGAATAATTCTCCCACTGTAGTTTCCTCTACCATTTGCTTCATCCGTTCAATGGTCAGCTCATGGCGCTCGATGCAAGCTTCGTTGCGCTCTTTTTGCTTTTTTCTATCATATCGTAATTCTACTTCGTTCCATTTGCTCATTTATACAAGCCCTCCAACAAATATTATCATCAATCCTGCCAAAATCAGAACGTTGCATGCCATTCCAATTTTGCAAGTAATATAGTTTCGTTCTCTTTCTCGAAACCCTTTCATAGCCGCACGGCAGCCAAGACCTGCTACTACCATAGCAATCAATCCAAGACCGCCTACAATTCCTATGGTCTTTCCTCGCATCAAAAATGCTATGATAACGCTGATCAAAAATAATCCCGCTGAGATTCCTGCTAATATACAAGAATGTTTACCCATAGTGGAATGTTTGAGCTGAATTTTACTTCGTTTACGCCCACCATTCTTTTTCTCATGATTTCCTTTTCCGAACATTCTTTTTTCTCCTTGCTTTCCATCGAACAAAGCTAAATACAAGATAGCCCAGGAAGCCACCAATTGTATTTAACAAAATATCATCTACATCAAAACTCCCGACTTTTGTGAGAAGCTGAAAGATTTCAACTCCCAGACAAAGTCCAAAACTATAAATAATGGATTTCCAGAAGCGTCCTCGTTCACTGGCCATTGCTACAAAAAATCCATAAGGTACAAAAATCAATATATTTCCAAACAGATTGGTCATCACGGCGAACACTCCCAGTTCTTCCCGGTACTCCCAAAATCGTTTTATTTCCTTAAACAGTTCTAGATTGTATCGATACTCTGTTGCAGTACCAACACGACCATACCACTCGGCAAAGCATAAAAAATAAATCAAAAAGATAATATACAATACGAATAATACCTTTCCGAGTGCACGAAATTTCTTTTCTTTTTTCTTGCTCAATTTGCTACCTCTATATTATACCAGCTCAAAGCTGTCATATTCAAAAATACTATTTTCGGCTCTTCCCCCAGACCTCCGATAATGTTGTGAAAGCGCCTGTAAAAAACAGGCGCTCACCAGCATCTCATACTCTCATTTAAAAAATAATTCGATTTCGATTTTTTAATAAACGTGCTCCATTGATAATGGTAAGCACTCCGGTTGCAACTCCTACAACGATCACTACAATCCCTGCCACAATGTTAGCTGCTCCGGCTGATGTCATTGTCTTATATGCCTTTTCCATGTTACAACACTCCTCACATGTGATGGTGTAGTCTTATTTCGCACCATACTGCTCATAATATGCATCAATTGCTGCTTTCAAAGTATCATCGATAATTACTTCCCCATTGTACTCTTTGTTGTAGAGACACTCTACAACCTCTTCCATTGTAACGATTGCAGCAGTGTCAAATCCATACAGATCTTTCACTTCATCCAAAGCACACTTTTCTCCGCCTTTTCCAACTTCCATACGGTTCAAAGATACCATCAATCCAACGATTGTCACATCTGCAGCACCTTTTACTTTTGGTACAGTCTCTTCCATTGATTTTCCAGATGTTGTTACGTCTTCGATCATGATTACGCGGTCGCCATCCTGAAGTTTACTTCCAAGGAAGCTTCCTTTGTCTGCACCGTGATCTTTTTCTTCTTTACGATCAGAACAGTAACGAACTTCTTTTCCATAAAGTTCACTGTAAGCCATTGCTGTTACAACTGCCAAAGGGATTCCTTTGTAGGCTGGTCCAAACAATACATCAAAGTCATCTCCGTATTTGTCATGGATTGCTTTTGCATAATACTCACCAAGTTTTTTTAACTGTGAACCTGTTACATATCCACCAGCATTCATGAAGAACGGTGATTTTCTTCCACTTTTCAATGTGAACTCACCAAATTTCAACACTTTGCTGTCTACCATAAACTGTATAAACTCTTTCTTATAACTTTCCATCTCAAACCTCCGAAAATTTATTTTACAATTCCAACCATATCTGCAACTGTTTCAAATCCGTTTTGTTTCATGTATGCTTCGATACCGTCGACAACCTTCATTGTCACTGCAGGATCATGGAAGTTTGCTGTACCAACAGACACTGCACTTGCTCCAACAAGCAACATCTCGATGGCATCCTCTGCTGTTGCAATCCCCCCCATTCCGATAATTGGAACATGGACTGCATTGGCTGCTTCATATACCATGCGGACTGCGATTGGATGGATGGCAGGGCCAGATACTCCACCAGTTTTGTTTGCAACAACAAATGCCTTTCGATTGATATCTACTTTCATTCCTGTCAATGTATTGATCAAAGAAATTGCATCTGCTCCACCTGCTTCTACAGCCTTTGCCATCTCTGCAATGCTTGTTACATTTGGACTTAATTTCATGATCACGGGCTGTTTTGCATACTTCTTCACTGCCTTTGTGATAGCTTCTGCCGCCTTTGGATCCTGTCCAAAAGCGATTCCGCCTTCTTTGACATTTGGACAAGAAATGTTGATTTCCAACATATCTACATCTTCATTAGCAAGACGTTCTACTACTTCACAATAATCTTCCGTAGATTTTCCACATACATTGACAATAATCTTTGTATCATACTGTCTCAAAAATGGAATGTCGCGGTCACAGAACATGTCAATTCCTGGATTCTGAAGACCAACTGCATTCATCATTCCACCATAAGTCTCCGCAATACGTGGAGTAGGGTTTCCTGGCCAAGGAATGTTTGCCACCCCTTTTGTTGTCACAGCACCCAACTTATTCAAATCTACATAATCCACGAATTCTGCACCAGAACCAAAGGTACCTGATGCAACTGTCACTGGGTTATTCCATTCTACACCGGCGATATTTACCTTCATATTCATTACAGTTCCACCTCCGTAGACAAGAATACAGGACCATCCTTACATACACGTTTGTTGTGAACGTTGCTGTGATGATCTTTTTCTGTTGACTTACAAACGCATGCAAGACAAGCTCCGATTCCACATGCCATACGCTCTTCCATAGAAATATAGCAAAGGATGTCATTGGCTTCTGCATACTGTTTGATGGCCCGAAGCATTGGTGTTGGTCCACATGCATAAATAATGTCTGCATCCAGACCATGCTCACGGATGGCATCCATAACATTTCCCTTTGTTCCAACGCTTCCGTCTTCTGTGGAAATGTATACCTCTCCGTTTGCTTCAAATTCTTCCTTTAAAAATGTTTCTGCATCACGGTATCCCATGACAATCTGCTTTTTCTCACAATCTAACTGCTTTGCAAGTTCCAAAATTGGTGGAACACCAATTCCACCGCCCATAAGAAATGCTTTCTTTCCTTTTCCTTCTTCCAATGGAAATCCATTTCCCAAAGGTCCTACGATTTCGATGGTATCTCCAGAAACCATCTTAGAAAACTGTTCTGTTCCTGTTCCTTCGCCAGTGACACGATATACCACTCGAAGCTGCTTTTTCTCTTTGTCGATCTCGCAAAGACTGATTGGTCTTGGAAGCAATTTACTTCCATCGTTTGTATACATAGAGATAAACTGTCCTGGAACTGCCATTCCTGCAATCTCATTGGTCTGAAGCCACATGCTGAACACACCATTGGCCAGTTGCTCCTGAGAGACTACTGTCACAAGTTCCTTTCTCTTACATTTACAATCCATACCTTCTTTTATCCTTTCTTCGGCTTTTCAATCCATATCGTCTGCTTTCCTGTACTTCACAGATTATCTGTTTTCCAATGCTCCACGAATATCAGCAACCATAGCTTCTACTGCTGCTCTAGATGCATCGCCAAAGTTCTCAGCACCAAATTTTGCGTATGCTTCCTGTTTGTATGCTGCAATGATTCCACGAGAAGAGTTTACGATTGCACCCAAACCATCTTCATTGAAGAAGTGTACAAGGTCTTTGCCCTGTCCGCCCTGTGCACCATATCCTGGTACCAAAATGTAAGACTTAGGCATTACTTTACGCAATACTTTTCCCATCTCTGGATAAGTTGCTCCTACAACGGCTCCGATGTAACTGTAAGAGTCACCCATGCACTCTGCTCCCCACTCAGCAACTTTTTCTCCAACCAATTCGTACAATGGACGTCCGTCGATCAAACGATCCTGGAATTCTCCACTAGATGGATTGGATGTCTTCACAAGGATGAACAAACCTTTTTTCTCTTCCTGACATACTTTTACAAATGGATTTACACCATCAGATCCAAGATATGGATTTACTGTTGCAAAGTCTTCATCAAATGGAACATACGTCTTGCTTCCAACCTGAACCTTTCCAAGGTGTCCTACGGCATAAGCTGCAGATGTAGATCCAATATCTCCTCGTTTGATATCTCCAATGACTACAAGGTCTTTTGATTTACAATAATCTACTGTTTTCTTAAAGGCCATCAATCCAGGCACCCCAAACTGCTCGTACATTGCAATCTGCGGTTTTACAGCTGGAATCAGGTCATATGTTTTATCTACGATTTCTTTATTGAACTGCCAAATTGCTTCTGCAGCTCCTTCTAATGTCTCTCCATATTCAGCAAATGCTTTTTTCTGTACATGCTCTGGTACGTAAGAAAGCATTGGATCCAGTCCTACAACGATTGGCGCTCCTGTTTTTTTGATTTTATCCACAAGTTTGTTAATCATTTGTGTATCCTCCCTGTTCTATATGAATATCATTGCATTCTCTGGATATCATACCATATCTGAAATTCTCACACAATGTTTTCTCACATGAAAAAAGACATTCTTCTTATTTTCAAAACCTGAAGAATGTCTTTCTCTTTGTTCTTATTATCTCTCAGCAAATAACTTCCGATATCGCTTCATTTCTTGTTCTGCTAATGTATAGTCTGGCAATCGCCACTCCCAGTTTGGACTTCCTACAGTACCTGGCGTGTTAATGTGTCCTTCTTTTCCCTGACCAATCACATCTGCCATTGGAAGGATCACATACTCTGCTTTTCCTTTCAGCAAATATGCAATCAAACGATCTTTGACGCTTCCCTGTCCAAATCCTTCACGGGTTAAGAAACGACGAACTTTTCGTTTTCCAGCGCAAGTCAGATTATGATACCACTCCATCAATGTATCATTATCATGGGTTCCAGTATATGCGATCATATTTTCCACATCATGGAAATTGTCGTAGGCATATTTCCCATTGGTGTCGATGGAAAAGACAAGGATCTTCATTCCTTTCAAATGATAATGATCTTTTAATTCCAACACTTCTGGTCTCAAATCACCTAAATCTTCTGCCACCAGATTCACCCCTGGAATCTTTGCCTGTAACGTATCAATAACTTCATATCCCGGAGCTTCAATCCACTCTCCCTCAATAGCTGTTGGACAAGTTGCCGGAATTTTCCAGAAGGTATCAAATGCTCGGAAGTGATCAATACGAATAATGTCAAATAACTTACTGCTGTAGCCGATTCGATCCACCCAAAACCGATATTCATTTTCCTTCAAATATTCCCAGTCATAAATAGGATTACCCCACCTCTGTCCTGTGGCACTGAAGTAATCTGGTGGAACTCCTGCAATAAAAATTGGTCTTCCATCATCATCTAAAAGGAAGTTGTTCTTTCCTGCCCACACATCTACTGAATCAACTCCCACATAAAATGGGACATCTCCCATAATCTGAATTCCATTTGCATTGGCAGTCTTTTTCAGACACATCCACTGACAATAAAATTCATACTGTAAAAACATCTGATACTGGGCTTCCTGCTCTAATTCTGCTGACAGCTGTGTTCTCTGTTCTGGCCAATGTTTCGCATATTCGCTCCACTCATTCCAACACACGCCACCTTCTGCCTTTTTCAGTGCACGAAAGACACCATATTCATATACCCATTTCTGGGAAATAAATTCCTGATACGCAGGTTCATTCTGTCTTTCTTGCTCACAAAATGTATGAAATGCTTCTCTTAAGTAAGGTTCCTTGAATTCACGGACTGCTTCGTAATCGATATGCGTATCTGCTTCGTGAAAACTTCCTGCTTTTTTCGTTAGTAAACCTTCCTCCAGTAAAATATCCAAACTGATGAACAGTTCTTCACCTGCGCAGGAAGAATATGGCTGATATGGAGAATTGCCATATCCAACTGGATTCATTGGCAGAATCTGCCAGATTCCAATTCCATTTTCTTTCAAAAGGTCAATAAAATGATAAGCCTCTGCCCCCATCTCTCCCACACCCGTACGGGATGGAAGAGCGGAAACTGGCATTAAAATTCCGCTCGTTCTCATCTTCATGTTCCTCCAAACATTTTGAGATTATTTCTTAATTCAAATGCCAAATATCTCTGTTATACTCTGCAATGGTTCTATCGGATGAAAAGAATCCTGCTTTTGCAATGTTTACAAGCATTTTCTTTGCCCAAGCACTTTCATCTTCATAATCTTCCAACATCTGCTCTTTTGTCTTAATATAATCTTTCACATCCAACAATGCCATAAACCAGTCTTTTCCAACAATCTCTTTGTACAAACGCCCCAAGTTCACTGGATCTCCAATACGGATTAAATCCTTGCTAATAATAAAGTCAACCAGTTCTTCTACCATTGGATCATTGTCGTAAATATCGGCAGAACAGTAGCTTGCTGTATCATACAGTTCAATGACTTTCTCGGATTTTTCACCAAAGATATAAATGTTATCGTCACCAACCAGTTCATGAATTTCCACATTGGCACCATCTTCTGTACCAAGTGTGACCGCACCATTCAGCATAAATTTCATATTTCCTGTCCCAGATGCTTCTTTGGATGCAAGAGAGATCTGTTCAGAAATGTCACATGCAGGAATCAACTTTTCTGCTTTTGTCACGTTATAGTTTTCTACCATGACAATTTTCAAATATGGACTCACTTCTGGATCATTGTCGATCAACTGCTGGAGACAGAGAATCAAATGAATAATATCTTTTGCAATTGTATAAGCTGGTGCAGCCTTTGCTCCAAAAATCATTGTGATTGGACGTTTTGGCAAATGTCCTTTCTTAATCTCTTTGTATTTGTAAATTGCATAAAGTGCATTCATCTGCTGTCTCTTATACTCATGGAGACGTTTGATTTGAATATCAAAAATAGAATTCTCATTAATTTCCACACCCTGTGTCTGTTTTAAATACTTCTTCAATTCTACTTTTGCATCTTTTTTGAGGTCTTTTAATTTTGCAAGAACTGTTGCATCATCCTTGTATGCCAATAATTTTTCCAACTTGGAAGCATCTTCCAGATATTCTGTCCCAATGAGTTCTTCCAGATACCTAGCAAGACTGTGATTACAATGCGTCAACCATCTTCGGAAGGTGATTCCATTGGTTTTGTTATGAAATTTCTGAGGATAAATATCGTAAAATGGTTTCAACTCAGACTCTTTTAAAATTTCTGTGTGAAGTGCTGCAACCCCATTTACCGCATATCCAAAATGAATATCAATATGTGCCATATGCACACGATTCTGTTCGTCAATAATATATACTCTTGGATCGTGGAAATCACGTCTTACGCGCTCATCCAATTTGCGGATAATTGGAAGCAAATGTGGCACCACTTTCTCCAAGTAAGAAATTGGCCATTTTTCCAATGCTTCTGCCAAAATAGTGTGATTGGTGTATGCACATGTTTTGCTCACCACATCCACTGCTGTATCGATGTTAAATCCTTTCTGCTCTGTCAAAATACGGATCAACTCTGGAATGACCATGGTTGGATGGGTATCGTTAATCTGGATACATACATGCTCATGCAAATGATACAGATTCACACCACGTTCTTCTGCTTCTTTGATGATCAACTGTGCAGCATTGCTGACCATAAAATACTGCTGATAAATACGGAGAAGCTGTCCTGCCTCATCGCTGTCATCTGGATATAAGAACAATGTTAAATTCTTACGGATATCATGCTTGTCAAAGTTGATTCCATCTCCAATAATACTTTCATCTACACTATCCAAATCGAACAAATGCAATTTGTTGCATCCACTCTTGTATCCTGGAATATCAATGTCATACATGGTTGATTTTAATGTGAAATCTTTGAATGGAACTTCAAAGCTTGTTTCTGTTCGGTTCAACCAGCTTTTCTCTGTGATCCAAGGGTTCTTTTCTTCCCACTGTTTGTTGTTTGAAAACTTCTGCAAGAACAATCCTTCGTGATAGTTTAGTCCCACCCCGTCTCCATTAAGACCAAGTGTTGCGATGGAATCCAAGAAGCAGGCAGCCAGACGTCCAAGACCACCATTCCCAAGAGATGGCTCCAACTCCACTTCCTCTACCTCTGTCAAATCATGTCCATGTTTATTCATCACTTCTCGTACTTCATCAAACACTCCAAGATTGATCAAGTTATTTGATAACAATTTTCCAACCAAAAACTCTGCAGAAATGTAATATAACTTTCTCTTTCCTTCGTTATGCTTCATGCCCTGCATTTTCTCTTTTGTCAAATGCAACAAGGCTGCATAAATCTCTTCATTTGTTGCTTCTGCGATGGTTTTGTTGCAACCATCTTTCAAAAATGTTTCTAACTCTTTTTCCATGTTTTGTTCCTCTTTCCTTCTCTAAAAGTATTACTATGTTTCGTTCTTTTTTCAATGATAAGTATACAATACCACTTAATCCCGCTCATTTCCTATACAATCTAGTCAAATTATGATACAATCCTATTATTCTATGAAATATTTTTTACGAAAGGGCCAATCGATGAACACCAACAGTTCTACAGCTACCCCCCATCAAAGTGGTTATCACGAAACAAAAAAGCATACCCAATCCATGTTCCCTTACAACGTGTATCTTTGTACCATCCCAACCGATTTTCCATCGGTCTTTTTGCATTGGCAAGATACCATGGAAATCATCTATATCAAAAAAGGATGTGGCATGGCTCAAGTAGACCTTTCCTTGTTCAAAGTTCAGGCCGGTGACATCATTTTCGTTCCCCCAGGCCACCTACATGGATTGGAGCAGATTCCAGAACAACAGATGGAATATGAAAATATTATTTTTGATCTGGAATTTCTTGGCACTAATGTGGTAGACATTTGCAGTATGAAATATTTACTCCCACTGTTTCATGGGCAGATTTCTTTTCCTTCCTGCATTACTCGAAAAGATACGTATTACGAAAAAATCGCAACTTGTCTAGACGATGCCGACGAACTTTGCGACAAACGATATGCTGGCTTTGAACTTGGGGTAAAGGCGGATATGATTCAACTGTTTTCGTTACTCTTTCGATACAATCCGAACCCCGTCGCTGTTCCAGAAAAGGAACAAGATTTAGAACGTTTAAAATCGATTCTCCACTATATTGAAGCCCACTATCAAAAGCCCATCAAGGTCCAGGATGCGGCTCTCCATTGCGGATACAGTGAAAGTCATTTTATGCGCTGGTTTCGACAAATGACAGGTACCAGCTTCCTTAATTATGTTAATCACTATCGCCTGGAGCAGGCTTACAAAGCATGTAAAAATACAAATAAAACCGTTTTAGAAATTTCGGAAGAAACTGGATTTGACAATCTTTCCAATTTCAACCGACAATTTAAAAAACGGTTTGGGATAACCCCTCGTCAACTACGAAGATAATCAACTGTATGGATAATCATACATGGAATTTTTTATCCATTTCTTCCCGAAATTCTTTCCACTTAAACAGAAAAATTCCCATCAGGAAGAGGAAACAAACGGCAATTCCAAGCAAACTTGGCCATTGTAAAGACACGGCTCCAAAAACCAAAAGAAGAAGCGGCACAAGAAGTCCATAGGTGGAAGCCATGACCAAATATGCCATGTATTCTTTTGCCGGCCATTTCTGTACAATTGCAACGACAAACATAAAAAGTAAAATTGCCACACTTACAAATGGTAATACAAAATCTACCGACCAGCCTCGCCAGCCCGTCAGCCAATCCCAAAGGATACTCACATTGGTCATAATGACCAACTGCCACATGGCATTTTTCAGCAAGTTATAACGTTTGAAAAATCCAATGGTGGAAGCTAGCCACATACTGGCAATTCCTCCTGCGGAAAATAAGGTCCATCTCACAGTTGGTTTGTATGTATAGTCCAAGTCAAACATGATCACAATGGCTACCAGACAAAGGAAGGTAAAGAAACGATAGACTTTCATTTCCAATTCTTTTTGTTCCTTCAGTTCTGGATATGGTGGTTCCAAATGAGTTGCTTCTATTCCCTGTTCTTTTAAAATACGGAAGAAATTTCGCTGAATATTGTCCGTATCGAAACGGGAGGTAAATCCAAGAGACAAGGTATCGCCAAAGGAGCACATGCACAATTCCATTTTCGGTGTACTTGTATAAACTCCAAAACGGTCAATGTACGGAATATATGCTTCTGGCATATTAACAGCACTCATATTTGAAAAAATAGCTGTTGTATTTTTCTCAGAGAACTTTGCTCCTGCATGGATACATAGATTCTTCAATTCTGCCGGTGCAAATTTCAACACTGGATGCATTTCCAAGGCAATCAGCTCGTTCATCTTATCTGCCATCTTTTCTTTGGTCAGCTCTTCTGCAAAATACTGTTTCACCTCTGCAAGCACTTCTTCAAAACCGTCCTTCCCATTTCCAAATACATGGCCTGGCTCAATCCAGTTAAAGAAATTCAACATAGAATCAGATGGAAAGAACTTACGCAAATTCACCGGCACCATCAACTTCACAGGCTCTTTTTCCTGCATTTTGGACATTTCCTCATGAATTGCCATCAAATATACCGTAGACAAGAAAACAGTCATAGAAACACCTAGTTCACGCGATCTTGATAGCACCTGTTTTACAGATAGAGTACTTTCTCGCACTTGCATGGCACCATTATTTTTCTTTGGCTTTTTGATCTGAAACGCTCGAGAAGATTTTCCCCGAGGCTTCTTTGTATTCTTTGTATAATATTTTGCGAATCCGTCATTTTCCTGATCTTGAATGGTCATATCCTTAGGAAGCAAGGAACAATCCTCCAGTCCCTCTTCATGATGAGCCAGATACAAATAATTTTTGACCAGTTCTCTTAAAAATTCTGTTGCTCCAGTTCCATCGGTGAGCACATGAAAAACTTCAAAATTAATGCGATTTTCAAAATAAGTCACCTCAAATAACAGAGACTTTTTGTCTTTGATATAAATCCTGCTACAAGGCTCTTTATATTCTTCCTGCACCACTGGATGCAGATTACTCTTTTCCAAATAACTCCAGAAAAATCCTTTTCGGATTACAGACAGAAAAATTGGATAAGTTTCTATGGTTCGATCCAATGCCTGTTGCAATATGTCCGGCTGCACCGGTTCTTTTAATTCACAATAAAAGCGAAACACGCGGGTGTCACGCTTTGTGCTCGCTGCTAAAAATAATTTTGCCGCGTTGTCTAGTTTTCTCCAATGGGCTCGTTTCTGCTTCACCATGGCTTCCCCCTAAAAATTCATTGATATAATCAAAACTTTCTTGCACATGGAAAAATTTAATTCCCAGCGAAAAATATCCGTGAAGGGCATCTTTTATCCGATGCATTTCCACACGATTTCCGGCTTCTTTTAACCGCCGTCCATAAGCTTCTCCCTCATCACGAAGGGGATCAAACTCAGCAGTCAAAAGCAACGTATCCGGCTGATTCGTCAGATCTTTTGCTAAATATGGAGCAAAATATGGACACTGTTTGTCCTCTTCCTTTGCCGCATAGAGCGAAATATAATCTTGCATCTTTCCCGCTGTTAGCAAGTAATCAGATCCATTTTCCCGCACCGATTCAAAAGGAGAATTCTCCGAATAATCATTATAAACTGCCGGATAGATTAAAATCTGTCTCCTTGGTCGGAAGGCTTTCTTATCTCTTGCCAATAGAGATACCGCCGCTACAAGATTCCCCCCAGCACTATCTCCAATCAAAGTAATCTGATCTGTATCCATCCCCAACTCTTTGTAATGCTGAAAGATGGCCTCTGTCGCCGCATAACAATCATACAAGCCAGCTGGAAACTTATATTCCGGTGCCAGGCGATATTCTACCGCTGCTACAATATTTCTTGTGGAGATGGCCAAACGAGTACAAATTCGTTCGTAGTTGTCCACCGTATTAGTGACCCAACCACCTCCATGAAAATACAGAAACAATTGTGGGAATTCCAACTCATCCTTTTCATAAGCAAGTTTTGTTTCTTCATCTGGGAAAAATAAACGAACTGGCACCTTGTGTTCTCCATTGTATACATCAACATCTGCTGTTTTGTAAAAAATCTTCATCGGATCCAATCGTTTCAAATCTGCTAAGTGTCGTTCTCTTTCTACTTCAATTCCGTCAAAAGAAAGAGCTTTTAAAATTCTGCGGGTTGTATGGTTAATCGCCATATACACTCTCCATTTCTAAATCTCGGTTTCTAACTCTCATCAGATCAGTAGTATAATCTGTAAACTATTATAGACATTTTTTGTACATTCAACAACTAGTTCTGAAATAAAAAATAGGAGAAAGTCATTCCCCTCTCCTACTGTTTCTCTCTTATTTTAAAAACTTTTTCAATTCTTCCATAAATGTATTCACATCTTTAAATTCACGATATACGGAAGCAAATCGTACGTAAGCCACTGGATCCAGATCCTTCAGCTTCTCCATCACAATCTCGCCAATGAGCGTACTTGGCAGTTCCTTTTCCTCACGATTCACAATCTCCAACTCAATCTCATCCACTGTTTTTTTGATTGCTTCCGCTGGAACCGGTCGTTTATAACACGCTCTTAAAACACCTGCTTCAATCTTGGAGCGGTCGAACTGTTCACGATTGTTATCTTTTTTTATGACAATCAAAGGAATGGTCTCCACCTTTTCATAGGTTGTAAATCTCTTTCCACATTCATCACAAGAACGTCTTCTTCGAATGGAATTCTTGTCCTCTGCTGGTCTTGAATCAATGACTCTTGTATCCGAATATCCGCAATATGGACATTTCATATTTTTTTCCGCCTTTCTTCTGCGTCTTGCGGTCCTTTCTGTGCCAATGTAGCATGCACTTCTCCGCTATAACCACATAAATTGATTATACACAAGAAGTAAAAAATTTGCAAAAGATTTCTATCGTTGATTTTCATGAGTCAGCACTTGGATGACCGTATCATAATTTTCTGGCTTATGAGGAAAGGTACAGTTGGTACACACTTTAATCCTCTTTCCATTTTTCTCAATGTACTCCGGCTTTCCAGGGCAATGTTCCACACGATACAATGGACAATAACAAAACATACAGTTCATTTCATCCACCCCTTCGTGACAAGGGTAATATTTACATGCTTTGTTTGCAAAAAAACGATAGGAATTTTCCATAAATTAGCTCCTCTTCTTTCTCTTTTCTTGATGATAGTCCCATGCTTTCGCTACAAATGTTTTGGGAAATGTCTTGTTAGACGGATAATATAAATGCGGGAATCCAGCCCAAAGATGTGCATTTGCCTGAATGCAAGGGTATTGTCTTCCTGTAGTTGGCTTTGTCGCAGTACAATAAATTCCATTGTTCGTACTATCAAAATAATGAAATTCATGTGCTTTGATGGACTGGCCCCCCAACCACTCGTCCTGCAGCGACTCCTGAATTTCAACATATCCAAATCTTACCAATTTTCCAGTATAATTGCAATCACCATTCATAGCCCCTACCATAGAATAAGAGGACCCATCCGCGTCGGTAATAGTTTCGTGCAAATACAGAAATCCACCGCATTCTGCCACCAAAGGCATTTTCTTCGAAATAGCCTCTCGTAAGGATGCTTTCATGTCTATATTTTCACTGAGCCCTTTGGCATATAATTCCGGATATCCGCCCCCTAGCAAAATACCATCGCAATCTTCTGGCACGGTTCTATCATGAAGGGGCGAAAACGGGACTAAGATTGCCCCTTCTTCTTGAATCATAGCCAGGTTGTCCTCGTAATAAAAACAAAACGCTTCGTCCAAGGCCACAGCAATTCTCGGACACACTCGATTTTTTGTGTTGGAGATTTCTGCAGTTCTCTTTCTGCCACCCTCTTCTCCCTGTCTCTCCGTTGCTTTCTTCCCAAATATCTCTTCCGCCCCTTGGGCAATGGCGTAAATTTTTCCGAGGTCCACAGATGCCACCAGCTGGGCGGTAGCCTTTTCCAATTGGCTTTGGAGCTGATCCATTTCCTGTGGCATAACCAAACCCAAGTGCCTACTTTCCAGATGAAGTTCTTTACAATTCGGAAAATATCCTACTACAGAAAGATGCAACTCTTCTTCAATTTTCGGTGCAATGATTTCAAAATATCCTTTGGACATCCGATTCAACAGCACTCCTTGAATCAAATGCTCTTTGTCGTATTGCAGAAATCCTGCCAACAATGGTAAAACAGAATAGCCCATCCCTTTGGCATCTACTACAAGCAAAATCGGTGTCCTTGTAATTTTCGCCAAATGATAGGAAGCCCCCTCTTCTCGGTAGCCTCCCAATCCATCGAAAAGTCCCATTACACCTTCCATCACAACAAATTCGTTGCCAGTTCTATCTTTCAAAAACAGCTCTTTCGTCTGTTCTTCTTCGGTAAAAAAAGTATCCAGATTTTTAGAAGGAATTCCCAACACTTTTTTATGAAACATCGGATCAATATAATCCGGTCCACATTTATATGACACCACCTGTGCCCCCTGATCCTTTAAAGCCTGGATCAAAGCGCAGGTCAGTGTGGTCTTTCCGCTCCCACTTTTGGGAGCAGCAATCATCATTCGCTTTAATTTCATGGTTTTTCCCTTTCACAAAATGTAAATGCGCATATCCAAATCGGATTTTCCGCTTGCATCAAATGATAGGATCCCACTTCTCTTGATCGACTCACTTGCAACTGTACAATTTCCTGTTGACAACATGGAACATCTGCAAAAATGTTTTGGATCTCACTGATGGTTTCCAAACTGATAGCATTTAACACCACACGCATCTTCGGATTTTTTTCATAAAGAGCTTGTAAAATCTGCCGAAGATTCCCACCACTTCCCCCAATAAATGCATGGGTTGCTTTTGGAACTTGTTCCAAACCACCTGGTGCTTTTCCATGGATAATGTGCAGATTATCTACCATAAACTTTTCCTTATTCTGTTGGATCAACGCAACGGCTTCTTCCTTTTGCTCCAAGGCATACACCTGAATTTTGGGCGATAGACATGCCATTTCCACTGCAATGGATCCAGTGCCACTTCCAATATCCACACACACAGAGTCTTGTTTCAGTCGCAATTTACACAAGCTGACTTCACGTACTTCTTCCTTGGTCATAGGAACCTTTGCCCGTAAAAACTCCCCATCTGGATAACCCGGTGTTACTCTGATCCCTATTGGATTTGGATTTTTAATCAAGCAAATATACAACCCTTCGTCTTTTAATTCCGTGCATTCTTTTGGAGTTCTTTTTATGATATTCTCTTCCTTATAAGACAACTGATATCCCGTTGTAATTTCACAATCTGAAAGGCCTGCATCCAGCAACAACTGTCCCAACCGTTGAACATCCTCCACACCTGACATGAGCAAATATAATTTTTTAGAGCTTTGGATTCTTCTTACCAGCTGAAACAACTGTTTTCCATGCATACTTAAAACTTCTGCATCTTCGTAGGACTCTCCTGTCTTTGCCGCCATATAAGAAACTGAGGAGATTCCTGGCAAAATATGAATAGAAGCAGACAAACGTTCTTCCTCTACAGCCTGTTGCAACACTTGATACAAGGACTTGGTTCCGCTACAGAATCCGCTATCTCCTGAAAATAAGATCACTACCTTGGCTGGATTTGGATACTGTTCCAAATAAGGCAAAATCTGTTTTGCCAAATAGTAAGGCTTCTTCTCCACCTTTGCAGAAAATGGCTGTAACATTCGTTCTGCTCCAAAGAGCAAATCGGCCTCTTCAATTGCTTGTTGCACTTCCACAGTCAATCCTTTGATTTCCCCCATTCCAATTCCTGCCAAAGTAATCTGAAACTTATCCACACCTGTATCTTCCAATGGAGAAGGTTTTCCACACAACTCCAATAATTTTACACAAGTCTGCTCAAAGTTCAGTCCTTCTGTTTCTTCTGGCTGTCCGATCACATACAGTGGAATGTCTGCATTTTTTGCAGCTTGAACTTTTTCGCCAAATCCACCAGCAACCCCACTTTGTTTTGTCACCATAGCCTGGATTTCATATTGTTGAATCAGTGCTTGGTTCATTTCCACGGTAAATGGTCCTTGCATGGCAATGATCTGTCGTCCATGCAATCCCTGTTCTATACAAAGAGAAAGACTTTCCATTCCTGGCAGCACTCGTGCAATGATGCGGGATTTCAAAGTTTCTCGTTCACAGTATACCTTCAAATCCTTGGTTCCTGTCGTCAACAGCACATTTCCCTTTGTCTGCTCCAAAGCTTCTGCGCAAACCTCACTGGATGCTAGATAGAAAAGCTTCGAATATTCCTTCTCCGCTTCCAAATCTCGTTTCAATCGAAGATAGGGCAGGTTCTGATGCCTTACAGCTAATTGGATGTTTTTTGTCACATCCACAGCATAAGGGTGGGTAGCATCCACAACAGCAATCCAATGTTCCCGTCCTTGTTTCATTAGAAAATCTTCCATTTCTCTAGCATCCATTCGTCCGCAAACAATGGTTCGAATGGGATGTTCTTCCAGACAATCTTCCCCATATTCTGTGGCCACACAGATGGTGTGGGGAAGATTTTTCTGAATCAAAAAATCAGACAGTGTTCTTCCTTCACTTGTCCCCGCAAAGATTAGTATTTCTTTCAACTTGATAGCCTCGCTTTGTAATCAATCTTCCATTTATAATTTCACTTCCTGCATTTCCTACAAATACAGTGGTGAACATATTCACCTCTTTATCTCTCAATTCTTTCAAAGTGCATGTGTACATATTTGTGCCTTCTCGACCAATATTTTCTACACATCCACATGGACGCTCTTCTTCCAAATATTGTAGCAAAATATCACAGGCTTTCTTCAAATAATCCCTTCGTTTTCGACTAGATGGATTGTAAATTGCAATAGCAAAATCTCCTGCCGCTGCTGCTGCTAGACGACGTGCAATGGTGTCCCAAGGTGTCATTAGATCACTCAAGCTGATGACACAAAAGTCATGATTCAATGGGGCACCCAACACGGCAGCTCCACTGATGGCAGCGGTCACTCCAGGCACAACTTCCAAAGAAATATCAGGATACTGCTTTCCTACCTCAAACATCAAGGAAGCCAGACCATAAACCCCTGCATCTCCACTACAGATTAAAGCGACTTGTTTTCCTTTTTTTGCCTCTTCAAAGGCCATGACACAACGTTCCGTCTCTTTTTTCATCGGCGTGGATAACAGCTCCTTCTCTTGAAATCGCTCTTCCAGCAATTCCAAATAAACAGTGTACCCAATAATCACATCCGCCTGCTCCAACACGTGCAACGCTTCTCCTGTCATGAATTCTTCTTTTCCCGGTCCCATACCGACTACACAGATTTTATTCTTCACCAAAAACGCTCCTTTTCTTTTTTGCTATGGCAATGGTCATTCCATCCTCTGCATGCTTTGGATAGACCAAAACACCTTCTGTTCCACATCCCAACAATGCAGCCCGTTCACACACGTTGTCTACCCCTGTTTTCGCTTCTACAAAAGCGGAACTGGTAAACGTTCCTTCCACCTGTTTCAACATTTCTCCAGAGTATGTTTCAAATGGTATGTTCCACTTTTGACTCCATTGCAACAAGCAGGGTTCTTCTGCTTTCAAGTCAATGGATCCTATTTTTTCTATCTGAGCAATAGAAACCCCTGCATCCCGCAACTGTGTTTTTAAAAACTGCTCCATTGCACCCCATTCTTTTCCTTTTTTGCAACCAACTCCGATTACATATTCCTGAGGCACCAAATACAAACTTGCCTCCTCCCATGGACTATTTCCTGGAGCAGATCCAATCAACACATCTACCTTTCCTCGGGGCGGAAATTCCATCAACTTCATTTCCTTTGGTACGTTCCGATGCTGTTCGTCCAGATATTCTGGTGCAACAGCACAAGTCACAAGTTCACCAGCTAGCACTTTTGCAGACACTTTTGCAATGCCTTCTTTGTTCCAAATCGTCAAATGATTCTTTTTTGCAAACAAATCAACTGCAAACGTTTTATTTAAATCTGTGGCTGTTGTAATTACTGCCAAAGCTCCTGTTTTCTCTGCAATCTGTTCTGCCAGTTCGTTGGCGCCACCTACATGACCAGACAAAATAGGGATCACATAATTCCCTAATTCATCCATTACAAGTACCCCACTGTCACACAATTTGCTTTTTACACTTGGCGCAATGGCGCGCACGGCAATTCCACAAGCTCCAATAAACAGCAGGTTTCCTTTTGTTTCAAACTGTTTTTGTGTCCACTCTCCCAAAGGTTCCTCCACATAGACTTCTTGATTCTCATAAAAAGAACATTTTGTAAACAAGGAGATCTCTGCTTCTGGCATGCTTTTGTAGATTCTTTGAGACAATTCCATTCCTTTTTTTGTAAAACTGATCATCTTTAGTTTCATTTTGCTTCCTTTTCTTTCGCCTGACGGAATTCTGTAGAAAAATCAGCCGCATACAATTTGGATTTTTGATAGTGCTGATGTGTAATTGCCTCTCCAACTAAGACCAATGCAGTCTTTGTAATGCCGTGTTCCTTCGCTGTATCTGCCAGTTCTTCGATGGTACACACATATGCTTCCTCTTCCGGCCAAGTCGCTTTGTATACAAGAGCTGCAGGGGTATCCGGCGTGTAACCTCCTGCTACAAGGCGACGGCTCAACTCTTCCAACATTCCCGTACTTAAATAGATGGCCATAGATGCCTGATGGGCAGCAAAGCTTTCAATACTTTCCTTTTTTGGAACTTTTGTCTGTCCTTCCATTCTTGTAATGATTAAGGACTGCGAAATGTCTGGCAATGTATATTCTACATTTAGGGAAGCCGCCGCTCCAAAGCATGCACTGACTCCTGGACAACTTTCATAGGAAATGCCTAAACGATCCAGTTCATCCATTTGCTCCCGCACAGCTCCATAAATGCTTGGTTCTCCAGTATGCAAACGTACAATGCTTTTTCCCTTTGCATTTGCTTCTTGCATCACCTCAATAACTTCCTCTAGTGTCATTTTTGCACTATTGTAAATATCACAACCTTTTGGAGTCCACTGTAACAATTCTGGATTCACAAGAGACCCTGCATAAATGACCACGTCAGCATGTTGTAATAATCGCTGTCCTCTTACCGTGATCAAATCGACTGCTCCTGTTCCTGCTCCAACAAAGTAAACCATTGTTCCACCTCCTTACTTTTTGCTAATTCTCCAAATTCATTTGTATACACAATACAATCTATCTTTAATTTTCCTTTTGCACGTTTTTCCAAATAATAACAGATCCGTTCTACAACATCTGTCATCATTTCTTTCAACTGTCCACTTTGTTCCAGAATGCCAATGGCATCCTCCGTTGTTACACAATCAAACAGTGGCATAATATAGTTCAAAGGCAATTGTCTTCGCACCGCAAAGGCTATCAGCAATTCCATACGACAATCCGCTTCTCTGGAATGGGTATTCATGATTCCTCCGGCCACCTTGATTAATTTCCCAATATGTCCCGTGAGCAATAATCTTTGAAATCCCAACTCTACCGCCATATCAATGGTTGCACCTATAAAGTTGCTACATTTTACACTACGATCCAAATTATAACCATAGTTTTTTTTCATAAAATCCAACCCATAATTTCCTGGCGTCACTGCCACATAATCAAAGCCCAGTGCCTTTCTCTGACGCAACTCTACTGCAATGGTATCCAACAATGCCTGGCTACTCATAGGCTCCACAATTCCTGTCGTTCCTATAATGGAAATTCCTCCTTCTATCCCCAATCTTGGATTGAAAGTATGTTCTGCAAGTTGCACACCATCTGGCACAGAAATCAATACCTCCAAATTCCCATTGTAATCAAATAAATCACAAATCTCTCGAACTTCCGCCTGTATCATTTCTCTCGGCACATGATTAATGGCTGCATTCCCTACAGGTTGATCCAGTCCTGGTTTGGTGACTCGTCCCACTCCCAGTCCGCCGTCAATATGAATTTGAGAAGCATCCCCCATCTCTCCATCTCCATAGGAAACAGTGGCATAAATCTGTGTTCCTGTTGTAATATCTGGATCATCTCCTCCATCCTTTTCCACAGCACAGGTAACAGACTCTTCATGTCTCTGAATATCCTGAATATGCGCCTTATAGGAAATTCCTTTTGGTGTCTGAATGGTAATCTCATTTTTAATGGTTCCACTGAGCAACATATAGGACGCCGCCTTAGATGCAGCTGCCGCACAACTCCCTGTTGTAAATCCAAATCTCATGCTATTCCCTCTTTAACTGATAAAGCAAGGCATTGCAAATGGCTGCTGCCACATTGCTTCCTCCCTTTCTTCCACGATTGACAATATAAGGAATCTCTGTTTCCATAATCAATTCCTTTGCAACTTCTACATTTACAAATCCAACAGGAACCCCAATGATAAACGCCGGGCGAAAGATTTCTTTTTGAATCATATCGTACAACTGTACCAAGGCTGTTGGTGCATTACCTATAGCAAAGATGACCGGTTTTTTAATCTGAGCCGCTTTCTCCATGCTGACCACTGCTCTTGTCACCCCACGCTCTTTTGCAATACGAGCCACATCTTCATCTGCCATAAAGCAATGGGCCACTCCGCCAAATGCTTCCAATACTCTCTTGTTGATTCCGGAATATGCCATATTAGTGTCTGTCACAATATCCGCTCCCTGCTCCAACAATTTCTTTGCAATCTCTACTGCATGGTCGGAGTAGCGCATGGTGCTTGCATACTCAAAATCCGCACTGGTATGGATTACACGCTTGGTGATCATTTCCTGCTCACTTGGAAGGACAATTCCTCGTTTCTCCAGCTCCTTGGAAATGATCTCAAAACTTCTTTTTTCGATTTCATCTGGTCGCACCTTTTCCACACCTTTGATTTCTTCCATTTCCTTCAACAACCTTTCATTTTCCTCTCTTGTTTTTACCGCAATGCGGTAGTATCCTTTTTTTAATCCACGGAAATTACTACAATCTCGGATTAAAATTCCCCGCTTCAGTAAACGTTCATACCAAGGTATCTTACTTTGGATCAATAAAAAATTGGCATCACTGGGTAACACTTGAAGTCCCAATTTTTCTAGCCTCTGTTCCAAAAATTCCCGTTCTATTTTCACATATTGTTTCGATTCTTTAACAAATGTTTTTTCCTCAACACAAGCACTACCTGCTGCCTGAGCAAAGGTGGAAAGATTCCATTCTGGTAACTGCTGCTCTATAGCATGAAGCAATTCTCCCTCTTCACAATACAGATATCCCAAACGAACACCTGGAATGGCATATATTTTTGTAAAGGCTCGAACAACAATCAAATTTGGATATGACATTTTTGTATAAACCATGGATTTTCCTTGTTCTGTAAAGTCCAAAAAACATTCATCTAACACGACTATGATTTTCTTCTTTCGACAGTGATCCAACACCCTTTGTAGCATTTCCTCATTCCACAATTTTCCTGTCGGATTATTTGGATTTGTCAAAAAGATCAAATCTACATCTTCTGTTAAAAAGGAACAGAAATCCTCTTGAATCTGAAACGCCGTTTCCATCTTTGTTTCATAATAAGTCACCTCTGCTGCCACCGCATTTGCCACATATTCATAGCCATAAAAAGACGGCACTGGTATAACAACTTTTTTCGGTTGTATCGCATGACAAATGGCAAGAAACAATTCCGAGGCACCATTGCCCAAAAGTAGTCCTTCTTTCTTAACTCCTAGGTGCCGTGCCATTGTTTCTTTTAGTTGCTCTGCATGAATATCCGGATACCTTGCACTTGCTTCAATGGCTTCCTGTAAAGCCTGTTTTACAGACGTTGGAATGCCCAACGGATTGGTATTGACCGAGAAATCCAACTGCACTTGATTTCGATAAATGTCTCCTCCGTGAATCTCCTTCATCTTCCTGTTTCCTTTCCTCTGTTATCCGATTCCAATACCTACTTCTTTTATAACTAGAATAGAAGTAATACAACTATGCAAAGAAATGCTCCCAGCCAAGCTGTCCCACACATCAGCCCATTGGCTCTTTTGATATCTTCACACTCTACTGGACGAAGGGGATCTCCAATATAAGGCTTTTTCACAACTTTTCCAAAATACTGTGCATCTCCTGCCAGTTGCACTTGCAGCGCCCCTGCACAGACCGCCTCTGTCTGCGCCGAATTGGGGCTGGCATGCTTACGACAATCCCGTCGATAGATGCGATAGGCATTGATTCCTGAAAATTGTTTTCCGCCTAAAAATGCAACTCCGATCATGAGCCATGCACTGATTCGTGCAGGAACATAATTTACCACATCATCCAACTTTGCTGCCCAGCGACCGAAAGAAAGATAGCGATCATTTTTATATCCAACCATAGAATCCATCGTATTGATTGCTTTATAAAGCCACCCCAAAACAGGGCCTCCCAAGGCAGTATACAACATTGGCGCAAGGACACCATCAGAAGTATTTTCCGCTACCGTTTCAATAGCCGCCTTTGCTATCTGTTCCTCATCCAGATACTTTGTATCTCTTCCTACAATCATGGAAACAGCCTTCCTAGCCTCTTCTAAGGTTTTGGTTGTTAAAGCTTCATATACGGCCATACTTTCCACCTTTAGACAACGGGTTGCCAACAACTGATATGTCATCCAGGCTTCCACTACAAAGCCAACAGCAGGATGAATCCAATTCGCTATGTGTAACAGACCAAAGGCAACAATAAAAGTCACCCCTAGTACGAAGAACACCAGTCCACCCCCTTGCCATAATTCACGTTTCTCATTTCTATTTTCATTCTTTCCGTATGTTTTTTTCTCAAACCAGGAAATCAATGTTCCAATTCCACGCACCGGATGGGGCATCCATTTGGGATCTCCCAATAAAAGATCCAATAGAAATCCACATCCAAATGCTATGCTATGCATTCTCATGATTTGTCAAACTCCTGCTGTAATTTTTGAACCCCTACCATGATTCTTTTCTGTTCTGTAACCGATTGGATGCAACAATATCCTGCGCCATTGGCTATTTGATAGTCAAAATATTCTCCACCAAAAAAAGTACTAAGAAGAGCCATAATAGTTCCTCCGTGAACCACCAGCGCTACGCGATAAACCTTCTTCTGTTCTTCGACTTCCGGTTTTCTCTTTTTAAGAGATTGAAAGAGACATTCTTCCATTCGTGTCCAACCGTTTTGACAGCGCTTGATAAATTGCGCCTGACTTTCCCCTTCTGGAAAAGGCAACGTTCCACTGCTGTCAATCCATGCTTGATAGTCTGAATTTCCTTCCAGATCCAGATAATTTTTCCCTTCAAAACGACCGAAATCCATTTCCTCCCATTCAGGAATTATCATCCACTGCTGTTTTGGATATAAAAGTTCCGCAGTTTCCAAGCATCGTTTCATTGGGCTAGCAAATAGAAACTCACACGGTGGATACAACCGCTCCTTTTTTCGTTGTAACAGTTCTTTTTTTCCAACTTCGGATAATTTTTCCTCCGTTTTTCCCAAATATCGATGTTCTTCATTTGCTTTTGTTTTTCCATGTCGAATCAGAATGTACTGGATTTTAATTTCTGTCCCATTCCACATATTACACGCTCCACTTCTTCTGCTCGTTTTGCAAGTTCAATCAAAATCCGTCCTGTTCGCTCTCTCCACTCCCGTTCAAAAGGATCCATTGGCACAATTCCATTTCCAATTTCATCGCAAAGAATAATACAATCTGGATATTGTTCCACAAACTCCAAAATTTCTCTTTCCGGACTTCCACCTTCTTGAAGTCTCTTTCTTACCCATTGATGTAAATGATTTAAAATCAACGGGGTTTCTTTTTCTTCTACCGGAAGTGATCCATCGTAAATAGGTATAGATGTTACTTTTTCCTGTTCTAATACATATGCTAATTTCCCTTGTGCATATCCTCCAATTACCAATTTCATGTTCTTTCCTCACATTGATACAAATTTTTCCAAAATCGCCATTGTGATCATCACGCTACACTCACAAATCAGTACAAAATAGCCTGCGGTATCTCCCGTCACACCACCAAATTCTTTGTATGACTTCCAGCGATAATATCCAAAAGAAATGAATGCGGTGAGCACTGCAATCCCACCAAAGAGGCGATGGATTCCCAGTATCCATCCTACACAAAAAATGGTTTGCACATATAACATTCCTTTTACGATTCGTTTATGCGAACGGTCTGAAAACGTATACAACATTCCTTCTTTTTTGGCGGACCGGAAGGACACCACACCGATTCCACTGAGACATCTCGATAAGAAAAACGTACTACATACAAGACCCATTGTTTTTGCACTCTTTACCTCCGAAAAAGCCCCCATATAGAGAAGTCCGTAGATTACAAGCATAATACATGCAAATGCTCCAATATGAGAGTCTTTCAGGATTTCCAGTTTTCGTTCCTTTGACTGGTAAGAATGAAGTGCATCCATGGTGTCCATAAATCCATCCACATGAAATCCTCCCGTAAGAAGTAGAGGAATAACGGTTCCAATAAAAACATATCCTATGTTTCCTACCTGTACTCTTCCTGCTAACCAAAACCAGCCATAAAGAATCCCTCCAACGACAGCACCGATCCACGGAAAAAAGCACATCATATATTTCATATCTTCATCCGTCCACCGAAGCTGTGGCACCGGAATCTTAGAGTAAACGGAAAATGCAATGATGCATGATTTTACTATTTTTCTCACGGTTCCCTCCCTGTCTCCATACTGCTATTTCTGAGTTCATGCTTTTTCCAAAAAATGGGAAGTCCCACTACAACCTCAATCACTTCCTCCGCCTCCTCTACCAACTGCTGATGAATCTTTCCGATGACCCGCATATATGCTAAAGTCGTTGGATCATAGGTGATTCCGTCTTCGAAAACATTGTTGCTTACAATGACCAAATGCTCCACTTGTCTGTGTAGTTTTTGGATTCCCTGTATAATCTGTTCTGCAATGTGCTCTTCCTTGGGAAGTTCTGGAGTGGAAAACATTTCATTTGCCACTAAATTGGACAGGCATTCCAACAGGGCCACTGCCTTTCTTGAAGTGAGTTTTTTCTCCCTAACAGATGTTTTTTTTGAACCTGCCTGAATGGCTTTTCCTGCCAGTTCTATGGATGCAGACTGCTCGATTGTTTGAAACCCTTTCCCTGCCCTCAATCTTCGATGACGTTCCACTTTTCTTTGCCCTTCCTCATCATACACTTGCATGGTGGCGATATAATATTTTTCCAAATTATGGGAATGTGCTAACAGATACCCTTCGGCATATTCAGATTTTCCACTACCACTTCCTCCCAAGATCAATGTCATCATTTTTTGAACCTCTCATATTTCTCTATTTCAATTTCAGAAAAAGTTGCACGATCTTGATACACGCACAATGCTGTATCCAATAAAGCAAACATCATAACCGCTCCTGTTCCTTCGCCCAAGGCAAGATTCCCATCAATCACTGGGTTCAGTTCTAATGCCTCCGTAAGTTTCTGGATAGCTGGCTCTTTTCCTTTGTGGGATGGAATCATATACTCCTTGACTCCCGGTACCAAACGTTCTGCCAACAGAGCTGCCGTAATGCTGATTACTCCATCCAATACAATTGGCACATGATATTTTGCACCCCCCATGCAGACACCTGTCATTCCTGCAATGTCCAGTCCTCCTACTGTTTGTAAAATCTGAAGAGGTGTTCTATGCCGAAGGTCATATTGCTCCAAAGCTCGAGCGATTACCTGTTGTTTGTGTTTCAACTTGGCATCATCCAGCCCTGCACCTCTTCCGGTAACTTCTTCCACTTCGCAATCCAACAAGGCTGCCACAACTGCACTACTCGTTGTTGTATTTCCAATGCCCATTTCTCCTGTGGCCAACAAATCATACCCCTGTTCTTTACACTCTCGGACCAAATCCATACCAACTTCGATGGCCAGCTTTGTTTCCTCCAAAGTCATAGCAGGTTCCTTCAAAAAGTTCTTGGTTCCTTTTGCAATTTTTCGGTTGACTACACCAGGCACCACTTCTTCCGTATTTACACCAATGTCAATAGGCACTGTTTCCGCGTGCACATAGGCTGCCATTTTCCCCACAGAAGAACGCTTTTTTACCATATTTTTCATCACAGCCAAGGTTACTTCCTGCCCGGATTGACTAATTCCTTCTTCCACAATTCCATTGTCTGCACAAAAGATCAGAACCGCTTTTTTAGGAAATTTCACCTCTTCAGTTCCTTGAATAGCTCCAATCTGAGCAATCAATGTCTCGAATCTTCCCAGCCCATCAATGGGTTTCGCAACGTGATCAAAATGATTCAAAATTGTTTGTCGAATGTGCTCATCTGGCTTCCCTAAGCATTCCATAGATTTCCTCCATATCCAGATATTCTCTCAAGGTTTCCGCCAATTGATCGTACTGTTTTTCTTTATAACTTTGATAATCTTCCATTGTTACGTTTTCCAAGGTCATTCCTTTTTTCTCTGCAAGACTACGAAGAATTGCTTCCGCAATTTCTCCTTGATCAAATATTCCATGAATATAGGTTCCATACACATTTTTTTCTTCTGCAGTTACAAGGACTGGCACCTGATTTTCTTTCCTGCCTTCTTCTGCTAGAAAGCTCGTTTTACCCATGTGAATTTCGTAGCCGTCATAAGACAACTGGCTGAGACTTGAAAAGATCCCCCCCACTTTCGGAAGACTTCCCCGCACCTGACAGCGCGTTTTCTGTCCTTGCAACTCTGTGTACATTGGGAGCAATCCAATTCCTCGCAAATTTCCTCCTTCTTCCACCTGATTTGGATCGGAGATCCATTCTCCTAGCATTTGATATCCTCCACAAATTCCAAAAATTGGAACCTTCTCTGCCAGATGTTTAATCTGGATTTCCAGACCGTTTTGTCGTATCCATTTCAAATCGCCCATGGTATTTTTACTTCCCGGCAATACGATTAAATCTGGACTTCCAAGTTCCGATGAATGTTGCACATAACGGACCGAAACTTCTGGTCGCTGTTCAAATACGTTAAAGTCTGTAAAATTAGAGATTCTCGGATAACGAATTACTGCCAGATCAATGGCTCCTGCCACTTTCTTCTGAAATCGATCCGTCAAACTATCTTCATCCTCCAAAGTCAGTTCCATATAAGGAATTACTCCCGTCACTTTTACTTTTCCTTTTTCTTCCAGCATTGAAATCCCCGGATCCAAAATGGAGGCATCCCCGCGGAATTTATTAATCAACAAGCCTTTCACTCTACCTCTCTCTTCTTCTGTCAACAACATCAATGTTCCAAGAAGCTGTGCAAAGACTCCACCCCGATCAATATCTCCTACCAGCAATACAGGCGCATCCAAAAGTTCTGCCAGTCCCATATTGACAATGTCATTTTCACGTAAGTTGATTTCTGCCGGACTTCCTGCCCCTTCAATTACAATGATATCTGCATATTCCTCCAACTGATGAAATGCTTTTTTGATTTCCGGGATTAACTCTGTCTTATATTGAAAATATTCTTTCGCACTCATATTTCCCAACACTTCTCCATTCACTATCACCTGGGATCCTATGTGGTTGGTTGGCTTTAGTAAAATAGGATTCATACAGACCATAGGCTGGATTCCTGCTGCCTCTGCCTGCATCACCTGGGCTCTTCCCATTTCCAATCCTTCTTTTGTAATATAAGAATTCAATGCCATATTCTGAGATTTAAAGGGCGCTACCCGATATCCATCCTGCTTCATAATTCTGCAAAGTCCTGCCACAAGAAAACTTTTCCCAGCATTGGACATTGTCCCTTGGATCATTATGATTTTTGCCATCTTAAACTCATGCCTTTCTTTCCAATTCTTTTCCCAATTGCTGCGCGTAATGGGCCAAGGATGCATTTGCTTCTTCCCATGTTCCAAACGTTTTCTGACAGCAAATGACTTTTTCACATTTCCTCAAGATTTCTTTTGCTTTTTTCACACATTCCACAGGAACAGGTTCAAAAGCTTTCGTTTTCACAACTTCCGTCGCCAATGCATTTGCAACCGGAATATCTAGATCATTTTCGAATAGAATCCCAGTTGCAAACGGAACGCCGGCCCGCTGCAGTCTTCGATAGACATTGCGTCCTCTACCACCTCCAGCGATGACAAACACCTCTGGTGTGCCTTTGGGCGGTTCTAGCTCCATGCTGCTGTTTTCCTCGTCAAAATTACCAGTTTCAATGGAAAATAATGTTCTCATATATCCTGGAGTAAAAATATCCTCTGGCGTTCCGTATCGATCCACATATGTCCCATTAACGCAGAGAATGCGATCGGACACACGCTCCGCCAATTCCAACTCATGAATGGACATGATTACCGTCAGTTGTTTTTGTTTTTTCAAATTTTGTAGCATGGATAAAAATTCCAATTTATATTTCACATCCAAAAAAGATGTTGGTTCATCTAAAATAATAATTTCTGGTTCCTGACAGATTGCACGCGCCAACATTACACGCTGGCGCTGACCGTCACTAATCTTTTTAAAATCTTGTTCCTTGATTTCGGTTACATGGACTAACTCCATTGCTTCCCTGATTTTTTGCCAATCTTCATCTTGCAACAATCCAAATTTTCCGGTGTAAGGATACCTTCCTGTTGCCACAACATCCTCGCAGGTCATCATTTCCGATTTCAAACGTTCTGTTAACACTACTGCCATCTTTTGTGCCCGTTCATTTCCCGTCATTTGGATCAAATCTTTCTGTTCCAAAGAGATGGTTCCTGCAATCAGTTCCAACTGTCCTGCAATGCTTTTTAAAATGGTGGATTTTCCAGCTCCATTTGGTCCGATCAGAGTCAGAATCTCACCTTGATTTAAGCCGATTTCAATTTCTGAGATGACAGGTTTTCCCTGATATCCAACACTTAATTGCTCTGTAGAAAAATAATAATCCATTACATCGCCCTCTCTTTTCTCTGTTTTGCCATCACCCACAAAACAACCGGTGCACCAAAAATCGCGGTTACCGTACTGATACTCAATTCCGTAGGATTGAGCAAATTTCTTGCCAAGAGATCACAAAACAGACAGAATACACTTCCTCCTAAAAAGCATGCTGGAATCATCAAAATAGGCTGGGCTGTTTTCAGCAATCGTTTCACCAAATGTGGAGTTGCAATTCCTACAAAGGAAATGGGACCTGCAAAAGCTACAATACAAGCCGACAGAATGCTGGATAAGATAACCAGGCTAACACGCAAAAAACGAATGTTAACTCCAAGATTTTGTGCGTACACTTCTCCCAGCTGATAGGCGCTCAATGGTTTTGACAACAGGAATACGATGACACTTGTAATTCCAATAACAATGACCATAATTTTTACATTTTCCCAGGTCATTCCCGAAAAGCTTCCCTGGGACCAATTGTGTAAATTTACAATATCCGAATCATCTGCAAAGGTGACTACCAATTCCGTCACTGCAGAGCAAATATATCCAATCATTACACCGCTGACGACCAACATGGACATTCCATGGATTCGCTTAGATAATAACAATACAAAGCCCATAGATAGCAAAGCACCTACAAAAGCTGCAACGATCATATTCCAAGAGGTGACTCTCATAGAGCGCCCTAAAAAAAATACCATAACAAGCGCAACCACCATTTTAGCGCCAGAAGAAATTCCCAACACAAAAGGACCGGCAATGGGATTATGGAAAAACGTCTGCAACAAATAACCGGCAAGTGCCAACGCACCTCCCAGGATCATAACCGCAACGGTTCTCGGAAGACGAATATCCCATAATATCCGAGCCATGGTTTCATCACTTTGTGGATTTTTGATGAGATTCCATATTTCTGTCCCAGAAATCCCCACACTTCCAATGCATACATTGAGCAAACTAAACACAAATACGCCGATTCCCAGTCCGATCAATGCAAACAAATACCGACACTTTCTACTTTTTTGCATGCTTTAACAACCTTTCTTTATTCAAGATGAAACAAATAATTCATCTTGGATTCGTCCTCTCCAGACATCATTTGATGCATATCCTCCACCAAGTATCCAATGGACAATGATTGCTGATACATATCATTTGTAGTACACCAGACATTGCCTTCTTTAACCGCTTTAAAGTCACTTAATACGTTACATTTTGCAAGGAGCTCTTCCAGATTCATGACCCCACCATCAATGGAGCTATTGTAGATCAGATAATCCGCGTCCTTTGCACCATTATAAAATTCTTCTACCTGCATATTCACCGTGGAGCGTCTTGTTCCTGGATCTCCCAAGTTCTCAAAAATGTATCTTCCTCCTGCCAGCTGGATCATTTTAGGCACATAATCATTGGACTGCCTCACTTGGATCAAACCATTGGATGTAACAAAGAAAAATGCCACCGTCTGATCACTTTTTTCTGCCTGTTCCATTCTGTCCAAAATTCCAACCTGTTGCTGAAAAATGCGTTCCGCTTCCTCTTCTTTCCCTAACAATGCGCCAAAAAATTTGACCCATTCTACACGTCCCATAGGATGAGTTTCATAGCTGGAATATTCAATCAAAACAGGAATGTCAAATTCTTCCATTTTCTCCACCACCTCTGGTGCATGGGAAATCATCATATTTTCAATGGCAAGAGAACAGTTCTTTGCTACAAGTTGTTCATAATCAGGCTTGTTATACTTTCCAGCATACTGCATCTTTCCAGCTTCCATAGCTGCTTTCGCTTCCGGTATGTACCAGTTTTCTTCTTTTTGCCCAGAAAATGTAATGGCATCCAAACCATCCAGTTTTGCAAACATATCCATCACTGCCGATGCTACAAGATATATATTTTGTAATGGTGTCTGAAGCACCACCACCTCTTTATCCAATCCCTTCGGAATCGGCTTTCCTTCTGGTACAAGCAAAAACCGTTTTCCATCCATAATGGTTGTCAACATCTTATAGCCTTCCTTGTAATAATCTACCTGGAAGTTCTCTGCATAATCCAATTTCATACTGTGGTCCAGTTGCAAGGGACAGTCTTCCTCTTGTCTGCTCTTTTCTTTCTGTCTTGTTCCGGTGGAAACTTCCACCTGTTTTCCCTTAGAATCAGAAAAAGGACTGCTTAAGGCCCACAGCCCAAGCAGTCCTATTACAAGCAGACTGATTATAATCATCGTCTTCTTTCTTCTCATTTCTTTGCCTCTTATTTTGCCAACTGCAAGGTATCTGCATGGAACGTAAGTGTATACTCAATTTCATGAGGTTTACTCATTGCCACTGTATCTCCGATCATTGTAATTGGCACATCTAAACTAGAAATTGGAACTTCAAACACAGAATCTCCTTCTTCGTTTACTGGCAAATACTTTTCTCCGTCAACAATCATATAATCATAATTTGGACTGCTCCATTGCAAAGTTGCAATTGCCACTCCATCTGATACTGTAACGGTTGTGGGGGAGCTGATAGTTGCTTTTCCGCTTCCGCCCTCAAAATCAAATGCAATGGTGTAAGTTCCATCTTCCACCTCGCCAAAGTTTCCACCTTCTGCAGAATCCTCTCTGCTATCCTCTTCCCATGGTACCGGATTGGACACCACCACCTTATGATCATACCATTTGCCTTTCGTTCCAATCAGTGCAAGGTCAAATTCTTTATCAATTGCTGGAACTGGTACATCAAATCCATGTACCTCCTCCGTCATTCCATCACTGTAGGTTACCGTATCTACCGTTGGCTGTAAGATTTCAGCCCCTTCTTTTTCTGCATCTACTGCAAGTCCTGGATAAAGATTTAAGATTTTCTTTGATGTGAGTGAAATATGAATGGTCATCTCTCCATCTTTGACTGTCAGTTTTCCTTTTCCATCACATGCCTCACTAACATGAAACATCCCGCTATCTGTTGTAAACTCTGCAGCATATTCGCCATCTTCTAATCCATATGCGTTAACGGTCGGTTTCTCTGTTACTTCCACTTTTTTCGGTTCTTCCGTATTCTCCGTAGATTCTCCACATCCCCCAAGAACTGCACAAGCCATGAAAACTACTGCCAATTTCAATATTTTGTTCTTTTTCACTATGCTCTCTCCTTACGTTTCTGACCTTCCAGTCGGTTGATTCAAAAACTTATTTTAAAACATCTGCAATATGAGCAACGTACAATTCCTGAACTGCTGGAATCTGTCCCAATCCGCTAATCTGTGTTTCAACACTTTCAAATTTATCAGATGCCAGCATCATGCTCTTCCAAGAATCTTCTTCGTCGCTTGCCATATCGTTGTTTGCATGATCACCGGCAACAACCATCAATGGACGAAGGATTACATTTTTGTAACCTGCTTCAGAAACTCTGTTGATGACTTCTTCACATGCGGTTTCTTCTGGCTCCCCTTCTACAGTTCCGATAAAGACATTGTCATATCCAAGCTCATCCATCTGAGTCTGCATTTGACTGTAAGAAACTTTTGCAGTATGGGAAGTTCCATGTCCCAAATATACAAATGCTGTTCCAGCCTCTTTTGCAGCTTCAATGCTATCAAATCCTGCATTCTTCACCGCTTCTGCTGTCACTGCTTCTGCAACTGCTTTTTTATCTGCATTGATAATCGTTGCATCATCTCCAACTTCTCCCAACAATGGCTCTGCAACTTTTACAGATTCAAATTTATCCTGATATTTTTCCACATCTTCCATCAGTTCATCGTACTCCGCACCATGCATCAAATGTGTTGGCTGGATTACAAGATTTTTTACACCATTTTCCACTGCACGATTCAATGCTTGATCCACATTATCGATTTTTTCACCATCACGTGCCTGTACGTGGTTGATGATAATCTGTGCTGTAAATGCTCTGCGCACAGACCAATCTGGATATGCAGCTGCCACTGCATCTTCAATTCCTTTGATATCCTCTACACGGCTATCATTGAAAGAAGTACCAAAACTAACAACTAATATTTCATTTTCTCCGATTTCATCCTGGTTACGTGGATCATCCTTGGATGCATCTCCTGTATCTCTTCCAAAATAATTAGGATCCGCAAATTCACCCTCTACCAATTCTTTCTGTGCGTCTGTCAACGCATCCCATGCTTTTTTTGCTTCTTCACACTGTTTATCTGTATCTTCTGTTCTCTTCTGAACATAAATCTCGTCAATCATTGTTGCAACTTTATCTGCTGCTTCCTGGTCCACATCCACACTTTCCTCTGCTTCTTGCTCTACTGCAGGTTCCGCTGTGTTTTCATTTCCACCACATGCTGTCAATGAAACAGTCCCCATCAATGCAGCCATCAATAACACTACTACTTTTTTCTTCATTTTCTCTTTTCCTCCTTTTGTTCCTAATACGAAGAGACAAAAACATTGCTCACTCCATGGTAGAAAAGGAGGCTAAGAGACTTGTAATGATGTTTTGATCCACAAGTCCACAGCTATTTTTTTCTATGGATCAAAAAAACCCTTCACCATCGCTGGTAAAGGGTTCGTACGCAAACAAAAGATATCCCATCATTACATCTCTTATGTCATAAAATTGTACAACCAATTACTCGTGGTCTGAAACAATGTTTCTGTACAGTCTAGACAGGTATCCCGACTTAAAGATCTGCGCATCAGCCATCTTCCCAGTTTCCCAGTGATATATCGGCTTTCAACTCCCTTAATACGGTGACGAGTTCGTACAGGATTCTCACCTGTTTCCCTTTTTCATTAGAATGAATAAATCAAATTTATTTTTCTAAACCTAAACATTTCGTATTATTTTTATTAGTATAACACGTCCTTCTTTTTTTTACTATATTTCTTTGTTAAATTTTTTTTAAGTTTTTTTCAAGTTTTATTCTGCTGTTTTGTGTTCCACACACAACAATCCAGCCTTTAATAGAACAGGACGTAACACATTGTACAAAATCACAGCTAAAATAGTGGATAGGACAGCATTGACAAAAGTGGTGGCTGTACTCCATTTTGCAAGAATCGAAGCCATCTCCTGGGGTTGTCCTAATATATACTGCTTATAAAAATATCCCACCAAAGGATCTGCAATTACATTAAACCCAAGTCCTGCGATAGATGCAAACAGACTCCAACGAAATACGTATTTCTTATCTGTGTTTTCTCCAATTTTTCCAATGCGATGGGCCACAACTCCGACGATCAAACCAATGCAAAATTTTAAGAAAAATGTTTTCGGAGCTCCTACAATATAAATAGGGTCCATCAGATCCGCAATGGTCATTCCAATAGCTCCAGCCAGACCGCCATAGACACCCCCCAGAAGCAAGGCCGCAAGAACACAAAACGCATTTCCTATATGGAAGGATGTGGCATCTCCTCCTGGCATGGGAATTTTTATCTGTATAAATGTAAAGGATACAAAGCAAAGGGCCGCCAGCAATGCTGTTTGGGCCAGCTTCATCACAGTTTCTTTTCTCTTTTCCATCGTATCAACCTTTCTTATTTTTGATAGGTATCATACTAACATTATACTGGTCATGTTTAAATGTCCAGTTTTATTATTTTTAACCATACCAGTTTTATTTTTTACTTTTGTCTTAGTTTTTCTATTGATTTCTCTTTTTACTTGTTGTAATATACATACATGTTGCATATAGTTTTCAGAACTACGTGTAACTTCACAATTTAATATTTGTAAAAAAAGAAATTAGAACATAAAAATACGAGGCAATCCCATCTGTATCATGGAATTCCTCGTGATCATTTATTAGGAGGCATATCAAATGAAACAACACATCAAAGATCCAGGAAGCGCGATTACACACTTTGTCGGTATGTTAATGGCCATCTTTGCATCCATTCCTCTGTTACTAAAGGCGGCCCATGAACCAAGTCCGATTTACTTTGTGTCACTTGCCATCTATGCAGCAAGCTTGATTCTGTTATATGCGGCAAGTACTACTTATCATACCTTTGATAAATCCGAAAAGATCAATACTATTTTAAAAAAGATTGATCACATGATGATTTTTGTTTTGATCGCTGGAACTTACACTCCAGTATGCTTACTTGTGTTGGACCGCAAAGTCGGTGTTCCACTTCTGGCATTGGTTTGGGGTATTGCCATTGTTGGTATCCTCATCAAAGCCTTTTGGGTATACTGTCCAAAATGGGTCTCTTCCGTTCTTTACATCGGAATGGGATGGACTTGCGTCCTGGCCTTTACCCAGATTTTGAACAGCTTACCTAGAGCCGCATTCCTTTGGCTCCTTGCAGGTGGCATCATCTATACAGTAGGTGGCGTCATTTATGCATTGAAACTTCCAATTTTTAACAACAAACATAAAAACTTTGGAAGCCATGAAATCTTCCATCTCTTTGTCATGGGCGGAAGTGCTTGCCACTTTATTGTAATGTATGCATATTTGTTGCCTTAATCGATTGTCCTTTGTCGTATTTTCACCTTCTAGATTAAATTTTCAAAACATCCTAGATTTCATCATGGCGATAGGCCAGTTCACGGATCCGAGTATCAATCCCGTGATCCATAACATAATCTGCCACGGAGCGGGGAACCTGCTGTTTCCACTCAGGATCATTGCGACGAATCATTTCTCGCACCTGAGTTCCACTGGTTCCCATCTCCTCTGGATTTCTTCTCCAAAGAACTTCTGTTTTCAATCCCAATCCTTGTAAAATCCGATATTTTTCCTCGTCCCATGGAGTACAAAGACTCATGTAATAGGTGGCATCCGCCGGCGCATATTGAGGAATCAGATCTGGCTGACTGATTGGAAATGGAATAATTTCAAACTCTTTCCTCTTCACCCCAAAATCCTTTAATGCTCCCTGAATCATTTCCATTCTTTCCAGATAAGATAATGGATTGTCTCTCTTTGTCACTCCGTGTTCATCCAAAGAAGAGGCGGATGCATAGGCCACAATATCTGGGTGAGTGATTCCTATATACAGCTTATTGCATCGCATTTTCGCTGCTAGAACCCCTTCCATATGTTTCAAATGAAAAATCTGATATCTTCCAAAAATGACACCTTTTTCAACCATTTTTCTCCCCTTCTATGTTCTTTCATATTCTGTCTGATCAATTATTGTATCGTTTACTTTCTTCTCGGTTCCATCTTGTTTTTATAATCTGTAAATTCTTTGCCATCCAAAGCCACATATTGCAATACATCTTCTGTATTATACACAAGCTTCAAGGAAAAGAATGGACGGTTTTCTTCCAACAATCGGAAAAAGATCTTATCCCCTTCCCACAAATTCAAATTGTAAATCGCAGTCTTCTCTACCCACTCCAGCTCCCCTTCATCGCAAGAAATTGGCTCGCCTTCAAATCCATCGGCAGTATATAAGGACATATATTCTACCACGTTTTCTCCATAAACAAAGGTGACGATTCCTCGGTATTGCCAAGAAGTCAGCGTGTATCCTGTTTCCTCCTTCACTTCTCGAAGAAGACATTCCTCTGGACTTTCTTGATTTTCAAAATGTCCGCCCACTCCGATCCATTTATCCTTATTCACATCATGCTCTTTGACGGTTCGATGGAGCATCAAATATTTTCCATCTTGCTCTATATAACACAATGTACTTAATTCACTCATGTTTTCACAATCCTCTTTTCCTTTTCTTCTTGCAATTTTGAATCCTAATCATTCTATTTTTTCTTTTCCTTGCAATATTTTTGCAAAAAGCATTCTTCACATTTTGGATTTCTTGCAGTACAAATGCTTCGCCCAAAAGTAATAATCTGAATATTATATAAAATCCAATGGTCTTCTGGAAGCTCTTTCATCAGATCCTTTTCAATTTTTTCTGGATCTGAATTCTTCGTAAACCCCAGTCGATTGGAAATTCGTTTCACATGGGTATCCACAACCACACTGGCATCGTGATATATATTTCCACGGATCACATTGGCTGTTTTTCGCCCTACGCCCGCAAGAGAAATCAAATCTTCCAGGCTTCTTGGCACCACTCCACCAAATTTATCCCGCACATCCTTCATGCAAGCAATGATATTTTTCGCCTTATTATGATAAAATCCAGTAGGCTTAATATCCTGTTCCAATTCCTTCAAGTCTGCATTGGCGAAATCCTCTACAGAGGTATATTTTTGAAATAGTTCCTTTGTCACAATATTGACTCTGGCATCGGTACACTGGGCACTAAGCATCGTGGCGATGAGCAATTGCCACGGAGTTTCATAATTCAAATAGCAAATAAACTCTGTTCCATACTGCGCATCCAAAATTTCTAAAATTTCTTTTGTTCTTTTTTTCATAAAATAAGCCATGCCTTTCCATTACATGGAGTTTAGTTAAATCCGATCAATCTTCTTGCCACACTATAAGCCATAGAAGATACTTTTCTACCTGAACGACCTGGCAAATTCATTGTCTGGCCCAAAATTCCGTAACGGATCTTCATATAGGTTTTATAGTCTTTTTTCTTCAAATACTGCCACAATTCCGCTTTCTTCTCCAGATTCTCTTTCTTCTTAGAGCGAATGCAGAGAATGGAAGAAACAGTCATCATAATGGCCAAATAGTTGATCATATATTTTCGTAATTTTTTACTCTGAATCATGCGAAGTTCGTACATTCCGATCATTGTTTTTGTAACGAAAATCTGCTGATCCACTCTTCCGATCATAACCTTTTCATTGACAGACTGATCTTCTCTTCCAATAAAATAACGATAGAAGTCCAAATCCATGTAATACAAGGTACGAACATGTGGGAGTGGATAATATACGTAAATATTGTCTACATAAAATGTGTGTTTTGGCAACTTCAACTGACAAAGCTTCAACATCTCTGTTCGATACAATACAGAGTGCATGAGAATGTACTGATCCAAATGGAAGTTTCCGATATCTTCCCAGTGCAGGATCTGATTTTGTGGTAATACATTGCGGTAATGTACCACTTTTTTATGTTCCATTCCAACCTTCTCATATACATAATTGGAAATCACCATATCTACTTCAGATTCTGCTTCCACAAACCCTTTCACTGTCTCCAATATCTTTAACAGCGCTTCTTCATCTACCCAGTCGTCACTGTCCACAACTTTAAAATACTTGCCCATCGCATGAGACAATCCTGCATTCACAGCATCCCCATGACCACCATTCTCTTTGTTGATCAGCCTTACAATCCCTGGATACTGTTCTTCTAAACGCTTTCCAATCTCCGCAGTTCCGTCTGTAGAACCATCGTTGACAATCAAGATTTCCACATCTTCTCCACCAGGAAGAATGGAATTCACAGCATGTTCCATATAAGCCTCTGAGTTATAACATGGTATGGCAAATGTAATATATTTCATACAAATCTCCTTCATACATACTTTCTATACTATAGCGTAATTTTAGCATGATTCTTATGTTTTTCCAACCGCATTTGCCCTTCTTAGGTATTCTTTTAGATTATCTTAAGATTGCACAAAGATTTGCACATCTTCCTGTCTTTGTTTGGATTGCCAAATATATGTGAAAATGTTAAGATAAATGCAGTGTAAAATAAAAATACGGAGGGTTTCCTTTATGAAAAAAAATGTAATTGTTGGACAGTCCGGTGGACCTACTGCGGTCATCAATGCCAGCTTATATGGTGTTGTTTATGAAGCATTAAACCGTGAAGATACCATTGGTACTGTATACGGTATGATCAACGGAATCGAAGGATTCTTACACGATACTGTAATGGATATGAAACCATTGGAACTTTCAGGCGAGTTAGAATTAATCAAAACAACCCCAGGTTCTTTCCTTGGTTCTTGCAGATACAAATTACCAGAAGATTTGCAGGATAAGGTTTATCCACAGTTATTTGAAAAATTTGAATCCTACAACATTGGATATTTCTTCTACATCGGTGGAAACGATTCTATGGATACTGTTAGCAAATTGTCTCGTTACGCAGAGCAGATCAACAGCGACATACGCTTTATCGGTGTTCCAAAAACAATTGACAACGATCTTGTTTTGACGGACCACACGCCTGGATTTGGAAGTGCTGCAAAGTATGTCGCTTCTACCATCCGTGAAATTGTAATTGACGCTTCCGTTTATGACAATAAAAAGTCTGTTACCATTGTAGAGATCATGGGACGTCATGCAGGATGGCTTGCCGCTTCCAGTGTATTGGCAAGAAAGTTCGAAGGTGACAATCCTGTCCTCATCTACTTACCAGAAGTTGCTTTTGATCAGGATGCATTTATTGAAAAAGTAAAGGCTGCATTGGAGACAACTCCAAACCTGGTTGTTTGTATTTCCGAAGGAATCAACGATGGAAAAGGAACTTTCGTGTGCGAGCTTGCAAGCGATGTCGGAGTAGATACATTTGGACATAAGATGCTGACTGGTTCTGGAAAATATTTGGAAAATCTTGTTAAAGAACGTCTTGGCGTTAAAGTACGTTCCGTAGAGTTAAATGTTTCTCAGAGATGCTCTTCCGCAATGCTTTCTAATGCAGATCAAAAGGAAGCCATCGCTTCTGGTGCATTTGCTGTAACAAGTGCCTTAAAAGGTGCAACAGGTAAAATGATTGCTTTTAAAAGAACGGACGAAGATTTTACAAAGGATTCTTCCGAAGACTACCGCATTGACTATGTAACGGAAGATGTAAACTTAATCTGTAACCAGGAAAAAACAGTTCCATTGGAGTGGATCACAAAAGACGGATCCGA
>Mya_p2__coassemble_482_pt1 | contig 66638 bp, 59 predicted proteins | sample Mya_p2__metabat2_high_PE_023 | metagenome-assembled genome bin Mya_p2 | reverse complement strand
ATTTACAATCGGATTCACTTCTGGTTTTTCGTCAATTTTTCGAATCTGCACAAATGCAAGAGCGCCAAAAAATGCGCATCCAACAACACAAACAGACATTCTCATCATATCTGAGCAAAGCCAAAGCAAGATGTCCTTTTTGGTTGCCACTATGGAAACACAATTCAACAATATATGTAATAAGATCGGCGCCTTTAAGGAACCGTATTTTTCATAAAAATATGCTAAAAATACGCCCAGGATTAATGTGTATGTAATCTGTGTAATGGAACCATGAATCAGCGCGAAAAACAAAGCTACAGCAAATGCCGCTCCCCAGAACGACATCTGCTCTCGGAATCGACGGTACAGCACCCCACGGAACATCCATTCTTCCGCAATGGGAACAAGGATTCCCTGGCAAAGGAGCATGATTCCCATGCTTTGTGAATACAATGCCTTCGATGCACTCAAATAACTGGTATCTTTCATAGCAAGTCCGCTCATAACAATGAGAACGTTCATTGCAAGCCCGAAAGCAATTCCAAAAAGCAAAATCCATACATATTGCTGGACCGGCGCTTTTTTATTCACTGGTAAGTTGGCCGCCTGCTCCATTTTTCGATCCTTTCGATATAAGATAATCGGCAAAGGCAAAGTACAGATTGCAACAAATCCGGCAATCTGACTCTGATACATTACAATCCAGTTTGTCAGCTTTACTGTCATCTGTGTCACCAGATCTGTATATGTCATATCTGGGGTTCCTTGCATGATTCCTACAATATCCTGCATATGTAACATCATAATGATGATCTGCACCACAAACTGTGCTACAAACTGGATTCCAAAATACCCCAGGATTGGTCCTAAAATTCTCCAAAATCGTCTAGACTGTGGGTTTTTATTCATGTTCTAAATTCCTCACTTTCTCTTCCATCCACACCCTCAATTCTTCCGGCTCTCCCACAAGAGAACCTTGTACCATCTCCGGTTTTCCGCCTCCTCGTCCTTGAAATGCCTGATTGAATTCCTGCACAAGACCGCGTAAGTTTACCTGACGGCTTCCAATTACATAGCGATAGTTTCCATCCTTTCCTCCAGAAAAAACCGCACATACTTTATGTCCTGCATCCAACACCAGATTCATAAGCAATCGAGGAAGTTCCCCTTCCAAAGCTTCTTCAAACAGACACACGGTCTCTGCTTCCACCGGTACCTCTTTTACCTTGTAAGAAAGCAGTTCCCTTTGTAATCCCAAAATCCTTTGCTTCAATCCAATGTTTTCTTCTTGCAAATGTTCCACAGCCTCCACCGTTTCATCTTCTTTTGCACAAAGAGCAGCCGAAATCTGCTTCGTTGCCTGCAATTTTCGATGATAATCATCCAAGGCACGGAATCCACATAACATGGTAACCCGAACTCCACCTTTATAACGTTGTACATTGGTCAACTTGATCTGTCCGATTTCACCGGTGGTATTCACATGAGGGGCACAACAGGCACAGACATCGTAACCTGGTATAGTCACAATCCGGACCTGTCCTTCAATTTCGATCTTACTTCGGTAGGAAATGTTCTCTAATTCCATTTTCGAAGGATACGTAACCTCTACATCCAGATTCTGAACAACTGCTTCATTGGCCTTTCGTTCAATCTCCAGTAATTCTTCCTTCGTAATCTCTCCATTGAAATCCATGGTGCAATCTGTTGTTCCAAGATGAAATCCAACATTATTGTATCCAAATCGTTCATGCACCAGCCCAGAAATAATGTGCTCTCCTGTATGCTGCTGCATTTTCATAAAACGCTCATCCCAATGAATCCGACCTGTCACAACACTTCCGGTTCCTGGCTCCATCCACTGATCTGTCACATGGTAAATGACGCCATCCTTCTCATATACATCCAACACAGCCACGTCATCTAGTGTTCCTGTATCCGCATATTGTCCTCCTCCTTCTGGAAAGAAGGCGGTCCTATCCAAGATCACAACATAGTTCCCATCTTTTTCCTGACAATCCATTACATTTGCAGTAAACGTTGTCATATGGCTATCTCGATAAAATAGCTTTTCTGTCGTTTCTATCATTGCTTATTCCTCTTTCATCTTCTACAGCAACTGAAAAAACGGCTGAAACTTTTTCCTTAAGTTCCAGCCGCAACTTTTCTATGCCTTACATTCTCTCAGGTGCTTCAAAACCGAGCAAATCAATACAAGTTTCCAGCACTTCTTTTGTCAATTTCAAAAGTGCAATGTAACCTTCCTTCTTCTCTGCATTTTCCTCAGAGAGAATCTTTGTCTCATGATAGAACTTGTTAAATGCATTTGCTGTATCGTAAATATAAGAGCAAATCTTATGTGGAGCAATCTCATCACATACAGAATCCAGCATATCATTAAATTTGGCTGTCTCTAGCATCAATGCCTTTTCAAATTCACCTTCTGCCTCACGAATCTGAAGATGATCGATATCTGCCCCCGTCTCTTTGTATTTGTTTAAAATAGATTTGATACGTACAATTGTGTACAAAATATATGGCCCAGTGTTTCCTTCAAAGGAAGTGAAGCGATCTACATCGAATACATAATCCTTGGAAGCCTGGTTGGAAAGATCTCCATATTTGATTGCTGCAAGTCCTACTGTCTCTGCAGTTTTTCGAGCCTCTTCTTCTGTAACTGTACGGTTCTCCATAATCTTCTTCAACATCTCTTCGTTGATTTCACGGATCAGGTTCTCTAGACGCATTACGCCACCTTCTCTTGTTTTAAATGGCTTTCCGTCTTTTCCGTTCATTGTACCAAATCCAAGGAACTTCAACTCTGTCTCTGGACGAACAATGCCTGTTTTCTTTGCACAACGGAATACCTGTACAAAATGCAGTTCCTGACGTTTGTCTACCACATAAATGACTTCCGCTGGCTTGTACAATTCCTCACGCTCTACCAAAGTAGCCAAGTCTGTTGTATCATACAATGCAGCTCCGTCAGATTTTAAAATCATACATGGAGGAACTTCCTTCTTGTCTGTCTCTTCCTGTACATCTACAACCAAAGCTCCCTGGTCATAATGAGCAAATCCTTTTTCCTTCAACATCTCAACCATACCTGGAATGTATTTCTGGGCATCTGCTTCACCCTTCCAGAGATCAAAGTCTACATTCAGGTTCTTGTAGTTGCGTTTCAAATCTTCTACAGACACATGCATAATGTGATGCCAGATAGCACGATATCCACGATGTCCATTCTGTAACAAGAAAGTTGCCTGCAATGCCTGCTCACGATAATCTTCATGCTCCTTTGCATAGGCACTTGCTGTTGGATAAATTTCTTCCAATTCTCCAATGGTAAATGGTGCTTCTTCTGGATACTCTCCCTCAAAAGACTCATCAAAATATGGAAGCTCTGGCTGACGTTTCTTCAACTCTGTGATGATCAATCCCATCTGATATCCCCAGTCTCCCAAATGGATATCTCCAACGACTTTGTGTCCTTTATATCTTAAAATACGTTTTACACTTTCTCCAATGATGGCAGAACGAAGATGTCCAACGTGCAATGGTTTTGCTACGTTCGGTCCACCGTAATCGATCATGATTGTTTTTGGTTCTTCTGCTGGCTCTACACCAAGCTTTTCATCTGCTGCCATATCATTCAAAAATGCAGCTACAAAAGAAGCTTTCACTTTCATATTGATAAATCCAGGATTTACCGCTTCTACCATCTCAAAACATGCACTGTCCTGAAGCTTTGCAACTACATCGTTTGCTATCATAATTGGAGCCTTGTGATAAGCCTTTGCAGCTGCCATCGCACCATTACACTGATATTCACACAGGTCTGGTCGATTGGATAATGTGACTCTTGCATAAGACGCATCATACTCTGCCGCAACAAATGCCTGCTCCATTTCTTTTGTAATCAGATTCAACAATGTTTTCACGTTTGTTCACTCTCCGTAATTCATATTTATACATTTTACTTTCACTTTGCTATTTTATCATTTATAATCAATTCTAGCAAGTGTTTCACAGATTTTAGAAACGTTTGAAAATGTTTTAGAAAGGTTAGGTATTTCTATGAAAATAGGTTCACATGTAGGAATGAGCGGCAAAGACATGTTGCTTGGTTCCGCCAAAGAAGCCGTCTCTTATGGTGCCAATACATTTATGTTTTATACGGGAGCCCCACAGAATACTCGTCGCAAAGAAATCAGCGAATTAAATATTGATCCCGCTTGGGAATATATGAAGGCAAATGGCATTGAGGAAATCGTCGTACATGCTCCTTATATCATCAATCTGGGGAATTCTATTAAACCAGAAACTTATCAGCTTGCAGTAGAATTTCTTGCAAAAGAGATCGAACGTACCATTGCTTGCCGAAGCCATACTCTAATCCTCCATCCAGGATCTCACGTTGGAGCTGGGGTGGAAGCCGGAACTGCACAGATTATCAAAGGCTTAAATGAGGTACTCACAAAAAACACAGATCTGGTCATTGCTTTGGAAACGATGGCCGGAAAAGGTTCCGAAATCGGACGTAGCTTTGAAGAGCTGGCTCGCATTTATGATGGAGTCATCTACAACGACAAGCTTCGTGTTTGTTTTGATACCTGCCACACAAGTGACAGCGGATATGATATCGTTCATCACTTTGATGAGGTCATGGAAGACTTTGATCGTATTTTAGGAAAAGATCAGATTGCTGTCTTCCATATCAATGACAGTAAAAATCCAATGGGTGCTGCTAAAGACCGTCATGCAAACATCGGATTTGGAGAAATCGGCTTTGATGCCATTGCCAAAATCGTGCATCATCCTGATTTTGAAAATGTGCCAAAAATTCTGGAAACACCTTATATTCCAGATCCTGAAAAAGAGAAAAAATCTTATGCTCCATACAGGTTTGAGATTGAAATGCTTCGAAACAATCAGTTCGATCCAGAACTTCCAGCAAAGATCATTGCTGCCGGAAAGTAAGAAATCATCATCTAGATATTTCACAGATTCCTAAAGTTTCTTTGAAGTAGAAGAAATCAGAGAATCGCAGAAATAACAGAAATATCCAAAAAAGAAAAACGCAAGACTCTTTTCATTCAAGAATCTCGCGTTTTCTTTTTCGGAATCGCTTCCATATATTTACGCGTCTAGGCGGGATCGAACCGCCGCACCTGCCTCCGGAGGGCAGTGCTCTATCCACTGAGCTACAGACGCACTTGACAGCGTTCGAGTCCTTTCTTGGATTCGAACGCTTAGATTATGCTATCACAAATCCGAAAAATTGTAAAGTTGTTATCTCATTTCCAACTGCTTTTTCTTCCAGTCATAAAAATACACATGATTACTCAGCTGTTCTTCCAGCTCCACCTGAGATGCATTCACATCCTGCACCATTTCCGTTAACTCTCCTGCATCAAATCCGGCACCTCCTGGAACAAGGATCATTTCATGCACACTGCTTGGTAGAATATAATAATCCTCCTGTAGCAACTGTGCAATTTCCTCCATGATTCCACCATAGAAAAAGGCTGCTGCTCCGTAGTTTTTCAATGGATTGCTTAATACATACATCACGTCCTGAGGAATCGGACCTGTACGTTCCAATAGATTCTCTGGTTTTTTCCCCTCTGGATTCATCAGCTCTTCCATTAAATCTTTCATCGCATGCAATTGTGCCGGTAGCAAACGGATTCCATTGGCACAAGCCAGCGGAAACAATTCATTTTCCTGAATTTCCCATAGTTTTAAATGTTCTTTTCGGATCAACATAGTGGCTGTTCCGTCTTCCTTGATATCCAACAATACATAAAACAAAATACTCAAATCCAATAAATCTATATGAGGCACCTGCTCCAACAATTCTTGATTTCGCTCACGATGTACCACTTTAAATACAATTTTATGTTTTGCTTCTTCAAACTGCTCCACTTCTTTTGTATCCCAAGATTGCTTGCATCGAACAGTCTCGTAAAATTTCAACAGACTATTTAAGATTTCCTCCAGCGATTCCCCATTTTGAAACCGCTCATAAAATTCTTCCAAATAAATGGTTGGGGAAATATTGACCTGCGGGTCTTCCACTAAAATACCCTGCTTGATTTTTCCATTATTTTTTACTGTAACATGTACACTGGCCGTAATTCCTCCTTCCAGTCTCTGATTTAAATTCTTTTCTACAACGCACAAAAATTCCTGATATCCCATAAAATTCCTTTCTATTTGTACGTCCGTCTTAAATTAAAATGAGAAAATGTGGTACGAATTGTACCTTGAATATGATTTAGAAAATATTATGTGTGTTGATTATAGCCAACATTTCACAAAAATACAACCTCTTTTGACATTTTTTCACAATTATAAGAAAAGCAGGGCTTGTTTTTCACAAACTCCTGCTCGCTCCACTTTTTTATCCACATTTTATGCTTGTTTTTTCTGCTTCTTCTGTTTCATATAAAAATGCAACACAATCTTCTCCAAATATCGCTTTAACACAATCTGGATTTCTTCCTTTGGATGGATTGGTTTTACCAAAATATTGTGAATCCCAGTTCGTTTTGCTCCCCATACATCCGTAAACAACTGATCTCCCACAAACAATGTATTAGATTCGTTTGTTCCCATCTCCTCCATAGCCTTCTTATAATTCTTTGTAGATGGCTTGTGGGCATTGAAAATGTATCTTGTCTGAATTTCCTCATTGAACATTTTTACACGAGGTTCCTGATTGTTGGAAATCAAACAAGACTCAAATCCAATCTGTTTCAGACGTACAAATAGCTTTTTCGCACGGTCATCTGCTGGCGCACCGTGTGGTACCAACGTATTGTCGATATCAAAAATAACTCCTCGATATCCTTCTTCATATAATTTTTCAAAAGGAATGATATATGTAGATGCAACATATTCATCCGGAAAAAATTTTTCAAACATGTTTCTTCTCCCATTCGTCCTGTAATCGTTTCATCAGTTCGTCACAAATTTCTTTGACACTTTTTCCATCGGTAGCAATCTGAATGTCTGCCACCGATTCATAGCTTTCTCGTCGATGCTCTAACAGTTCTGTGATTCCTTGGATGTTTTTTCTTCCCTGCAAAATGGGACGATTCTCATCCTCTTTCACCCGTTCCAAAACAGTCTCTGGAGTTGCAGTCAACAGAACCACACATCCATTTTGCTTCATAAGAGGAACATTTTCCTTTCTCATGGCAACGCCTCCACCACAAGAAATGACAAGATTCTTTTGGCTCTGCAGTTCTCTTAGCAACACAGTTTCCTGATTCCGGAAATAGGGCTCTCCAAATTGCTCAAAAATCTCTGGAATGGATTTTCCTTCCTTTCGGGCAATCATTTCATCCATCTCCACTACTTCCATGCCATAGGTCTTATTCAAATATGAAGACACTGTAGACTTTCCAGCCCCCATAAATCCGATCAATACAATATTATATTCCAGATCTGCTACAAATTCTCTGCTCATATAATCTCACCTGCTTTTTTCTGTCGTGGTTTATTATAACAATTTTTTTATCCTCTATCAACCGACAAGGTTGTTTCTACACAACTAACAAATCACGCAAAATGACCATAGATTACTCAGACGCCTTTAGCGCCGCCGCTACATCTGCTCGAAAAACATCCCAGGCCTCTTCATTTTCCACAAAATATTTTGGACAGTTTTTACCGGTAACATCATAATGTCGAATCACATCTTTCTCTGTCAGGTCATATTTCTTGCATAAAAATGCAGTCAATTGCACTACAGATTTGTAAGTTTCCTTTGTAAATTTTCCACTTTCATCTGGGTGGCAGCACTCGATAGATACTGTATCATGATTCCGATCGTTGGAAGCATAAGCAATTTCCCAGGTAGGCACGCATTGAACAATTTCTCCATCCATCCCTACTACGAAATGACTGCTTACCGACTCTCCATGACCATCTTGCAGGCCATTGAAATAATCTCGGTTATTCTGAGCTGTACTTCCTGGATTGGCTGTATAATGAATCACAATTCCTGTAATAGGATCCGATTCCATTCCTGGTCGGGAATAGTCATTCACATCTAGCAACTGCACATCAATCTCTGGTTCCGATGCATCTACCTTCAAATGACTTGTCCTCGTTGTCTTCATAGAACACCGAAATACAAGCAATCCAATGGAAATCACAAGCAGCAAAAGAAATCCAAACTTTGTCCACAACTCCACGGTACGCTTCTGTTTGCTTGTCTGTTTTCTCGTTGTTTTTCTTACTCTTTTTCTTTTATTATTACTTTTTTTCATACATAAGCCCCACTGTGTTTTGTTCTTTTTATTTTAGCACAATATTTTTAAATATCACAAAATCAAATATGAATTCTTTATGAAGCTTGCAAGAAAAAATCCGAGGATTTTAAAAACCCTCGGACTTGGCTGCTTAAGATTAAAAATAAATATAAAATTACTCGTCTACACTGTAGTTTGGAGCCTCTTTTGTAATGTGAATGTCATGTGGATGACTTTCTTTCAAAGATGCTGCAGAAATCTTAACGAAACGTCCGTTTTCTTTCAACTCTTCGATTGTCTGTGTTCCACAGTAACCCATACCAGAACGAAGACCTCCCATCAACTGGAATACAGTATCTTCTACTGTTCCCTTGTATGCTACACGACCTTCTACACCTTCTGGCACAAGTTTCTTCGCATTTTCCTGGAAGTAACGGTCTTTGCTTCCGTTTTCCATAGCTGCGATAGATCCCATACCACGGTATACTTTATATTTTCTTCCCTGGTAAAGTTCGAATGTTCCTGGGCTTTCGTCACATCCTGCAAAGATGCTTCCCATCATACATACGTTTGCTCCAGCTGCGATTGCTTTTGTCATATCTCCTGAGTATTTGATACCACCATCTGCAATGATTGGAACACCATACTCTTTTGCAACTGCATAACAATCCATAACTGCAGATACCTGTGGTACACCAATACCAGCAACAACACGTGTTGTACAGATAGATCCTGGTCCGATACCAACTTTTACTGCATCTACACCAGCTTCGATCAACGCTCTTGTAGCCTCACCTGTTGCTACGTTACCAGCGATAACCTGAAGATCTGGATATTTTTCTTTTACCATGCGAACAGTACGAAGAACGTTTGCAGAATGTCCGTGTGCTGAGTCCATAACGATTACATCAACATGTGCACGAACAAGTGCTTCTACACGCTCTAAGCAGTTTGCTGTAATACCGATTGCTGCTCCACAGAGAAGACGTCCCTGCTCATCTTTTGCAGACAATGGATATTTGATCTGTTTCTCAATATCTTTAATTGTGATGAGACCTTTCAAGTTGCCTTCATCATCTACGATTGGAAGTTTCTCTTTTCTAGCTTTTGCAAGAATCTTCTTTGCATCTTCAAGTGTGATTCCTTCTTTTGCTGTGATCAATCCTTCAGAAGTCATAGACTCTTTGATCTTTTTAGAAAAATCTTCTTCAAACTTCAGGTCACGATTTGTGATGATACCAACTAATTTTCTTCCTTCCGTAATTGGAACACCTGAAATTCTGAATTTTGCCATAAGGTCATTGGCATCTGCAAGAGTGTGCTCTGGGGAAAGATAAAATGGATCTGTGATAACTCCATTCTCAGAACGTTTTACCTTGTCTACTTCCTCTGCCTGCTCCTCGATTGACATATTTTTATGGATAATTCCAATACCACCCTGACGTGCCATTGCAATCGCCATACGATGTTCTGTAACTGTATCCATTCCTGCACTCATCATAGGAATATTTAATTTAATTTTCTTTGTCAAATGAGTTGTGAGGTCAACTGAGTTTGGGATAACCTCAGAATATGCTGGAACTAACAGCACATCATCAAATGTAATGCCTTCTCCAATAATCTTACCCATGGCTTTAACTTCCTCTCTTTCTCTAATTAGTATTTTTGTGTTTATCGGCCTTCTTTCAACGGGATATTTGAAACCGATAGTTTAACCGATATGATACAGAAAATCATTTTGGTTGTCAATAGAAAAATTGCATTAATTTTCGTAATAATCAGGTTATATTTTTGCCCTATTATATTTGCTAATACCTACTTATCTGTTTTTTTATAGAAGATTATTTTTCTTATACGAAACAACTGTAATAGAAAATTTTCTTCTGTATAAATCTATAGAAGAAATTTCAAAAAAAGAGGCTGTACTCTCGTACAGCCCCTAGATTGACATAGAATTACATCATTCCCATTCCTGCTCCGCCTGCTGGCATTGCTGGAGTATCTTCTTTGATTGTTGAAACAACAGACTCTGTTGTCAAAAGTGTAGATGCAACACTTGTTGCATTCTGAAGAGCACTTCTTGTAACCTTAGCTGGGTCAAGAATTCCTTCTTTTACCATATCAACGTACTCTTCTTTGTATGCATCAAATCCAAATCCTACTTCAGATTCTCTTACTTTATTGATGATTACAGATCCTTCCAAACCTGCATTGTTTGCAATGTGGTAAAGTGGAGCTTCCAAAGCTTTCAAAATGATCTTAGCTCCTGTCTTCTCGTCACCTTCCAATGTATCTACCAGTTTTGCAACCTCTTTAGATGCATGAACATAAGCAGATCCACCACCAGAAATGATACCTTCTTCTACTGCAGCTCTTGTTGCATTCAAAGCATCTTCCATACGAAGTTTAGATTCTTTCATCTCTGTCTCTGTAGCTGCACCAACACGGATTACTGCTACTCCACCTGCTAATTTTGCAAGTCTTTCCTGAAGTTTCTCTTTATCAAACTCAGATGTTGTCTCTTCCATTGCCTTCTTGATCTGAACAACTCTGTCAGCGATTGCCTGTTTGTCTCCACATCCATCAACGATCACTGTGTTCTCTTTCTGAACTTTAACAGATTTTGCACGTCCAAGCTGTCCCAATGTTGTCTCTTTCAAGTCCATTCCAAGTTCTTCAGAAATAACCTGTCCGCCTGTCAAAATAGCGATATCCTGAAGCATCTCTTTTCTTCTGTCACCATATCCTGGAGCTTTCACAGCTACAACATTGAATGTTCCACGAAGTTTGTTTACGATCAATGTTGTCAATGCTTCTCCTTCGATATCCTCAGCAATGATTAACAGTCTAGAACCAGACTGAACGATCTGCTCAAGAAGTGGAAGCAATTCCTGAATATTAGAAATCTTCTTATCTGTAATCAAGATGAATGGATCATCTAATACAGCTTCCATTTTTTCCATATCTGTTGCCATATATGCGGAAATGTATCCACGATCGAACTGCATACCTTCTACAAGGTCAAGTTCTGTCTGCATCGTCTTAGATTCCTCGATTGTGATAACTCCGTCGCTGGAAACTTTTTCCATTGCATCTGCTACCATCTGTCCAACAGCTTCATCTCCAGAAGAAACAGCCGCAACTCTAGCAATCTGCTCTTTTCCTGTTACATTGCTGCTCATAGCTGCAATCGCTTCTACAGCTTTATCTGTTGCTTTCTTCATACCTTTACGAAGAACGATTGGATTTGCACCTGCTGCCAGGTTCTTCATTCCTTCGTTTACCATAGCCTGTGCAAGCACTGTAGCTGTTGTAGTACCATCACCTGCAACATCGTTTGTCTTTGCTGCAACTTCGCGGATCAACTGAGCTCCCATGTTCTCAAATCCATCTTCCAATTCAATTTCTTTTGCAATTGTAACACCATCATTTGTAATCAATGGAGCACCAAAAGATTTATCCAGTACAACGTTTCTTCCTTTTGGTCCCAATGTTACTCTTACTGTATCTGCCAATTTATTTACACCATTTTCCAGTGCTGTTCTGGCTTCTGCTCCGTATTTAATTTCTTTTGCCATGATTGATTCACTCCTGTCAAATTCAATATCATTCTTATCTTTTCAGATTGTACTTTGCTGTCTCTTTGTTGAGCGATTGATTACTCAACAATTGCTAAGACATCGCTCTGTTTTACAATAATGTATTCCTGACCTTCCAGTTCAACATTTGTTCCTGCATATTTAGAGAAGATTACTTTATCTCCAACTTTTACCTGCATAACCACTTCTTTTCCATCTATATTTCCACCAGGTCCAACAGCGATAACCTCTGCCTCCTGTGGTTTTTCCTTAGCCTGACCAGGAAGAACGATTCCTGATTTTGTTGTCTCTTCTGCTTCTAACTGCTTTAATACAATTTTGTCACCCAATGGTACTAATTTCATTATAATATTCCTCCTTTAAATCTTGCTGTTAGCACTCATTTATCTTGAGTGCTAAGCCATGAATATAAAATAGCACTCTCATACCCATTTGTCAACAACCATTCTAATTTTTTACAATTAGTTTATAATAATCTAAAATTATTACCCAAAAATAAAACGCCTGTATTTCAGAATGTTCTTCTCACCCTAAAAATACAGACGTTTTTATACTCTCTATATATTCTCTACAAGCTTCGTCCGCGGTTTTCCACCACATTGTAAAATCCATTTTCAATACGGAATACAAGCATGTTTCCATCTTCTGACTGGAATCGTTCTTTTACGACACCGATACAATAGAGCAGTTCATTCCTTGTGGCAATGGTGCATCGATACTTTGCATCAAGTGAAATCGCTGTCAGATCTTTTTCTTTTAATTCCAGATACATATAATCTTCTTCCATGTCATATCGAAACACTCTTGCTTTGTGAATTGCTTCATCAAGAATCGCATCCGCTGAAATTGTTTTTACCATTCGCAAGTCTACTGGATTTCCCTCGTACATTTCATTCTCCTCTTTTTGCCCGAATTGTTTCTGCCTTCTTCAGCATAGATTTCAGTGAATCTATTGCTTACATTCTTTCTTTTTTGATCTTGTTCAACTCTGTGAATACATAATCGTTTAATACTTTGATGTATGTACCTTTCATACCAGAAGAACGAGATTCAATGACACCTGCACTTTCAAATTTACGAAGTGCATTGACGATTACAGAACGTGTGATTCCTACACGGTCAGCAATTTTACTTGCTACTAAGATTCCTTCTACCCCGTTTAATTCATCAAAAATATGAATGATTGCTTCCAATTCTGAGAAAGATAATGTTCCAATTGCAGACTGTACAATATGCTCTTTTCTTGTCTCTTCTGCATTCTCTTCGTTTACAGATCGTAACATCTCCAAACCAACAACGGCTGTTCCATACTCACTTAAGATAATATCATCAATGGAGTATGTCTCATTCTGTTTATACAAGAACAATGTTCCCAAGCGTTCTCCCGCAATATCAATTGGTGTAATGATTGCCTGGTATCCTGTTACAGACTCTGCAGAAAAACCAAGTGTCTCCAGATTCACATTTTCTTTTGTAGACAGAACACTTAACAATCTCTCATTCAGCATCTCATCAATGTGAGAACCAACTGCCTCACCGATCAACTCACCGATTGCTTCTACACTGTCACACTTGCTAACACCGAGAACCTTTCCCTTTTTACTTACGACCAAAACATTTGAATTCAGAATCTCTGTTAACACTGCACAGATATCGTTAAAAACCACTTTACTGGAATTGTTGTTATGAAGTAGTTTGTTGATTTTTCTAGTTTTATCTAATAATTGTACACTCATCCTTCTCCTCCGTTCCATAAAATTGTATACACAACTCACTTCAAATCGCTCAGTACAGTAATGTTATCATACAATTTTTGAAATAGCAATCAAATTACTTGTCCTTTTTTAAATTTTTCACATATCCACACTTTTCGTCTGCACATGCAAGTTTATTCCCTTTTTGAACCATATATCCACCACATTCTGGACATTTTTCTACAGATGGTTTCTGCCATGACATAAAATCACATTCTGGATTATTTTCACATCCGTAATATTTTCTGCCCTTCTTAGTTTTGCGGATTACAACTTCACTTCCGCATTTTGGACATGGAACACCGATTTTCTCTAAATATGGTTTTGTATTTCTACACTCTGGAAATCCTGGACAAGCGAGGAATTTTCCATGTGGACCATATTTGATGACCATATTTCTTCCACACTCTTCACAGATCACATCTGTTACTTCGTCGTGGATTTCTACACTTTCCAATTCTTTTTCTGCAATTTTTACTGCTTCATCCAAGTCTGGATAAAAATTACGAATTACTTCTTTCCATGGAACTTTACCTTCTTCCACCATATCCAGAAGCCCTTCCATATTGGCAGTAAAGTTTACATCAACAATACTTGGGAAGGATTGTTTCATGATGTGATTGACCACTTCTCCAAGTTCTGTCATATACAGATTTTTGCCTTCTTTTGTAATATATCTTCTTGCAATAATTGTTGAAATCGTAGGAGCGTAAGTACTCGGACGTCCAATTCCAAGTTCTTCCATTGTTTTTACCAGAGTTGCCTCTGTGTAATGTGCTGGTGGCTGTGTAAAATGCTGTTTCTCGTCCACACTATCTTTTGTCAGAACGGATTCTTTCGTCAGATTTCCAACCAATACATTGCCTTCTTCTTTTTCTTCATCCGCTTCTGTATAAACGGTACGGAAACCTTCAAATGCCACTTTAGAAGCAGCAACTGTAAATACATAACCTGCCGCTCCGATTTTTACAGAAGTTGTCTCATATTTTGCAGGTTGCATACGGCTAGCCACAAAACGTTTCCAGATCAATTGGTACAGACGGAACTGATCTCTTGTAAGAGAATCTTTCAAAGATGCAGGCGTTCTTGTCACATCAGAAGGACGAATAGCCTCATGCGCATCCTGAATTTTCTTATCTGTTTTCTTCTCTGCATTGCCTGCTGCCACAAACTCCGTACCATAGGTTTCCCCAATGTATTCGCGTGCCGCCTGATCTGCCTCCTCAGAGATTCGTGTAGAATCTGTACGAAGATAGGTGATCACACCGACCGTTCCACTTCCCTTGATATCAATTCCTTCATACAATTGCTGTGCAATACGCATGGTTTTCTGTGTACCAAAGTTCAACGCTTTTGCAGCTTCTTGCTGCAATGTACTCGTTGTAAATGGCAGTGGAGCCTTACGGATTCTCTCACCTTTTTTGATATCTGTAATCTGGAACTGGGCATCTTCAATCGCATCCATGATCTTGTCCATCTCTTCTTTAGACGAGATGCTCATCTTATTCTGATCTGTACCGTAGAACTTGGCAGTCAATGCACGTCGTTCTCCTTTGACCTTCAGAATCACATCCAACGTCCAATATTCTTCTGGAATAAATGCATCGATTTCCGCCTCTCGATCTGCAATGATACGAAGTGCAACAGACTGCACTCGACCAGCACTTAATCCACGTTTTACCTTGGCCCACAGTAACGGACTGATTCGGTAACCTACCATACGGTCCAATGCTCGTCTCGCCTGCTGTGCATCTACCAGATTCATATCAATCTCTCTTGGCTGTTTCAAGGATGCCTTCACCGCATTCTTTGTGATCTCGTTGAATGTGATTCGACGCATTTTATCTTTATCCAGTTTTAATGCTGTTGCAAGATGCCAAGAAATCGCTTCTCCTTCGCGGTCCGGGTCGGTTGCGAGATAAACTTTATCTGCTTTTTTCGCTTCCTTTCTCAGATTCGCAAGGATGTCTCCTTTTCCTCTGATGGTAATGTATTTTGGTTCATAATCATTTTCAGGCCCAATTCCCAACTGACTTTTTGGCAGATCACGTACATGACCATTGGAAGCCGCAACTGTATAGTTGCTTCCGAGAAACTTTTTAATTGTCTTCACCTTTGCAGGAGACTCCACGATAACCAGATAATGTGCCATTTCCTTCATTCCTCCACGAGTTATCACTCACATCTTATATAATAATTCTTTGAAATTTGCTGTATAAATCCCTTGATCTCTAAACCAGTCAAAATGCGTATCATTTCTGATGCGGAAAGCTGAACTTCCTGAATCAGCTGATCCACGCTTTTGGGATAAAGACCAAGTGAACTATACACCATATTTTCTTCTCTTTCAAGCATTTTTTTGTTTTCCTTCTTTTTTCCTGAAGCAGGGCTTGGTAAATGTAAGTCCTCCAAAAGCATTTCTGGAGAGATCAAAATTCCTGCTCCTTGACGGATCAGTAAATTACATCCTTTACTTAGTTCACTATAAATTGGTCCTGGAAGGGCCCACACATCTCTCCCCTGTTCCAAAGCCATATCCGCAGTGATCAAAGATCCACTTTTTTCTTTTGCTTCCATTACAAGTACACAATCTGCTAGCCCACTGATGATTCGATTTCTCCTTGGGAAATTGTAAGCCATGGGTTTCATTCCGGGAGGCAACTCAGACAGAATTCCACCACCGTGATCCAAAATATCCATATAAAGTCCAATGTGTTCTCTTGGATAACAAATATCTACTCCACAACCTAGCACTGCAAATGTCTTTCCACTTCCCATAAGTGCTCCCCGCTGTCCGGCTCCATCAATGCCTCGGGCAAGTCCACTGATTACTTGTACCCCTGCCTCTGCCAAAATTTGTGCGTAACTTGCCGCATACGTTTCTCCGTACTTGGTACAATTTCTAGCACCAACAATGGCTACACTTGTTAACTGCGCATCTGGAAGACTCCCCTTTCCAAATAAAGCATAGGGTGAATCTGATACATATGATAACTTCTTGGGATAAGTTTCTTCATTATATAAACACATCCAAATTCCCTGGCTTTTCATTTTCTCATAATCCACTTCAAACGTCTTAAACATTTTCGCCAGTTTTAATCGTTTCCGATCCTCCTCTGTCAAAAAATCCATTTTTTCTAATTCTGTTTCTTCTATATAATAAATGTATTTTGCATGTTCATACAGCTCCTTTAATTTTTTCTTTTTCTTATGGCTGATTCCTTGCAACGAAGCAAACCAATACTCATAAGCTTGATTTTGTTCCTGCTGATTCATTCCCCTGCACCTACTTTCCCCAATGTTTCTTATCTAATCCTCGATATCCAATGGCCTCGATCAAATGGATCTGCTGAATCTGCTCTTCTCCATCCAAGTCTGCAATAGTTCGAGCAACCTTTAAAATTTTGTGATAAGAACGAGCAGTCAGCGACAAACGATGAAATGCTTGTTCCATCAGCACTTCTCCATCCTCCTGCAAATGACAATATAGCTTTAATTCATCTACACCCATCATGGCATTGAACAGGCATGTTGTTCCTGCATATCGCTTTTGCTGAATTTCTCTTGCCTTACAGACTCGTTCCCGAATGGTTACAGATGTTTCTTCCGGCTTTTCCCTCGTTTCTGAGATTTTTAGGGCATCATATTCCACTTTCGGTGCCTCTACACAAATATCCATTCGATCTAAAAATGGTTGGCTTAGTTTCCCCAAATAATTTTGAATCTGCCAAGGTGTGCAAGTACAACTTTGATTTGGATAGTTTCCACAGGGACATGGATTCATTGCCGCTACCATCATAAAGTTGGCAGGAAACTGACAGCTTCCTCTTGCACGGGTAATCTGAATCACTCGATCCTCTAAAGGCTGTCGCAATACTTCAATGGTAGAACGATGAAACTCCGGTAGCTCATCCAAAAATAACACACCACTATGTGCCAGACTGATTTCTCCTGGAGAAGGAATGACCCACCTCCAACAAGAGCTCGATTGGTCACCGTATGATGGACACTTCGAAATGGGCGTGTCTGGATCAATGGATGTTCTTCATCAATCTCCCCTAATATACTATAGATTTTTGTCACTTCCATGCTCTCCTCCAATGTCATAGGTGGAAAGATGGTAGGGATTCGTTTTGCTGTCATGGATTTTCCACTTCCAGGTGGTCCGATCATAAGAAGATTGTGTCCTCCTGCAACTGCAATTTCTGCAGCTCGTTTCACAGCATGCTGACCACAAATATCTGCATAATCCAGTGTTTCTTCCTCGGTTCTTTCCAATTTTTCTTTCTTATTAGACAAAAGTACACCGTTTGTATCTTTTTTTATTTCTTTTATTCCATTTAGATGTTCATAGACCTCTTTTAAGCTCTCGGTACCTATTATTTCAATCCCTTCTACCAATTCTCCCTCTTTCACATTTTCTTTTGGAATCAAACATTTCTTTAATCCCATTTCCCTAGCCGCAAGGACCATTGGTAAAATTCCCGAGACTCGTTTCACCTTTCCATCCAAACTTAGTTCTCCCACAACTAACGTATCATCTACCCTTGTTTGTGGGATTTTTCCCAAGGACACTAAAATCGCAACGGCAATGGGCAGATCAAAGGCTGCTCCTCGTTTCTTCATTGTTGCAGGTGCCAGATTGATGACGATTTTTTTCGAAGGAAAATCCAAATCAGAATTTCGGATTGCCGTTCGCACTCGCTCTCCTGCTTCTTTCACTTCCGACGACAAATATCCCACCATGTGGAATGCCGGAAGTCCATTTCCCACATCTGCTTCTACGTGGACCAATTCTACTTTAAGTCCAAAAATAGCAGCAGACTGTACATCACTAAAACTCATGTACACACTTCCTTTCTTCAATTTTGATTTTCAAATTTCCTTTTGGAATGATTTGACCGAACTGGTCTGAAAATAGAAGCCGGAAAGAATTCCGGCTGATGTTTGTATCTTATCCCAGGAATGGACGAATGTCAATTCCCTTTCATCTTTCTTTTAGAAACATACATTTTTTTTCTTCCAACTGTAAATAATCAGGCATTCCTTTTTCTTCAATATCTGTATACTTATTTTGTTGAATAAACCAACACATTTCACCTTTTTCCGTTTCTGAAGAAATATAATACTGTCTTTCAAATGGCAACTCTGCCAGACTACGTACTTTATACGAAAAACAGTTTTCTCTTTTTTCTCCCCATATAGGAATCAAATCATGAGCACGATATCCAATGCACGTACAATCTTCAGGAATTTCTTTTTTTGTCTGTAATGTAAGATTCCAGTCTTTGACTACCGCTCTATGAGAATCCATTCTCTGGATTTCCAGAAAGTTTTTACACCCTGTCAGCTTTGCTGCTTGAATATATTGAGGATTCGAAAATAGTTCTTTCGTCTTTCCGCTCACCACCACACTGCCTTGATCCAATATGACCAATTCCTCGCAAAACCGATAGAGCTCATCTCGACTATGGGACACCATAATCACAGTTCCTTTGTAGCCTTCCAACATTTCCTCTAGTTCCACTTGAAGTCGATCTTTCAAAAATCCATCCAAAGCAGAAAATGGTTCGTCTAACAGAATCATATCCGGTTCGTAAGCCATAATCCGCGCAAGAGCCGTTCGTTGTTGCTGTCCACCAGATAACTGACCAGGCAAATGTTTTTCCAATCCTGTCAAACGGAATTTCAAAATCATTTCCTGCACTCGTTTTTTATTTTCTTCTTTGGAGCCCTGCAGTCCAATGCCAATATTTTGTTCTACAGTCATATGAGGAAATAAGGCGTAGTTTTGAAACAGATAGCCAATGTTCCGCTTTTGTGGTTTGACATTGATTTTCTTTTCACTCTGAAACATCTCCACACCATTGACAAGAATCTCCCCTTGGTCTGGAGTTTCGATTCCTGCAATGCTCTTCAAGGTCAGGCTCTTCCCACATCCGGAAGCTCCCAGGATTCCGATTCGATCAGACTCACTTTGCAATTGTACAAACAGCTGAAACTCTCCCAACTGCTGTTTGATATTCATTGAAATTCCCATGTTTCTCTCCCGCGGTTTCTTTTACCATCGTTTCATATGTTTCATTTGTCTTCCAGAAATCACATTCATGATAACAATAACTATAAATGCAATCAAAATAACAATTCCAACCCACACTCCTGCAGTTACATAATCCCCATCTTGAATGACCATTGCAATCTTTTGTGAAATGGTTCCAGTTTTCCCTGGTATATTTCCTGCTAACATGGAGGTAGCTCCATATTCACCCAATGCTCTGGCAAATGTCAAAATAGTTCCTGATGCAATACCTGGACCAGCAGTTGGAATCACAATTTTCCAAAAGATTGCTGTTTCTGACATTCCTAATGTGCGTCCTGCATAAATCAAATTCACATCGATCTGCTCAAAAGCTGCTCTTGCATTTCGGTACATGAGTGGAAACGCAATGACCGTTGCTGCAATAATACAGCCGAGCCAAGTCTGTACGACCTTAATATCAAATTGTTCAAACAAAAACATCCCCAGTAGTCTTCTTCTGCTGAACAGCAATAAAAGAAAAAATCCTGCAACGGTAGGAGGAAGAACCATTGGAAGGGTTAAGATCCCATCAATCAATGCTTTTTTTCCTGGAGATGCTTTCACCACTTTTCTTGCCGTGTAAATTCCTAGAAAAAAAGAAATGATGGTTGCCACCACACCTGTCTTCAAAGAAATGATCAGTGGACTCCAATCCAATTCTTTTAAAATCTCTATGATTGTTTCCATTTAGTTCCTCCATCTTCTTAACTTTACTCTACATTTGTGTCAAAATAATAAGATTCAAATACTTCCTTTGCTTTCTCTGATAAAATAAATGCAAGGAAATCCTCCGCTGCTTTTGTCTGTGCATCGTTCGCTTCTTCATTTACAACTCTAGCAATCGGATAAATCACATTTCCTGTCTGGTCATATGGTACGGTCTCCAAAATATCCAGTTCATTTTCATATCCATAAGTATCAGAATAGTAGGTAGTTCCTACCTCACAGGAACCTTCTACAACTGCAGCCAGCACTTTACTGACATTATCCTGCTCGCTGATTTCTACACCACCTAAAGCTTCTGAAATTTCTGATGTGGTAATCTTAGAAACATCTTCTACCTCTGGAAGCATTCCAAGATTGACCATAGCCTGACGGGTATATTTTCCTACTGGAACACTTCCTCCAGCCAACGCAATACTCTCCGCTTTGCCTATGTCTTCCAGACGCGTCACCTGTGTTCCACTGTCCTTTAAGGATACAACAACAACCTGATTATTCACAACATTTGCTCTCGTTCCCTCTACCATTAGCCCATCTGCTTCCAATGCATCCATTTGTTTTTGTGCTGCAGAAAAGAAAATATCGCATTCATATCCTTCCTGAATCTGTGTCAACAATGTACCTGAACTATCTGCATTGTATACAACTTTCACCTCTGGATGGTCCTTGTTATACATTTCCGCTAACTCAGTCATTACTGTATTCAAACTCGCAGCAATGAATACTTGAATCTCTGTTTCCTCACCTTTTTCTGCTTGCTCTGTTACAGCAGCCTTGTCGGCTTCCGGTGCAGATTCCTCTTTTGCACCACAACCAAATAGTCCCAAAACCATCACTCCCGTCACTAGTAGTGCAACCACTCTTTTTTTCATGTTCATAAACTCCTTTCCCATTTATCTTTTGAAAACAATACGTTATCTATAATAATTGGAAGAACACATCCTCCAGATTATTCTATTTTACAGAACCACATTCCCCATCAGTTCCCCTTAAAATTCCTAGCCCATGTCCCAGCGCTGGTAAAATAAACTCCAGACTTTCTCTTACTGCCTTTGGACTGCCAGGAAGATTGACGATCAATGTCTTTTTTCGAATTCCCGAAGTTCCACGACTTAACATAGCTCGATTGGTAATGTTCAAAGAATACCAACGGATTGCCTCTGCAATCCCCGTTGCCATCCGATCGCAAACAGAAACTGTCGCTTCTGGTGTCACATCTCGTTCAGAAAATCCTGTTCCCCCTGTTGTAAATATGACATCTACTTGCACTTCATCTGCTAATCGACAAAACTCTTGTTCCATTCGTTTCTGATCATCTGGAAGTAACACTTGTTCTCGGATTTCATAACCTTGGGGCTCCAGTATTTCACGGATCAGTGGTCCACTTTTATCTTCTCTCTCACCCGCATATCCTTTGTCACTTAATGTAATAATGGCCGTTGTAAACTTTTTAAACTCTTTTAATTTATCAAAGTTGTTTTCCATTTGTCAATCATCCTCCAATCTGTACCATTCGTTTCTCTTCTGTAATCTCATTCACTTGTTCAAAACAATGCTGTTTTGGTTTTTCGTGAATGGCTTTTCGGATGATTTTACGAATATCTCCATCACCGCGAAGCGCTTGTTTCAAATCATAGGATTGTCCATAGCAAAGACAAGGCTTCAATTCTCCTTGGGCTGTAAGACGGATCCGATTACAGGAATCACAAAACTTTTCATGAATGGCACTGATAAAGCCAACACTTCCTTGAAAGCCTGGCAACTCATAATACCTTGCCGGACCATTTCCATGGACCTGGACATCTCGATGGAGCCCTGGATATTTCTCTGTCAGCTTTTTCAACAATTCTTCATTTGAAACTGGCTCAAATTGTTTTCCATAGCCAATCGGCATCATCTCAATAAAACGCACATCCAACGGATTCTCTTTGGCAAGCTCTAGTAACTGCTCCCATTCTGATGCATTTACCTCTTTTTGCAACACCACGTTAATCTTTGTTTTTAATCCAGCATCCAAGGCACTTTGAATTCCCTTTAACACCTTAGGCATCTCGTCTCTTCCAGTAATCCATCCATAGGTTTCTGCCTTCAGGCTATCTAAGCTGATATTAATTCCATCCAATCCAGCCTTCACTAAAGATTGGGCATACTCTTCCAGCAACACGCCATTGGTGGTCATGGTCACCTGTTGGATTCCTGGAATAGATTTCAGCTTTTCCACCAGAGAAACACATCCTCGACGTACAAGAGGTTCTCCTCCTGTGATTTTTAATTTTGTGATTCCTTCTTTTGCTGCCTCACGGCAAATGGTTTCAATTTCTTCATACGTCAAAATTTCTCCCATAGAGACCAGTTCCACCCCTTCCGGCATGCAATATCTACAACGCAAATTGCAACGGTCTGTGATTGAAATTCTCATATAATCAATGGTTCGCTCAAACTGGTCTTTCATCTTTCCTCTCTGCCTTTCCTTTTCCACTTGTTTCCCGCATTCTTTTCACGTACAAACATTTATTTTCCAAATCCACAATTTGGAAATGTACAGACTGGACAAGACAGACAGAGTCCGCCTTCTCCCAACAGATTCAAATCTTCTCTTTTCAACATTTCATCTGCCATCAATCTTGGAAGTACCAAATCAAATACAGTTCGTTTTGCATACATGACACATCCTGGCAATCCGATAATCGGAATATTTCCATTGTAGTACGCTAACATAAACATGGCTCCTGGAAGAACTGGGACACCATAAGTAACAACCTCTGCGCCTGTGTTACGGATAGCAAGGGGAGTTCGGTCGTCTGGATCCACACTCATTCCGCCCGTACACAAAATCATATCTGCTCCCAAATCTAACAACTCATTGATGACCCCCGTGACACGCTCTGGATTGTCATCACTGATTCGATGTCCAATAATCTCCGTGTCATATTCTGCCAGCTTTGCTTTGATCACAGGTGTAAATTTATCCTCAATTCTACCATGAAAAACTTCATTTCCTGTAGTCACAATTCCCACTTTTTTGTGCTGGAATTTCTTCAATTTAAAAATAGATCCTTCCCCGCAAACTTCCTTGGCATGTTCCATTTTCTCTTTTTCAATGACAAGTGGAATGATTCTTGTACCTGCAATTTTATCACCTTTTTTCACAGGAAAGTTCCCATGTCTACATGCAATCATCATTTCTCCGATGCTATTGACACGATTTAGTTTCTCGCTATCAACCTTTAACAATCCATCACATTCTGCAATTAATTCAATTTTCCCTTCTTTTACATCTGTAGGACGCATATTTTCGTTTCTGCAAAACCCATACAGAATCTGTGCTGCCTCATTTTCATGGAGCATATTTTCATTGTTTTCCCAAATGTAAATGTGATCTTTTCCTACGCTCAGCAACACGGGAACATCTTCTTCCCGGATCACATGTCCCTTACGGAAGACAGCATCCTTTACCACACCAGGTATAATCTGTGTAATATCGTGGCACAAAATCTGTCCCACAGCTTCTTCTGTTTTCATTAATTTCATTGTTCTCTTCCACCCTTTATTTCTAATTTACTTTTTCTTTCTCTGTTGTTTTGAAAAAATTTTCTCCAAAAATCTGCTGGAATTCTTGCTCTGCAAATTGCTCCACAGACTGCTCCAACATTTCAAATTTTCTGATTAATTCCATTCCTTCTTCGGTAAGTTCCGCTGTTCCACCATATTTTCCACCTGGTTGTCGACGAACCAATTCCATCCCCGATTCTGACTCCGCTGTACGAATCATATTCCAGGCTTTGCTGTAAGAGATTCCCGTTTTTTCACTGGCCTCTCGAACAGCACCTAACCGTTGAATCTGTCGGAGTAAGGTAACCGTTCCAGGACCAAAATATGGTTTTGTATGAATCAATCGAAGCTTTACCTGGGCTCGGTTTAAATTGCGATGATGTGCTTCCATAAGCTCTAGATCCAAACTTTCCTGCTTTACAGGTTTTATAGTTCCTACATCCTCAATGGACACATAACTTGGCTTTCGATCCAAGGAACGGATTGCTCCTCTCAATCCGTCTGATCCTTCATATTGCATAATCTCTGTAAAAACTGCCTGATCCAGCAACACCGGATGACCTCCGTGATGATTGTAAGATGGAATCACCACATTTCCCTCCGTTTCCAACAAAATCCTCACCGTATCCGCTGTAAAAAATGGCACATCTACTGGGCAGACAAATATTTTTTTACATCGAGATTGTAAGTAGGAAAGTCCTAGCTTTACGGCATCAAACATTTCCAGGTTCTCCTGGTCTTCCTTTCGTAAAAAAGTGACTCCAAAACCTTTCAATCGCTTTTTCAATTCCTCTTCTTGATTTTCCATAACGATGACAAGATCCTTTACACCAGCGCGCTGAAAATTGACCACCACACGCTCTACAACTGTCATCCCCTGAATTTCTTGGAGCGCTTTTTTTGCACCTTCACGTTCTCCAATTCCAACTGCTGTAATAACAGCCCCCATGGCTTGTTGTGTTCTCATCTGTTCCTTTTTTTCCATAATCATGGCTCCCCACCTGCACGCACAAGAATCATCTGTGCCGTGATGCTGACAGCAATCTCTGCTGGTGTTTCCGCCTGGATTTCCAGACCAATAGGCGTAATCACTCTTGCCAGATTCTCATCCGTCAATCCAGCATTTTTCAATGCCTGGAAAACTGTTGCTTTTTTCTTTCTGCTTCCAATAACACCAATATATTTAGCAGGAGTCCGTAAAATCTGTTCCTGCACAATAGTATCGTCCTTGTGTCCTCTTGTCATTACGCACACATAATCTTCCTCTGTAATTTCTATAAAATCAGAAATATGTTGCATATCGATTTTCATCACCCGCTCTGCCTTTGGAAACAGCTCCGGCTTACAGAATTCCTCTCGATCCTCTAAAATCACACAACTAAAATCTACAGCAGACAAAGCCGGCACCAATGCCTGAGCCACATGTCCACCTCCGAAAATATACACCCTTCCCGGTTGCGTTAGTCGCTCATAATAATAAATCCGCCCCTGCGCCTGAACAATTCCGTAGGCACTGAGCATTTGGTCTATAACCATGTCTGGAACTTTCATTCCACAACAACCACTTTTTCGTCCATAAAATGCATAGTCTCCACCAAATTCCTCTGTAAGATCTAAAATCATCCATATGGTTTCTTCCTGTTTCTGCAGTTGCAGACAAAACTCCACATTCGAACGTGTGCTGGTATTATTGGAATCCAAATAAGTGAATGCTACATCCACCTCTCCTCCACAAACCATTCCCAAGTCCTGGATTTCATTCTGTTTTAAATAATAATGTGCACGACAAGATTGTTGTTCCTGAAGCACCTGTAAAGCTCTCTGTTCTGCCTCATATTCCACAGCACCACCACCAATGGTTCCATACAAGCGTCCTTTTTCTCCTACAATCATATGCGCTCCTGCGCCTCTTGGAGCACTTCCCGCCCGTTCATAAATGGTCAATAGTACGACAGGCGTTTTATCTTCTATATATGATTTTAATGCTTCTATCAATTCCAACGTTCTTGCCTCCTTTTTATTCATAACGATCTGCAAAACATACTCGTTTCAATCCAAGCAATGGTGCTGCTCCAGATGCACTTGTTCCAAAGAACAATACCTCTTGTTCCACTCCCAGATAATCCACAATGGAACCATTACAAAGAGTACTTCCTGTGCATAAAATCAGTTCTGCATAATTGTCTCGGATTTCATTCATTTTTTCTACGCCATCTTCTATTACAATCCCGAATTTCTCCTGCCCGATATTGTTTGGATTTAAATCCATCACTCGCACTTCATATTTGCTCTTTGCTAACATTTCCAACAAAGAGGGTTGATATCCGACCAACGCGATTCGCTTTACCTCAGGGTAATTTTGTTCCAAATAATGAAGCATATCTTGGGCACATAATTCCGGACCTTCTGTCCGACAATGAACCGTTCCTTTGCAAGCCCCTAGAGATGCCATCACCGCATTCACCGTAGCGATAAAAATTCCTCTATCGTGAACATTGCCTTCCAAATCCATGGATAGAACATCTTCCAACATCCCTTCAAAAGTAGAAGGCGCATCTGTAAATGCCTGGCCACGAAAGCCTTGATACTCTGCCTGAATCATCACGTCTTTTCCGGTAAGAATTGGATAATCCCTCCGTTTTGTCTTCCCTATAACCTCCTCTGGAGTCAATGCACGACAAGAAACAGACAGCTTGTCATTCTCAATGTGATTCTCTCGTAATATCTGTTCAAATTTTTCTTTTAAACTAGAAAACAATTCCTGTTTTGTCATAGTTCTCTCACTTTCCCAAAAAATATTTCACATCTTCATCCCAGTCTGCAGTAAACAATTGCGTACTCTTCACAATTCCTCGCAATCGCCCATCCATTAGCACACCAATCCGATCTGCTAACTGTTCTGCCTCTTGAAAGTCATGCGTCACAAACACAATGGTGCACAGATGCTGGGTATGTATTTTTTTGATCAGTCCATATAATCGTTTCTTTGTTACCGGATCCAAAGAAGAAAATGGCTCATCCAATAAGAGCAATTGTGGTTCAATGACTAACGCTCTAGCCAACGCAACTCGTTGTTGCTCTCCCCCGCTTAAGGTAACTGGATATTGGTCTAAAATAGAGGTGATTTCTAATTCCTCTGCAATGGCTTCCACTCGTTTCAACACTTCTTTTTTCGGCCGTTTTTGCATCTTCAGACCATATGCAATGTTGGCCCTTGCTGTCATATGCGGGAACAAACAGTAATCCTGATATAAGAACCCTAACTTTCGTTCTCCCAAAGAATACGATTCCAATGGTTGCTCCTGCAGTAAAATCTGCCCCTGTTCCAATTTTTGAAATCCAGCAATGCTTTCCAACAACATCGTCTTTCCCGCTCCTGTTTTCCCAATGATAGCTAAAATCTCCTGTTCATAAACCGTCAGAGAAATATCCTGCAACTGAAACGTGCCTCGCATCAAATGTAACTGTTCCACCTGCAACAAAGATTTCTTAGGAATTGGTTCCATCTTCTCATACATAACGCTGTTTCCTCCCATCCGTTCTTGTCACACAACGGGATAAAAAAAGAGAAATTGCTGCCAAAAGCAATAAAATAAATGCGCTGGCCAATGCTCCATCAATCTGATTGGTACTTACATTTAGATAAATATTTCCTGGCAATGTTTCTGTCTTTCTCCGGGTAACCCCTACCAACATTAGCGTGGCACCAAACTCGCCCAAAGCTCTTGACCATACTAAAATCAACGAGCTGATCAGTGTATTTTTACACAAAGGTAATAAAATCGTTCGAAAACTTGCAAATCTAGAAGCTCCCAGCAATCCCGCTACTGTCTCCAGCTTTGGGTCCACACCTTGAAATGCCGTCACTGTTAAACGGATTGCAAAAGGAAGATTTACCACTAGCTGGGCTAGTACAATTCCATTTTGATGAAAGACAACTGGAAACCCTACTTCCTTTAACAGCTTTCCAGTTGGGCTGGAAAACAAGATCAATAAGCTGAGTCCAATAACGATATATGGTAAGGTCATGGTCAGCTCCAATAATATTTCCACTCCTCCTCGGCAAGGAATCAGAAGGTGGGTCAACACATATCCCGTTGGAATGGCAACACAAAAGCAAAGTAAGGAAGAAATGAATGCTGTTTTCACACTTAGCCAAGTTGCAAATATGGTTTCCTTCTCCTGCAAATGTGCTGGTACCATAACACCTCCTCGAAATAGGATCACCACCACAATTCCGCCAATCAAACATACCACCAAAGTTGTCACGATGTAACAGATGATGGAAAATAGATCTAATTTTCTTTTTTTCATTTTACCAATTCATATCCATAAGATTCCCAAATCTCATGTGCTTTTTCACTTCCCAAATATTCAACAAATGCATCGGCAGCTTCCACATTTTCACTAAATGACAAACGAGCAGCTGGAATCACTTTTACATATTCATCCAAATCTGTTGTTTCACACAGTTCTACGCCGTCTGCCTTTGCATTTTCCTTCCAAATGATTGCTGCATCCGCTTCTCCCATGCCAACCACTGTTGCAAGCTGCGGTGCTGTCGTTGTTGTTGCACCAATGTGAACTTGATCACCGATTCCGAAGTCTGCAAATGCTTTCTTTGCAATTTTTCCGATTGGGGTGGATTCTGGATCTCCGATAACTGTTACGACACCTTCTTGCGCTAGATCCTTTAACCCCTGAATATTCTTCTCATTCCCTTCAGCCACAACCAGAACTGGAATATGTTTTACAAGATCTACACTACTTGTTACATATTCTTCCACTGGTTTTACTTCTTCTTTGGATCCAGCAATAAAGAAATCTCCTTCCTGGGACTCCTGAATCTGTGTCTGAATCTGTGCCGCATTTGCAAAAGACACATTCATCTCGCATCCGGTTTCCTCCTGAAATGCATCTGCAATTTCCTGAAATGGCTTCTGCATTCCTGCTCCACAATAAATAGCCAAGGAACCTTCTAATTGCACAGGTTCCTTCGCAGTTTCTTCTGTTGTATCTTCTGATACTTCTGCCTGGGCCTTTGGCTCTTCCTTTTTCTCTTCTCCACCTGCACATCCAGCCAAAGACAACATCATTGCAGCAGATAAAATAAAGGCTACTTTCTTTTTCATCATTCTTTTTTCCTCCTTAGACAATACCGTCTATTTTTTTAATAACAATCGATATAAGTTAAAACAATTTTATAGTTCTGTAGCCTTTACGTCAAGGTCATATGACATTTTTTCTTTTATTTCTAAAATTTTTTAGATAAAAATCCATTTTTCGAGAAATCACTCTAGATTCACATGAAAATACACATTTTTATAAAAAAAGAAGACCCCTATATAAACAGGAATCTTCTTTGCTTCTTATGTTCTTCTATAGATTCAATTCTTTCATTCTAAAATCCCATTGGATTCTATTTTTCTTTCTTCTGTGGTACCAGAAAAATAAAAATCAATGAACTTACTAACAACAATCCTGGATAGAAAAGGTTTGGCATAATATCAAATGCAGAAATCTCAAATCCCAATTCTGCTGCTGCAGAGATAGCTACTAGCATCTGTGCACCATATGGAATCACACCTTGTGAAATACAAGAAAATGTATCCAAAAGGGAAGCTGCCTTTCTAGAAGTAATGCCATATTCTTTGGACATCTCTTTTGCAATTGGGTTAGCCATAACAATGGCAACTGTATTGTTTGCTGTAGCAATATCCATTGCACCAACAAGAAGACCCATACCAAGCTGTCCACCACGTCTTCCTTTGAACACTCTACGGATTGCAGACAACAGCGCCTCAAATCCACCGTACTCACGGATCAACGCACACATAGCAGCAACGAGAATGGCTACCATGGAAGTCTCAAACATACCAGCTGCTCCAGATCCCATATTTGCAAGAAGGTCTGTAGGTGCTGTCATTCCAGTTCCAAGCATGATCACAGATCCGGAAATGATACCGATCAGCAATACAACGAATACGTTGATTCCAGCAATTCCTCCGATCAATACTAGCACGTAAGGAATAACCTGTATTAGGTTGTAATCTTCCACAACAGCTCCATTCAATTCTGTATTAAAAGATAACACAAGAATCAATACCAATGTAGCCAGCGCTGCCGGAAGAGCAATTCCAAAGTTTTCACGGAACTTATCTTTCATCGCACATCCCTGACCATTACATGCAGCAATGGTTGTATCAGAGATAAAGGAAAGATTATCTCCAAACATTGCACCACCCATAACAGAACCGATGCAAAGTGGAAGATTGAATCCAGAAGCAGAAGATACTGCAACGGCAATTGGTGTCAAAAGAGTGATCGTTCCAACGGAAGTTCCCATGGCTGTAGATACAAAACAAGCAACTACAAACAAAACTGCGACGGCATATCTGGCTGGGATCAGTCCAAGCATAAAATAGGCAACACTTTCTGCACTGCTTCTACCAACAACGCCAACAAATGTACCTGCAGTCAAAAAAATCAAAAGCAGTGTAATAATGTTTTTATCTGCCAGTCCCTTTGCCATTACTTCCAGTTTCTCTTCAAACTTCAGACTTCTGTTCTGCAGACAAGCAACTAAGATAGCTGCAAGAAATGCAATGATAATTGGAATATTATAAAATCCCATAGGAATCTTAAGCACATACTCAAACAGAATACCCAAACCAAGGTAGATTACAAGGAATACTCCGATTGGCAATAATGCAATTGGATTACTTTTTTTCATTCGTAATTCCCCCATTTCTCTTTTACTTTATTACGTTAATTCACGCTATTGCTATATATAATACATCATTTTAAAGTTAGACACAACTTTTTTCTTGAAAAAATGTGGAAAAACAATATTTTTTCACGCAACAACAAGCATACAACAAAAAGAGAGTTGCTGCTTGTGCAACAACTCTCAAATAGACACCTATTATATAGTATCATTCCATACAATGAAATGGTAACTATCTAATCTTCGGAAGTATTCCGCCAATCTAGGATAAAGCGGCTCTGCTTCCTCGCCGAAATGCTCCTTTACAAGTTCTCCAAGTTTGATAATATTTTTTTCTCCATCTAGAAGTGGCCATACAAAGCTGCCGGTCTCATCCAAATGAATCTGTGTGACTTTTGGCTTTTTGAAAAACTTCTGTGCAATCCGGTTAAACACCCCTGTGTTCTCAATATATAGTGTCACTTTTCCTTGTTCATCTGTATCCCACTGCATACCAGTCGGACGCATCGGAACTTTCTCCAGATAATTACTGGAAATCACATTATCTTTTTTTTTCATGTTTTATTTGCTCTCTTTTTTAGTTTTTTTCCAAATAGAGAATTTCAATACACTAAGAATTACAAGTGCAAATACTACCAAACTTCCGATGTTAGCAACAGCTGGTGAAAGATTGAGTTTTCCAGAAAGATCGATAACATCTCCAAGTCCGAAGATTGCAAAAATTGCAAGAAGGATACCTACAAGACCTTCTCCAGCAATCATACCAGAACAGTACAAAATACCGTCATTAATAATTCTTTCTTTCTCTTTTTTCTCTTTGTTCATCTTATCAAATGCAAGACGTACAAGACCACCAACCATGATACAAGCATTCAACTGAACTGGAAGGTATGTACCAATTGCAAACGGAAGTACTGGGATTCCAAGAATCTCAACAACAATTGCGATAAATACTCCTGTAAATACAAGTGCCCATGGAAGGTTTCCATCCATAACACCTTCGATGATCATCTTCATCAATGTAGCCTGTGGAGCACCAAGCTCTTTAGAACCAAATCCCCAAGCTGTATCAAGAAGATAAAGAACACCACCAATTGCAAATGCTGCTGAAACTACACCAAGAACCTCACCAATCTGCTGTTTCTTTGGTGTAGCACCAAGGAGGTAACCTGTCTTCAAGTCCTGAGATGTATCTCCTGCGATAGCAGCTACGATACAAATAATAGAACCGATTGCGATAGCACCCTGCATACCGTGTGCTCCAACATCGCCTGTAATTTTCAAAATCATTGTTGCAATCAACAATGTTGCAATTGCCATACCAGATACTGGGTTGTTAGAACTTCCTACAAGACCAACCATACGAGATGATACTGTAGCAAAGAAGAATCCGAAGATTACCACAATAATAGCTCCAACCAATGTTACTGGAATTGCTGGTACAAGCCATACTAAAAGTGTAAGTACAAGAATCGCTAACAAGATAAACTTCATGCTGAGATCCTGCTCTGTACGTGTGTTACTGCTGCTTCCAACTCCACCTTTCATACTCTTAAGTGCATCACGGAATGTACGAATAATAAGTGGAAGGGATTTAATCAAGCTGATAATACCACCAGCTGCAAGAGCTCCTGCACCGATGTATCGAACATAACTTCCCCAAATTGCACCAGCTCCACCTTTGGCGAACATCTGAGAAATTGGCGCTGTTCCTGGATACAATACTGCATCTGCTCCGAAAAGTACAACCAATGGAATTAATACAAGCCAACTGAGACATCCACCAGCGAACATATAAGAAGAAATTCTAGGTCCACAAATATATCCAACTGACATAACTGCTGGGTAAATCTGAGTTCCAATCTCTCCTGCAAATCCTTTTACACGGAAAGATACTTCAGATGGAACAAGTTTCAAACCATCAATTACAAATTTGAAAGCTGCTGCGATTCCAAGACCAGCAAATACTGTAGAAGCATTCGCTCCACCTTCTTCACCTGCCAAAAGAACCTCTGCACAAGCTTTACCTTCTGGATATGGAAGTGTACCATGCTCTTTTACGATCAGTGCATTACGAAGTGGAACCATGAAGAATACTCCCAATAATCCACCGATCAATGCGATGATTGTAATTTCACCGATACTTGGTTTGTCCATTTTACCTTCTGCTGCCCACAAGAAAAGTGCTGGCAATGTGAAGATTGCTCCGGCTGCAAGAGACTCTCCTGCAGAACCAATTGTCTGTACCACGTTACTTTCCAAAATAGAGTTTTTACGCATGATTACACGAATTACACCCATTGAGATAACAGCTGCTGGAATAGAAGCAGATACTGTCATACCAACACGTAATCCAAGATATGCGTTTGCTGCACCAAATACTACTGCAAGAATAATACCCATGACAATTGATGTAACTGTCAATTCTGGTGTAACCTTCTCAGCAGGAATATAAGGTTTGAATTCTTTTTTCTCGTTCATATCCTCTCTCCTTTTCATTAGTCACAACACTAGCATTATATCCAAATCCGCATAAATATGCAATAGAATTCGGTGATTTAGTGTGATAAATTGCAAAAGTTTTTTCAAATCACCAATTTTTTTTAAAAAATAGCAAAAAAAAGAGAGATACGATCTGTCTAAAGACACAAAATCATTTCTCTCCTTTTTATAATTATACTTCCATCTCAGCTCTTCTCAGGAGATCATAACGATCAGCCTGTCCGTCCAGATCCACATATAATACTTGTTTGGAATGTGGTGCACTTTCCTGCTCTTCGCCATCCTCATTGAGGATTCGCTTTACGATAACTTCCACATTTCTTCCATCTGGTTTCATAATCTCGATTTTCTCTCCTACAGAGAACTTATTTCTCTGCTCAATACGGTAAAGACCATCTTTGATTTCTCCGATGATTCCCAGATAAGTATATTCCTTCACATAAGTATTACTATCATAAATCTGTGTTGTCTCATCCGGTTTTCCAAAAAAGAATCCGGTTGTAAACTGACGATAGGTGCAATTGGAAATCTGTTCCAAATACCAAGGCATATTTTTCTCATACAAGGCTGGATCTTTCTGATAATCATCAATTGCTTTTCTGTATGTCCGGGCAACAGTTGCAACATAAAGGGCTGTTTTCATACGTCCCTCGATTTTCAAACTGTCGATGCCCGCATCAATCAGTTCTGGAATATGCTGAATCATACAAAGGTCTTTCGAGTTAAAAATGTAAGTTCCACGCTCATTTTCATAAACTGGAAGATATTCCCCTGGTCTCTTTTCTTCAACCACTGCATATTTCCAACGACATGGATGCGTACAAGCACCTCTGTTGGCATCTCGTCCTGTAAAGTAGTTGCTTAATAGACATCTTCCAGAATAGGAGATACACATGGCACCGTGGATAAATGTTTCAATTTCCAGATCTTCTGGAATATTTGCTCGCAACTCTTTAATTTCTTCCATAGATAACTCACGGGCAGAAACCACACGACTTGCCCCCTGTTTATACCAAAAATTATAAGTGCCATAATTTGTATTATTTGCCTGAGTACTTATGTGTCTCTCAATTTCAGGACAAACCTCTTTGGCAATCTCAAATACCCCTGGATCCGCAATGATCAATCCATCTGGTTTGATTTCCTTTAATTCTTTAAAATAAGCACGAACCCCTTCTAGATCCTCATTATGTGCCAAAATATTTGCCGTAACGTAAACTTTTACGTCATGTTCATGTGCAAAAGCAATTCCCGCTTTCATATCCTCCATGGAAAAGTTTTTTGCTTTTGCTCGAAGGCCAAATGCCTCCCCTCCAATATAAACTGCATCTGCTCCAAAAATAACTGCTGTTTTTAAAACTTCCAAACTACTTGCCGGAATCAACAATTCTGGATGTCTTGCCATAATCCTAAATCTCCTTCTTTACACTCAAAGCAACTCCATCCCCCAACGGTACAATGGAAGTAATCAATGCTTCATGATGTTTTAATGTATACAAATACTCTCGCATTCTGGAGTGAATAGTGCGGTCACGACGTTCCACACCATATCGGGACTCTATAATCGTCCCATCTTGCATCACATTGTCAGACACGAGTAGCCCTCCCGTTTTTAACAGGCGAAGTACATCTGGAAGGAAATGAATATACTGCCCTTTGGCCGCATCCATGAAAATAAAATCAAATGGTTCCTCCAGTGTCTTCAACACATCCTGGGCATCCCCCTCTAACAATGTAATCTGTTTTTCTTTTCCTGCGCGTTCAAAGTTCTCCCGTGCGATTGGAATACGTTTATCATAATTTTCTATCGTTGTGATGGTACCACCATCTGGTAAATATTCGCTCATCAATAACGCAGAGAAACCTACGGCTGTTCCGACTTCCAGAACGCGCATAGGTTTTTGCAAGCTCAAAAGCACCTTGAGGAAACTTTGCATTTCCTTTCGAATAATCGGAACTCTTGTATCCAAAGCTTCTCTCTCGATGACTTCTAATATTTCACTGTTCTCTGTCTCCATAGAATTGATGAACGTTACAATACGTTCGTCTACTATCATCTCTTTATACATCCATGATGATCGGAATAATCATCGGTCTTCTCTTTGTTTTTTTCCAAATATAATCGTTCATTGTATCGCGGATAGTCAGCTTAATCTTATTCCAATCTGCATAACGATTGGACAGACATTTATCCAAGCTATCAGAAACAACCTGACGTGCCTCTTCCATCAAACCTTCTGACTCACGCACATATACGAAGCCTCGAGATACGATGTCCGGACCTGCCAGTAAACGGTTAGTTCCTTTTTCCAAAGTCAATACAACAATGATAATTCCGTCTTCTGCCAAATGCTGACGATCCCGGAGTACAATATTTCCAACATCTCCTACACCAAGACCATCTACAAGAATTGCTCCTGTGTGAACCTTGTCCACAACCTTCGCAGATTCCTGATCCAAAGCAAGCACATCTCCTGACTGCATAATGAAAATATTCTCTGATGGAATTCCAAGGTTTTTCGCAATCTCAGAGTTTGCTTTCAAATGACGATATTCTCCATGAACAGGAATCGCATATTTAGGTTTTACCAAAGAATAAATCAACTTCAACTCTTCCTGACAAGCATGTCCTGATACGTGAGCATCCTGGAAAATAACATTAGCACCTTTTGCAGATAACTCATTGATCACACGAGATACGGATTTTTCATTTCCTGGAATTGGGTTAGAACTGAAAATAATCGTATCGTTTGGCTGAATGGTTACCTTACGATGCACATCTGCTGCCATTCGAGACAAGGCCGCCATAGATTCTCCTTGACTTCCTGTTGTGATGAGCACCATCTTCTCTGGTGGATAATTGCGCATCTCATCGATTTCGATCAATGTGCTCTCTGGAACGTTCAAATATCCCAGCTCGGAAGCAGTGGAAATGATATTTACCATACTACGCCCTTCTACCACTACTTTTCTTCCATATTTGTATGCAGAGTTGATAATCTGCTGCACACGATCCACATTGGATGCAAAAGTAGCAATGATGATTCGAGTATTCTGATGCTCTGCAAAAATATGATCAAATGTAATACCAACGGTTCTCTCTGACTGTGTAAATCCTTTGCGCTCTGCGTTTGTACTGTCGGACATTAACGCCAAAACGCCTTTCTTTCCGATTTCTGCAAATCTCTGAAGATCGATGGCATCTCCAAATACTGGAGTATAATCCACCTTAAAGTCCCCTGTATGCACAACCGTTCCCGCTGGAGAATAAATAGCCAGCGCAGAAGCGTCCTGAATACTATGGTTTGTTTTAATAAATTCAATACGGAACTGTCCCAAATTAATGGACTGTCCATGACGTACTACTTTTCTTCTTGTGCAACGAAGCAGATTATGTTCCTTCAACTTGTTCTCGATGATTCCCATTGTCAACTTTGTTGTATACAATGGTGCATTGATTTCTTTCAAAATATACGGCAACGCACCAATATGGTCCTCATGACCATGAGTAATAATAAATCCTTTGACCTTTTCGATGTTGTCCTTCAAATAAGTTACATCTGGAATTACAAGGTCAATTCCAAGCATATCATCCTCTGGAAAGGCAAGACCACAGTCCACAACAATAATACTGTCTTCATACTCGAATGCAGTAATATTCATTCCGATCTGTTCCAGTCCTCCAAGAGGAATGATACGAAGTTTTCCCTTAAACTCTTTTCTCAAAAATTACACCTCCATATGCATGTATTTTTGTTACGTTCTTACATCTCTATATCAACGTCTTCCAAAAGTTCTTCAAACACTTTGGAAACCGCCATGAGTTCTGTGTCATCTTCTACAATCTCATATACACTTTCACTGTCTTCCTGTGAACTTGTGTCTTTCAAAATCAAGCATTCTGCATCGCCGTCTTCTGAATCTGTCACCAAAATATACACTGCGCCATTGATTGTAGTCTGTTCCAATACATAAAACTCGACTGTTTCATTTGTATCATCAAATGTAAACTGAATTTTTTCCATTCTAATTCTGTACTCCCTTATTCTAAATAGTCCTGCTCCACGACACATTGTATCTAATGAAGCCTTCCTCACCAGATTACATGGACATGGAGTCTAAATATCCCTGCAAAATAAAAACTGCGGCAATCTTATCAATATATTTTTTACGATCTTCCCGACGAACACCACTTTCCATCAATGTCCGCTCAGCAGAAATCGTTGTCAATCGCTCATCCCACATGATCACTTCCAACCCTGTACGACGCTCCAGCATTTCCTTAAATTCCAGCGATTTTTCTGCACGTTCTCCGATATCATTGTTCATATGTTTTGGAAATCCAAGGACAATCTTTTCCACTTCGTACTCTTTGATCAACTCTTCAATACGCGCACAAGTACGACGAAGTTTGTTCTCCTCTTTTCGTGTGATGGTCTCAATTCCCTGCGCGGTCAATCCCAATGCATCACTGATGGCAACTCCGACTGTCTTAGTTCCATAATCCAAACCCATAATTCTCATTTTCAATTAATCCCATGAGTTGTTCTGGATATAGGATTTTAACAACTCCTCTACCAACTCATCTCTTTCTACTTTCATGATCAAACTTCTAGCTCCGTTGTAGCTTGTTACATAAGTTGGATCTCCTGACATAATGTATCCAACAATCTGATTGACTGGATTGTATCCTTTTTCTTTCAACGCTTTGAACACAATTTCCAGAATATCTTTTGCAGAAATCTGTGGGCCTGGTTCCACTTGAAAGAATTGTGTATTACTCAAATCACTCATCTTAGTTCCTCCGTTTTTCATTGATGTTTTTCTTGTCATTTGCAGACCATAGAGCTCTGCCACAGGCAACTCTCTATGGATGCATGGCAACTAAAATAGGCCATTTCGCCTAGTTTCCTACCATCCATTTTAATATACTCTATTCGAAAATTCAATGAATAATTTTGGCCTCAGAACCGATTTCAACAGTCACAAGCTGATTTGTCAGGTTTTCCTTTGACATCATGGCAACTTTTACATACTCTTTCGTATGCCCTACCCAATATTCTGTTCCATCCAGAGAAATCTTCTCTTCAAAGAGCACTTCCACCTGTTTTCCCTGGAAAAATTCTTCATAAGCACGCTGTTTCTTCTCTCCCATTTCAATCATACTGGCACTTCTTTTTGCCTTAATTTGCTCTGGAACTTGATCCGGCATACGATCCGCTTTTGTGCCAGCTCTTCTAGAATATTTAAAAATATGTGTCTCATAAAAATCCACTTTATCTACAAAAGCATAGGATGCTTCAAATTCTTCCTCGGTTTCTCCTGGGAACCCAACAATCACATCCGTTGTCAACGCTGGATGCTCAAAGTATTTTCTCAAAAGCTCGCATTTCTCAAAATATTCTTCCGCTGAATAGCGACGATTCATACGCTTCAATGTTTCATCACATCCACTTTGCAAAGATAAGTGGAAATGTGGACACATTTTTGAAAGAGAAGAAATTGTTTTCGCGAATTCCTCTGTTACGATTCTTGGCTCCAATGATCCCAGACGAATTCTTTCAATTCCTTCTACTTCATGTACAGCCAAGATTAACTTCAAAAGATCTGTATCTTCCAGATCAATTCCATAAGAACTCAAATGAATCCCTGTCAATACCACTTCTTTATATCCATGAGTTGCCAATTCCCGTACTTCCTCCAGTACATGTTCCATGCTACGACTTCTGACACGTCCTCTTGCAAATGGAATAATACAATAAGTACAGAACTGATTACATCCATCTTGTACTTTAATATATGCTCTTGTATGTTCCCCTGTTTTTGTCAACTGCAACTCTTCATATTCTTTTGTACGATTGATATCAATGACTTCCTGTAACTGCTCAACTCCAGAAGTTCCCTCTTCCTGATCAGACAGCTGTATATCTTGCTTCTCTGCAAAATACTGTTCCAGAATTGGAATCAGATCTTTCTTTTTGTTGTTGCCGATGACAATATCAATACACGGATCGATTTCTCCATTCTCAGCCTGTGCCTGTACATAACAGCCAGCTGCAACAACAATCGCATCCGGATTCATTTTGCGAGCACGGTGGAGCATTTGTCTGGATTTTCGATCAGCAATATTGGTTACCGTACAAGTATTGATCACATAAACATCGGCACCTTCCTTGAATGGAACAATGTCATATCCTTCCTTTTCTAGCATCTCTTGCATTGCTTCTGTTTCATATGCATTTACCTTGCATCCTAAGTTATGTAATGCAACTTTTTTTCCCATTATTTTTTCTCCTAATTCTCTCTATTTCTTGACTTTTATCTTGCTATCTCGTAGAATAATCCTAGGCAAATGCCTGAATTCATACCAAGCAAGGAGGATTATCGTAATGAAGACCGTACAGATTTCTTTAAATTCAATCGACAAAGTAAAATCATTTGTAAATGAAATTACAAAATATGATAATGATTTTGATTTAGTATCTGGCAGATATGTAATTGACGCTAAATCAATCATGGGAATTTTCAGTTTAGATCTTTCTAAGCCTATCGACCTCAACATTCATGCGGACGGTGACCTGGATAGTATCCTGGCTGCTCTTGATTCCTACATCATCAAATAATACGATTTATTGGTTTTATGGATATTGATTTATGATTACATTGAGGCTGTCTCATTTGAGGCAGCCTCTTTTATTGAAAATGGAGAATTTTTCTTTCCCACCTTCCATTCTTTAACATACTTTGATAACTTCTACCGTATCAATTGCTTCCTGTACCAGTTCATCAATCTTCTCTGACAGATTCAACTCAGATTTTTCAATTCGTTCTACATTTGGTTTTGTAACCGGATGTTTTGCAACGAAAATCGTGCAGCAATCCTCAAACGGCTGAATAGATGTCTCGTAAGTATCGATTTTCTCAGAAATCTCCACAATTTCACGTTTATCAAATCCGATCAGTGGACGATATACTGGCAATGTACAAACTGCGTTTGTTGCAGCAAGACTCTGCATCGTCTGGCTTGCTACCTGCCCGATACTCTCACCTGTGATTAATCCAAGACAACCGCTTTCCTTTGCAAAATGTTCTGCAATCTTCATCATATAACGACGCATAATGATTGTCAGCTCGTCGTGTGGACATTTCTCATAAATGTATAACTGGATGTCTGTAAAGTTGACAACATTCAACTTGATCGGTCCAGAATATTTGGATACCAATCTTGCCAAATCTACCACTTTTTCTTTCGCTCGTTCACTTGTATATGGTGGTGCATGGAAGTAAGTCGCCTCAAGCTCTACCCCTCGTTTTGCAATCATGTATCCAGCAACTGGGCTATCGATTCCACCAGAAAGCAATAACATGGCGCTTCCATTGGTTCCCACAGGCATACCACCTGGTCCAGGAATGATTTCTGAATATAGGTAAATATCTCCGCGAACCTCAACATTCAAACGAATGTCTGGATTGTGTACATCTACTTTCATTTCCTCAAAAGCATCCAAGATTGCCTCTCCAAGATCACAATTAATTTCCATAGACGTCTTTGGATAAGACTTTTTGCTTCTTCTTGCTTCTACTTTAAATGTCTGTTTCTTATTCGGATACATTTCATCCATATAAGCAACAACATCTTTTTTCAGCTGTTCGAATCCCTGGTCTTCCAAACGTACAACTGGACAGATTCCAACAATACCAAATACACGTTTCAAGCTTTCTACTGTTTCATCAAAGTCATAGTCTCCGTTACAATCTACGAATACTCGACCAGAAGCTTTGTGTACATAAAAATCTCCATCTACATCTCTTAAGGCATATCTCATCTGACGTACAAGAGCGTCCTCAAATAAATATCGGTTTTTTCCTTTGATTCCGATTTCACCATATTTAATCAAAAATGAATGAAACTTCATAGTTCTTTCTCCTTCTATCTACGTGTATATTTACGAAGCATTGGAACACAATTATATAGTGTTTCCAATGTGTAGTCAATTTCTTCTTTTGTAGTAAACTCTGACATACTGAATCGTAAGGTAGAGTCTAAGTACTCTCGTTCTGTTCCAATTCCTTTCAGCACCCCGCTGATGGCTGGATGGTTAGAAGCACATGCAGATCCAGATGACACATAAATTCCCTTGTCCTCCAACGTATGAAGCAATACTTCACTTCTTACCCCTGCAATTCCCACGCTGATAATATGTGGTGCACTATTTTCATTGTACAAACCATGGATTTTTGTCTGTTCCATTTTCAACAGTCCTTCAATGAAATATGCTTTCAATTCTCGCATCTTCTCCACCTTGACGTCCAGATTGTCATAAATCATCTTGGCTGCCAGTCCAAAACCTGCGATTCCCGGAACATTTTCCGTACCAGAACGTACATTTTTCTGTTGTTCTCCACCATAAACAATCGGAACAATCTTCACCTTTTCACCTACATAGAGTACGCCATTTCCCTTTGGTCCATGGATCTTATGGCTACTTGCAGACAGCAGATCTACACCAAGTCGCTTTGGATAAATATGGTACTTTCCATATCCTTGCACTGCATCTGTATGGAATAAGATCTTTGAATTGTAATCCTTCACAATCTTAACGGCTTCCTGGATTGGCTGAACAGCCCCCACTTCGTTATTCACATACATAATAGATACTAAAATCGTATCCTCACAAAGTGCCTCTCGGAGAGCATCCAGCTTAATCCGACCATTCTCATCGACTGGCAGATAGGTTACACGGAACCCCTCTTCCTCTTCCAAATGCCGCACGGTATTTAAAATTGCTGGATGTTCAATGGACGATGTGATTATATGATTTCCTGCACGACGATTGGCTCTTGCCACTCCCATAATCGCTAGGTTATCACTTTCTGTTCCTCCTGAGGTAAAATAAAGATCCTTTGCATTGACCTTCAATGTCTTTGCGATAATCTCCTTAGCATCCTTAATATAATGCTCTGCATCCACACCTTTTTGATGCATGGAGGATGGATTTCCATAATCCTCACACATTACTTTATATACAAGTTCCCCAACCTCTGGATAACACCGAGTTGTTGCGGAATTATCTAAATACACTTCCATAAGTTCCTTCCTTTTTTCTTTCTTCTGATCAGCTGGGTTTTACAATTCAGCCAGTTTCCTCTTTACGGTTCAAACATATCTTTAATTTTTACATTCCAGATGATACATGAAAATGGACAAAACAGCAAGTCCCGCTGTCTCTGTTCGCAAAACTCGTTTTCCCAAAGAAATTGGTCGTACACCATTTGCCTGGGCCTGCTCCACTTCCGCTTCTTCAAATCCACCCTCTGGACCAATAAAGATTGCAATAGATTGTCCTGGTTCCAAAGTGTCCACTACCTCCTTGGTTGCCTCCATTCCCTTTGCCTTCTCATAAGGAATCATCCGAACATCCATCTCCTGAGCATACTGCAACGCTTCTCCATAAAGCATCACCTCATGTACCTTTGGCACAATGGATCGGCCAGATTGCTTTGCAGCCCCTTCGGAAATGGCATTCCAACGCTGCACCTTTTTTGCAGCCTTTTTCTCATCCAGCTTAACTACCGCACGCTTTGTAACAACTGGGATAACCTCGTAAACACCAAGCTCCACAGCTTTCTGAATGATCAATTCCATTTTGTCACTTTTTGGCAGTCCTTGGAACAAATAAATCTTGGAAGGCAATTCCACTGCATCCGCAAATGCATCTTCAATCCGAAGAAGGGCTCCATCATCTGAAAATTTTTCTAAGACACACAAGTATCGAAGACCATCTCCATCACTGATTTCTGCTTTTTCACCTGGTTTCATGCGCAACACATTTTTCATGTGATTCACATCTGTCCCCGTAATTGTAACGATTCCATCCGCAATCTGTGATGGTTCTGCAAAAAAATGATGCATTCCTTCTATATCCTTTCTTTCCTGTAATCTACTTTGCAAATTACGAATTTTTCTATAACTTCCGTGTTTTTTTGCATAAACCTATGCGTTCTTTCTAGCCGTAACAGATACCCATTCGCCCTGGTATGTTACCTCCAATACTTCTAAACCAGCTTTCTTCACAGCCTCTACAACCATCTCTTCCTTGTCATCGATGATTCCACTTGTAATATACACAGCACCTGGCTTCATCTGGTTTACGATTACTGGTGTCAACTCCACCAATACAGGTGCCAAAATATTAGCTACTACAATATCATACTTTTCGTATCCCACTTTGTCCTGTACTTCTTTATCATCAATAATATTTCCGATCATGATCTCATACTGATCACGATTGATTCCATTGACTTCCATATTCTCATGAGTTGCATCAATGGCACATGGATCCAAGTCGGTTCCAACAGAATACTTTGCTCCAAACTTTAACGCAAGCATTCCAAGAATACCACTTCCACATCCAACATCCAAAATCGTCGTGTCCGGTGTCATATGTTTGCGGATCTGACGAATGCAAAGCTGTGTTGTCTCATGCATCCCTGTTCCAAATGCAGTACCTGGATCAATATGAATAACCATTTTATCACTATCTTCTGGTTTCACATCTTCCCAAGAAGGAATGATCAGAATATCATCTACATAAAACTGATGAAAATATTTTTTCCAGTTGTTCACCCAGTCAATGTCTTCTGTCTGAGACTCTTCAATAGAGCACTCCCCTAAGTCCATAAACTCTTGCATCTCCGCTAGCTCACGCTTTACATTTTCTAGCAATTCCTTTGTTTCTTCCTCATCCATCTCAGAATCCAAATAGAAGCTCAAATAAGCAACTCCATCATCTTCTTCGATTTCTGGAAGAATATCTACAAACATCTGCTCTTTATCTGCAGCAGTCAATGGAACCTTGTCCTCGATCTGTACTCCTTCTACACCAAGATCTGCCAGCATACTGCTCACAATATCCTCTGCCTCTGTTGTTGTTTTTAAACGAAATCTATTCCACTTCATTTTCATCGATTCCTTTCTTTTCATGATTGTTATTATAAACCGGACCGCTTTTTCCACCAGTCTTCTCTCGAAGATAAATCTCTCCGATTTCCATGGATTTGTCCAGTGCTTTACACATATCGTATATCGTTAAGAGGGCTACACTGACACCCGTCAATGCTTCCATTTCTACCCCTGTTTTTCCAGTCACTTTAACAGTACATTCACAGTAAATGGAACATGCCTCCGGCACCATTTGAAAATTTACTTTACACTTTGTAATCGGCAAAATGTGACACATAGGAATCAACTCTGATGTCCGTTTTGCCCCCATGATCCCGGCTGTTGTTGCAACACCCAACACATCCCCTTTTCCCATAGTTCCTGCTGTAATTGCATCATAAACTTCTTGGTTCACGGTGATCTTACCAACTGCAGTGGCTTCTCTCACAGTGTCCTGCTTCTCTGTGACATCTACCATAATTGCTTTTCCATTTTCATCAAAATGTGTCAATCCCATTGTCTCACCTCGAATTTTCTCTCGTTTCAATTCCTAGGGCAATTCTTACATTTTCCGTAAAATGCATGGCATTGAAAAAACCCTCTATAACATTATAGAGGGTTCGCTTTCATTTTACAATACAGCTTTTTCAAACTGAGCATTATACAATTCTGCATAGAAGCCATTCTGTGCAATCAATTCTTCATGATTTCCTTGTTCAATAATGTCGCCATCTTTCATTACAAGGATTAAATCCGCATCTCGAATGGTAGACAAACGATGAGCAATGACAAAGCTTGTTCTTCCCTTCATTAATGTATCCATGGCCTTCTGAATCTGAATTTCAGTTCTTGTATCAACAGAACTTGTTGCTTCATCCAAAATTAAAATCTTTGGATCCGCCAAAATAGCTCTAGCAATGGTAAGCAACTGTTTCTGTCCTTGGGACACATTGGTTGCTTCCTCATTCAATTCCATATCATAACCACCTGGCAAAGTCTGCACAAAACGATGGACACGAGCAGCTTTGGCTGCCTGGATTACTTCCTCATCGGTTGCATCCAATTTCCCATACTTGATATTATCCTTAATACTTCCATGGAATAACCAAGTATCCTGCAATACCATACCAAACATCATACGGAGCTCGCTTCGATTGAAATCTTTGACATTGTGTCCATCGATCAAAATCGCTCCATCATTGACATCATAGAAACGCATCAACAACTTGATCATGGTTGTTTTTCCAGCTCCTGTTGGACCAACAATGGCAATTTTCTGTCCTTCCGTGATTTTCGCAGAGAAATCATTGACAATGATCTTGTCCTCATTGTATCCAAAATGTACATGATCAAAGGTAACATTTCCTTTTAATCCTTCAATGGATACTGGATTTTCTACTACTACATCTTCTTCCTCTTCCTCCAGGAATTCAAAGACACGCTCTGATGCAGCAGCTGTAGATTGCAACATATTGGCCACCTGTGCTACCTGCTGAATTGGCTGTGTAAAGTTTCTTACATATTGAATAAAGGATTGAATATCACCTACCTCGATGGTCTGCTTAATTGCTAAAAATCCACCAAGGATTGCAACTCCTACATAGCCAAGATTTCCAACAAATCCCATGATTGGCATCATCATACCTGAGAAGAACTGTGATTTCCAAGCGGAATCATAGAGCTTTCCATTGATCTCATCAAAGGCCTGGATCATATCTTCTTCCTTATTAAATGCTTTGACAATGTTATGACCTGCATATACCTCTTCCACTTGTCCATTCACATTTCCCAAATATTCCTGCTGACCGCGAAAATATTTCTGAGAGTGTTTCATGATTACAGAAATCATTCCAACTGAAACTGGTAAAATCAGCAAGGCCACAACTGTCATCAGCGGACTGATGGACAGCATCATAACGAGCACACCTATGATTGTGGTCACAGAGGTGATCATCTGCGTTGCACTCTGATTCAAGCTATGTCCCAATGTATCCACGTCATTGGTCACACGAGATAAGACCTCTCCATATGTCTTAGAGTCAAAATAACGCATTGGCATGCGATTGATCTTTTCAGAGATTTCTTTTCTCAAACGGTAGGTTGTCTTTTGTGAAACACTAGTCATCAATAGTCCTTGGATAAAAGAAAAGATAGCACTGATCACATAAAGTCCTAATGTAAAGAGCAAAATCTGTCCAATTTTTCCAAAATCCATGCCGGCTCCACCAGAAACTTTACTGACCAAACCATTGAAAATTTCCGTGGTTGCTTTTCCCAAAATTTTGGGACCTACAATATTGAAAATCGTTCCGCCAATCGCAAAGATAATAACAAACAGCATCTGCAACTTATACGCATTCATGTACTGAATGAGTTTTTTCAATGTGCCTTTAAAATCTTTTGCCTTTTCTCTGCTTCCCATCCCATGATTACCGTGCATTGCTATTCGCCTCCCTTCGATTTCCTCTTAATTCTTCCTCAGACAATTGTGACTCCGCAATCTGACGATATACATCACAATTCTCCAATAATTCTTCATGAGTTCCCATTCCTGCAATGGTTCCCTCATCCAAAACAATAATCTGTTCCGCATGCAAAATCGTACTGATTCGCTGTGCAACAATCAGCACCGTGCTATCTGCAGTTTTCTTTTTTAAGGCACTACGAAGTGCCACATCTGTTTTGTAATCCAATGCAGAAAAACTGTCATCAAAAATAAAAATCTTTGGATGTTTTGCTATAGCACGTGCAATAGAAAGACGCTGTTTCTGTCCTCCAGACACATTCGTGCCTCCCTGCGCAATTGGGCTTTCATATTTCTGATTCTTTTCCTCAATAAATTCCGTTGCCTGTGCGATTTCCGCCGCATCCTTCATATCATCTTCAGTTCCATTGTCATTTCCAAATAAAATATTGGAGGCAATATTCCCTGAGAACAACACACCTTTCTGAGGAACATAACCCAATTTGTCACGCAACTCATGCTGTGTCAACTCACGAATGTCCACTCCATCCAAAGTGATTGTACCCTCTGTAACATCATAAAATCTTGGAAGTAGATTCACCAAAGTAGATTTTCCACTTCCCGTACTTCCAATAATCGCTGTAGTTTCTCCAGGTTTTGCTGTAAAAGTAATGTCATGAAGAATATCTTCATCAGCCCCTGGATAGCGGAAGGATACGTGATCAAAACACACTACGCCTTTGCCTTCCTCTGGTAAATGTTTTGGCTCCTCTGGATCATGGATCAATGTTTTGCTAGACAATACTTCATCCACACGTTCTGCTGCCACAGCTGCTCTCGGAAGCATAATGGAAATCATACAAATCATCAAAAAGCTCATAATAATCTGCATAGTATACTGAATAAAGGCCATCATGTCTCCAACCTGCATCTGACCATCGTTAATTCCATTAGCACCAACCCAAACAATCAACACGGAAATTGCGTTCATAATCACCATCATAACTGGCATCATCAATGTCATGGCGCGATTTACAAATAAATTTGTCTTTGTCAAATCACGGTTTGCTACATCAAAACGCTTTTCTTCATGCTTCTCTGTGCTAAATGCACGGATAACCTGAAGTCCTGTCAGGATTTCTCTGGTTACCAGATTCAAACGGTCTACCAATTTCTGCATAATCTTAAATTTCGGCATAACAAATGTAAACAAAGTCAATACCACCATACCAATCAAAACAACTGCAAGTCCAATAATCCAAGACATAGAAACATTCGTCTTGAATACTTTATAAATTCCTCCCACTGCCATGATTGGAGCGTACAACACAACGCGAAGAAGCATTACCATCAACATCTGGATCTGCTGGATGTCATTAGTACTTCTTGTAATCAAAGAAGCAGTCGAAAAATGATCAAATTCATTATTTGAGAATCCAACTACCTTACGGAATACTCTTCCTCTTAAGTCTCGTCCTGTAGAAGCCGCTGCACGAGAAGCTAGGAATCCAACAATCACACTAGCAATCATTCCCAACAGCGCAAGAGCAATCATCTTGCCACCTGTTGCCAAAATGTATCGGATCTGCATCTGATCAATGTCCATTCCCAAGTCTTGGTAAGCATCTTTTACATGCTTTACTGCCGCCTGTTCCACGATCATATCTGGCATTTCGTCTACTTTTTTCGCCGCTTCTTCCACTACCATCTGGATCTGTTCCGCTGGCATCATAGCCATGCCCTGGATTTTCTCCTCAGGAATACCTTCCGATAACAACATTGGTAATCCAAGAATATTAGAAAGCTGATCCATTTTCTCTTCGCTTTCTTTCACTTCCTCCTTCAATACCATTGCCTGCTTCTCATAGGTTGAATCGTCTGCAACATAGGCATCTTCTACTTCCTGTTTTTCTTCTGGATCTGTCACAAAAAGTAACACCCGATCTAAATCGTCTTTTCCAATGGCCATTGGAACCGTTTCATCAATACCACCTTGCTGGATTCCCACATTCACAATATTAGATGTGTATGCAGGCAAGGACAGATCACAATAAGCCTGAACAACCAAAACCATAAAGATCAGACATACTGCTTTCCAGCGCATTCCAATGTACTTAAACAATTTCTTCATACTGTCTTTCCTTTCTGTCTTTTATAATTTCATATGTGCTTTGAAAAAATCGGCATCTGTCTCTGCGATCAGATTATCTCTCACATGCATTAATAAACGGCGAAACAGTAATCTTTCTTCTGTATTCATTCCCTTCAACACATGTGCCTCAATCTGCTCGGTCGCCTCTCGAATGTGTTGTAAATAATCTTCACTTTTCTGTGTCAGGCGAATGCGCATGACTCTTTGATCATCTGGATCAGGATTGCGAACAATATATCCCTCCTTCTCCATCTTCTGAATGGCAGTTGTCACAGACGGTGGAGTCTGGTTCAGCTTCTTCGCCAACTCTTTCTGAGACAATTTCCCTTCCATTCCCAACACAATTAAAATGCCTGCCTGCCATGGCTTTAAATCAAAAGCCTCATAGGATTGCTTGGCATAGCAAGCTCCCAAATGAGCCACCTGATTCAAAATGCCAATGGTTGGCATTTCCTCACAGTCAAATTTCATCAATCCAATTCCTTTCCTGTTTTCTATTAGTTTGATAACTAACTAATATATTATTCATATTGCACAACTAAGTCAATACTTCCTCATATAATTCACGTTTTTTTCATATTTATGTACATTGATTGGTTAGTTGTTTAATTATTTCTTGCCTATTATTTTGCAAATTTAATTCAAATTTCTGCGTTTTCCAAAAAATCCACTTATGCAATGTCTTTTCCATAGAAAAAAGCGCCATAGTTTGAAAATATCTTTTCAAAACTACAGCACTTTTTATTCTTTAAACTCTACAACCACTCGATCTCCGATGGCTCATACCGACCCATCAGACTAGATTTCTACATCTTCATTTTCTTTTTTCCCCGGCTTCTTTAAGGTACGCACGTTAATCCCATTCACCTCAATATGATCATCTACTGCAATCACTAGACACTGACGGCCATCAATTTCTCTTGTCTCAATCAAATCCGCTCGATCAGGATTCACTTTGATCACAATGTCCGGTGTCTCAATATTAAACTTTCTTGTTTCTGCAATATTAGAAGCCATAAGAGATGTCTTTTCTCCTGCGCAGGCTTCAAAAGTCTGCTCAAATGTGTCCATCTTCTCAGCAGAAACTCCACTATTTTCAAATATCTTCTTCACATCTACCTGATCTAACATTAAAGGTTCTGGCTCTTCTTTGTGTTCCTCAATGAGATCATTCAGCGTTTCATGAATGTTTCGAATAGTTTCATAATCCCCATCATCACCCAAGGTATCTTCAATGATCATCTGAAATGTTTCTTTCTGGGTATCAGCAGACATTGGCATTTTTGCTCCCAACACCTGATCAATAAGCCCTGGTTGTAAATCTTCCGATTTCTTTGTGTAATACAAAACACCATGTACATCCATTGTACGATCTGTAAATGATGGAAACAAGAATCCTTTATCTGGCATATCTACCAACCAGTCTCTGATTCGATCTTCAATCTTATTGTCCTCTGCATTATAACAAAGTCCCGCTTTTGACAAAGATACTGGACAGATACTACAAAGCAAATGCTCATAAACTGTATCAGATGCATCAATCATTTCCAGATCATCGGATGATTTTCCAGGAACATCGTACATCCCATGGATGAGAACAATGTAATAATTTTCTCCATATTCATAGTTCTCAATCACCTTATCATAGAATTCTTCCAAAAGCATATCATCTTGTAGCTTACTATTTTTTAATTTCATCAAAAATTGCTGCGTTCCCCCTGGCATTTCCTGTTCCAGTGGAAACTCCATGTTCAACAAATTCTTTCCCAGTGTTCCAGACAATGTCTTCTTAAAAATATCAAAATACTTAAAGCCCTCTTCCTCTGGCAAAGACAAAAATGCTTCCTTGGACTGCATTTTCTTATTTTTCTCATGATCTACATAACATCCGCAAATTCTTGTAATGGCACAATTTGCAAATGAAAACTGCTTTCGAATTTCCAATACTTCTTTCTTATTCATCGATACTTCCCTCTTTCTGCTTTTCTCGCTTCTATCTATTCTACATGGATTTTCAATTTCTGCATAGCATTTTCCGTGGAAAATCAATAAAAAATCTAAAAAATGTCCACGAAAAATTAACAAAAAAATCATTGAATATGTTTTTCTTTTTCTATATAATAAAGAAGTCATTAGAGTAATTTTTTAAGGAGGACTTGAAAATGAAAAAATATTTATGTGAGCCATGTGGCTATGTATATGATCCAGAAGTTGGCGATCCAGATAATGGAATCGAGCCAGGTACAGCTTTCGAAGATATTCCAGAAGATTGGGTTTGCCCATGGTGTGGAGTAGGTAAAGACGAGTTTGTTGAAGAAGCTTAATCCATAAAAAAAGAATATGCGCAGTGATTTTCTCAAATCACTGCGCATTTTTTCTATTTTATTTAAATTAAGAAACGTCTTAAAATGGGAATGCCATTCCATCGACTTTCCCTTCATTTTTAATTTGCGTGCAAGATTTTCTTTGCGTTCTCTACACGTTCTTTTGTTGGAGGATCAATTCCTTCCAGTGGATACTCATATCCAAGTTCTTTCCATTTGTAAGAACCAAGTGTATGATATGGAAGAACTTCTACCTTCTCAACATTTCCAAGTGTTTCAATAAACGCATGCAAGTTTTCAAGTGCAGCATCATCATCACTTCTCTCAGGAACCAGGACATGGCGAATCCAAACTGGTTTACCAATCTCATCCAAATATTTCGCAAGATCTAAAATATTCTGATTTGTACATCCTGTCAGCACCTGATGTGCATCATCATCGATATGCTTGATATCCAACATCACAAGATCTGTATATTTCATTAACTCCTGCATTTTGCTGAAGAAAGGCTCCTCTCTTGTAAATGGATTTCCACTTGTATCAATTGTTGTATGAACTCCCTGCTCTTTTGCTTTTCGGAACAATTCGATAAGGAAGTCAATTTGAAGAAGTGGTTCTCCTCCGCTGACTGTGATTCCACCATCTTCTCCCCAGTAATTGCGATAACGCAATGCAGTTTTCAACAATTCATCTGCTGTGTACAATTTTCCAGCCTGCATATTCCATGTGTCTGGATTATGGCAGAACTGACAGCGCATAGCACATCCTGTCAGGAAGATAATATAACGAACGCCAGGTCCATCTACGGAGCCAAAGCTTTCTGTTGAATGCACATATCCTTGTAATTCTTTGTTTTGTTCTGTCATTTTTTCTCCTCATTCAACTCTTCTATAGAGTTACTACTCTTATACTCAATCTCTTGAAACATCATCTTTCAAAGAGATAGATAAAAGAGGTCAGACTCCTAAGAATCTGACCCTTTTACAATCATTATTTACAATTGATTACATTGTCTCGTGACATGTTCTTGCGATAACGTCAAGCTGCTGCTCACGTGTAAGGTCGATAAACTTAACAGCGTATCCAGATACACGGATTGTGAAGTTAGCATACTCTGGTTTCTCTGGATGTTCCATAGCATCGATGAGTTTCTCTGTACCGAATACGTTAACGTTCAAGTGGTGTGCTCCCTGGTGGAAGTATCCATCCATAACGCGTGCAAGGTTTTCTTTACGCTCATCATCGTTGTGTCCAAGTGCGTTAGGGCTGATTGTCTGTGTATTTGAAATACCATCCAATGCAAGCTCATATGGCAACTTAGCTACAGAGTTCAATGATGCAAGAAGACCATTCTTCTCTGCTCCGTAAGATGGGTTAGCTCCTGGAGACAATGGCTCACCAGCTTTTCTTCCATCTGGCAATGTTCCTGTTGCTTTACCATATACTACGTTAGATGTAATAGTCAAGATAGATGTTGTTGGCTCAGAATCTCTGTATGTATGACATTTGCTCAATTTGTGCATGAATGTCTTCAACAACCAGATAGCGATGTCATCTGCACGATCATCATCGTTACCATATCTTGGGAAGTCTCCTTCGATTTCGAAATCTGTTGCGATTCCGTCTTCGTCACGGATAACTTTAACTTTTGCGTATTTGATAGCGCTCAAAGAGTCAACTACGTGAGAGAATCCAGCGATACCTGTAGCAAATGTACGTCTAACATCTGTATCGATCAATGCCATCTCTGCTGCTTCGTAGTAGTATTTATCATGCATGTAGTGGATCATGTTCAATGTATCTACGTACAATTTAGATAACCACTCCATCATCTCATCATATTTTTCCATTACTTCATCATAGTTAAGGTATTCAGAAGTAATTGGTCTATAAGCTGGACCTACCTGTACTTTTGTCTTCTCATCAACACCACCGTTGATTGCGTATAACAGACATTTTGCAAGGTTTGCACGAGCTCCAAAGAACTGGATTTCTTTACCAGTCTGAGTAGCAGATACACAACAGCAGATGCTGTAATCATCGCCCCATACTGGACGCATAACATCATCATTCTCGTACTGTACAGAACTTGTCTTAACAGAAATCAAAGATGTATATTTCTTGAAGTTCTCTGGAAGTCTCTCAGAGTAAAGTACTGTCAAGTTTGGTTCTGGAGATGGTCCCATGTTCTCCAATGTACGAAGGAAACGGTAGTCATTCTTTGTTACCATAGAACGTCCATCCTGTCCTAAACCACCCATTTCAAGAGTAGCCCATACTGGGTCTCCAGAGAAGAGTTCGTTGTAAGAAGGTACACGAGCGAATTTAACCATACGGAATTTCATTACCATGTGGTCGATCAATTCCTGAGCCTCAACCTCTGTAAGAGTACCATTCTTAAGATCTCTTTCAATATAAATATCAAGGAATGTAGAGATACGTCCTACTGACATAGCTGCACCATTCTGTGTTTTGATAGCTGCAAGGTATCCGAAGTACAACCACTGACAAGCTTCTCTAGCATCTTTTGCTGGCTGAGAAATATCGAATCCGTAAGATGCTGCCATCTCTTTCATCTGTCCCAAAGCACGAATCTGCTCTGCGATCTCTTCACGAAGACGGAAGTCTGTACCTTTCATACCGTGTCTAGCGTAACGCTCGAAATCGTACTGTTTTTTCTCAATCAAGAAGTCGATACCATAAAGAGCTACACGACGGTAGTCACCTACGATACGTCCACGTCCATATGTATCTGGAAGACCTGTAATGATCTTGTTGTGACGAGCTTTTTTCATCTCTGGTGTGTAAATATCAAATACACCCTGGTTGTGTGTTTTGTGATATTTTGTAAAGATTTCTTTCAATTTTTCGCTTGGCTCATAACCATATGTTGTACAAGCTTTTACTGCCATGTTGATACCACCGTATGGCATAAATGCTCTCTTTAATGGTTTATCTGTCTGAAGACCTACAACTGTCTCAAGGTCTTTCATGCTTTCATCTATATATCCAGGACCGTACGCTGTCAATCCAGAAACAACTTCTGTTTCCATATCAAGAACTCCGCCCTTTGCGCGTTCCTCAGCCTGTAATTCCTGAAGTCTTCCCCACAATTTGTTTGTTGCTTCAGTTGGTCCCTCCAAGAAAGACTCATCTCCATCATATGGAGTGTAGTTTTCTTGAATAAAGTCACGTACATCTACAGAATTTCTCCAGTTTTTACCAGCGAATCCTGCCCACTGCTCAAAATGTGCCATTTTATCAAATCCTCCTCTGTTTCATCCTATATTTCGTTTACGCGCTCAGTATACCATTGAGTTAAATAAATAACAAGTAGTGTTTTCGCGTTTTCCACCATGTTTCTTATTAAATACAATTTCCCTATATGACTTATCGGCATTATGAATAAGAATCTATCATTTTTTTAATATATAGTATGCATCTTGCTATCCAACTACAAAATATGGTATGATGCACTCAGATTAACAAAGGAGTTACACTATGAAAATCAGAAAGACAACTACCCAAGATTTAGAACAATTACTAGAATTGTACCAGCATGCCAGAAGTTTTATGGCACAACATGGAAATCCAACCCAGTGGGGCAACTCTTATCCACCAGTTTCTGTTTTAGAACAGGACATCCAAAACGGGGATAGTTATGTGTGTGAAGAGGATGGTATGATCATTGCCACCTTCTATTTTCGAATTGGTTCTGATGATACTTATGCCAAGATTTACGCTGGTCAATGGTTAAACGAGGAACCCTATGGCGTTGTCCATCGAATTGCCTCTAGTGGTACTGTTAAGGGCGCGGCCACCTATTGCATCAACTGGGCACTTTCCCAGTGTGGGAATTTGAAAATTGATACCCACGAAGATAATCTTGTGATGCAACACCTTTTAGAAAAAAACGGATTTACCCGCTGTGGATTGATTTATGTTCACGATGGCTCCCAACGAATTGCATTTCAAAAAAAGACATATCAGCCTTGATTCAGGTTGATATGTCTTTTTTATTTTCTATTCATTTATTGGATTCTTTTATCTCTTTACCAATTTCTATTGTTCCTGCATTCCCCAGTAAATTTTTTCTGGAGTGATCGGAAGCTCACGAACACGCACATTTGTAGCATGACTGATTGCATTCGCAATCGCCGGTGATGGTGTATTGATTACAATTTCCCCAATGGATTTTGCCCCAAAAGGACCGGAGGGTTCATAACTGCTTTCAAACTCTACACGAATCGTTCCTACATCCAAACGAGTTGGAATCTTGTACTGCATAAAGGAATTGCTATAATTCTTTCCTTTCTTATTATAGACAACATCTTCATACAGAGCCATTCCGATTCCCTGTGCGATTCCACCTTCCACCTGCACTCTTGCAAGATTTGGATTGATCGGTGTACCACAGTCCACGACAGCTACATAATCAACAAGTTCAATTTCTCCTGTTTCCTTATCTACTTCTACTTCTGCCATACCTACCATAAATGGCGGTGGAGAACAAGGGGAAGTAAATGCTTCGCTTGCACTTAACACTTCGTTGTTATTACACATAACTCGATTTCCAATCTCCGCTCTACTGATGAATGAACCTGTCTGCAAGTTGATGACTTTTTCGCCATCAAACTCTACATCATCCACAGAACATCCCAAATATTCTGCACCTCTCGCACAAATCTTCTCACGCAATGTTTCAGAAGTTTTTACAACAGCCATACCAGTTACATAGGTAGTACTAGATGCATAAGACCCGCAGTCATAAGGCGAAACATCCGTATCTACTCCATGTACAATAATCTGATCCATACTACAATCCAGACATTCTGCTGCCATCTGGCTAAGAACCGTATCACAACCAGTTCCCATATCTGTTGCACCGATCATCAACGTATAGAACCCATCATCATTTACTTTAATTGAAACGGAAGCAGTATCAATGGCAGAAATACCAGAGCCCTGCATTGCCATAGCAACACCCACTCCACGAACTTTTCCATTTCCACAATCTACCGCAGGATATTTTTCATCCCAACCAATCATTTCTTTTGCACGTTCCAAACAACGATCCAACGCACAGCTTGTATTTATTTCATTGTAATAAGCAGGCATTACCTGTCCCTCTTTGACCAGGTTTATCTCACGCAATTTTACTGGGTCCATGCCCATTTTCTCTGCTAATTCTGTAACAGCAGATTCTACTGCAAAGATTCCCTGTGTCGCCCCATAACCACGATAAGCACCTGCGGACATCGTATTGGTATAAACCACGTCATATACAAAGCGGAAGGCTTCTGCTTTTCCATACAAAGGAATGGATTTATGTCCAGATAATCCAACTGTTGTTGGACCATGCTCTCCATAAGCTCCAGTATTGGACAATGTATACACGTCCAATGCTTTGATCACACCTTCTTTGTTGGCCCCAACACGCACGTGTACTTCCATCTCATGACGCGGAGAAGATGCAATCATAGATTCTTCTCTTGTAAAAATCATTTTTGCTGGTTTTCCCGTCATCCACGTGACAAATGCTGGATACATTTCCATAACCGCTGTCTGCTTTGCTCCAAATCCTCCACCGATTCGAGGTTTAATGACACGCACCTTAGATTTTGGAATATTCAAGGCTGTTGCCATGATTCTTCTTACATGGAATGGAACCTGGGTAGAAGCAACGATATTCAATCTTCCATATGTATCCATGTAGGAATACGCGCGAAATGTTTCCATCATAGCTTGCTGATTGGCTTTTGTATGATATACCTGATCCACCACATAGTCACAAGATGCTAAAACAGTATCTACATCACCTTCTCCAGACTCTTCATGGGCACAAAGATTTCTCTGATTGTCTGCACCAACTGGGAGTAAGCTTTTCCAGTTTTCTTCTGGGTGCACTAGGATGGCATTATCTTTTGCCTGGTGAAAATCCAACACCGGCTCCAGCACTTCATATTTTACACGAATCAATTTCAATGCTTTTTTGACAGCTTCTTCTGTCTCACCTGCTATGATTGCAACAGGATCTCCCACAAAACGAACACGCTGATCCAAGATCAAACGGTCGTACGGACTTGGCTCTGGATATGTCTGTCCAGCCAAGGTAAATCTCTGATTTGGACAATCTTTATAAGTAAAAATATCTTCGATTCCAGGCACTGCCTTGGCTCTACTCACATTAATATCCTCAATCAATGCATGAGCATGAGGACTTCTCAACACTTTTACAACAAGGCACTCTGATGGGGCCAGATCATTGACATACACACCCTTTCCTGTAACCAATGCTTCGGAATCCACTTTGGGAACTCCCTGATTCACATACTTCATGACTAAGCCTCCTTTCCTTCACACTGAAACTGCATTTGCTTTGCTTTCATATATTTCTGGATGGCACGAAGCTGCCCCATGTATCCAGTGCATCTACAAAGATTTCCTGATAAATATTCTTTCATCTCTTCAATAGTTGGATTGTCTAACTCACGGATCATCGCCAACACACTCATAATAAATCCAGGAGAACAGAATCCACATTGCTCTGCTCCTTCTTCTGCCAAAAATCTACCAAATTCTGCAGCTTCCTCCTGCAGGCCTTCCAATGTAGTCACTTCCTGTCCTTCTATACTAGGCGCAAGAATTGAACAAGACAAACGCGTCTTTCCATTGACCCATACGGTACATAGTCCACAGTTCGTTGTCTCGCAACCACATTTTACACTGACACATCCAAGATTACGCAAGACATCCAAAAGAACACTGTCACTGCGCACTTCTGTCGTAACCTGTTTCCCATTTAATCGAAACTGTAATTCCATTTAACACACCTCCGTAATCATTGATTCAATTGCTCGCCCAACTAACACTTGTGCCAAATGTTTTCGATATTTAGAACTTCCACGCATATTGGATCCATAACGAAAACTGTCCGCAACTTCCTTCGCATATTCCTGGATTTGCTCTTTTGATACATTCTCTTGAATTGTCCATTTCTTTTCCAATAAAGCAGCCTTCATTGGTCTGGCTCCAATAGAAAAATACCAGTAATCTTCTCCGTGAATCTTTCCTGTCACAACTGCACATGTCAAAACAGGAAAATCTGTTTTTGCACGACGAACAGACTGATAAGAAACCTTTCTTGGAGACTTTCTAATAATAATAGAAAGTAAAAGGTCTTTGTCTTTTTTACGTTCCACAAATTCACGCAAACGCACAGTTCCACCATTGTATAATTCTACAAATGTATCCATGGCAAGCAGACATGTTAACACATCGGAAAAACCATATCTTCCGAAAATGCTTCCGCCTACGGTTGCCTGGTTTCGAAACTGTACCCCTACAATGTGGCGAACAGATTCTGCAAGTGCGTCACCGCAATATGCTTTTATTTCTTCACTTAATTCCAGCTGACGCAATGTACACATAGCACCAACTTTAATTACATGTTCTGTCTCTTCAATCTGATCAAGTCCCAATCCTGACAAATCAATCATTGTCTTAATATTGGCATTACTCAAGCGAAGCCACATCATGCCACCCATGATTCGACTGTTTCTAGCCTGATTCAATTCATACGCTTCTTCTAATGTTTTTGCTTTTACATAATTTTGAATCGTAAGCAAAATGATTCTCCTCCTTTTTGCACGAAAACTCCCAATAATTCTGCATTTTTTGCCATCTAATATTAGCACTTAAAAAATCAGATATCAATATACTTAATATCTTTATTACTATATTTTTATTAGACTGACTAATATCACTCCTTGATTGTGTTAACTTTACAATAAAAAAGCTACTGCTTTCCAATTTCTTGAAAAACAATAGCTTTCTTTTCTCCCTTATGTTTGTATTTTATTTTTCTTTAACGAAACTGCATTTCATATAATCCTGCATAAATACCTTGTTTCTGCAACAATTCTTCATGAGTTCCTTCCTCTGCAATTCCCTCTTCTGTCAATACAATAATTCTCTGTGCATTGCGAATCGTAGACAAACGATGTGCGATTACAAACGTTGTTCTGTTTTGTGCCAAATGCTCCATCGACTTTTGAACCACCTGTTCACTTTCATTATCCAATGCCGAGGTTGCTTCGTCGAAAATCAAGATAGGCGGGTTCTTTAAGAATACTCTTGCTATCGACAATCGTTGTTTCTGTCCTCCAGATAATTTCACGCCGCGCTGTCCGATATCCGTATCATATCCTTCCGGAAAACTCATAATAAAGTCATGCGCATTCGCATTTTTTGCCGCACGCACCACTTCTTCATCTGTTGCATCTGGTTTCCCATAGCGAATATTATCCATAATACTTCCTGCGAATAAATAGACATCTTGTTGAACAATTCCAATTTGATTTCTCAAATCAGCCAGTTTAATATCTCTGATATCTGTACCATCTAAACGAACTGCTCCTTCAGTCACTTCATAGAATCTCGGAACGAGACTGCAAAGTGTAGTCTTACCAACACCAGATGGTCCAACCAAAGCCACATAATCTCCAGCATTCACTTTCAAATTAATATGATTTAAAACTGGAGCCTCATCATCTGGATAGTGGAAAGACACATCCTCGAACTCAACAGCACCCTCTACCTCTGTCAGAGCTTTCGCATCTACTTTATCAGCAATGTCTGGCGCAATAGACAAAATTTCCAGAAACCGTTCAAAACCGGAATATCCATTTTGAAACTGCTCTGTAAATGTTACCAGTTTTTTTACCGGTTCCGTAAAATTATTAATATAGAGAAGAAATGTAATCAAATCCGTTACAAGTACATTCCCTTTCAACATCATCCCTACACCTGAAATCAAAACTACAACTGTAATCAATGTGCTCATTGCTCCCAGACCAGAATTATAAATTCCCATGTACTTATAACTCGTCTTTTTCGCTGCAACAAAATTGTCGTTTCCCTTTTGGAATTTTTTCATTTCCATCTTTTCATTTGCAAACGATTTTACAACACGAATTCCAGACAAACTATCCTCAATTTGACTGTTTATATCAGCAATTTTTTCCCTGTTCCGTTTAAATGCCTGTTTCATTTTTCCATTATAGTAAAATGCATAAACTGCCATAACTGGAATAAATGCAAAGGCAATCAGTGCTAACTTTACATTTACTGTTAAAAGAATAATAAATGATCCTATAATTTTGATAATAGAAATTACAAGATCCTCGGGACCATGGTGCAAAAGCTCACTGATGTCAAAAAGATCACTTGTAATCCTTGATAATAAATGACCAACTTTCTGATTATCGTAAAATGCAAATGTCAATTTTTGATAATGTCCAAAAATATCTCTTCGCATATCTGCTTCCATTTTTGCCCCCATAATATGTCCATAGTATGCAATGTAAAAATTACAAAACACTTCCAACAAAACAAGACCTATCATCACTGCACCAAGCATACCAATGGTTTTCCGAGCTTCCTCAGCGCCAAAATAAACAACTTCATTCGTAATGTAACGAACAATCAGTGGAAGAACCAATGTAACTGCAGCGCCTAAAATTGCAAAAAACATATCACTGTAAAATAGCCATTTATATGGATGATAGTAAGCAAATAACTTTTTTAATTTTTCTTTCACACTTTCACCACTCTCTTCCTTTTATTTTCTTTCCTATCTTAACACTTTTTTTCCATTTTCTTCAATATAAACTTGTACCATCGCTTACTATGTTTCCGATAATAATGTTTATATCAATGCTATCATATGGAATTTCTTGATTGAATTGTGTATACAGATGGAGTAATAGGTTTCTATATTCCTGCAAATCTAAAATCCATGATTTTGCAGGAGAAAAAATGGAACTTCCTCTTCCGAATACAAAAAATTATTTCAGTGATTTGTCCCTTGTAAATGATAAAATAATACCTCTCATCAGAACTTGGTGTTTTCACATCTACTAGTTCTAATGAGAGGTATTTATGCTCTTTTACATCAATAAACTTTCTATTTTTTTATCTTCTGTAATTCTTTGTTTATCACAAGAATCAATTCTTTCGGGATTCCTAAATTTTTCAATTTTCCCATTGCATCCAACGTCATAACTTTCATCATACCAAACTTCGGGTGGTCTTTCATCTCCCCAAAATATTTCAGGACGATTTTTTCTCCACTCGGATTTTTCATGATATCTCCCAGTTTATCTCTGCTAGAATAAAAATGAGGATCTATACAGATTTCTTCTTCATCCACACTTTCCAGATCAAATTTTTCAAACCAGTTAATCACATTTTTTCCTTGCTCTTTTGGAATATATACATAACTTTTATCTGGGGCTTCAACTCGATAGAGAATCTGTTCATCTCGATATTCCTGATTTTCCTTATCAAATCCATTAACTGTAATCACATTTTTCCCCATTTTAAGCTTTACTAAAAATTGAGTCATAGGATTTACATCCGCTGTTTCTGCAATCAATTCTCCATTTACATACAAACAAAGTCTGTTCACATTTGATAACACCGTAATCGTATTCTCTTCCAAGTGCCGATTCAAAAATCTACTGCCAGCCAATTTAACAAAACATTCTTTTGACCAATATGCTTTGTATAGATAAAATGCATCTTTTTTTATCTTTCTATCAATTGTAACTAACCCTTTCTGGTTTTGTCCCTGCTTTCCACCTTCATCTCGAGAAGCACTTCCAAAATCACATAAATTCCATACATAACTTCCAACAAAATACTCTCGTTCTTCAAAAGCTTTTAATGCATTATCTGAAAACATAAGCTGAAATTCTTCTGAATAGTCTTTTGTCTTTGGCTCATAAGAATGATAATTCGGATTTGTATCAACTCCATACTCTGTTACAAGCAATGGAATCTCTGGACATACAGCATGAAACTCATCTAAACGTTTCTGTAATCCTACGATTTCATCATAATACCATCCATAATATAAGTTATAACCAACCAAATCTGTCATTCGATTCAGAGGGCTTTCATTTGGCACTGAATAAATGTTTGCTTCAGCGGTGTATCGATCTGCGTCAAGTTCTTTTGTATATGCTGCCATTGCCTCAACATTTGCGTGAATTTCTGAGTTCTCACCTGCAATCGTAATTTCATTTTGCACACCCCAGCAATAAATTGAAGTATGGTTTCCGCATTGTAGGATAAGCCGTCTCATCTGCTCACGAATATTCTCATTTGCTTTCTTATTGTCAGACAAAATGCTGATAAACGGCACCTCAGCCCATACAAGAATTCCCTCTTCATCACAACGTCTATAAAAATAATCATCATGTTGATAATGGGACAAGCGTACTGAGTTTACCCCCAGTTCTTTCATAAGTTCCATATCCACTTCCATTTGCTCTGGTGAAACTGCATTTCCCACACCACCAAAATCCTGATGACGTGCAACACCATGAAGTTTGATATGTCGCCCATTTAAAAACATTCCTTGTTCTGAGTCAATCTTAATTTCGCGAAATCCAGTTTGAATTTCTCTTTTTTCCATACAACCTTCTTCCGTAAGAATTTCAACACGAACCTGATATAAATATGGATCTTCTGTACCCATCCATAAATGCGGATTGCTTACTTCCAGTTGAACAGAAAATGGGATTTTTTCATAAAAACTGCATTGGATTGTTTTCTCAGATATGATATTCTCATTATCCACAAGAGAAATTTTCACCTGTCCAACACATCTTGTTTTCTCGTTTACCACACATCCTTCTACATAAACTTCCCATTTTTCTTCATCCAACTTTTTCGTTCTTACCTGGACTCCACTTCTACTTCCATCCAAATAATCAAAATGGATGTTCGGAGCATATACCAGTTTAACATCTCGATAAAGTCCACCATAAAATGAGAAATCTGCCATTTGAGGATATATTTCATCTGTTGCAGTATTATCTGTTACAATCTCCAACACATTGATTCCTTCTGTTACATGCTCATTCAGGGCAACCCTGTACATTGCATATGGACATGTATTCTCATAAATACTTTTTCCGTTTATCCATATTGTACTACGCATTGCAGATGCACCTATTTCAAGATATATGTTTTTCTCTAAATCTTCCTTCTGAAAATTAAGTTCTCTCTTGTACAATCCTTTTCCACGCCACATAGATGTTCCAGACTGTCCATCTGCTGCATTATATGTATGTGGAATTGACACATTTTCTTCCGCTTCATTTTCTTTATGAAAACGCCATCCATCATTGATTAACATTTCTTCCAAACTAATTTACCTCTTTTTGTTAAGCCTCTTTTTTACTTAAAATCGCCTTGTCTCCATACATTTGCTTATATTCTTCTGCAGTAATATGATATCGTTTCAATGCGATTACGCTCGCAAGATCACCAAGTAATGGAGCTCCAAGATACATTCCAATCGTAGCAATATACAACGCCATTGTTGGCTCTGCACCTGCAGTATATCCAGCTAATCCCATAAGAATACCTACAATAGATGATCCAAACGCACTGATTACCTTATCCACAAGAGAAAATGTTGCACCAATAAATCCTGGCATGAACTTTCCTGTCTTTAATTTGTGATAATCAATAATTTCTGCAATCATTGGATCTACATTTTGTGCTGAAAATCTTCTAAACAACATATTTGCAGCCATCAAAATAATAAAGACAAAGATGGTTCCTTCTCCAAACGGACGGAAAATAATCAAAATTGCTTCTAACGTCAGGTTCGCTACAGCTCCAATCAAAGAAGCCTTTTTACATCCAAATTTTACTGCCACTGATCCAGCCACAAATGCTCCCACTAATGACATTGGGGTAGATATACCACCTACAATAGGTTGTAAGTCAAGATTCTGAACAGCATAAATATAAAAATATGTCATAACCGAAGTTTGGATTGTAGCAGCAATCTTGTCTGTCGATGCAGCTAAAATCAACATGCGTAACGGCTGATTTAATCGAAGTACATTGATACTATCTCGAATTGAAATCTTCTCTTCTTTTTTATTTGGGTCCTGTCTGTAGAACTCAGGTTTATCAGAAGCTGAAATTGCGAACAGACATCCTACCAACAAGATTGCATGTAAAATAAATGCACTAACAATAATTAACATCCAACCTTTTTGAGATCCCAAACCTCCATTTTTCTGCAAAATCGGAATAATTGCAGTTGTCATGATAAATCCAAGAATAGTAGAATAACATCCTCCTGCAACACCTGAAAGTGGGCGATATTTCGGATTTTTTGTTACAATTGACAACACACATTTATTTACAGTAGTCATAAATGTATATCCGATTACCCATACTGCATACCACAAAACTACCCATATCATGCGATATGTCTGTGGTATATCAAATGAAAACAGATAAATCATGAAACTTGCCGCCAACATGATAAATGAACCAATCACCAAGAATGGTCTGAATTTACCGAATCGAGTTTCAGTTCTGTCGATAATTGATCCAATAATAGGGTCTGTAATACCATCAAAAATTCTCATTACAGTCATTACAATTCCCATGATTGTAATGTTTAATCCTAGTGCTTCTGTACTAAACACAAGGAAAAACGACATATTCAACATATTGAATACGTTTGATGCAGCAGATCCAAGCGGTGTCATGACAACGCGCACTGCCTCCATTTTCGATTTGTTTGTTTTTGTACTCATTTCATCCTCCTAAATACATTATCTTTAATTAGGAGTATATCTTTTTTTAGATACTCTTATCATATATAAACTAAAGGATTTCCTGTCCTTTATTAAGAACTTTGGTGTTTTTTTCTATAATTATACGGAGATTCCCCATAACGCTGTTTAAAACATTTATAAAAATATCCTTCGTTTGCATATCCAATCTCAGTTGCAATCTCCTCGATCTTCATATCTGTCCTGCATAATAAATTTGCAGCTTCAGTCATTCTAATATCGAACAGCAGATCCTTAAATCCTTTATTCGTTTCTGCTTTAATCAAGGAGCTCAAATAATTAGGATGAAAACATAATTCTTTCGCAACAGAATTTAATGTCGCATCTCTATAGTGTTTTTTTAAGTATTCAATTACCTCTCTTTGTATCCTTGAGTTATTTTGTTTAATTGTGTTCTCATCTACTTTCTCTACTGCATTAGAAATCTCTGTAAATAAGAGTACAAGGCATGCTGTTATTTTTCCCATGTTTTTATGCTCTTCCATAAAATACTCACAAATAATCTGTTCCATTATCCGTTCTTCAAAACTACCTTCTGCAAGATGATAATAGATATAATTTTTCTTCTTACTTTGGGAATACAAACTATTAATAATATAGTTTGAAATATAAGTATCTTCTGAAAATAAATACATAAAAATTGTATCAAAAAAATCTGCTGTCATAAGTATATTAAACATCCAGATTCCATCTTTTGCAACTTCTGAGCAATGACTGACATTTCGATCCATCAAACAAATGTCGCCCGATTTCATGCAAACCTCTTTTCCTTCTATCTCCATAGATAGTTCACCTTCCAACATAAACGATAGCTCTATATATTCATGTCTGTGTTTAGGAATTAATATATTTTTATACTTCTGACGAATCACAAACCTTTCTTGGCATACCTCTTGATTTGGATACGAGGTTATAATCTTTTCATCATCCATCTGCATTTTCGATGCATGATAATACTTTTGTTCTTTTCGAACCTGTTCTTCACTTTGAAGAAATTTTTTTAACTCCTCATAATTTTTCTGCATATTAAACTCCATTTTACCGATCAAAAAATCTAGCAGATTGCCACAAGTAAATTTATGTTCATAGCATAACCGCCTTATACCTATACAAAAAAGTAGTATTTAATCCACAGTATACCTATTTTATGCAACCAATTCAACATACACATATAATTTTATGTATACGGGCATGCGGACATTTTATGTATACATGCACATACTCTCGTAAGATTCAACTTTTTCATTTTATTTTTCAAGCACAAAAAAAGAGCTCAAAGCCCGTAAAATCAAGGCTTTTAAGCTCTTTACACTTAGCAGGGGATGAGAGAATCGAACTCCCACCAAAGGTTTTGGAGACCCCTATCATACCATTTGACCAATCCCCTTTGCGATTACTTTATGAATTATACATGCAAAAGGAACAATTGTCAATAGCAGAATCATTTTTTGTTTTATTTTTTACTGTCTAATCAGTATGCTCCAGCTGTTTCGATAAACTCCCCCGCTTTCCAGCGCTATCAGACCAGGCTGCTGTGCAATATCTTCTATAATATCTTTTCTGGAAGGAAGAGAACTCCATGGTTCTATACATACATAATTCGGAGTTTTTAATGGTCTGTGCCAGATTCCCAAATAATCCATATCCGGAAAACTGATCACGATTTCCCTATCTCCTTTTTCGCTGTTCAGCTTTACTTCCCTCGGTACTTTTTTCAGAATAATCGCATCATGATCAAACAAATCATGTCTTAAATTAAGATATCGCTTTTCTGTTAATTCCAGAAATTCATCTCCTTCCAAAACAAAGCAGTCTTCTGACATTTTCACCCTTTTTGGTGACGCATTTACACCAAAATCAATACGGTAATCTTCAAATTCTGCTCCCTGATCTACTGGTAC
>Mya_p2__coassemble_471_pt1 | contig 80565 bp, 72 predicted proteins | sample Mya_p2__metabat2_high_PE_023 | metagenome-assembled genome bin Mya_p2 | reverse complement strand
CAGATGAAGTATGGTTTCTCAAAGTGTGATGTGCTGAAAATTTCTGATAATGAAATACGATTTGTATCAGGAAAAGAAGATTATGACGAAGGGGTTCAGTATCTTCAGCAAAAATATCACATCCCATTGATTTTGCTGACTATGGGAAAAGAGGGAAGTCGTGCTTATTATAAAGATATGTGTGTAGAACGAGGTGGTATTTCTGTTAAGACAATTGAGACAACAGGGGCTGGGGACACGTTTGGCGGAAGTGCTTTGAATTACCTATTGGAACACGATTTCGAGCATCTAACAGAAGAACAACTTGGTGAATTGCTCACCTTCGCAAATGCAGCAGCAGCTATTGTGACAACCCGCAAAGGAGCAATTCGTGCGATGCCGACGCGAGCTGAGGTGGAAGCGTTGATTTGAGAATATAAAAAAGAAACCCACATATGGATATCCTTACAAACAAAATCAATCCATGTTTGCTATAGATATCCGTATGTGGGTTTTTAGGTGATACAGTGTTTCTACCACACTGTTACTCTTCCACTCGTCTTCCTGCGAGGAAACTCTTAAAACGACTCACCGAGTAGTTGAGCACCAATTCTTCCGGCATTTCTGCCAGCTTCACCAATTCTTCTGCATAGCTACAGTCACCAACATGTTTTGTGCCATGACTATCGCTGGAAAGCAGGACAGGATGGTGAAAGTGTTTGCATAGATTTAAAATCATCAGCGCATTGAACTTGGTGTCACCACGGTAACCTTCAGGACTTAAGGAACTGTTGTTAATCTCTAAGAGAACGTTGTGTTCTACTGCAGCTTGAACAAGTGCTAAATAGTCTACTGGATAATGCGCATCATCACAATGTCCAATGATGCTTACATAAGGGTTCTTCATTGCTTCTATGTAAGCAGTGGTATTCTCTTCAATGGTACCAGGTTTTTTCACAGGTCTGTGAACACTGGCGATTACAAAATCCAAATCTTTCAGAATTTCATCCTCTAAATCTAGTTTTCCATGATTATCTAATATATTGACTTCTGCACCATAGAGCATCTCTACACCGAAGCGTTTTCTATGAGAGGAAGAAAGACTTCGGAAATAGGAAGGTTTCCCTCCGCCAAGGGTGCCAGGTCCATGATCAGAAATACCAAGTACTGTTAAATGATTTGCAACGGCTGCTTTTGCCATATCTGTAATCGTGGCTTTTGTGGCGTGACCGCTGGCAATAGTATGTGTATGTATGTCTAATTTTATGATTCCCATATCTATGAAAATCCTTTCGTAATAATTGAACTTTGTTCACAAAAATAGAAACTTTTTTTGAACGAAATTATACAAATACAGTATGAGCGTTTTTATCAAGGATGTCAATAGAAAATGTGGAAAATGTTCTTGAACAGAAGCGAAACCAACATAAAAAATGTGGGTTTGTGTTGGAACTGTAAAAAACCAGTTTTGAACAGTGTTGGATTTTGTGGAATTAAATTGACTTCTATCTTGACCTAGGTTATAATGTTGTTAACTGGGTGGAGAAGGATTTATTTCTTTTTCTTGTTAGTTAATATTATGTGAAAACAAGGCAGTAGCCGGCCTTGCATTTCATAAAGAAAGGAGACATAAGGAGATGGGGTTATATACCTATGATAGCACGGACATTCCAAAGTCAGAGCGAATCACGAAGCTGGTAGATCATCTGTATGCAAAGATGCCAGAGATTGAATCTGCACGTGCAGTGTTGATCACAGAGTCTTACAAGCAGACAGAGAATGAACCGATGATCATCCGAAGAGCAAAGGCATTCCAGCATATTTTGGAGAACATTCCGATTGTGATCCGAGATTTAGAGTTGATTGTTGGTAGTACAACAATTGCGCCACGTGGATGTCAGACATATCCAGAATTTTCTTATGAATGGCTGGAAGCAGAGTTTGATACCGTGGAGACACGCAGTGCCGACCCGTTCTACATTTCTGAACAGACAAAGCGTGAGCTGAGAGAAGCGAATGCTTACTGGAAGGGAAAAACAACAAGTGAACTGGCGACTTCTTATATGGAGCCAGAAACATTGCTCGCAATGGAACACAATCTCTTTACACCAGGAAACTATTTCTACAATGGTGTGGGCCATGTAACTGTAAAGTACTGGGAGGTGCTTGAGATTGGATTTGGTGGCATTAAGGCAAAAGCCGAAGCGGAGTTAGCAAAGCTTTGTCTTGCTGATGGGGATTATCAGAAGAAATCCAGATTTTTGCAGGCAGTTATGATTAGCTGTGATGCAGCAATCACTTATGCAAGACGTTATGCAAAACTCGCATTGGAAGAAGCTGAGAAGTGTACAGATCCAACAAGAAAGATGGAGCTGCTTCAGATTGCACAGAACTGTGCCAATGTTCCTGAAAAGGGAGCAACAAGCTTTTATGAAGCATGTCAGTCCTTCTGGTTTGTACAGCAGTTGATTCAGATTGAGTCCAGTGGCCATTCCATTTCTCCAGGACGTTTTGATCAGTACATGTATCCTTATTATAAGAAGGATCTGGATAGTGGCAAGCTGACAAGAGAGTTTGCACAGGAACTGATGGATTGTATCTGGGTGAAATTAAACGACTTGAACAAATGTCGTGACGCTGCTTCTGCAGAAGGATTTGCAGGATACAGTTTGTTCCAGAACTTGATTGTTGGTGGACAGAACAGCGAAGGTATTGATGTGACAAACGACTTGTCATTTATGGCAATTCAGTCATCTGTTCACGTATTCCTTCCACAGCCATCATTATCTGTACGTGTATGGAATGGTACACCACATGAATTCCTGATCAAGGCAGCTGAGCTGACTCGTACAGGAATTGGATTGCCAGCATATTATAATGATGAAGTGATCATTCCTTCTTTGTTGAGTCGTGGACTTACTTTGGAAGATGCAAGAGATTACAATATCATTGGATGTGTAGAACCACAGAAAGCTGGTAAGACAGAAGGATGGCATGATGCTGCATTCTTCAATATGTGTCGTCCGTTGGATCTGACATTCCATAATGGAAAAGACCGTGGAGTTCAGGTTGGTCCTCAGACAGGAAATGTTGAGGATATGGAAACATTTGAAGAATTCTATCGTGCATATAAGATCCAGATGGATTATGCAATCAAGCTCCTCGTAAACGCAGACAACGCAATTGACATGGCTCATGCAGAGCGTTGCCCACTTCCATTCTTGTCTTGTATGGTGGATGACTGTATGAAGAGTGGTAAGACAGTACAGGAAGGTGGAGCTGTTTATAACTTTACTGGCCCACAAGGATTCGGAGTTGCCAATATGGCAGATTCATTGTATTCCGTGAAGACACTTGTATACGATGAAAAGAAGATTTCCATGAAAGAGATGAAACAGATTCTGACATGTAACTACGGTAGAGGTTTGAATCAGGAAGACATTGCGGCCATGGTAGGTGAGATCGTTGCTGAGATGAAAGCAGCTGGACAGAACGTAGGCGAGAAAGAAATCGCTGCAGTTCTTCAGACTGTGATTGCAACAACAGAGTCTCCAGAAATGAAAGCAAAAGGAGATCATCTCCTGGAGATGATCGAGGAAGTACCAAAGTTTGGAAATGATATTCCAGAGGTAGATGCATTTGCAAGAGATGTGGCTTACACTTATACAAAGCCATTGCTTCAGTACAGAAACCCACGTGGAGGACAGTTCCAGGCTGGATTATATCCAGTATCTGCAAATGTACCGTTGGGTGGACAGACAGGAGCAACACCAGATGGAAGACTTGCTTACGCACCAGTTGCAGACGGCGTATCACCATCTGCTGGTAAGGATGTGGAAGGCCCAACAGCTGCAGCAAACTCTGTTTCTAAACTGGATCATGGAATTGCTTCCAACGGAACACTGTTTAACCAGAAGTTTCACCCATCTGCATTGAGTGGAAGAAGAGGATTGGAAAACTTTGTAGGACTGATCCGTTCTTACTTTGATCAGAAGGGAAGTCACATGCAATTTAACGTAGTAAGCAGAGAAACACTTTTGGATGCACAGAAACATCCAGAACAGTATAAACATCTGGTTGTACGTGTTGCAGGATACAGTGCATTGTTTACAACTTTATCAAAGTCTCTGCAGGATGATATTATCCGCAGAACAGAGCAGGGATTCTGAGAAGTATCTTAATATAGAAGATTTTTATCTTCTAAAGATATGCAGAAAGGAATGGACACAGTGCAAGATTATTTAAAAACAACAGGTAGAATATTTGATATTCAACGTTATTCCATTCATGACGGCAATGGAATCCGAACAATCGTTTTCTTAAAAGGTTGTCCTCTTCGTTGCCGCTGGTGCTGCAATCCAGAATCACAGTCATTTGAAGTTCAGACAATGATGGTGCAAGGCAAACCAAAGATTATGGGAAAAGATATCACGGTTGAAGAAGTAATGAAAATCGTCGAAAAAGATCGCCCATATTATCGTAGAACCGGAGGAGGGATGACTCTTTCTGGTGGGGAAAGCCTTTTTCAGCCGGAGTTTGCAAAAGCATTGCTTCAGGCAGCTCAGGAGCGTGGCATCCATACTGCAATGGAAAGCATGGGATATGCAAAATGGGAAGTGATTGAAGAAATCCTTCCATACTTGGATCAGTATTTGCTTGATATTAAGCACATGAATCCAAGAAAACATAAGGAATTTACTGGTAAGTCCAATGAGCTGATGCTGGAAAATGCCATGAAGATCGCAAAATCCAATATGACAGAACTCAGCATTCGAGTACCAGTGATTCCAGGATTTAATGATACGCCAGCGGAAATCCAAGCCATTGCTGAATATACAAAGCAACTAGGAAATGTGAAGAGATTACATCTTCTTCCATACCACAGACTTGGCCAGGATAAGTACGATGGTTTGAATCGTCCATATTTGATGGGAGATGTTGTTCCACCAGAAAATGCGTTGATGGAAGAATTGTTGGAGATTGCAGAGAAGTATTCTGGAATTGAGTGTCAAATTGGTGGATGATCAAGAAATAAACAAAAAGGAAACTATGATAACAAGAAAAATGTGAATTTGTGGTTTTGTACTTGATATTAGTAAAAATATTACCAAAACAACAAGAATACAATACAAACCCCACAAGAAAACAAGTTGACTCATGTGGGATTGTGTGGTAATATCAAGATAGCAACAACAAAATACAACAATGTTGTAAAAATCCAAGGAGGATATAAGGATGCAAAACGAATACGAAATCAAAAAAGAAATGTGTGAAATCGGTAAACGAGTTTACAATCGTGGAATGGTTGCTGCAAATGACGGTAACTTTTCTGTGAGAATTAGCGAGAACGAAGTACTTTGTACACCAACAGGTGTTAGTAAAGGATTTATGACACCAGAGTACATCTGTAAAGTAGACTTAGATGGAAACGTTCTTCAGGCTAACAAAGGATTCAAACCATCTTCTGAGATCAAAATGCACTTACGTGTATACAAAGAAAGACCAGACGTTAAATCTGTAGTACATGCTCACCCATTGTATGCTACAACATTTGCTATCGCTGGTATTCCTTTGACACAGCCAATCATGCCAGAAGCAGTTATCGCTTTGGGATGTGTTCCAATCGCTAAATATGGTACACCTTCTACAGTTGAAATTCCTGATGCTGTATCTGAGCACCTTCAGTATTTTGATGCAGTTCTTCTTGAGAACCACGGAGCGCTTGCATATTCAGACACACTTTTGAATGCATACCACAAAATGGAATCTCTTGAGTTCTATGCACGTTTGTTATGGCAGACAATGCAGATCGGTGGACCTCAGGAATTGAACGACGAGCAGGTTGAAAAATTGTACGAAATCAGAAGACAGATGGGTCTTCCAGGAAAACACCCTGCAAACCTTTGCCCTAACGCAATCGCTGGTAAACCAAGCTGCCATAGCTGTGGTGGATGTGGATCAGCAGCTGCTGCACCAGAAACAGCTGACGCTGACTTGATCGCTTCTATTACAAAGAAAGTTATGGAGCAGTTGAGCAAATAATACTCGCGAAAAAGAGGAGGCCTGCTATGAACGAGCAAGACATCTCTAATGCAGTAAAAGCTGTACTAGAGTCAATGAATAAGCAGAATGCTCATGCGGAAGGTCATGTCTGTACATGCAATAAATACAAGATGACTTTAGAACTTGCTAATGCTTTGATTGAAAAGGTGAAAGCAAAAGCAAGGGAAATGGGAGTCCCAGTTGTCATTGCTGTGGCAGACAAGTCAGGAAGACCGGTAGCGGTTCAATGCATGGACGATGCTTACATAGCAAGTTTTGATATTGCAGTAAACAAAGCTTTTACTTCAGCAAGTTTAAAAATGTCCACCGAGACATTGAGTACCTTGTGTAGACCGGGTGATTCCCTTTATGGGTTACAGTTTACAAACAATGGAAAGATTGTAATCTTCGGTGGAGGGGAACTTCTAGAAGCAGAAGGAAAAATAATAGGAGCCCTTGGAGTAAGCGGCGGTAGTGCAGAACAGGATACTGCCATTGCGGCATACGGAAAAGAAGCTCTTAAGGAGGTATTAGCGTGTCTGTAAACGAACAGATGGTTCAGGACATTGTTCAGGAAGTGGTAGCAAAGATGCAGATTTCTTCTGATGTAAAAGGGAATCACGGTGTTTTTGCTGACATGAACGAGGCAATCGAAGCTGCGAAAAAAGCGCAGAAGGTTGTTGGGAAAATGTCTATGGACCAGAGAGAAAAAATTATTTCCATTATTCGTACAAAGATTAAAGAGAACGCTGAGATTTTTGCACGTATGGGAGTACAAGAAACTGGCATGGGAAATGTTGGACACAAAATCCTGAAACATATGTTAGTAGCTGAGAAAACACCAGGTACAGAGGATATCACTACTACAGCATGGTCTGGAGACAGAGGTCTCACATTGATCGAAATGGGACCATTTGGTGTCATTGGTGCGATCACACCATGTACAAACCCAAGTGAAACAGTATTGTGTAATACGATTGGTATGTTGGCAGGTGGAAATACTGTTGTATTCAACCCACATCCAGCAGCAATTAAAACATCTATTTACGCAATTAATTTATTAAATGAAGCTTCTTTGGAAGCTGGCGGACCAGATAACATTGCAGTAACAGTTGAAAAACCAACAATGGAAACAAGTGATATTATGATGAAACACAAAGATATCCACTTGATTGCTGCAACAGGTGGTCCTGGAGTAGTAACAGCAGTTCTTTCTTCTGGTAAGAGAGGAATCGGAGCTGGAGCTGGTAACCCACCAGCATTGGTAGATGAAACAGCAGATATCCGTAAGGCAGCAGAGGATATTGTCAATGGATGTACATTTGACAACAACCTTCCATGTATCGCTGAAAAGGAAATCGTTGCAGTAGATTCTATTTGTGATGAATTGATGCACTATATGGTATCTGAACAGGGTTGCTATGTGATCGATGAAGAACAGCAGAAAGCCTTGACAGATGTTGTATTAAAGGGCGGACGTTTGAACAGAAAATGTGTTGGACGTGACGCAAAAACATTGCTTGGCATGATCGGTGTTTATGTTCCAGACAACATCAGATGTATCACATTTGAGGGACCAAAGGAACATCCATTGATCGCAGAAGAGTTGATGATGCCAATCTTGGGAGTTGTTCGAGCAAAAGATTTCGACGACGCTGTAGAACAGGCTGTATGGCTTGAGCATGGTAACCGTCATTCTGCTCACATTCACTCTAAGAATGTTGACAACATTACAAAATATGCAAAAGCAATCGATACAGCAATCCTCGTGAAAAACGGACCATCTTATGCCGCATTGGGATTCGGTGGAGAAGGATACTGTACATTTACAATCGCAAGCCGCACAGGTGAGGGATTAACTAGCGCAAGTACATTTACAAAGAGAAGACGTTGTGTAATGTCTGATTCTCTGTGCATCAGATAATGGAGGTAACAAAATGGATATGAATTCTTCTAACGTAGAAGCTGTTGTAAAACAGGTACTGGAAAGTATGCTGAATCAGCAGGTACCTGCTCCTGCAGCAAAAGAGTGTTGCAAAAAAGCAGCAGGAACACAGGAAATTCCAAAAACTGCACGTGTAGCTATGTTGACAGGTTTGGAACATTATGAAATCAAAGAGTTCCCACTTCCACCAGTTGGAGATGGAGACATTCTTGTAAAAGTTGAAGGTTGTGGAGTTTGTGGAACAGACGCTCACGAATTCAAGAGAGACCCATTTGGATTGATTCCAGTTGTTCTTGGACACGAAGGAACTGGTGAAATCGTTGCTATGGGTAAAAACGTAAAACTTGATAGCGCTGGAAAAGAGTTGAAGATTGGTGACAAAGTTGTTACATGTATGATCTTCAAAGATGACCCAGACATCGAGATGTTTGACCTTAACAAAAAGAACATCGGTGGAGCAGACGTTTACGGATTGCTTCCAGATGATGACATCCACTTCAATGGATGGTTCTCAGATTATATTTTGATCCGTGAAGGTTCTTCTGTATTTAACGTAAGCGACCTGGATCTGAAATCTAGAATTTTGATCGAGCCTTGTGCAGTATTGATTCATGCAGTAGAAAGAGCAAAAACAACAGGAATCCTTAGATTCAACAGCAGAGTTGTTGTTCAGGGATGTGGACCAATCGGTTTGATCTGTATCGCTATTCTTCGTACAATGGGTATCGAGAATATCGTTGCTGTAGATGGTAACCAGCAGAGACTTGACTTTGCAAAAGAGATGGGTGCAGATAAGTCTGTAAACTTCATGGAGCACAAAGGAATCGAAGCATTGACAGAAGCTGTAAAAGACGCATTTGACGGACACCTTGCAGACTTTGCATTCCAGTGTACAGGTTCTCCAATTGCTCATGCTAACATCTATAAGTTCATCCGCAATGGTGGTGGACTTTGTGAGCTTGGATTCTTCATCAATGGTGGAGATGCAACAATCAACCCACACTTTGACTTGTGTTCAAAAGAAATCACATTGGTAGGATCTTGGGTATACACATTGAGAGATTACGCTACAACATTTGATTTCTTGAAGAGAGCAAAAGGAATTGGTCTTCCAATGGATAAGCTCATCACACATGAATTCCCGCTTGAGGAAATCAACGAAGCACATGTGACAAATCTCAAACAGGCTGGTTTGAAGATTGCTATTGTGAATAAATAATGACGCAATCCCAGAAAAAGGAGAAATGATATGGGAGAAGCAGTAGGTATGTTGGAGGTTTTTGGTTTGGCGACAGCATTTGCAGCTGCAGATGCAGGATGTAAAGCTGGTAATGTTACACTTGAAACCTTTGATAAGAATAAACCGGCGAATGCAGACGAATTGCCTGTACCGTTGATCGTTATGGTAAAGTTTCGCGGAAGCGTGTCTGATGTTCAGGCGGCTTTGGAAGCAGCCAAACGTAGAGCGGAAGAGCTGGCGGGTGTTGTAACAGAATACGAGATTGCAAGACCTACAGTGGATACAGAAAAGATGTTGAAATTAAGCGGTTTAGATAAAGGAACACCAAACAAAATATTTATAGAGGAAGTTTAGGAGGATATATATAATGGCACAGCAGGCATTAGGAATGGTAGAAACAAGAGGTCTTACAGCAGCAATCGAGGCAGCAGATGCAATGACAAAAGCAGCTGAGGTAACATTGGTAGGAACAGAGAAAATCGGATCTGGTCTTGTAACAGTTATGGTACGTGGAGACGTTGGAGCTGTTAAAGCAGCAGTTGAGACAGGTGCTGACGCAGCTGGAAGACTTGGAGAGCTTGTAGCTACACACGTAATCCCAAGACCTCACAACGACGTAGAGAAAATCCTTCCTACAGTTTAATTTGTAATCTAGTATTTTTTGATGAAAAAGGAGCAGTCTCATGGGGCAGGCATATGGATTTTTTGAAATTCCGAGTGTAACCGCTGCAGTTGTTGCATTAGATATTATGTGTAAGACAGCAGAAGTGCAGATGGTTACATGGGAGAAAAAATTAGGTGGAAGACTTGTGACAATTATTATCCGTGGAGATGTTTCCGCGGTAACACAGGCCATAGAAGCTGCCGCAGCAAATGGAATTAAGAAACCTGTTTGCCATGTAGTGATTGCGAGTCCTCATGAAGAAATTATCAAGCTGGTGAACAACAGCGCGAACCGGATTGCGTAAGGAGGGCAGTTACGATGGCAGATGAAAAGAAGCCTACAGGAACTGAGAAGAGCACAAGCACTTCAAAGTCCACAGGTACAAGAAAAGCTGCAACCAAAACTGCAGCGAAGAAAACGACAACTGCTAAGTCTCCAGCGAAAACAGTACAGAGAGTTCGAAAATCTGTGCAGAGCGCAGAGGTAAAAGCAGAAACAACAATTGTTAAGGAGGAAAGAAGAATGTCACAGGAAGCATTAGGAATGGTTGAAACAAGAGGTTTAGTAGCATCTATCGAAGCAGCTGATACAATGTTAAAAGCAGCTAACGTAGTTTTAGTAGGAACAGAGAAAATCGGATCTGGTCTTGTAACAGTTATGGTACGTGGAGATGTTGGAGCTGTTAAATCTGCAGTAGAGTCTGGTGCAGAAGCAGCAGGAAGACTTGGAGAGCTTGTAGCTACACACGTAATCCCAAGACCTCACACAGACGTTGAGAAGATTCTTCCAGCAATCAAATAATTGTTTTGCTAATATGATATGAGCAGGGTATCGCTGGAAAGAAACGAGTTTCCAGTGATACCCTTGTATCAAAGTATGATTTATGCAGAAATTTTCTGTATAAATTTCGAGGAGAATTGATATGGACAACAATAACGTAGCATTAATTACAAAAATGGTATTGGATGCAATTGAAGGCCAGAAGGCAGCCAAAGAGAATGGATTTATGGTTCCAGTCGGTGTATCTGCTAGACATGTACATTTGACACAGGAAGATGTAGAGACATTGTTTGGTGAGGGTTATCAATTGACAGAGAAGAAGTTTTTGATGGGTGGACAGTTTGCATCAAATGAAACTGTTACAATCGTTGGATTAAAACTTCGTGCAATTGAAAACGTTCGAATTCTGGGACCTGTAAGAAGCAAATCTCAGGTTGAAGTATCTGCTACAGATGCAATTCGTTTAGGTGTAAAGGCTCCGATTAGAGAGTCTGGTAACATCGAAGGTTCTGCTCCAATTGCAGTAGTTGGACCAAAAGGTGTTATTTATTTGAACGAAGGCTGCATCGTTGCTAAGAGACATATTCATATGGCTCCAAAGGATGCAATGGCAGCTGGCGTACATGACGGAGATATTGTTTCTGTAAAAGCTGATAACGAACGCGGAACAATCTTTAATAATGTTCAGATTCGTGTAGACGACAGCTTTACACTGGAAATGCATATCGACACAGACGAAGCGAATGCAGCAAAAATTGCAACAGGCGATACAATGCGTATCATCTAAGCATTTGCACGAGGAGAGATTATTATGTTGATAGGAAAAGTTGCAGGCAGTGTTGTTTCAACACGAAAAAGCGACAATTTGATTGGAAATAAGTTCATGATTGTAGATGTGTTGGAGCATATGCAGACTGGGGCAAAGCAGATTATTGCAATCGATAAGATCGGTGCAGGAATCGGCGATTTTGTATTGGTAGCACAGGGAAGTGCAGCCAGAGTAGGTTCCGGTATGCCAGACGCACCTATCGATGCCGCAATCGTTGGAATTATTGACGATGGAACAGGACTGGAGTAAGAATATTATGGATATGAAAGAATTAAGCAACATCTTGCAGCAAAACGGTATTGTCGGTGCTGGTGGTGCGGGATTCCCTACATATGCTAAATTAAATGAAAATGCTGAAACACTGATTATGAACTGTGCAGAGTGTGAACCACTCTTAAGATTACATAGACAGTTGTTGGAAAAATATGCACAGGAGATCGTGGATACTTTCCACTTGATCGGACAGGCTGTAGGTGCAAAAGAACTTGTAATTGGTATTAAAAAAGCCTATACAAAGACAATTGAAGCACTTCAGAATGTTATCGGTGCATATCCAGAAGTTAGATTGGGATTGTTGGATGAAGTTTATCCAGCAGGTGACGAAGTTGTTCTGATTTACGAAGTAACAGGCAAAGTTGTTCGTCCAGGTGGACTACCAATCGAACAGGGTGTTGCAGTATTCAATGTAGAGACCGTATACAATGCATATCGTGCAATCAACCAGGAGACACCAGTAGTTGATAAACTGGTATCTGTTGTTGCAGAAGTAGAGAACCCAATTACTGTACGTGTTCCAATTGGAACAACAATTGAAGAGACAGTAAGACTTGCTGGTGCATCTACAACAAAGAACCCGGTATATTTTGTCGGTGGCCCTATGATGGGAAATATTGGAAGCGGATCACAGCCAGTTACAAAAACAACAAATGCTGTACTCGTTCTTCCAGAAGAGCATTATATTATTCAGAGAAAGAGACAGAAATCCTCTATCGATCTGAAGAGAGCAGCTGCAAGCTGCTGTCAGTGTACAATGTGTACTGACTTATGTCCTAGAAACAGACTGGGACACCCAATTGAGCCGCATTTGTTCATGCGTGCTGCAACATGTAAGGATGTTCAGGAACCGAATATCTTTATTAACACATTTTTCTGTTGTTCTTGTGGTCTTTGTGAGCTGTACTCCTGTTTCCAGGGACTTTCACCAAGATCATTGATGGCAGAATACAAAGCTGGATTACGTGCGGCTGGAATGAGACCACCTCAGGTAACTGCAGCTCCAGTAGGACCTGAAAGAGAATATCGTAAGGTACCTATGGAAAGATTGATGGCTAGATTAGACTTAACAAAATACAACAAAGAGGCTCCACTTGATGAGTCTGTTGTACCTATTAAGAGAGTTAAGATCTTACTTGGTCAGCATATCGGAGCTCCTGCTTCTCCAATCGTGAAACAGGGTGACACTGTAACAAAGGGACAGATGATCGCAGAACCAGCAAAAGGTTTGAGTGTAGGAATTCATGCATCAATTGACGGAACAGTAGTTGAAGTCACTGATAAGTATGTAATCATTGAATCATAGGAGGACGTGCAGACAAATGAGTAAGGCAATTGGAATGGTAGAATACAAGACTGTTTCAGCAGGTATTACTGCAGCGGATGCTATGGTAAAAACTTCTGAAATCAGTATCATTGAATCTCAGACTGTATGTCCGGGTAAATATATTGTAATTATTTCAGGTGATTTGAGTGCTGTAACAGCAGCAGTTGAGACAGCAAAAACTTTACATGGAACACATTTGATCAATAGCTTCGTGCTTGGTAACCCACACGAGTCTATTTTCCCAGCTATCTATGGAGCTACACATATTGAAGATGTATCTGCACTTGGTATTATGGAAACATATGATGCAAGTACAATCATCGTAGCTGCAGATGAGGCTGCGAAAACAGCAATCGTTGATTTGATCGAACTTCGTGTAGCAAGAGGTATGTGTGGTAAATCATACTTATTGCTTACAGGTGAAGTTGCAGCAGTAGAAGCAGCGATTGAGCGTGCAAAGAATGTAGCAGCAGAAGATGGAATGTATTTAGATTCATCTGTAATTGCACATCCGGACAAGCAGATCAGAGATGCAATTTTATAAAAAAGAATGAAATAAAAAAGAAAGTCATGGCTTTCATAATCATATGGAAGCACATGGCTTTTGACAAATATGTTATAAGAATATATGAGACCGGGAGGCAATGCTATGCTTGCAATTGAACGACGGAAAGAAATATTAATGAAGTTGCAGGCCGAACGGCGGGTAGTGGTAAGTGAGTTAAGTCAGCTTTATGAAGTGTCCGAAGAAACCATACGTCGAGACTTGGAAAAACTTGTCAACGACGGAGTTGCTATCAAAAGCTACGGTGGAGCGGTATTGAATGAAAATACCAATTTGGATCTTCCATTTAATGTCAGAAAGAATCGAAATGTGATTGGAAAACAACGGATTGCAGAACAGATTGCAAAACTGGTAAAGGATGGCGACAGTATTATGCTGGATGCCAGTTCTACAGCAGTATATATTGCAAAGGCATTAAAAGAAAAGAAAAATCTGACCGTGATTACAAATTCAATTGAAATTATCATTGAATTACTGGATATGCCGGATTGGCACGTGTTTTCAACTGGAGGGTTGACTCGTGAGGGCTCCTTTGCCTTAGTTGGACCACAAACGGACAGGATGTTAAAGTCTTTTCACGTTGATAAAGCAATTATTTCATGTAAGGGAATCAGCATGGAGAAGTATTTAACAGATTCAGATGAACTTCATGCAAATAATAAAATGACCATGCTGGAATCAGCAGATAGTAAAATATTGGCAGTGGACAGCACAAAATTTGACAATACAGCATTTACAGCAATTGGAATGCTGGACGATATCACGACTGTCGTTACCGATGAAGAACCTGAAGCGAAATGGCTACAGTTGTTTGAGGAAACCGGGGTAAAATGTATTTATCCATAACAGTCACGTCAGATTTTTCAAATATCTTAAATCTGAAAGAAAGTGTGATAGGGACAACATGAATAGTTTTGATATTAAGACAAAGATTTATTTTGGAGACCAGGCGTTAGATCGTTTGGCTGATATTCCATATAAAAAAGTTCTGGTTATTACAGATCCATTTATTGCAAACAGCAGTATGATCAAGTTGGTAACAAATCCACTTGATCAGGGTCACAAAGAGTATGAAATCTTTAATGACGTAGTACCAGATCCACCATTGGAGAAGATTGCAAAGGGTGTAGACAAGCTTCTTGAATACAGACCAGACGCAATCGTTGCAGTAGGAGGAGGATCAGCTATCGATTCTTCTAAATCAATCCGTGAGTTTGCATTACGTATTGATCACTACGCAGAAGTTGGATTGATCGCAATCCCAACAACAAGTGGTACAGGATCTGAAGTAACATCTTTTGCAGTTGTTACAGATCCAGCTGAGCAGGTAAAATATCCACTTGTATCTAGAGATATGATGCCTGATGAAGCAATTCTGGATGCGGAACTTGTAAAAAGCGTTCCACCTGCAATTACAGCAGATACTGGAATGGATGTATTTACACATGCTTTGGAAGCTTGCGTAAGTACACAGAGAAACGATTTCTCTACAGCTCTTGCTGAGAAAGCAATTGAAATCTGTGGAGTCTTTTTGTTAAGAGCTTACTTGGATGGAAACGATACACATGCTAGACAAAAAATGCATGTAGCATCTTGTTTGGCAGGACTTGCATTTAACTCAGCATCCTTAGGATTGAATCATGGTATGGCTCATCAGTTGGGCGCAACATTCCATATTCCTCATGGACGTGCAAATGCAATGTTATTGCCACATATCATTGAGTTTAACAGTGATATCAACAAACATAGTAAGAGCAGAAAAGAATATTTACCAGCAGTGAAGAAATATGCAACCGTATCTCAGATTTTAGGATTGAGCAGTTATAATAAGATCATGACTGTTCGTTCTCTTGTAAACTGGGTACAGTTCATGTTGAAAGAAATGGATATTCCACTGTCAATTTCACAGATGGGAACTATTTCTGAAGAAGAGTATTTCAATGCCATTGATCGTATGGCAGATGCAGCACTTGCAGATGCTTGTACCGCGACAAACCCTCGTGTACCATCAAAAGCAGATGTTGTAGCAATTTACAAAGATTTGTGGTAAAAAATGTAAAAAATTTGCACCTGAATAGGGTGAATCCTAGGATTCGTTCTATACAGGTGCTTTTTTTGTGGTATAATTCATAGTGTGTGAGTCTGCAAAAAAGGACGCAAACACAATCTGTTTTATAGGGAATGTAATGAGATTTAACTGGAAAGAGAATGAGAGGAATTATGACAGAAGAGGAACTTAACCAAAGGATAAGACAGAAAAGAAAAATGGAACGTCTGCGGGCACGCAGAAGAAAATTAATGGTAGAGATGATTTGCTGCGCATTTGTAATTTTGTTTACAATTTCTGGTATTGTAAGATGTACAGCACATCGAAGAGAAGAGAAAGAACTGGAACAAAAAAGAATTGAAGCATTGGAAAAAAAGAAAAAACAGGAGGCTGCTGAGAAAAAGAAGGAGCAAGAAGATCCTAGAAAACAGGAATTCGCTTTGGATCCGAGTAAAACAGCAGGAAGTGAGAATCATTTAAATGAAAAGATTGTATATTTGACATTTGATGACGGTCCTTCTGAGCTGACGCCAAAGGTGTTAGAGATTTTGGACAAATACGATGCAAAAGCAACTTTTTTTGTAACCAATCATGATAAAAAGAATGCGCATTATATTAAAGAAGCGTATCAGAAGGGACATACCATTGGCATGCACACAAGTACCCATGATTATGGAACGGTGTATTCTTCTGTGGATGCATATTTTGCAGATTTGGATGCGATTTCTCAAACGGTGAAGGAGCAGATTGGGTATATCCCATGTTTTATCCGGTTCCCAGGAGGATCCTCCAATACGGTATCTTCCATTACCCCAGGACTGATGACGGTATTGACGGCAGAAGTACAAAAGCGAGGATATCAATACTATGACTGGAATTCAGGCTGTGGAGATGGTTCTGTGCGAACAACACAAGAATTGATCACTGCAGGAACTACATTTACCGAAAATAATCTTCTTTATCTTGCACACGACAGTGCAACCAAAGAGACAACCGTAGAAGCATTAAGTGCGATCATTGAGCATTATAAGAATCAAGGCTATGTATTTAAGGCGATTGATCGTGAAACAATTACAGCACATCACGGAGTAAATAACTAAATTAACAATTGCGGAGGAGTATGACGTGTTTAAAGTACTGTTAGTAGATGATGAAATTCTTGTACGAGAAGCAATCAGTAAAAAAATAGAATGGAATAAATTAGGATTTGAGCTAGTGGGGGATTGCGAAAATGGAAAGGATGCTATTGAATTTGTAAAGCAACATCCGGTTGATCTTGTACTGACGGATATTTGTATGCCTCACGTAGATGGAATGGAACTGAGTCGTTTCTTGTACGAAAATTATCCAAACACAGCCATTATTATCTTCAGTGGATATAGCGACTTTGAATATGCAAAACAGGCAATTCAATACAAAGTATCGGAATATATCTTGAAACCAGTGACAGCGAAAGAGTTGACAGAGGTGTTGGAGCGTTTGAAAATCAAATTAGATGGAGCGCGCAGAGAGACTCAAAAAATTGATAAGCTTCAGAAGGTATATCAAAATTATACGAAAAATGAAGCGTTGATCGTTGCTAAGACTTTGTCACGTTTAGTCAATGGAACACAAGAAGTGACAAGAAGTTTGCAAGAACTCAATGAATTGGGGATTGAAATCCAAGGAACTGCATTTCGTGCGGTAACGGCGGATATTGATGTATATTCAGAATGGTGCAATAAAGAAAGCAATGGATTGAAAAAAGAAAGCGCATTGATGTCCTTTGTTGTAGAAAATATCAGTAGCGAGATTGTAGCGGATTATGATGCAGGAATTGTATATCGAGATTCTGACAATCGTGTGTGTATGTTACTTTGGACTGATGCTCCGCAAAGATTTCGTGATCTAGTTCCCAAAATGTGCAAGGAGATTCAGGAACAGGTCAGTGCGGCAATGAATTTGAGTGTTTCCATCGGAATTGGACGATATGTGACAGCTTTGGAGGATTTGCCAGAGTCTTATCAGTCTGCGGCAGATGTGTTGAAGTATCGATATAGCAAAGGAATTGGTGTGATTATCGACTGTGAACATGAAATTAAAGAAGGAAATTTCTTAGAACTTGAATCCAAATTACATGAAATTTCTCTTGCATTGCGTGGGAATGATCGAGAAGGATTACATGCAGTTCTGAATGCTATTGAAAATTGGGTAAAGGAGCGTTATGTTCCAAGAAATAAAGCATCTGCATTTTTGAATCAGCTGCTCCGTACCATTTATAAAACAGTGCAGGAAGCAGATGATACGTTTGAATTAAAAGAGGCGTTGTATTCTGGTGTTGCAGAAGCTTATGGAATAGAAGCTGCAATGAAGTTGATTCGAGAATATGCAGAAAAAGGAATTTCTGCCATGACCAATTCAGGAAGATCTAGTGCAGAAAGACAAGCAAATCTGGCAATGGAATATATGCAAAAGAATTATGGAGATTCAGAGTTGAGTTTGAATCAAATCTGTGAGTACTTAAATATTAGTACCAGTCGTTTCAGCAGTATTTTTAAGGAAGCCACTGGAAAGACATTTATTGAAGTATTGACTAATATTCGAATGGAAAAGGCCAAACAATTGCTTCGCCAAACAACCTTGAAAAATTATGAGATAGCAGAGCGAGTTGGATTTAGTGATCCTCATTATTTTAGTATTGCATTTAAGAAAACAACCGGTATGACTCCAAAAGAATATTCCAAGGAGAACGGATGATGGAACAGCCGACATTTTTTAGTAAATTGTTTGGACGATTTAAAAGTATTCAAAGTACAATGATGATTTCTTTTTCTGCTTTGATGGCAGTGGCTGTACTGATTTTTTTACTTATAGCATTGAATTTTACAAGTCGTACTATATATGAAAATTCCAATAACTATACTTCACAGATTGTAAAGCAGGTAAATTATGATATTGATGCCTACATTGATTATATGGAGAATATCTCTACAGTAATGGCAAAAAGTGGAGACATTTCTTTATATTTGTTTGAAGAAGATCAGCCATTGGAAGATATCAAGGAGGAGAGAAAACGTATTCTTTCCCAGTTTAGCACTATTATTGAAAGCAGACAGGACATTTATAATATTGCGGCAGTTGCGGAAAATGGTAGATATATTATGAATCGTGGAGAGGAAGATCTGACGCCGTATGTTGATATCAAGCAATTAGATTGGTATCAGGCGGCTATGAAATCTCCAACAGGAATCGCCGTTTCATCTTCTCATGTGCAAAATGCCATTCAATCAAGTTATAAATGGGTAATTACATTAAGTAGGGTACTGACTAATAACCGTACAGGAGAAAAAGATGGTTTGTTTTTTGTGGATTTGAACTACAGTGCCATTAGCGATCTTTGTAACAACAATACTATTGGAAATAAAGGATACATTTTCGTGTTGGATGATAAAGGAAATGTAATCTATCATCCAAAGCAGCAATTGATGTATGGAGGTATCCATAAAGAACACATCGATGAAATTATGCAGTGTACAGAGGACTCCTTGATTGTACGTGATGGTATGGAACGTAAAATGTACAGTATTTCCCGCTCGGAAAAAACAGGATGGACGGTTGTTGGTGCCTCTTATACATCTGAGTTATTAAAAAATAATAAACAGGCACAAATGTTGTATATTATTGCAGCAGTAATTCTGATTTTTGCGGTATTGCTGATGTCAAACGTTTTGTCAAAGGAGATTACAAAGCCACTTCGTTCGTTGACAGAATCCATGAGTCGTGTGGAAAAGGGGGAATTTGATAAAGCCAATGTAGATGTGACCATGCAAAATGAGATTGGTAGTCTTGGAAAATCCTATAATCTGATGACAGAGAGAATCCATACACTTATGGAACAAAACGTTTATGAACAGAAACAGAAACGAAAAAATGAGTTGAAGGCGCTTCAGGCACAGATTAATCCACATTTCTTATATAATACATTGGATTCTATTATCTGGATGTCAGAGGCAGGACAAAATGATGAAGTGGTAGAAATGACATCGGCCCTTGCAAAATTGCTGAGACAGAGTATTAGCAATAATCACGAACAAGTTGAATTGGGACAGGAAATGGAATATGTAAGAAATTATTTGACCATTCAGAAGATGCGTTATCAAGATAAACTGGAGTATTCTATTCAGATTGAACCTTCGATACGTCATGTGAAAATTGTAAAACTGGCATTGCAACCGATTGTTGAAAATGCAATTTATCACGGAATCAAATACAAAGGATCCAAGGGTACTTTGAAAATTTCAGCTTATGCGGAGGAAAAGGATGTATGTATTTTAGTTGAAGATGACGGAATTGGGATGAATGAAGAGACTTTGTCTCGAATCTTTGACAGTTCTAAGAAAAGTCATAAACAAAATGGTGTTGGAGTTCCCAATGTACAGAAACGATTGAAGCTGTATTATGGTGAGCGCTATGGAGTATCTTATGAAAGTGTACTGGGAACTGGAACACGCGCAATCATTCGTATACCACAACAGGGAGGGCAGGAAAATGAAAAAATGGAATAAGACACAATGTACCGGAGCCCTCTTGGCCTGTGTTTTAATTGGAATTGCATTATTTTCTGTACTGATGCTTGCTTGGCCAGAAGCGGAAGAAAAAGATCCATATCATTTGATCTTTATTCCAAAAACCATTGATCCTGCAAATGGATTTTGGACATCTTTGATTGAGGGGGCAGAGTTGGGAGCAGAAGAGTTAGGAGCTAAACTTGAAGTGTATGGGGCAGATGCAGAGCAAGATGTGGAAAAACAAAATCAACTGATACGAAAATGCATTGAGAAACATCCAGATGCCATGTTGGTTGCCCCGGCAGATTATTCGCAGACGACGGAAGCGTTGCGCGAAGTAAAAGAAAATGGAATCAAATTGATTTTATTGGATTCTAAAATTGATCAAAAAATCGAAGATGCCAGTGTTTGTACGGACAACTATTTAGCAGGAAAAGAGCTGGGAGAGTATGCAACCCACTATTTAACAGAAGACTCTGTGATTGGAATTATTGCTCATGTACAGGGAACTTCAACGGCAACAGAGCGTGAAGAAGGTATACGCCTTGGTTTGGGGAATTATGAAGATCAGGTGGTGAGTGTTGTATTTTGTAATTCTTCCTATCAAAAGGCGTACGATTTAACGAAACAAATGATCGAGGAAAATCCAGATATAGACATGTTGATTGGAACCAACGAGTATTCGGCAGTGGGGGCTGCAAGAGCGGTATGCGATTTGGGATTGAAAAATCAAATCAAAATGGTGGGTTTTGATAGTTCTATTGAAGAAATCCAGTATTTGGAAGCTGGTATTTTTCATGCTATTGTTGTACAAAAACCATTTAATATGGGATATTTGGGAGTAGAACAGGCAATCAATATTCTTTCCAATCGGGAAGTACATAATAATGTGGATTCTGGAAGTAAGTTGATCACACCAGAAAATCTGTACGAGGAAGAAACACAAAGATTGCTTTATCCTTTCACAGGACAATAGAATTAGCTGTTTTTTGATTCGTAAAAAAGTAATATTTAGTAGAAAAAAGCCAAACTTAATCATAAAAAGGTTAAAAAATTACTGGGTAGTAATTTTTTAACCTTTTTTAGGAAGATATTCAATTACAATTTCTTCGAAATAAGTTCATAATTTATTCATAAATGAGGCGTGCTTCTCGTGTCTCAAATCTGTTCACTATTGAACTTGGAACAGAAAAAAGTAAAGGAATAGGAGGAAGAGAAGTGGAAAAGATTAAACAGAATCCTTTGGTAAAAAAGGTAGGATTTAACAGAATTGTCCTGATTGGCGTATTGCTGTTGATGTACCTGGCATTCGGACTTTTGACAGGCGGAAGCTTCTTCGGTACTTCACGTATTATGAATACGCTGAACTATGTATACTTCTTGGGATTCCTTTCCCTCGGTGTAACATTCGTTATTGCAACCGGAGGAATTGATTTCTCAATCGGACCTGTTATGTTCTGCTGCTCACTTGTTTCTGGATACAGCTTGGTAACATATGGTGTACCAATGGGAGCTGCTCTTGTAATGAGTGTTTTGATTGGTGTAGCATTTGGTGTCTTCAACGGATACCTCGTTGCGTTTTGGAAAGTGCCACCATTCATCGTATCAATGGCTAGTATGAATATTGCGAAAGGTATTGCAGCTGTATTTACAAAAACACAGTCTGTAAGCTGGCCACAGGTTGATGGTGAAGGTGGATGGTTCAGACACATCGTAAGTTACAATGGTGTTCCAGTTGGATTGATTATTTTCCTGGCAGTTTCAGTAATTTGTGCAGTAGTTTTGAATAAGACAAAATGGGGTCGTTACATCCTTTGTCTTGGTAGCAACAAAGAGGCAGTTAGACTTTCAGGTGTTAACGTTAAAAAATGGGAGATGTTAGCATACATCATTTGTGGAACACTTGTTGGTATTGCATCTATCTTCTTCGTAGCAACATATACAACTGTACAGCCTGGATATGGCGATCAGTATAACAACGAAGCAATTGCAGGTTGTGTAATGGGTGGTACATCCATGGCTGGTGGACTTGCTTCTATCAGTGGTACTGTAATTGGTGTAATCATTATCTCTCTTTTACAGCAGGGTATCCTTGCTCTTGGATTTACAAAAGAGTATCAGTATATTATTACAGGTCTGATCGTTATTGCAGCAGTTTACTCTGACGTATCTGCAAGACGTAGAAAGAATTAGTAATAATATAGAAAGGAGAGATGAGACATGGGTGACATTATTTTAACAATGAAAGGCATTGACAAGTCTTTCCCTGGTGTTCACGCACTTGACCATGTAGATTTGGAAGTTAGAAAAGGTGAAGTTCTCGCACTCATGGGAGAAAATGGTGCTGGAAAATCAACTTTGATGAAAGTATTGACAGGTATCTATAAAAAAGATTCTGGTACTATTACATACGAAGGCAAAGAAGTTGAGTTCAAGAATACAAGAGAAGCTCAGGATGCTGGTGTTGTAATTGTACATCAGGAGTTGAACATGCTTGGCCACTTAACAGTAGCTCAGAACTTGTTCATCGGTAGAGAATTTAAAAAAGGTATCAAGATCGACGATAAGAAAATGAACGAAGAAGCCAAAAAGCTTTTCGACAGATTGAATGTTGATATTGATCCAACAGAAAAAATGGCAAACCTTACAGTAGGTAAGCAGCAGATGTGTGAGATTGCAAAAGCTGTATCTTTCGATGCAAAAGTAATCATCTTTGATGAGCCTTCTGCAGCTCTTACAGAGTCAGAAATCGAAGAGATGTTCAAGATCATTCGTGACTTGAAAGAAAAAGATATCGCTATGGTTTACATTTCACACCGTATGGATGAAATTAAAGTTATCACAGACCGTGTTACAGTAATGCGTGATGGTACTTATGTAGGAACTTTGATTACAAAAGATTGTACAAAAGAAGATATCATCAACATGATGGTTGGTCGTGTAATTTACGAAGATCCTAAGACTGAAAGTGCAGTTCCAAAGGATGCACCAGTTGTATTGAAAGTTGAGCACTTGAATGCAGGTAAGATGGTTCAGGATGTTAGCTTTGAATTGCACAAAGGTGAGATTCTTGGTTTCTCTGGTTTGATGGGTGCTGGACGTACAGAGACAGCTCGTGCTTTGTTCGGAGCAGATCCAAAAGAAAGCGGAGATATTTATGTTAATGGTGAGAAGGTTACAATTAACAGCCCTCAGGATGCTGTACGTTGTGGTATCGGTTATCTGTCAGAGGATAGAAAACGTTACGGTATCGTAGTACAGAAGAGTGTAGCTGAGAATACATCTATGGCTAACATGAAAGACTTCATGAAGGGAATCTTCATTGATAAGAAGAAAGAGAAGGAAGTTGCACAGAAGTACGTTGAAGCTCTTGCAACTAAGACTCCAGATGTAGATCAGTTGGTTGTAAACCTTTCTGGTGGTAACCAGCAGAAAGTAGTTATCGCAAAATGGCTTGCTCGTGATTGTGATATCCTGATTTTCGATGAGCCAACAAGAGGTATCGACGTTGGTGCGAAAAACGAGATTTACAAGCTAATGAATAAGCTCGTTGCAGAAGGTAAATCAATTATCATGATTTCTTCTGAAATGACAGAGGTTCTTCGTATGTCTGACCGTGTTGTAGTTATGTGCGAAGGTAAGAAAACTGGAGAACTTGATATTTCTGAAGCTAAACAGGAAACAATTATGAATCTTGCAACAAGAGAGATTGAATAAGGAGGGTTGAGAAGATGTCAAAGAAGAAAACGTTTCTCGGATTAAAAGGGCGAGAGGCAATGGTATTGGGAATCAACATCGCAATGATAGTTCTTTTCTCCATCCTCAGCCCAACATTTAGAACATATCCAACTGTAGTTAGTGTATTAGATACATCATACTACATCACATTGATGGCATTGGGCGTAACATTCCCATTGATCACAGGTGGTGTTGACCTTTCTATTGGTACAGGTCTTGTATCTTATGCATTGATCGGTGGATACTTAGTAGTACATAAAGGAATGCCAGTAGCAGTTGGTATCCTTGCTTGTATCGGTGTTGGTATCGTAATCGGTATTTTTAATGGTGTTTTGGTAGCTGTTATGGACCTTCCACCATTCTTGGCAACACTTTGTACATGTATGATTACTCGTGGATTAGGACCTGCACTTTGTGGTGGTTTCGGTGTATCTTGGCCATCAGCTATTTCAGAGCAGGGTGCTTTCAGAAGCTTGTTCAAATTTACAACAGCAGAAGGAAAAGTAATCCCAGTTGGTATCGTATTTATGATTATTCTTGTAATCATCATGTCATTTGTACTTGATCATACAAGAGTTGGTCGTTACATCATCGCTATCGGTAGTAACAAAGAAGCAACAAGACTTGCTGGTGTTAACGTTAAGTTCTATCACATCATGGCTTACGTTATCTCTGGATTCTTTGCAGGACTTGCTGGTGTTGCATTTGCAGCTACAGTTGCTACAATCTACCCAGGAGCAGGAGCAGGATTCGAGCTCGATGCAATCGGTGGAGCCATCGTTGGTGGTGTATCTGCATCAGGTGGAGTTGGAACAATCCTCGGAACATTCCTTGGTGTATTCGTAATCTGTCTGATGAAAGTTGGTCTTCCATTTATTGGACTTCAGGCTAACTGGCAGCAGATCTTTACAGGTATCGTGCTTATCGCAGCTGTACTTGTTGATGTTTTGAAAAAGAAAAAGAATTAATTTTGAACAGTGGGGCGTTTAAGCCCCAAAAGGAAGGGAATATGATGTTCAAGAAGAACTTCATAGATAAACATTCATTTCAAGGAGGAAAAGAAAAATGAAAAAGAAAATTGTAGCTGTTTTACTTAGTGCAGCAATGGTATTCTCATTGGCAGCTTGTGGCGGAAACAAAGAGACAGCAGAAGCTCCAGCAGCAGAGGGAGAAAAAACAGAGGGAGAAAGCAAAGGATATCACTTCGAAGTTATCGTTAAGAGCTTCCAGTCTACATACTGGCAGGCAGCTGTTCAGGGTATCGAAAAAGCTTGTGGAGAGCTTGGTGTAACTGCTGAGTCTAACGGACCAGCTAACGAGTCTGATATCGCTGACCAGGTACAGATGCTTGACTCTGTAATCGAGAAAAAACCTGATGGAATCGGTCTTGCAGCATGTGATACAAAATCTGTAGAAAAATCTCTTCAGAAAGCATTAGATGCTGGTATCCCAGTTGTATGTTTCGATACAGGTGTTGATAATGCTCCAGAAGGTTCTGTATTAGCTACAGTAGCTACAGACAATGCAGCAGCAGGTGCAGTTGCAGCAGAGAACATGTTCCCAGTTATCGAGGAACAGATTAAAGCAGCAACAGCTGACAAGAAAGTACGTATTGGTGAAGTTAACCAGGATGCAACAGCTCAGAACATTCAGCAGCGTGGTATCGGATTTATCAACAAAATGGTAGAACTTTGTACAGAAGCTGGAAAGAAAGTTGCTGTAGTTGGTAACGAATTCTATGTAAATGCAGCAGAAGGTAAAGTAGCAGAGAAAGAAGCAGAAGTAGTTATCGAAGTTGGTGTTCCAGCTCAGACAACACCAGACTTGGCTGCTACAGAAGCTCAGAAGATCATGTCTAAAGAAGACACAATCGCTATGTTCGGTTCTAACCAGACAACAGCTGAAGGTCTTATCCAGGCTAACAACACATTGAACCTTTTGAACACAGATCCAACAAAGGGAATCATCGGTGTTGGATTTGACGCTGGTACACCTCAGAAAGAGGCTATTAACAACGGACAGTTCATCGGATCTGTTACACAGTCTCCACTTATGATGGGATATGAAACAATCTACACATTGACAGCTATCTGTGATGGTGAAAAAGTAGAAGATATCCCTATGGATGGTTACTGGTACAACACAGAGAACATGGAATCTGAAGATATTGCACCAAACCTTTATGACTAATTTTTAGTAGCAATAGGATTCTATATTATCTCTGGGTAATACAAGAAAATCAAGAAGACCGAGTGGTAAGCTCGGTCTTCTTTTTTTATAAAAAGAAAAGAAAGTTCATGTGAATATTATTATATTATGGTAGAATATTTGAGCCAAATGGAGTATAATTTAGCTTATATATTGGTAATACAGGAGGTACAATATGCTTCAGGGAATTGAACAGATATTTGCAGATAAGGACGAGATGCTGAAACATTTAAAAAAGAAAAATTTTGAGAAAAATTCAGAAGAGTTTCTTAGAAAATTTGGACATTATTTTATGGAGATGTCAGAGTATGTTACTTCAGCAGAGAACAAGGATGCTGCCGCAAAAGAAATTGGACAGTGCATTGCAGGTGCAGTGAAAGAAAAGTATACAAACAAACGTGGAAAGATTGATAGTAGAACACAGATTGATTTGAACTTTTTTATGATTTATTATGTATTTCCAACCATCTTAAGCACAGGTGAGAATGGAAAGGTGATTGCGGATGGAGTTCGTGATGTATGGAGCAGTAGCTTCAAGGACGCAGATATTCAATACACAGATTATAATTCATTATATAATTCATTTCGTGAGAAGATTTTTGGTATTTTCTAGGGATGAAATTGTAGAGTTTACAAAGAAAGAAAATAAAAAGCACTTATACCAAAATCCAGTAATGGAGGTACAAGTGCTTTTTTTATTTTAGATATTGTTTGGGAGTCGTTCCTTTATATTTTTTGAAGGTTTTAATAAAATAGCTCAAATCATTAAAGCCAGAATTGTAGGCAACTTCGGTAATTGACTGATCAGTTGTTAATAGCTCATAACTAGCGCGTTCTATGCGGTAATAGTTTAAATAATCAACAGGAGAACGATGGGTCATTTCTTGGAAAAAACGGCAAAAATACTTGGATGACATATTGACGGAATCGGCCATTTCTTGAAGTGATATCTGTTTATTATAGGATGATTCCATAAATTCCAGTGCCTGCTTTAATTGTACAATTTTTTTATGACTGCGAGGTTGTTTCTCTGGTGCTGGGTTATAATATTTCCCAGAAAATATGATTCCAATGATTTGATAAAGGGAACCCAATACAGTCAATTGATACCCTGACTTTTTGGATGACATGGCTTCAAATAATGCATAAACACTTTGATGAAGTTCATCATGTTCATTGGTATGTACATACTGTACTTCGATTTCGTGGTCAATGATTTCACGAATGAGCTTACAGCAAGAGTCATTCTTATTCATTAGCATATTCATGTCAAACACGATACATTCATATTCACAATCATAAGGGATACCTTCGTGGAGTGCTCCTGCAGGAATCATAATAAAGGCACCGGCTGGCACAAGGAAATCCTGGTCATCAATGATGACCTTAAAGTTTCCTTTTAAGATTCGGATAAATTCAAATTCTACATGCCAATGTAGTGCCATGTTGTACTGTGGATGTTGAGGAGAAACGTGATGATATTCCAAGGGAAAATCTGCAGTTCCTCGTTGTCTGTTTTCTCGGTAATTGATATATTGCATGTAAAAAACCTCTCTTGTATAAAAGTGAATATTGTTATACTTTTTATCATTATAACACTAGAATATTTGGAAAAACAATGGTAAAATGATACTATCAAATGATATGGAAAGCTATCGTATAGAGAGCAGATAGCATTCGTTGCATCTTATGTTTGATTGGGATGCAAAATGGAAAGGAGGCATATCAGTGGGAGACACGAAAAAACAGGTTCTTGCATTTGACTTCGGCGGAGGAAGCGGACGTGCAATTCTCGGAAGATTAGAAGATGGCAAGATCCAGATGCAGGAAGTTCATCGTTTTTCAAATGATCCAGTAATTCTTAATGACACTTATTACTGGGATACGCTGAGACATTTCTTTGAAATCAAACAGGGAATTGTAAAAGCAAAACAGTTGGGTGGATTTGAAAGTATCGGTATTGACACATGGGGTGTTGATTTCGGACTTCTTGATGAACATGGAGCTCTTTTAGAGAGTGCTGTACACTACCGTGATGACAGAACAGTTGGAATGCAGGAAGAGGTATTTAAGGCAATGCCTAAGGATAAGCTCTATGAATTGACAGGACTTCAGTTTGAGAACTTTAATACAATCTTCCAGTTATATTCACTTGTAAAGAATAGACCATGGTTATTAGAGAGAGCGGATAAGATGCTTCTTACACCAGATTTATTTAACTATTTCTTGACAGGAGAGAAAAAGGCAGAGTATACAATGGCTGCTACAACTCAGTTGTTAGATGCTAGAAAGAAAGAATGGTGTAAACCAGTTTTGGAAGCGCTTAATATTCCAGAGAAAATTCTGCCAGAGATTGTACCAAGTGGTACAGTAATTGGCACATTGAAACCACAGATTTGTGAAGAACTTGGTGTTGAGCCAGCAAAAGTAATTGCAATCACAGGTCATGATACACAGAGTGCTGTTGTATCTGTTCCTACACAGGAAGAAGACTTTATCTTCATTAGCTGTGGTACATGGAGCTTGTTCGGTACAGAGTTGAAAGAACCTGTTATTGGAAAAGAATCCTTCGAATTAAATGTAAGTAATGAAGGTGGATATGGCGGAACATACAACTTCTTGAAAAATATCATTGGACTTTGGCTTGCACAGGAAAGCAGAAGACAGTGGATCCGTGAAGGAAAAGAGTATGGTTTCGGAGAGCTTGAGCAGATGGCACAGAAAGCTGAGCCATTCCAGAGCTTTATCGATCCTGATTCTCCTGAATTTAATACAACAGGAGATATCCCTGGAAGAATTCGTGCATTCTGTGAGAGAACAGGTCAGAAAGTTCCAGAAACAATTGGAGATATTATGTGCTGTATCAATCAGAGTTTGGCACTGAAATATCGTTATACATTAGAGCAGATTGAGAAATGTACAGGTAAACATTTCAACATGATCAACATGATTGGTGGAGGAATCCAGAGTAAACTTCTTTGTCAGATGACAGCAAGTGCTAACGGCCGTAAGGTAGTTGCAGGACCAGTGGAAGCTACTGCTCTTGGAAATATCGCAGTTCAGTTGATGGCTCTTGGTGAGATCAAGGATGTTGCAGAGGCAAGACAGATCATTGCTAATTCAGAAACTACATATGAGTATTTCCCACAGGATACAGAAAAATGGGATGCTGCATATGAGAAATTCAAAACTATTATTAAATAATAAGATTTAAGGAGGAAACAAAAATGGCAGAAAGCAGATTAATCGGCGGATATCCAGTAATCGGTATCAGACCAACAATTGACGGAAGAAGAGGACCTCTGAAAGTGCGTGAAGGTCTGGAAGAGCAGACAATGGGAATGGCAAAAGCAGCAGCTAAATTGTTTGAAGAGAACATCAGATATTCAAACGGAGAGCCTGTAAAAGTTGTCATTGCAGATACAACAATCGGACGTGTTGCAGAAGCAGCTGCATGCGAAGAGAAATTTAGAAGAGAAGGAGTAGCGATTACTCTTACAGTTACACCATGTTGGTGCTACGGTTCAGAGACAATGGATATGGACCCAACAACAATCAAAGCTGTTTGGGGATTGAATGCTACAGAAAGACCAGGAGCTGTTTACCTTGCATCTGTACTTGCTACACATGCACAGAAAGGTCTTCCAGCTTTCGGTATCTACGGACATGATGTAGTTGATGCTGATGATTCTGAAATTGGTGATGATATTAAAGAAAAACTCTTAAGATTCGGTCGTGCAGCAGTTGCAGCAGCATCTATGAGAGGAAAATCTTACTTACAGATTGGTTCTATCTGTATGGGGATCGGTGGATCAATCATTGATTCTGACTTTATGGAGTCTTACTTAGGACTTCGTGTAGAGTCTGTTGATGAGGTAGAAATCATCCGTCGTATGACAGAAGGTATCTACGATGAAGCTGAGTTCCAGAAAGCTATGGCTTGGGCAAAAGAAAAATGTACAATCGGATTTGACAAGAACCCTGAGTGGGTAGCTATGAGCGAAGAGAAAAAAGAAGAGCAGTTCGAGTTCGTTGTTAAGATGGCAGTTATCATCAAAGACCTTATGAATGGTAATAAAAACCTTCCAGAAGGATGCGAAGAAGAAATGGTTGGACACAACGCAATCGCAGCTGGATTCCAGGGACAGAGACAGTGGACAGACTTCTATCCAAACGCTGACTTTGCAGAAGCTGTATTGAACACATCATTTGACTGGAATGGAGCAAGAGAGCCATACGTACTTGCTACAGAGAACGACGTATTGAACGGCCTTGGAATGTTATTTATGAAACTGTTAACAAACAGAGCTCAGATGTTCGCAGATGTTCGTACATACTGGAGTGGAGATGCTGTTAAGAGAGTAACAGGATATGAGATTGAAGGAAAAGCAAAAGAAGCTGATGGATTTATCCACTTGATCAACTCTGGAGCTTGCTGTCTTGATGCTTGTGGTGAAGTGAAAGATGCTGATGGAAATCCAGTAATGAAACCATGGTATGAAATGACAGAAGAAGATCAGGATAAGATCATGGCAGCTACAACATGGAACGCAGCTGACAACGGATATTTCCGTGGAGGCGGATTCTCTTCTCGTTTCGTAACAAGAGCAGAGATGCCAGCTACAATGATTCGTTTGAACTTAGTAAAAGGATTGGGACCAGTTCTTTACATTGCTGAGGGATGGACATTGAACCTTCCAGAAGAAGTATCTGATACATTGTGGAAGAGAACAGACTACACATGGCCATGTACATGGTTTGCTCCAAGATGCACAGGAGAAGGTGCATTTAAGTCAGCTTACGACGTTATGAACAACTGGGGAGCTAACCACGGTGCAATTTCTTATGGACATATTGGTGCTGACTTGATTACAATGGCATCTATGTTGAGAATTCCAGTTTGTATGCACAACGTACCAGAAGAAGATATCTTCAGACCAGCTGCATGGACAGCATTTGGTATGGACAAAGAAGCTGCTGATTACAGAGCTTGTGCAGCATACGGCCCATTCTACAAATAAGAAATATTTAGTAATATGAGTATAATCAGGGGCACTCTTCATAGAGTGCTCCTTGACAAATAAAGTAAAATATTCGGAGGAATAAACAATGTTAAAAGGAATTCCAAAAATTTTATCTCCAGAACTTTTGATGGTATTAAATGAAATGGGACATAGCGATCGTATTGTTATCGCTGATGGAAACTTCCCAGCAGAATCTATGGGAAAAGATTGTATCGTAATTCGTTGTGATGGACATGGTGTTCCAGAACTGTTGGATGCAATTCTTCAGGTATTTCCACTTGACACATATTTAGAAAAACCAGTAAACTTGATGGAACTTATGCCTGGTGATGTAGGTAAAGTTGAGACACCTATCTGGGATACATACAAAGAGATTATTGCAAAACACGATGATCGTGGAGCTGATGCTGTTGGAAACATTGAAAGATTTAAGTTCTATGATGAAGCAAAAACAGCATATGCAATTATCGCTACAGGAGAGTCTGCAATCTACGCAAACGTGATGTTGCAGAAAGGTGTTGTAGTAGATTAAGATTATATTAAAGATTAGGTTAATACGTATTGAGGGGGAGGAGCAGTTCCAGATGGAACTGCTCCTTTTTGAAATATAAGCGTAGAAACAATAAAATGTACATGTAAAAGATAATTTATATTAAGAATTAAATCAATATTAAAACTAACAATATAATAACTATAGAAACTTTCTTGTTCGAATGAGATAATGCGATTTTCATACACTTTTTCAACGCTATCTGTACCTATTATATAGTAGATTACATATAAACAAAAACTAGTTGAATAATAGCTCCCTTTTTGATACAATTGTACGGCTAGGAATTAGAAATAGGTGATAGTTATGACACGCAATATAAAAATATTTGGGATTGATCTTCAAGTACTATCTGCAAAAGAAACAATGAAGCAGATGATCACATATTTGGAAACTGATTTGATCAGTACAGTTGAGATTATTACACTGTCTATGATTATGAAAGAAAAAGATAATGAAGATTGGCGAGAAGAGGTTCAACAATTTGATTTGTTGATACCTGTTGATAAGACATTATTTGAAACGTCAGAAGAATTGGATCGGAACATTATTAAAGATATTGAGAATAAAACATTTCTTAGAATGTTCTTCCGGTACTTACAGAAGAATAAGAAAACAATTTTTCTATTAGCTGAGGACGAAGCTGAATTAGAAAAAATGAAAGCATCTGTGAGAGGATATGGGCATGGTCTTCATGTTGTGGGGGATGCCATTCTGACAAAGGAAAGTGGATTGGAAGAAAATGTGATTAATATCATCAATGGGATTGAGCCAGATTGTATCGTTTCAGGGTTACATGTTCCATATAGTGAACAGTTTATTATTCGGAATCGAGCACTTTTAAATGCCAGACTTTGGATCGGTGGAATGAATTTTCTTTATTTGAAGAAGAATAAAAAACCAATGGGAAAAATTGGTGAGTTTCTTATGAAAAAAATTTTTCACTACCAGGTGGAAAAAGAAAAGAATTGAGTATTTGTGAACTCTGTATAGGATCTAAAAACTAAAAATTTTGTTAAAAGTATGAGGAAATGCATAAAAACAATGGATTTCCTCTTTATTTTTTTGTACTTTTGCATTAATATAGAAAATAAATAAGTATGTGCGTTGGTAAAACAAGTTTAAAACTTTGTGAAAAATGCACATGAATGGAGTTGATGAGCGGAGGTTATTACTATGATCACAAATCAAGTACTTATGAATACAGTGGAAGGATTAAAGGGTATCTGCAGAATAGATTTTTGTGTCTTTGATACAGAAGGTAAAGTCTTGGCTGCTACCATTGACAATGGACAGGATTTTGAAAATGTTGTGTTGTCTTTTAGCCAGTCCCCAGCAGAAAGTCAGGCAATTCAAGGATGTCAGTTCTTTAAAATCTTTGACGAGCAGCAGTTAGAATATATATTATTGGCTGTAGGTGAGGAAGAAGATGCTTATATGTTAGGCAAGATGGCAACCTTCCAAATTCAGAATTTGTTGGTTGCATATAAAGAGCGTTTTGACAAAGATAATTTTATTAAAAATCTGCTTTTAGACAACCTTTTATTAGTAGATATTTATAATCGTGCCAAAAAATTACATATTGACACTGAAGCAAAACGTGTTATCTTTATAATTGAGACATCTCACGAAAAAGACAGTGCGGCGTTAGATAATGTTCGAAATTTGCTTGGAACAAAGTCCAAAGACTTTATTACCGCAGTAGATGAGAAGAATATTATTGTCGTGAAAGAACTGTCTCCAAAAGATGGCAGTCAGGAATTGGAAAAGATGGCCAATGATATGCTTACAATTCTTAGGGAGGAAACAAAGGATGAGCATATCCATATTGCATATGGTACAGTAGTCAGTGATATCAAAGAGGTATCCAAATCTTATAAGGAAGCGAAGCTTGCGTTGGACGTAGGTAAGATTTTCTTTGATGAGAAAGACGTTGTAGCATATAGCACTTTGGGAATCGGTCGTTTGATCTATCAGTTACCATTGCCATTGTGTAAGATGTTTATCAAAGAGATCTTCGAGGGGAAATCTCCGGATGAGTTCGATGAGGAGACATTGGCTACCATCAATAAATTCTTTGAGAATAGCTTGAATGTATCGGAAACATCTAGACAGCTTTATATTCATAGAAATACTCTTGTATACCGTCTTGATAAGCTTCAGAAAAGCACAGGACTGGATCTTCGTGTGTTTGAAGATGCCATCACATTTAAAATTGCATTGATGGTTGTGAAATACATGAAGTATATGGAAAGACTGGAGTATTAAACACAATGAGAAGCAAGGAGTAAAATAATTAGGAGGAGCATATGATTGAATTAAAAAACGTTAAAAAAGAGTACTCTAAAGGGCACGCAGCTCTTAACGGAGTCTCTGTAAAGATTGAGCGTGGCGAATTCGTATTCATTGTTGGTGATAGTGGTTCAGGTAAGTCCACATTGATTCGTTTGATCATGAAAGAATTGGATCCTACCGAAGGAACGATTATTGTCAATGGACAGAACTTAAATCGAATGAAACATCGTGATATTGCAAAGTATCGAAGAGGTTTGGGAGTTGTATTCCAGGATTTCCGTTTATTAAAAGATCGAAATATCTATGAAAACATTGCTTTTGCACTTCGTGTTACAGAGACACCTAGCCGTGTGATTAAAAGAAAAGTTCCAGCCGCATTGTCTTTGGTAGGTTTGGCACAGAAGTACAAATCATTTCCAAAGGAATTGTCAGGTGGAGAACAGCAGAGAGTAGCGATTGCAAGAGCAATTGTCAATGAGCCTGCTATTTTGTTGGCCGACGAGCCGACTGGTAACCTGGATCCAACAAACTCATGGGAAATTATGAGTTTGCTTAAAGAGGCCAATGAACGTGGAACAACAGTACTTGTTGTTACACATAACCAGGAAATCGTAAATGAGATGAATGAACGTGTAATTACGATGAAACAGGGCGTAATCGTTAGTGATGAACAAAAAGGTGGGTATATAGATGAGGATTAGTACATTAGGATATGTAGGAAAACAGGGTGTTAAGAACATTGGTCGAAATAAAATGTTCTCGCTGGCAGCAGTTGCAACAATGTCAGCTTGTATTTTCCTTTTCGGTTTGTTCTTTTCTATTTTGCTGAACTTCCAGTATATTATCAAATCAGCCGAAGAAGGTGTTGCAATCACCGTTTTTTTTGAGGATGATGCAACAGATGCACAGATTAAGAGAATCGGCGATGAGTTAAAGAGCAGGGATGATGTTTCTGAAGTTAATTATGTATCAGCGGATGATGCATGGGAGAAATTCCAGAAAGAATATTTCAAAGATAATCCAGAATTAGCAGAAGGATTTAAAAATGATAATCCATTGGCTGGATCTGACAACTATGAAGTTTACATGAAGGTTGTAGAGGATGATGGGGCAAGTTTTATTTCCCAGGGCCGTTCTCTTTCTAAGACACAGCAGGATCTTGTTAAATTTGCAAGAGGATTAGATGGTGTTCGTCAGGTAAATAAATCAGACGTTGTTGCTAATACATTGTCAAGTGTTAACGTATTGGTTGGATATGTATCTATCGCAATCATCGCAATTTTGTTTGGTGTATCTATCTTCTTGATCAGTAACACTGTATCTATGGGTATTACAGTTCGTAAGGAAGAGATTGCAATCATGAAATATATTGGAGCAAAGGACTTTGTTGTTCGTTCTCCATTCGTTATTGAAGGTTTGATCATGGGTGTGATCGGTGCGGTGATTCCATTGGTATTGTTATATGTACTGTATGGAAGAGCAGTCAGCTACATCTTAGAGAAATTCAGCATTCTAAATAATATTATTGATTTCTTACCAGTAATGAGTGTTTATCGTTACTTGCTGCCAATCGGACTTTTGATGGGTGTTGGTATTGGTTTTGTAGGAAGTTTCTTTACAGTGCGTAAGCATTTGAAAGTCTGATGAAGCATCTTTTACAGCAGATAGGGGAACTGTTTGAGCAGAGTAATGCTGTAAAAGAAAAGAGGTGGATGAATTAATAAGGTGAGAAGCATGAAATTTAAAAAGAAGCGTATTTTAAGCGCTCTCCTCGTATTTGCCTTAAGCTTTGGGATGGTGATGAATGTACATGCGGTAACCATCAATGAAGCTCAGAAAAAAGAGGATGAGTTGAAAAACAAGAAAAATGCAGCTGAGACAGAGAAGAATTCTTTAGCAAAGCAGTTGCAGACCATTGTAAGTGAGATGGAAGCCATTCAGAATAAGATCAATGTGAAGCTAGCAGAGATTGAAGAAGCTGAGGCAGAACTTGTCCAGGCAAAGGTAGATGAGAGCACCCAGTATGAAAGCATGAAAAAGCGGATTAAGTACATGTATGAGAATGGCAATACGCAGGTGCTGGAGGTATTGGTAAACAGTGATACTATTGGGGATTTTCTGAACAAGGCAGAATATGCACAGTCACTTTCAAAGTATGACCGCAAGCAACTGGAGGAGTTCCAGGAAAGTGTAAAAAAAGTGCAGGCGGAAGAAGAAGCTTTGAAGGAAGAATATAAAGAAATGGAAGCTTTGCAGTCTGAAATGATCGCAAAGCAGAATAGTGTGCAGACGCTTTTAAATGAAAAAAATGTGCAAATTACTAATTTGGAAAAAGAAATTGGTGAGAATGCAGCAGTTCTTCAAGATTTGATCAAGAAGGCAGAAGAAGAGAAGAAGCGTCAAGAGCAACTGTTGCAGGCGCAACAGTCACAGAACAATGGAGGTGGTGGCGGAGGAAGCTATGTTCCACCTACATCTGGTAATGTGGTAACTGGAAACGGACAGTTCACACATCCTTGTCCAGGAGCTACACTGACTAGTCCATTTGGATATCGTGATTTTGACAATTCCTTTCATAAAGGAATTGATTTGGCGGCGCCGACAGGAACTCCTACTTATGCTGCAGCGGCAGGAAGAGTTATTTACGCATTCTACAGTGTCAGTGCTGGAAACTGGGTTGTAATCGATCATGGAAATGGGTTGGTAACAAAATATATGCATCATGATTATTATACTGTAAGCCAAGGCCAGTATGTAGAAAAAGGACAGCAGGTTGGTGTTGTTGGAAATACAGGAAACTCTTTTGGAGCACATTTGCATTTCCAGGTAGAGTTGAATGGAGTAGCAGTAGATCCAATGGGGTATTTATAAAAATTAAAGGTTGAAGTTTGTTATGAAAAAAGACAACAGATTTTTAAAAGGGGCGCTCATCGGCGCCCTTGCTACATTTTTAGTAGTATTTGTCGGTGGAGGCATTGTGGATTCACTGACCGATGTGGGAATGCTCCCAGCATTGACAAAAAAAGCAAAGGTGGAAAGTAAGTTACGATATTTGGATAAAATCGTAGATTCCTATTATTTGTACGAGGATGACGTGACGGAAGGCCAATTGACAGAAGGGCTGTATCAAGGGTATATGAATGCCTTGGGAGATCCTTATTCTACGTATTACACAGAGGAAGAAACGAAAGCATTGTTTGAGGGATTGTCTGGTGAATTCTATGGTATCGGAGTGGTGATGTCACAAGATATGACCACAGGAGTGTTACATATTACTCAAGTATACGAAGATTCCCCAGCAGAGAAGGCAGGCTTGCTTGCAGGGGATATTTTGATCCAGGTAGATGATCACGAAATTTCTGATGAGAGTATTGATGAAATTGCCAATTGGATCAAAGGTGATAAAGATACGGAAGTTTATCTGAAGGTTCTTCGCAATGGGAATGAAGTGGAAGCAACGGCGGTTCGTGATACTGTTCAGGCAATGACTGTCCAGTATGAAATGAAAGAGAACCAGGTTGGATATATTTATATTCAAGAGTTTGATGATGTGACGGAGCATCAATTTGAGGAAGCATTGAATGCCTTATACAAGGATGGAATGAAAGGTCTTGTGATAGATGTGCGAAGCAATCCAGGAGGAAATCTGGATACAGTAGTCAATATGTTGAAAATGATCCTTCCAAAGGGAGAGATTGTTTCCATTCGCAATCGTGCAGGAGAGCAAGATCAACATATGAATGAGGAAGACCATGCTTTTGATAAGCCATTGGTCGTTTTGGTAGATCAATACAGTGCCAGTGCTGCAGAGATTTTTTCTGGTGCAATTCAGGATTATGAGGTTGGAAAGATTGTTGGGGTAAGAACCTTTGGAAAAGGAATTGTCCAGGATATTTTGGATTTAGGGGATGGCACAAGTATGAAGTTGACAACGGCGGAATACTTTTTACCAAGCGGACGAAGTATCCACAAAAAAGGAATCACACCAGATGTGGAAGTGGAATTTGTCTATGATGAATCCAATCCAATCCATGACAATCAATTGGAGAAAGCATTGGAAATTGTAGAGGAAGAAATAAACTCCTAATAACTGAATCTAAACAAATTATTAAATTTAGCACTCGCGTCAAGTGAGTGCTAAATTTGTATTGACTTTTAAAAATCACTGTATTATTATACTCAATAGTGAAAGCTTGGAAGAAAGCAAACGCAAAGCTTCATAGAACATAAAAGCAAAGATAAAGTGATAAAAAAGGAGTGTTTCATTATGGGAACAAAAAAAGGCAACTTATCAATTGACAGCGAAAATATATTTCCAATCATAAAGAAATGGGTATATTCTGATCATGATATTTTCGTACGTGAGTTGGTATCCAATGGATGTGACGCGATCACAAAGCTGAAAAAGTTGGATATGATGGGCGAATATGAGATGCCAGATGACTACAAAGCCAAAATTCAGGTTATCGTAAACCCGGAAGAGAAGACTCTGAAATTTATAGATAACGGTCTTGGAATGACCGCAGATGAAGTAGAAGAGTACATTACACAAATCGCATTTTCAGGTGCAACACAGTTCTTGGAAAAATACAAAGACAAAACAACAGAAGATGAGATGATCGGTCACTTTGGACTTGGATTCTATTCTGCATTTATGGTAGCAGATGAAGTTCATATCGATACATTGTCTTATCAGAAAGATGCAACACCAGTTCACTGGGTAAGTGAAGGTGGAACACAGTATGAGATGCAGGATGGAAACAAGACAGAAGTTGGAACAGAGATTACATTATATCTCAACGAGGATTGTCTGGAGTTTGCTAACGAATATCGTGTACGAGAAATCCTGGAGAAATATTGTTCCTTTATGCCAGTTGAGATTTTCTTATCCAAGGCAAATGCTGAGCCGGAGTATGAGACAATCGATGAAGCAGATGTATTGGATACAGATACTGTTGTAGAGCATATTACAGAGGAAGTAAAAGAAGGTGAAGAGGGAGAACCAAAGCAGAAAGCTAAGATTCTGAAACGTCCTGTCTCTTTGAGTGATACAAAACCACTTTGGACAAAGAACCCAAGTGAATGTACAAAGGAAGAATATATCGAGTTCTACCGTAAAGTATTTATGGATTACAAAGAACCATTGTTCTGGATTCATTTGAACATGGATTATCCATTTAACCTGAAAGGTATTTTGTACTTCCCTAAGATCAATACGGAGTATGATTCTATCGAAGGCAAGATTAAGTTGTATAACAATCAAGTATTTATTGCAGACAATATCAAAGAGGTCATTCCTGAGTTCTTAATGGTATTAAAGGGAGTTATTGATTGTCCAGATCTTCCATTGAACGTATCACGTAGTGCATTGCAGAACGATGGATTTGTTGGAAAAGTAGCGGATTATATTTCTAAGAAGGTTGCAGATAAGTTAAATGGAATGTTCAAGACAGACCGTGAGAATTATGAGAAATACTGGGATGATATCAGTCCATTTATCAAATTTGGATGCTTGAAAGATGACAAGTTTGGAAAGAAAGTAAAAGATTCCATTCTATACAAAAACTTGGATCACAAGTATGTGACATTGGATGAATATATCAAAGCTGAGAAAGAAGCCAATGGAACAACAGAAACAGTAGAAGTTGTGGATGAGACAGTAGAAGAAACAGCAGAAGTTGTAGAGGAAACAACAGACAACACAGAAGAACAGAAAGAACCAGAGCAGACAGTGGTGTATTATGTGACAAATGAACAGCAGCAGAGTCAGTATGTGAAAATCTTCAAAGAGCAAGGACAGCAGGCCGTGATTCTGACACACAACATTGACACGCCATTTGTAACATATTTAGAGCAGCAAAATGAAGAAATCAAATTCCAGAGAATTGATGCAGATGTATTAGGTTCTTTGAAAGAGGATGTGGCAGAGGAAGAGAAAGAAAACTTCCAGAAAACAGCAGACAGCCTTGTTGAAATCTTCCGCAAAGAGTTGAACAATGATCAGCTGGAAGTAAAAGTAGAGAACTTGAAAGATGAGAATGTTGCATCTATGGCAGTTCTTCCAGAAGAAGCTCGTCGTATGCAGGAGATGATGAAGATGTATGGTATGGCTGGTATGGATCCAGCAATGTTCGGTGGTCAGGCAACATTAGTGCTGAATGCAAATCATCCTCTTGTAAAATTTGTGGTAGAGCATAAGAGAAGCAAAAATGCACCAATCATTTGTAAACAGTTGTATGATCTTGCTATGTTAGCTCACAAGCCATTGAGCCCAGAGGAAATGACGGCATTTGTACAGAGAAGTAATGAAATCATGATGCTGTTGACAAAATAAGTATCGATTTTTCTTTGAAACGTATCAAACAAAAGAAGAATATATGAAAAAGGCGTATCCGGATAGGAAATGTTCTATAGAACAGTTCCTGCTTGGGATATGCCTTTTGTTTGTATGTCAGCTCATTTACCAATGAATTATTCTTCGATGATCTGAATCTCCAAATAATCAAAATCAATAGAATCTACAAAATTGTCTTGGTAGAAACGTGCTTTATCGTGGCGCTTAAAGTCTGCAATAGTAGTATCTAGCCATATAGGTTTGCTGAGATCGAATTCATAACAAATCTCATCCAGTGCGTGAAAAATCTTGTGTGTTCTAGTATCATCTGTCTCATCACAAATGACGGTGTCTTTTAACATGCGATTGTCTTTGAATAGTTTTCCCCATAATCGAAACATCTGTCAATACTCCTTTCCCTGAAAATGAGAAAACGTGGAATACCTGTTTTCATGGAAATGAGTATAGCATTGAAAAGGAAAGCTTGCAAGCCTTCCAAGGATAATGCTATAATGGCTAGGTGTTGTCAGATGACAAGACAGAACAGAAATGAATTGTAAGTTACCACTTGGTAGGGAATGGAGAGAACAATGAAAAGTGTATTAGAACGAATTTTTGTAGATGGACTAAGCGGAATGGCGCAAGGTTTGTTTGCAACCTTGATTATTGGAACAATCATTCAGCAGATCGGAAATCTGGTGGGTGGCAATACAGGAGAGATTATTTATCTGGTTGGTAAGATGGCTGCTGCCATGACTGGTGCTGGAATCGGTGTGGGAGTTGCGCGCAAATTTAATGCAGATCATTTAGTGGTTGTTTCAGCAGCAACGGCAGGTATGGTAGGTGCCTACGCAGGAAAACTGCTTTCAGGAGCAATTTTGGATGGAAATACGGTGTTGCTTGCAGGCCCAGGAGAACCTTTGGGGGCATTTATTGCAGCGTATCTTGCCATTGAAATTGGAATTTTGATTTCTGGAAAGACAAAATTAGATATTATTTTGACACCGATTATTTGTATTGGAGTCGGTTCTATTGTGGGATTGTTTGTGGGACCACACATTTCACGATTTATGGGATGGATCGGAGCTATGATCAACTGGGGAACAGAACAACAGCCGCTTTTAATGGGAATTGTTGTTTCCGTATTGATGGGAATGGCATTGACACTTCCTATCAGTTCGGCAGCTATTGGAATCATTTTAAATCTCAATGGTTTGGCAGCAGGTGCAGCTACGGTTGGATGTTGTTGTAACATGGTAGGGTTTGCTGTAGCCAGCTTCCGAGAAAATAAATTTAGTGGACTCATTTCTCAGGGAATTGGAACTTCCATGTTGCAGATGCCAAATATTGTGCGTCATCCACAAATCTGGCTTCCAGCAATCTGTTCCAGTGCAATACTTGGTCCTCTTGGAACTATGTTATTTAAGATGACAAATAATGCTACTGGTTCTGGTATGGGAACTGCAGGATTGGTAGGACAGATCATGACGTGGCAAGTTATGACACAGTATGAATCTCCAGCATATGTTATGTTGAAAATCATTGTCTTACATTTTATTCTTCCAGCAACCATTACCTTGTTGATTTCTGAGTTTATGAGAAAGAAAAAATGGATCAAAACTGGTTACATGAGAATTGAAATATGATATAATTAGTTGTAATAAGTATTGATGAATTAAGCATATAAATGCAGAGAGGAGCTAGCGTGGGAGAAGAACGGCAAGTAGGGGAGGCAATCCAAAACTACGAAGATGTAGATAGTTGGAAAACCGTCATATTCTTGTATAATGCGGCTTTAAAAGAAGTAGGAACAAAGCTAGAGATTTTGAACGATGAGTTTCAGCATGTGCACAAATATAATCCCATTGAACACATTAAGACTCGAATTAAGACCCCAGAGAGTATTGTGAAGAAGTTAAAGCGGAATGGGCATGAGACATCCATAGAGAATATGGTGAAGTATATCAACGATATTGCTGGAGTACGATTGATTTGTTCCTTTACATCTGATATTTATCGGTTGGCAGAGATGATTGGAAATCAGAGTGACCTGAAGGTGTTAACGATCAAGGATTATATTAAAAATCCAAAAGAAAGTGGATACAAAAGCTACCATATGTTAGTATCAGTTCCAATCTTTTTGTCAGATAGCGTGGTAGATACCAAGGTAGAGATTCAGATCCGTACCATTGCCATGGACTTCTGGGCAAGCCTGGAACATAAGATTTACTATAAGTTTGAGGGAAATGCTCCAGATTATATCAGCCGTGATTTGCGTGAATGTGCGCGGATGGTTTCTGAATTGGATGATAAGATGTTGTCACTCAATGAAGCGATTCAAGAGTGCCTGAGAGAAAAGAAGACACTGGAAAAAGAACAAGTTCGTATGAACGATGTGATGGAGAATTTGATTGGGACAAGAAGAGAGAAAGAAGAGTCCAACGTTCAGTGACGAAAGAGCCTCTAAAAAAGAGTTGAAAAAGGAATGTTTCCAGACGGGAACATTCCTTTTTTCTGTGATAGGTGTTCTTCCATTTCTTGACCAGGGGGTTCATTTCTCGTATAATGTACACGTATATATCGATTGGCTTGAGATTGGAAAGAGGGGACCAACATGGCAAAAGGCAACATTATATTTTTGCTTGTTTATTTTATTTTGGCAGCAGGAATGGTGATCAAACTCTGGAAAAAGATTCGACAGTTTCACGTTACGGAGGAATATTTTCTCCTTCTTGTTGCAGGCACGGGAGGAATGCTCCTTGGCAGATCTGCAGAAGCAGTCCTAACCATGGCTTGTTTTTTATTAGGGAAATGGTTGGAACAATGGATCCTTCAGCGAAAAGAGATTCCTTTTGATGAAGGAGAATCTGAGAATAGAAGTTTGTGGTTTGCTTTATTTGCAGTTTTAGTCATGATCTTGCCAGCTAGAGTACTGCCTGCCCATGACATCGATCTTTGGATGTATCGAGGGTTGATTTTGTTCGTGTTAGCTTGTCCAATGAGCGTTGCAAAAGGAAGTGCCTTGGTACACTTTTGTAGTAGAAAAGCAGCAGAAAAACAAGGAATCTGTTGGAGACAGGATGCTTGTTTGGAAGCCTTGTGGGAAGTGGATAACTTTCTTGTGGATCCTGCTTGGATTCAAGAAACTGGCAAAGATGGGAAGAACGTGATAGAGTGGCTGGAAGCACACAATAAAGAAATCATTTGCCTAGGGGAAGACCCAGAGGAGTTGCTTCCAGAGGAAGAGTGGGAAGAGACCGTGGCATTTGTTGGGATGGCAGAAACAGCAATTTTAAATCCAACTCTTTGGAAAAAGGTGGATTTCCGGATTGTGATGGAAGAAACAGGATTGCTTCAGGAGACAGAGATACGATTGTCCTACGGAGAACCACGTCAGTTAATCCGTGCAATGGAACTTTCCAGAAAAGTTGGAAATGTAGTAAAGCAAAATCGAGTGTTTGACTTGGGAATGAAAATCCTTTTTGCGGTATCTGCCCTTTTGGGATTGGTATCAATGGTGGATGCAATCCTCTTAGTCATCGGAATCATGTTGATCAATATGTTACGTTCTTTTTGGATGCTGAAAGATCCAGAATAAAGAAGGAGAAGAAAATTAGTTTCTATGGGAAATCAAACGATAAATCGAAATAAAAACCAAAATACAAATCGAAGTGGAAATCCAAATAGAAGGCAGAGTGGAAATCCGAATGCAAAACGCAACAGAAATGGAAAGCGGCGGATTTCTAGAAAAAAACGTGCTATGCAAAGAAGAATCCAGAAGATGATTACTGGGGTAGCATTTCTTCTGATTCTGATTTTTGGTGTGGGAATGCTTGTCGCTGTTGTAAATCCATCGACAAAAAGATTGATCAAATCTGGAGTGCATTTGATGGAAGATGAAAAATATGAGAAAGCACAGGAAAAATTTAAGAAGGCGTTAGAAAAAGATAATTCAGAGCCAGAAGCTTATCGTGGAATGGGTATGATTGCCTTCCAACAGGAAAAATATGAGGATGCCTATGTAGCACTTCAGAAAGTGGTAGAACTGGAGGGAGAAGAAACTCCAATGTTGTACAATCTGATGGGAATCTCCGCGATGAAGACAGGAGAATATGAGAAGGCTGTAGAAGCTTTTGAACAGGGCATCGCATGTTCAGAAACAGTAGAATACAAAGAAACATTGGAAAAAGAGGAACAGGCAGGAGCTTCCAAATTGTTGCAGGAAATGTTGTGGAACCGTGTAGTTTGTTACGAAAGATTAAGCCGTTGGGAAGAAGCAAAGTCTGCATTGGAAGACTATCAATTGGAGTTCCCAGAGGATTCCTCCGTTGAGAAGGAAGAAGAATTTTTGTCAAGTCGATAGAAAAGGAAGATCATAGAATCAGATCAGAAGGATTAGAAATCAAACATTGATCGAAGAATAGAAGGAAGAAAGTTAGGCGAAAAAAGCAGATGGAGTTGGATTTCAAAGAAAGAAAAAAACAGTATCAGATTACCGAATATTGTCATCAGTTTATTTCCAGACATGTAGGGAGTGGAGATATTTGCATTGATGCAACGGCGGGAAATGGATATGATACAGAATTTTTATGTGGCCTCGTTGGCCCAGAAGGAAAGGTATATGCCTTTGACATTCAAGCAGATGCTTTGGCTCATACAGCGAAACGGTTGGAGACTGCAGGAATGAAAGAACGGGTGGATTTACTCCATGCAGGACATGAAAAAATGCAACAATTTGTAAATGAGGAAGTGGCAGCTGTGGTATTTAATTTTGGATACTTGCCAGGAGGGGATCATGCTATTGCGACCACGTCTACTACAAGCATTCAGGCAATCTCTCAAGGACTGGAATTGCTTCGAATAGGTGGAATCATGAGCCTGTGCATTTACAGTGGAGGAGATACTGGGTTTGAGGAGAAGGAGCAGATTTTGTCCTATCTAAAGGAGCTGGATCCGAAACAGTGGCTGGTCATTGCCAGCGAGTATTATAATCGGAAAAATAATCCACCGATGCCGGTGGTAGTAATCCGAATAAAATAAGAAAAAATAGAGGAGTCGTAGAAATCGATGGATTTGTATGAATTGAAAGAACAGGAAGAGCGAGTAATCCTGGTAGGGGTTCAGGTAGACGACGGTGAACCGGCAGAGGAATCCTTGGATGAGTTAGGGGAGCTTGCAAAAACGGCAGGTGCTACTGTAGTCGGATGTCTGATTCAAAATCGAGAGCAAATGCATCCTGCAACTTACATTGGAAAAGGAAAGATACTGGAACTGAAAGAGCTAATCTGGGAAACCGATGCGACAGGCATCATTTGTGACGATGAATTGACTTCTGTACAGTTGGGAAATCTGGAGAAAGAGCTTGATTGTAAAATTATGGATCGTACCTTATTGATTTTGGATATTTTTGCGATGCGCGCAGTTTCCAGTGAAGGAAAAATTCAAGTAGAGCTTGCTCAGTTAAAATATCGTGCTTCTCGATTGGTTGGTTTACGCAGTTCCCTGTCGCGTTTGGGTGGTGGAATCGGTACCCGTGGACCAGGAGAAAAGAAATTGGAGATGGATCGTCGTTTGATCCGAGAGCGAATCAGTCGATTGAAAAAAGAATTGAAAGAGGTGGAGCAACATCGAGAGTTGATCCGTTCCCAAAGAAAACAGTCGCGGTTAAAAGTGGCTGCATTGGTGGGCTACACTTCTGCAGGAAAAAGCAGTCTGGAAAATGCATTGACAGGGGCAGGAATTTTAGAAGATGCTATGTTGTTTTCCACATTGGATACAACAACAAGAGCGTTGGAATTGGAAGGAAAGCAACAGATTTTATTGACAGATACGGTTGGATTTATTCGAAAATTGCCACATCATCTCATTGAAGCTTTTAAAAGCACTTTGGAAGAGGCAAAGTATGCAGATATTATTATCCATGTGGTAGATGCTTCCAATCCACAGATGGACACACAAATGTATGTAGTATACGATACATTACGTCAACTTGGTGTGGAAGGAAAACCGATCATCACGTTGTTTAACAAGCAGGATCGTGTGCCAGATGGAGGAACTATGAAGGACTTTCAGGCAGATTACACCTTACATACATCAGCGAAGACTGGTCAGGGACTGGAAGAATTGAAAGCAGTTTTATTGGAAATCTTACAGAAAGAGCAGATTTATATTGAACGGCTGTTTCCATTTCAGGATGCAGGAAAGATTCAGATGATCCGTAAGAGTGGACAGTTGATTTCGGAGGAGTATGTTCCGGAAGGAATTGAAGTAAAGGCCTATGTTCCACAAGACATGTATGGAAAACTTTAAAAAATGTGAAAAAGAGTTTATTCTTCACGGAATCGTGTGAATAAACTCTTTTTTTGTGCAGTGAAATTAAATAAACCCGCCATCCAATCCAAGAATCTGTCCAGTCATATAAGAATGATGTTTTGCCAGATCCAAGACTAATTGGGCCACTTCTTCTGGAGAACCAAATCGCCCAGCGGGTACTTCTTCCATCAATTCTTGTCGTTCATCCTCAGACAATTGGGCATTCATGACGGTATCAATGACACCGCAGGCAATGGCATTGACCTGGATGTTGCTTGGAGCAAGTTCTTTTGCGAGTGCCATAGTCAGTCCATTTAATCCGGCTTTGGCAGCAGAATAAGCAACCTCACAAGAAGCTCCTGTGCGTCCCCACATGGAAGAAATATTTATAATTTTTCCTTGCTTTTGTGAAATCATGTATGGAATGGCTTCTCGACTGCAGTAAAAGGCAGATGAGAGGTTTGTGTTCAGAATTGTATTCCATTGTGCGTCGGTCATATCCATCATAAGACCAATGTGAGCCACTCCGGCATTGTTCACCAACACATCCAGTCCTGTTTCTTGAGATTCGATGATCTGGAAAATCTGTCGCACTTCTTCTGGATTTCCTACATCGCCTGGAACTGCTGTGCAACAGGCACCAGCAGCAAGTAAATCAGCTTCTAGTTGTTTGAGTTCCTCAATTGATTTTTTGCAATTTATAAATACATGATAGCCTTCCAGAGCAAAGCGCTGTGCGCAGGCTTTCCCAATGCCTCGAGAGGCACCAGTGATCAAAACACTCTTCATGATAAAACCTACCTTTTTTCTTTTTTGTGTGGTTTTTTAACCAGTATCAGTATAACGGATTCTTGAAAATTTGTATACTGATTTTCATTGTGATTCCTGGGGGAGTGTGGTATGCTTTTTATAGGTTTAATCGGAAATTTAATCAAAAATATAGAATTCAAAATCGTAGAATCGTGAAGGAGGAGAACATGATCAACGAAGCCATTGAGTTTGCAACAAAGGCACACGAAGGGCAGTTCCGAAAAGGGACGAAAAGGCCTTATATTGTTCATCCTGTTGAGGTTGCGGATATTGTAACATCCATGACAGATGACGAGGAAGTGATTTGCGCAGCAGTTCTGCATGATACCATTGAAGATTGCTCTTGGGTCACAAGGGATCTGTTGGTAGAAAAGTTCGGAGAACGGGTTGCATCGCTTGTACAACACGAAAGCGAAGATAAATCTAAAACTTGGGAAGAACGCAAAAGTGCGACAATTGCTCATTTGAAAGATGCCCCAAGAGAGATCCGGATGATCGCACTTGGCGATAAGTTGTCGAATATGAGAGATATTGATCGGGATTATCCAAAATTCGGGGAAGATTTTTGGTTACGATTCCGAATGAAAAGCAAAGATGCCATGGGATGGTATTATAAGAGCTTGAAAGAAGTATTAAAGGATGGCTTCGAACAGGAGCGGGCCTATCAGGAATATTGCCAGCTTGTAGAAAAGCATTTTGGCAAGGAACCAGCCAATCTGGACTGGAAAAAGCAATAAGAAAGCAAGGAGTGTATACAATGGGAAAAACAAAGGTAATCTGTTTTGCAAATAACAAAGGAGGGAGTGGAAAGTCGACAACCTGTTCAAATGTAGGGTATGGATTGACGTTATTAGGGAAAAAGGTTCTTTTGATCGACGGCGATATGCAGCTGAATCTTTCCTTATCTCTTTTTGATGAAGACCAGGTACTTGCCTTTGCTCAAAGCGACAAGAATTTATACGAAGGAATCAAGCGTCAGGCAGATCTGACGGATTATATTGTACATTCGGATTATGAGAATTTGGATCTGATTCCATCTTCTACGCTGATGAGTTCCATTGAATATGAGTTATTTACAAAGTGGCAGAGAGAATACATTTTAAAGAAATGCCTTGCAAATATTTTGGAGTCAGAAGTGTATGATTATATTTTGATCGATGCACCTCCAACATTAGGTGGTTGGGTCATGAATATTTTATGTGCATCTGATGAAATTATCATACCGGTAGAATCTTCTCCTTGGGGATTGTTTGGACTTGGAAATATGTTTGAATTTTTGGAGCAGGTGAAACAGATTGCACCGGATCTTCAAATTGGTGGAGTGTTGATCACGAAAGTTGATACGAGAAAGAGCTATTTTAAGCAGACCATCGATATGCTGCGTGAGTTAGATGGCGTGAAGGTATTTGATACATTTATCCGTGTGGATAGTGGAATTGAGTGGTCTCAGGATAGTCATGCACCGATCATGGCATATAAACGAAGCAGTCGAAGTGCAAAGGAATATATGGCACTGACAGAGGAGATTCTAAATGAAGAACAATAAAAAACCACCACTGCGGAAAAGCTTTGGCTATGCATTTGAAGGAATTTGGGCAGTGATTTCCAAGGAACGGAATATGAAAATCCATTGCTGTGCGATGATTTTAGTCGTGCTGGCAGGAACTATCTTACAATTGCCTGGATGGAAATGGTGCATCTGCTTTTGTTTGTTTGGATTGGTTATGTCCTTAGAGATGGTCAATACAGCAGTGGAGGCAGTGGTAGATTTGGTGACAGAAGAACGGAAACCATTGGCCAAGCTGGCAAAGGATGCAGCTGCAGGAGCTGTTTTGGTGGCAGCAATTATGGCTGCAATTACAGGACTGATTCTGTTTATTCCAGAAGGAATACAGTTTTTAAATACTATTTTTTAACACATTTTTGACATCATGTGGTCAAACAGAAAGGAGCTAGGAAAATGGACGGAATTGGAGAAAATGTAAAAAAACTATTATTGGCAGGGATTGGAGCTGTTGCAGTTACAACAGAAAAATCCAAAGAAATTTTAGATGAAATGGTGAAAAAGGGAGAACTTACCGTAGAACAGGGAAAGGTTCTCAATGAGGAACTGAAACACAATATTAAGAAGACGGTAAAAGAAAGAGTGAATGTATCTGTCAAGGTACAGGATCCAGAAGAGTTGGATGAACTGTTGGATCGTATGACACCAGAGCAAATTGCATTGTTGAAAGAACGTCTTCAGAAAAAAGAAGAAGGCGCAGAAGAAAAAGCTGCAGAAGAGACAGAATCAGGAATTGAGATAAAGGAAGAGAGCGAGGATGAGTAAACAAGAATCTCCGGAGTACAAAGGAAGACTTCGGGAGATGACGGCGGTTCTTCGGAAGCACGGAATTACGAGAGGGGTTTCGCCGGAAAAATTGAGATTGATTCTGGAAGATCTGGGTCCAACCTATATCAAAATAGGACAGATCATGTCCATGCATTCCGACATCCTTCCCAAACGGTATTGTGAGGAATTAATGAGGCTTCGCTCGGATGTAGTTCCGATGCCCTTTGAAGAAGTGGTGGAAGTACTGGAGGAGTCTTACGGGATCAAGTGGGATGATATTTTCCAGAAGATAGAAAAGGAACCACTGGGGTCTGCATCCATTGCCCAAGTGCATCGTGCAGTGTTGCTGGATGGCCGCGATGTGGTCGTAAAGGTGCAGCGTAAAGGAATTTACGAAACCATGGCCAGAGATATAGCTTTATTGAAAAAGGCAGTTAAATTGTTGCCGCCGGTCAGCTTAAAGGGTCTTGTGGACTTGGAAATGGTACTGGATGAGTTGTGGGCAGTGACAAGAGAAGAGATGAACTTCTTAACAGAAGCATCCAATATGGAAGAATTTGCGAAGAACAATCAGGACATTTCTTTTGTAGGAGTACCGCAGCTGTATCAGGAATATACCACCTCCCATGTTCTTGTAATGGAATACATTGATGGCTACAGCATTGATGACAAAGAAGGGCTATTGAAGGATGGATATGACCTGAAGGAAATTGGCAGCAAACTGGTGGATAACTATATCAAGCAGGTCATAGAAGATGGATTTTTCCATGCAGATCCTCATCCGGGGAATCTGCGCATCCGAGAAGGAAAAATCATTTGGATTGATATGGGCATGATGGGCCGATTAACAGAACGGGACCGAGAATTGCTGGAATTGGCAGTTCGAGGAGTTGCCTTGAATGACATCGGGATGATCCAAGAAGCGGTGCTGGCCTTGGGAGAGTTTAAGGAAAAACCAGATCCAAGTGTCCTATATGAAGATATCAGTGGATTGTTTGGAAAATATGGCATGACTGATATGGGAGAAATTGACATTGCGGAAGTGATGATGGATCTGATGGATGTGATGAAAGAAAACAAAATTGTTATGCCACATGGGCTTACCATGCTTGCCCGTGGGTTGACCAATATGGAAGGCGTCTTGGTAGATATTTCTCCGGAGATCAATATGGTGGAAATTGCCAGTGCTCGATTGAAGGGTAATCTTCTGCATTCTATTGACTGGAAAAAGGAATTGAAAAAAGGTGGAAAGAGCATTTACAAATCTCTTAAAAAGTCTGTGGAACTTCCATCCATGCTTTCGGATGTGTTGGAAGGGCACTTGAAGGGACAGACAAGGGTGAATCTGGATCTGCATGTTTCTGGAGACCTGGAGCATTTGTTGCGTCGTTTGATCCGTAATATTGTTATGGGATTGTGGGTTATGGCGCTTTTAATTAGCTCCAGCATTATCTGTACTACAAATATGCAACCGAAGATCTGGGGAATCCCAGCAGTGGGAGCCTTTGGATATTTGATCGCATTTTGTATTGTGATGTATGTATTTTTAAAACATATTTTTTCAAAAAAATAAAAGAAAAGGGAAAAGCGCAAGCCAACCGAAACTCTTGGGAAAGAGGAAAGGGAGGTTTGCGCATTCTTTTTGCCTGCGAGTTTTGAAAGTAGCTCATTTGAGAGAGATGAATGAAAGCGTTTTAGGAACTGTTTATGCGGTGTATTTTTCTTGCTAAGATTGGGTTTCTGTGCTAACCTATATATAACACTCTAATGGGGAAATGGAGTAGGAACGGGAGTTGAGTATATGTTGATAGAGATTGATTTTAATAGCAATGAAGCGATTTATATCCAGCTTCGGAATCAGATTATTTTGGGAATTGCCACTTCTACCATACAGGAAGGAGATTCATTGCCTTCAGTAAGACAGCTGGCAGAAACCATCGGTGTGAATATGCATACCGTGAATAAGGCGTACAATGTGTTGAAGCAGGAAGGTTTTATCAGCTTGGATAAACGACGTGGTGCTGTGATTGCGTTGGACGAGAATAAGATGAAAGCATTGGAAGAAATCCGGGATATTTTGCAGATTGTTCTTGCTAAGGCGTGCTGCAAAAACATTTCGAGAAGGGAAGTTCATGAATTGGTAGATTCAATCTATGAAGAGTTTGATCGATTTTAAGAGTAGATTTAAGGGAAGATAGAAACAAGTCGGTTTCAAAAATGGAAACAGTCTTGAAACGAAAAGAATGGTGACAGGAGGAATATATGCAGATTCAATATACAAGACAGGCAATCAATGCCATTCGATTTGCAGCTTCAGAAGCAAAGAAATTAAAGCATCCATATATTGGAACAGAACATTTGCTTTTGGGACTTAGAAAGGAATTTACAGGCGTTGCGGGACAGATTCTGGCAGATCACGGTGTGGATGAAGGTGATATTCGGAAACTGATTTCAGACTTTGTGGTACCTACGAATACCGAATTGAAAAAAGACCATCCAACAGAGTCTCCAAGATTGATCAGTATTTTGGAAGACGGGAAGCAGGAAGCAACCAATTTTCATATGAGTCAAGTGGGAACAGAGCACTTGTTGATGGCGATTGCACGAGATTTGGATTGTGTCGCAGCAAAGATTTTGACAACCTTGAATGTGAATCTTCAAAAAGTAGTTCAGGATATTTTGATGACATCTGGTATGGATCCAAGAGAGTACCAGGAGCGGATCGCAGCGGAGTACGGACCAGGAACATCAGGAGCTCTTGGAAAATATTGCAAAGATTTAACATTAGAGGCAGAAGAGGGACGTTTGGATCCTGTAGTAGGACGGGAAGAAGAGATTTTCCGTTTGATGCAGATTTTAAGTAGAAGAACAAAAAACAATCCATGCCTAGTGGGAGAACCGGGAGTTGGAAAAACCGCCATTTTGGAAGGCTTGGCCCAGAACATTGCATTGGGAGTTGTGCCGGAAAGCATGAAGGGAAAACGGATTTATACTTTGGATCTTGCAGGTTTGATCGCAGGAACAAAGTATCGTGGAGAGTTTGAGGATCGAATGAAGCAACTCATTTCTGAGGTGGAATCCAATCCAAATGTATTATTATTTATGGATGAACTTCATACCATGATTGGTGCAGGTGGTTCAGAAGGTGCTATGGATGCTTCTGGAATTTTAAAACCTGCGCTCTCACGTGGGAAGTTGCAGTTGATTGGAGCAACGACGATAGCGGAATATCGAAAATATATTGAAAAAGATGCAGCTTTGGAACGAAGATTCCAGCCAATAATGGTGGAAGAACCAAGCAAAAAAGAGTGCTTGGAAATATTGTATGGCATTAAGGGAAAATACGAAAAGCATCATGGAGTTTCTATTACAGAGGATTCTATCCGAGCAGCAGTAGATTTGTCAGAACAGTATATTACGGATCGTAATTTGCCAGATAAGGCCATTGATGTGATGGATGAGGCATGCTCCAAGGTTCGCTTGAAGGGATACAAAGTACCGGAAAATCTGATAAAACTGGAAGTTTGTCTGACAGAATTGGTGTATCAGAAAACAAAAAGTATTCAGGCGGGGAATTTAGAGGAAGCGTCAATGCTTCAAAAAGAGCAGAAGGAAGTGGAGAAGAAGCTCCTTTCTATGAAGAAGCGTTTGAAGAAAAAGAACCAATCAACCCTTCCACAGGTAGAAACATCAGATATTGCAGAGGTAGTTTCTGATTGGACGAAGGTTCCGCTTTCGAAACTGAAAGAAACAGATGCAGAGCGTTTGAGTAAGTTGGATCAAGAGTTGCACAAACGTGTCATTGGACAGGATGAGGCAGTCAGTGCCGTTGCACGAGCAGTAAAACGCGGTCGTGTAGGATTAAAGGATCCAAAACGTCCAATTGGCTCTTTCTTATTCCTGGGACCAACAGGTGTAGGAAAAACAGAGTTGTCCAAGGCATTGGCGGAGACCTTGTTTGGGAAAGAAGACGCGATGATTCGTGTGGACATGTCAGAATATATGGAAAAGCATTCTGTCTCTAAGATGATCGGATCTCCTCCGGGATATGTGGGGCATGAAGAAGGCGGACAGCTCAGTGACCAAGTAAGAACCCATCCATATTCCGTGGTACTTTTTGATGAAATCGAAAAAGCTCATCCAGATGTATTTAATATTTTATTACAGGTGCTGGATGACGGACATATTACAGATTCTCAAGGTCGAAAGGTGGACTTCAGCAATACGGTAATCATTATGACATCCAATGCGGGTGCCAAGGCAATCATGGAACCGAAAAAGCTTGGCTTTGCAGCAAAAGAAGATGAAAAAGGCGATTACGAGAGAATGAAGCAAAATGTCATGGAAGAAGTGAAACAGATCTTCCGCCCAGAGTTCCTGAATCGTATTGATGAGACCATTGTTTTCCATACCTTGAATAAAACTCATTTGAAGCAGATTGTTACTTTGCAGTGCAAAGAGTTTACAAAACGTTTGAAGAATCAGCTTCAGATTGACCTAACTGTGCGTGATTCCGTAAAAAACAGGATTATGGAAAAAGGTACCGACATCAAATATGGTGCAAGACCGCTTCGCCGTGCATTGCAGACTGAATTGGAGGATCGTCTCGCGGAAGCCATTCTTTCTGGTGAGGTGCAAGCAGGAATGCATGTAGAGGCAGGAGTTTCTAAAAACGATATTAAATTTTACGTCAAGGACATAAAAAAGTAGAAAATCTAAAAGAAGTAATATATACTGATGATAGGGAGAACGAACGCAATTCTATGAGAATGGCGAATATTCTAAATGATGTAGGAGGAGCATAAACAATGACAACAGGAAAAGATTTATTACGTGCAGAACATGACGGAACACTTAGCTTCGGAGATTACACATTGTTAAGTAAGACAAAGCTTGATAATTATGAATTCGAAGGAGATATTTATAAAGTAAAGACTTTTGCAGAGATTACAAAATTGGAGAAAAACGGATTGTTTGTATATGAATCTGTTCCAGGAAGTGCGGTAGAAGGATTTAAAGCAACAGAAAAAGAGGTTTCTTTCAAAGTATCTGCATTGGGAGATCTTCAGTTTACATTGGAGCTGGAGCCAGAAAGTGAATACGAAGTATTCATTGGCGGAGAGTCTGCTGGTAAGATGACAACAAACTTAAGTGGAAAGTTAAGCGTAAGTGTAGAGCTTGCAGGGGACGAAAGCGCAGATGTAAAAGTTGTAAAATGCGACTAATCGAAAAGAAGGATGCGGGGGCAGGAATTACCTGTTCCCGTTTTTCATGTAAAGAAACATAGAAGGAGTGGAATATGGCAAAAGGAAAGAAAACGGTATATTTTTGTCAAAATTGTGGCCATGAGGAGACAAAATGGTTGGGACAATGTCCAGCCTGCAAAGAGTGGAATACCTTTGTGGAGGAGAAGGTGCTAGCATCCTCTGTCTCAGTAACGGGAAAGACAAGTCGGGATGTGAAGATTGTATCGTTGTCTGAGATCAGTACGATGGATCAGGCAAGAATCGCAACAGGAATGGATGAGTTGGATCGCGTGCTTGGTGGGGGGATTGTACCAGGATCCCTTGTTCTAGTGGGTGGAGATCCAGGGATTGGAAAGTCGACTCTTTTATTGCAGGTTTGTCAACAGTTGGCAAAGGAACGAAATGTGTTATATATTTCTGGAGAGGAGTCTCTGTCCCAGATCAAGCTCCGAGCAAATCGTATGGGAGACTTTCAAGACAATTTAAAGTTGTTATGTGAAACAAATCTTGTGACCATTCGAGAAGTGATTGAGAATCGTACTCCAGACCTGGTAGTCATTGATTCTATTCAGACTATGTACAGCGAGGAAGTTTCTTCTGCACCAGGAAGTGTATCTCAAGTGCGAGAGTCCACCAATGTATTGATGCAACTAGCGAAAGGTCTTGGGATCACGATTTTCATTGTTGGTCATGTTACAAAGGAAGGAACAGTAGCCGGGCCTCGTGTGTTGGAACATATGGTTGATACCGTGTTGTACTTTGAAGGAGACCGACATGCCTCCTATCGAATTTTAAGAGGGGTAAAGAATCGATTCGGATCCACTAATGAAATCGGTGTATTTGAAATGCGTCAAAGCGGGTTGGTGGAAGTGGAAAATCCATCAGAATATATGCTGAGTGGAAAGCCTGAACATGCTTCTGGTTCTGTTGTGGCTTGTTCTATGGAAGGAACCCGTCCACTGCTGATTGAGATTCAGGCTTTGGTCTGTGATAGTAATTTTGGAATGCCAAGACGTACAGCGACTGGTACTGATTACAATCGTGTGAATCTTTTGATGGCGGTATTAGAAAAACGAATCGGACTTCATATGTCAAACTGCGATGCCTATGTCAATATTGCAGGTGGAATCAAAATGAATGAACCTGCTATAGACTTGGGGATTGTGATGGCACTGGTATCCAGCTACAAGAATCGACCAGTGGATGAGAAAATGATCGTCTTTGGGGAAGTTGGACTTAGTGGAGAGGTCCGAGCAGTCAGTATGCCAGAACAGCGTGTAGCAGAAGCAAAAAAACTGGGATTTGATACATGCGTCATACCAGCTGTATCTTTGGATTCTGTAAAGGGAATCAAAGGAATCAAAGTGATTGGTGTGAAAACAGTCAATGACGCCATGAACTTAATCTAGAAAAGTAAAATAAATATAAAGAATGTTAAAAAAACAACAAAATTCTCTTGTATATGTTGACTAAAATTCAAAGATATACTACTATACTGATTAGAAAAATTTTACAAAGTAAATAGATGGAGGAAAAGTAAAATGGGACGTTTAGACGGGAAAGTAGTAATTGTTACAGGAGGAAACTCTGGAGTTGGTGCCGCAACAGCTGAGTTATTTGCAAAAGAAGGAGCAAAAGTAGTAATCAGCGCTCGTAGAGAGGCTCAGTTAGAAGAAGTTGCAGCAAAGATCAGAGAAGCAGGTGGAGAAGTTCTTCCAGTTGTAACAGATATTTCCAAGAGAGAAGACGCAGATAACCTTGTTGCAAAAACAATGGAAGTTTATGGAAAAGTAGATGTTTTGATCAACAATGCTGGTGTATTGGAAGAAGGTTTGAAACCAATCGACAGAGTAGAAGATGCAGACCTTGAGAAGATTATCAATATCAACGAAAAAGGAACTATGTACTGTATGCGCGCAGCAAGTAAAGAAATGGAAAAAGTTGGAGTGGGTTCTATCGTTAACGTTGCATCTATTGCTGGTGTAATGGGATGTGGTGGAGCTGCTTATGTTGCATCCAAAGCAGCAATTATTGGAGTTACTCGTCATACAGCACTTCGTTTTGCAGGTACAGGTATTCGTTGTAACGCTATCTGCCCAGGAACAATTGTTACACCAATGGTAGCAGGTGCAAATCAGTCTAACTTAGATGCAGACATGTTCGGACAGATGGCAAAACATGCTGACTTAAGAGTACAGCCATGTATGCCTTTGGATGTTGCAAACATTTTATTGTTCCTTGCAAGTGATGAATCTCGTGCAATCACAGGACAGGCAATCTGCACAGACTTTGGTAGTACATTGTAAAAACAGCTTTTCAAGATTGGATAATTTCAAGAAAAATCTTTGAGAAAGCGAGAAAGATGAGGGTGGAAAAGAGAGACTTTTCCACCCGTTTTTATTTGTAAAATGAAAATAATAATGGTATAATTTCCACATCAAAAAGATAGGGATAGGGAAGAACATATGAAGAATGTAATAGTAAGAAATGTAGTGATCGGCGATGGAATTCCTAAAATTTGTGTTCCAATTGTGGAAAAAGAAGCAGATGACATCTTTAGAGTTGTAAAAGAAATTATGGAATTACCTATAGACATTGTAGAATGGAGAGCGGACTGGTACGAGCATGTTTTTGATCAGGAGAAGATGGTCGCAGTTTTAAAAGAGCTTCGAACGATTCTTGGTGATACCCCACTTTTATTTACCTTCCGTACAGCAGAGGAAGGCGGAGAACGAGCGGTAGAAATTAGTCAATATGGAGATGTGAATCATTGGGCAGCAGAAAGTGGTTTTGTGGATCTGATCGATGTGGAAGCATTTCGCGGAAAGGAAATTGTAGAATTGATTCTTTACGATGCACATCAGCATGGTGTAAAGGTAGTTGGATCAAATCATGATTTTTATCACACACCATCTCAATATGAGATCGTAAAACGACTTCGATTGATGCAGGAATTGGGAGTGGATATTCCAAAGATTGCCGTTATGCCAAAGAACAAACAAGATGTGTTGACATTGCTTGCAGCCACCGAGGAAATGTATGATCAATATGCGGATCGTCCAATCATTACCATGTCTATGTCTGGAGAAGGTGTGATCAGTCGTTTGTGCGGAGAAGTCTTTGGTTCTGCAGTGACATTTGGCTCAGCAGGAAAAGCATCTGCGCCAGGTCAGATGGATGTAGAAGAGTTACGAGAGATGTTGACGATCTTACATCGTAATTTGTAGGGAGTGTAAATTATATACCAATATTAGGTAATAAGAGGAAACACGCAAGCATAGGGAAGATAGAGCCAGGACCGAGCCAATTGGAACATCAAACGTACAGGAGTGATGATTATGAATATGATCGATTATTTATCATGGAGAGGGGATTTGACCTTTGCCCAAAGTGGATTCAATGAAGTGGATAATTTGTTGCTTTGTTATTTGGCTTATGTCAATTTGGATCAGGTTGCGCCAGGGTTGGGGGAAGAGCCGATAACCATCCAGGAACTTTCAGATCGTTTCTTCCAACATTTTACAGAGGAAGAATTGAAAAAAGATAAGTCTTTTATTCGTTGTGCCCCTGCCGTTTTATATGAGATGGCAAGATCCAAGCGTTTTGGAAATCTTCAGGTGCAGAATTATGTCAATAAAATTGATCTAGAAAAGATGCTTCAATTTGCAGCCATTGAAGTTTTATTAGGAGATGGATCCATTTTTGTTGCCTATCGTGGAACCGACGATACCATTGTTGGATGGAAGGAAGATTTCTATTTAAGTAGAGGTATCGTACCAGCAGAGGAAGAAGCTGTTGGTTACTTGAACCAGGTTGGAGCTATGCGAAAGAAGTCGTTGATCGATAAATTGTTGCCGGGTCATTCGGCAAAGATGGATCCAAAGATTCGAATTGGAGGTCACTCCAAAGGAGGTCATCTGGCTATTTATGCTGCAGTTTGCTGTGAGAAACGAATTCAAAATTGTATTTTGGAAGTATATAGCAACGATGGGCCTGGCTTTTTGCAAGATTTTACAGAAACGGAAGGAATGCTTCGGATCCAGGATCGAATCAAACGCATTGTTCCGGAAAGCTCGGTCATTGGTATGCTGTTGAATCATGTAGTGGAACCAACTGTGATAAAAAGCTCACAGAATACAATTATGCAACATGATGGTTTTTCTTGGGAAGTGATGGGTCCTTCATTTGAACGGTGTGAGGAGCTGTCCACTTTTTCCGTTGTATTGGATGATGCGATTCAGACTTGGCTGGAACAGATTCCAGAGGAAAAGCGAGAACCGGTGATTCGAGATCTGTTTTCTGTATTGGAAGCTACAGGTGCGGAAACTTTGACAGAATTGCAAGATGGGGGTGTAAGGAATCTTCGTATTTTAATGAAACAAATCGATTCTATGGATTCTGAATCAAAAGGTGTGCTTCAGGATCTCCTTCGAGAGATTGTGCAACGTGTACCTCAGATGTTAGGAATTTCTGAGAAATTAAATGCGATAAAGCGAGAAAACAATGTGAAGCTCATAAAATAGGGCTTCACAATTTTTTAATAAAATAATTAGCACTCACCTCTTGCAAGTGCTAATAAAGTGTGATATTGTTATATCGTCCATAGAACAAGGACAGTTTTGAAAGAGAAATAATGATTACAAAAGGAGGGTTTGCTATATGAACATCAACAAATTTACACAGAACTCATTACAGGCAGTACAGTCTTGCGAGAAACTTGCATACGACTATGGCAATCAAGAAATTGCGCAAGAGCATTTGCTGTACGCATTAGTTACACAGGAAAATAGTTTGATCTTAAAGCTTTTGGAGAAGATGGGCTTCCAAGGAACATTGTTTGTAAACCGTGTGGAAGAAGCAATCAATAAGCGTCCAAAGGTTCAGGGTGGTCAGGTTTTCATTGGCCAGGATTTGAATAATGTATTGATCCATGCGGAAGATGAAGCCAGAGCAATGGGCGACGAGTATGTTTCTGTAGAGCATCTCTTCCTGGCATTGTTAAAATATGCGAGTCGAGAGATGAAGACTCTGTTTCAGGAAATGGGAATCAGTCGAGAAGGATTTTTGCAGGCATTGTCCACTGTACGTGGAAATCAGCGTGTGACAAGTGATAATCCAGAAGCAACCTATGATACATTGAACAAATATGGACAGGACCTTGTTGAGAGAGCAAGAGATCAGAAGCTGGATCCTGTTATTGGACGAGACGAAGAAATCCGTAATGTAATCCGAATTCTTTCCCGTAAAACAAAGAACAATCCGGTGTTGATCGGTGAACCAGGTGTTGGTAAAACTGCAGTGGTAGAAGGTCTTGCACAGCGTATTGTAAAAGGGGATGTGCCAGAAGGTCTGAAAGATAAAACGATTTTCTCATTGGATATGGGTGCTCTTGTAGCAGGTGCAAAATATCGTGGTGAGTTTGAGGAACGTTTGAAAGCTGTCTTGGAAGAAGTGAAGAATAGTGATGGTAAGATCATTCTCTTTATCGATGAGCTTCATACCATTGTAGGTGCTGGTAAGACCGATGGAGCCATGGATGCGGGAAATATGTTAAAACCAATGCTTGCCAGAGGAGAACTTCACTGTATTGGCGCAACAACCTTGGATGAATATCGGCAGTATATTGAAAAAGATGCAGCTTTGGAGCGTCGATTCCAGCCAGTGTTGGTAGACGAGCCTACAGTTGAAGATGCGATTTCTATTTTGCGTGGATTGAAGGAACGCTATGAAGTATTCCATGGTGTGAAGATTACAGACAGCGCATTAGTGGCAGCAGCTACATTATCCAGCCGATATATTTCCGATCGTTTTCTTCCAGATAAGGCCATCGACTTGGTAGATGAGGCTTGTGCATTGATCAAAACAGAATTGGATTCTATGCCAACAGAATTGGATGAGCTGAGCCGTCGTATTATGCAGTTGGAAATCGAAGAAGAAGCATTGAAAAAAGAAGAAGATCGTTTGAGTAAAGAGCGATTGGAACATTTGCAGGAAGAATTAGCTTCTTTGCGAGAAGAATACGCAGGTCAGAAGGCACAGTGGGACAATGAGAAATCTTCTGTAGAGCGTGTACAGAAGATACGTGAGCAGATAGAACAGGTGAACCGTGATATCCAGAAAGCACAGAGGGAGTATGACCTGAATAAAGCAGCAGAGTTGCAGTACGGAACACTTCCACAGCTTCAGCAACAGTTAGAGACAGAGGAAGCGAGATTGAAAGAAAAGGACCTCTCTTTGGTACATGAGGCAGTTACAGATGAAGAAATTGCGCGAATCATTTCCAGATGGACGGGAATCCCAGTTGCAAAATTGAATGAAAGTGAGCGAAGCAAGACCTTACATTTGGCAGATGAATTGCACAAACGTGTTATCGGGCAGGATGAAGGGGTAGAGCTTGTCACAGAGGCAATCATTCGTTCCAAAGCGGGAATCAAAGACCCATCGAAACCGATTGGTTCCTTCTTATTCTTAGGACCAACAGGTGTTGGTAAAACAGAGCTTGCTAAAGCATTGGCTGAAAGCTTGTTTGATGATGAGAATAATATGGTTCGTATCGATATGAGTGAATATATGGAGAAATATTCCGTGTCACGTCTCATTGGAGCGCCTCCAGGATATGTTGGATATGATGAAGGTGGTCAGTTGACAGAGGCAGTTCGAAGAAAACCATATTCGGTTGTACTTTTCGATGAGGTAGAGAAGGCACATCCAGATGTGTTCAATGTATTGCTTCAGGTACTGGATGATGGTCGTATTACTGATTCGCAAGGAAGAACCGTAGACTTTAAAAATACAATTTTGATCATGACATCCAATATTGGTGCTGGATATCTGTTGGAAGGAGTCAAAGAAGATGGAACCATTGCAGAGGAAAGCCAGAAGATGGTAATGAATGATCTGCATGCACATTTTCGACCAGAATTTTTGAACCGCTTGGATGAGATCATTATGTTCAAACCGTTGACGAAATCCAATATTTATGCAATTATTGATTTGTTAGTAAACGACGTCAACAAGCGTTTGGAAGAAAAAGAACTGTCCATAGAATTGACAGAAGTTGCAAAGAACTTTGTAGTGGAAGGTGGTTATGAACCAATGTATGGTGCACGTCCATTGAAGAGATATTTGCAGAAAAATGTAGAAACATTGGCTGCAAGATTGATTCTTGAGGGCAATGTAGGACGTGGAGATTGTATTTTGATTGATGTCGTTGATGGAAAACTGGAACCAAGGGTGAAGTAAGGAGACGGCATGTCATCAATCATTTTTCATATTGATGTAAATTCGGCTTATCTAAGCTGGACAGCAGTAGAACAATTAAAAAATGGATCGAAAGTGGATCTTCGTCAGATTCCTGCTATCATTGGTGGTGACCAAAAGTCTCGCCATGGAGTGGTGTTGGCGAAATCCCTTTCTGCAAAAAGATATGGCATTCACACTGGGGAACCAGTGGCGAATGCCTTTCGTAAGTGTCCCAATCTTGTGATGCAACCGCCGGATCATAAAATGTATCGGGCCAAAAGTGCAGCGTTGATGGAATATTTGCGCACTTATACAACAGAAATCGAGCAGGTCAGTGTGGACGAATGTTATATGGACTTTACTAGTTTATTGGATCAATATCCATCTCCGGTCGATGGGGCTATGAAAATCAAAGAAGAAGTCAAAGAACGATTTGGGTTTACAGTAAATATCGGAATTTCTACCAATAAGCTACTTGCAAAAATGGCATCTGATTTTGAAAAGCCAGATAAGGTACACACCCTTTTTCCTCAGGAAATACGTGTGAAAATGTGGCCTTTGCCCATTGGAGACTTATTTATGGCGGGACGTGCCAGTGTAGAAGCATTGAAAAAGTTGGAAATCCATACCATAGGAGATTTGGCTCAGTCAGATGTGGAATTGATCACGTCCCATTTGAAAAGTCATGGAAAAATGCTTTGGGAATTTGCCAATGGAATTGATACGTCAGTGGTACAATCGGAACAAGCCGAAGCAAAAGGAATCGGAAATTCCACGACATTGTCTGAAGATGCAAAAACTTATGAAGAAGTACAGGATGTGTTTCAGCGGTTGGCAGCCAGTGTAGGTAGAAGACTTCGAAAAGCAGGGCAGAAAGCCAATATGGTCAGTATGGAAATTAAATATCACGATTTCCAAAGTATTTCTCATCAGTGCCAGCTGCAAAAACCTACCAGCGAAGAACAGGTGTTATATGAAACTGCCTGTCAGCTTTTTAAAGAATCCTGGAATGGAGAACCAGTACGTCTGTTGGGAATCCGGACTTCCAAGCTTGTGGATGAATCAGAACCAGAGCAATTGAGTATTTTTGATATTGAGATGCCAAAAGAATTGGATGAAAAACATAAGAAGTTAAATGCAGCCATAGAGGCAATCCGGAAGCGATACGGGGAGGATGCAATCAAAAAGGCAAGTTTGATGAAACCACCGAATAAGAAGTGAATTCACATAGAGCATATGTGGAAAGGGAATAAAAATGTAATTCACGAGAAATTCTGTGAATAAGTAATAGAAAAAGGATTTGAGGAATGAAGGAAAAAAATTATAACTTGGAGCTGATCCGAACAATCTCGTTTATTTTAGTAGTGGTCATTCATGTAAGCAATTATTTTTGTCGTGCATTTGGAAAAATCAGTGGGGGAGAGTATGGATTTTCTCTTGTGCTGGATACTTTGGCAAGAGTCAGTGTTCCTAGTTTTTTTATGTTGAGTGGAGCATTGTTGCTAGGAAGAGAAGAGTCTGTAGGGAAATGTTGGAAGCGAGCGGTAAGATTTTTACCACCATTGCTTATTTGGAGTATTGTATACTATCTATTTAATATTTATTACATGGGATCGGAATTTAATTTAAAAGAAATTCTTTGGATCCCAGTGGAAGCGCATTTGTGGTATTTATATGCCATGATTCCACTTTATCTGGTTTTACCTTTTTTCCAGGTAATGGTTCGCCATCTTACTCCAAATATGGAGAAAGCCTTACTGTTTCTTGGGACAGTGGCCATTTTAATGAACTATGCATTATCGCTTTTTGATGGTGCTTTGTATTATGACGTTCCATTGTTTGGGGACCGGGTGTATTCCTATTATTTCTTTCTCGGTTTTTATCTTATGAAGTATAAGGATCACATTCGGATCAGCAACCGTTGGTTGGCAATTATATTTATAGTAAGCAATGTATTAAACATTGGGCTGACGGCTCTTCTGAGTGTGGCAACTGGGGATCATATGGAGAGAACATTGGAATATGGATTTCCATTGGTCATTCTAGGCAGCATTGCATTTTTCTTATGGATGCTTCGATTGGGAAATGGAAAGGTGCAATTGAAAGAACAGACGAAAAAGATGGTGAATAGCTGGTGTGAGTGCTCTTTTGGAATCTATCTGATCCATATCATTTTCTTGGACATGTTTAAAAAGCATGTGGCTGCAACAGAGGTTTCTGCATATGTAGCAATCCCAGTCTTAACCATAGGGATCCTTTTATTATCCTACATATGTGTGCGCCTAATACGAATGGTCATCGGTGGAAAGAGTATTACGTAAAAAATGTATTATGTAAAAAGAGTATTGTATAAAAAGAAGACGTGATTTCAAATATTAGAAATCACGTCTTCTTCTACGTTCGTCTTCTGCACGGCGTCTTGCCTGTACTTTTCGATAAGCAAAATCTTTTTGATTTTCTACCACTCGGGCAGGGGTCAGACAGAGCCAACAAAAAATTCGGACCACAAGAATACCGAAAAAGGCTCCGATGCTGTCGATTCCTACATCTTTCAGAGAAGGACCACGGCCCGCAACAAAAGATTGATGATATTCATCCCCGCAGGCAAAGGCGACACAGATCAGTCCAGCTACCAGCATCAGTGGAAAGCCACGGACACCATAGACATAAAACGGAAAGGAAATTGCAATGGCAAGGATAAAATATTCACTCATATGAGCAATCTTACGGATGGGATATTCAATGCGAGTCGCATACTCTCCAATCTGCCATTCCTCCAGACCTTTGTCTAATACTTTATTACCAATTTCCACAATCTTATAACTAACTTCGTAACTGAGATTTCCAGAAACTTCTTCTGTTTGCGCGGAAAACTGAAAAATCGCATACATAATCAGCAGCGCAGGTAAAAAGGAAAGAGGCTTCAGGAAAAATAATAAAACACGTTTCATAAAAACCTCGCTTTCAATGATTCGAGTTAAGTCATTTTGTGCAATCATCAAGGTCATAAAATGATTTCTTAGATGACTGCGGTTACTAAGTGACTAATTATAACATCTTCCGTGTAAATGTCAAATTATGAATTCTATATAAATGCCAAACTACAAAAAATATATTTACAAAAACAAAATAAAGTGATATGATTTTGATATCAAAAAGAATAACACGAGATAGACTTTTTGATAACAAATTATGATGAAGAAAAGACCTTAAAGTAAAGGAGGGGCTTTGAATGAAAGAAATCGTATTACAGAATAAGAAAAAAGGCATGCTAGCAATGATCGTGACTACAGTGCTCTATTTAGTGGCAATCGGTGGATGCGTTTTCGGTGCTAATCTTGTGAGTGCCGGTCATGGACCAGTGGTGATGATCTTATCCATTATTTGGCTCATCTTTGGATGGATTCCATATATGGGATTACGAGTGTTAAAACCACAAGAAGCATTGGTACTCACTTTATTTGGTAAATACGTTGGTACGCTGAAAGGAGAAGGATTCTATTTTGTCAATCCATTTTGCGCAAGTGTGAATCCGGCAGCAGGAACACACTTGAATCAGAGTGGAGATGTGGATAATCACACAAAAAAGGTATCCAGTGCATTTTCCATGAATGGAATGGAAGGTGGAGTAAAAGCAGGAGAAAATAAGAAAATATCTTTAAAAATCATGACACTGAATAACAGTCGTCAGAAGATTAATGATTGTCTTGGAAATCCGGTGGAAATCGGAATTGCAGTAATGTGGAGAGTTGTAGATACGTCAAAAGCAGTATTTAATGTAGACAACTATAAAGAGTATTTGTCTCTCCAGTGTGATACTGCTCTTCGCAATATTGTCCGTCTTTATCCATACGATGTGGCTCCGAATGTGGACACAACAGGAGATGGAAAAGCAGATGAGGGAAGTCTTCGTGGTTCCAGTGAAGTAGTTGCAGCAAGAATTAAAGATGAGATTCAGTCAAGAGTGGAAGAAGCTGGTTTGGAAATTATAGAGGCAAGAATCACATATTTGGCTTATGCACCGGAAATTGCAGCTGTGATGCTTCAGCGTCAGCAGGCCTCTGCCATCATTGATGCAAGAAAGATGATTGTAGATGGTGCAGTTGGAATGGTTGAGATGGCGTTGGAGCGTCTTAATGAAAATGAGATTGTAGAACTGGATGAAGAGAGAAAGGCTGCCATGGTTTCCAACTTGTTGGTTGTACTTTGTGGAAATAAAGATGCACAGCCAATTGTGAATTCTGGAAGTCTATATTAAGATGGCAGATCAGAAGAAAAAACAGATTCCACTTCGATTGTCTGCAAAATTGTACGATGCAATCGCAGCCTGGGCAGAAGATGATTTTCGTTCTGTAAATGGACAGATTGAGTACCTGCTTACAGAATGTGTCAGACAGAGGAAGAAAAATGGAAAATATGTATCCGAGCACCTGGATGAACCGCCAGAATTGGATATTCATTAAGAGTTATGGGAAATCTAGGCGTTTACTGGCAGAAATGGGCCAGTTTTCGCCTAGATTCCCGTGTTTTTTTGTTGACGAAACAAGGAATATAAAATATACTATTGTAGAAGACATTATATTATGGAGGTGCGATTGGCAAATGATTAGCGCAAGTGATTTTAGAAAAGGTGTTACATTTGAGATTAACGGAGAGCCACATATCATTCTTGATTTCATGCATGTAAAACCAGGAAAAGGTGCAGCTTTTGTAAGAACAAAATATAAAAACATCATTACAGGAACAATTCGTGAAGAAGCTTTCAACCCAAGTGATAGATTTCCAAAGGCTCACATCGAGACTGTTAAGATGCAGTACTTATACAACGATGGTGAGTTATACTACTTCATGAACAATGATACATTTGAGCAGATCCCAGTAACATATGAGATGGTTGAGGATGCAATCAAATACATCAAAGAGAATGATGAAGTTACAATTAAGTTGTTCCAGGGAACACCATTCCTCGTAGAAGCTCCAAACTCTGTTGAACTTCAGGTTACAGAGACAGAGCCAGGTGTAAAAGGAAACACAGCTACAAACGTAACAAAACCAGCAACTGTTGAGACAGGTGCTACAATCATGGTTCCAGCATTTATCGAAGAAGGCGAAATGATCAAGATCGATACAAGAACTGGAGAATATTTAGGAAGAGCAAAATAATTATCATTTGTATAATTGCAAGTAAAACACCGGGTGAGATATCCTGGTGTTTTTTGTTCGTCAAAGGGGGCATTTTCTTGACGAATATTGGGAACAATCGTATACTGAAAATTAGAGGGCACGTAAAAAAGATATCGAGGTGAATGACGATGAAAACAGTAATTAAGAACGGAATGGTTGTTACGTCAGGTAGTAGTTTTGTGTCTGATATTTTGATCGAAGATGAAAAAATTCAAAGCATCGGAGCATTAAGTAAGGCAGATTGCGAAGGTGCAGAAGTAATCGATGCATCGGGGCGTTATGTATTTCCTGGAGCGGTGGATGTACATACCCATATGGATCTAGATGTAGGGTTCTCCCGTGCGGTGGATGATTTTTATGATGGTACGGTAGCAGCTGCATGTGGTGGTACAACTTCCATTGTAGACCATATGGCATTTGGACCGGAAGGAATTCCATTGCACTATATGTTCCATGAGTATGAGAAACTGGCTGGAGGAAAAGCAGTGATCGATTATGGATTTCATGGAACGATGCAACATTTGGACGAGGAGATTCTGGCAGAACTAGAGACCATGATGGCAGACGGAATTCCAAGTGTGAAGTTGTATATGACCTATAATTTTAAGATGAATGATGCAGAAATCTTGCAGACATTGAGAAAGATGAAGGAGATTCATGGAATCACCGCTTTTCATTGTGAAAATCATGAAGTGACTGAATTCTTGAAACAGGAGAATCGAAACAAGGGAAATCTTACGCCGATTTATCACGCAAAAAGCCGTCCAAATGCAGTGGAAGCGGAAGCAGTAGAACGAGTACTCCGTTTGGCAAGAATGGCAGGAGATGCACCAGTTTACATTGTGCATTTATCTTGCAAGGAAAGTTTGGAAGCGGTTCGCAATGCAAGAAGGAATGGGCAGAAACACATTTTCGTGGAAACATGTCCACAGTATCTGACTTTGACAGAAGAGCGCTATCTGGATGAAGATGGATTGAAGTATATTATGTCTCCACCACTTCGAACTCAGGCGGATTGTGATGCTCTTTGGGAAGGATTAGCAGACGGATCCATTCAGGTTGTGGCCACGGATCATTGTCCATTTAATTATGGCAAAGAGAAGCAGATGGGGAAAGAAGACTTCACTTGTTGTCCAAATGGAGCTCCTGGAGTGGAAGAACGTTTCTCCATTTTGTATTCTGAAGGAGTGCGAAAAGGACGGATTACGTTACAACAGCTTGTGCAGGTGGCATGTACCAATCCATGTAGAATTTATGGTCTGGCTCCAGATAAGGGAGATTTGTGTCCAGGTGCAGATGCAGATTTTGTAATCTTGGATCCAGAAGCATCTTATATACTGACTCATGATCGCATGCATGGAGCAGTGGATTACACCATGTATGAAGGAAAAGAAATCCATGGGGAAATCAAGCTTGTCATGCAACGAGGTCACATTTTGGCAAAAGACAATACATTTGTTGGAGAAAAAGGAGCTGGAAAATTTATCTATAGAAAGCCTTATAAAGGGTAAAAAAAGAAATGTTAAATCTTTGTAAAGTTATAGTTAAATGATGGAAAATCCGGTTTAAGTAAAAGTAAAGATATGGTAAACTGAGTCCCGCAGTGCTAAAAAAGCCTGCGGGATATTTTTGTTTGTAAACGAGAGGTTACAAGAGATTTAAAGTCTCACACAGAAATTTGATTTTACAGGAGAAGAGAGAAAATGGAAATCAGTGATATTTTATCATTACTTGGAGGCCTGGCCTTGTTCTTGTATGGTATGCAAATGATGAGCAATGGTTTAGAGGCAGCTGCTGGTAACAAAATGAAACAGATTTTGGAAAAATTGACGTCCAATCGTTTCAAAGCAGTAATCGTAGGAGCTGTGATCACAGCGGTGATCCAGTCATCTTCCGCAACCACTGTTATGGTAGTCGGATTTGTTAACTCTGGTCTGATGACATTGAATCAGGCGGTATGGATCATCATGGGAGCCAACATCGGTACCACCATTACGGGTCAGTTGATCGCCTTGGACATGGGGGCAATCGCACCATTGATTGCATTTTTAGGTGTTGCATGTATCATGTTCTTGAAGAGTGAAAGAGGTCGTCACATTGCAGGAATCTTTGCAGGACTGGGAGTGCTTTTCATCGGTATGGATATGATGAGTGCAGCCATGTCACCACTTCGTGAGTCTCCAGTATTCATGAGCTTTATGACAAACTTCTCCAACCCATTGGTTGGAATCGTGGTAGGAGCCATTTTCACAGCGGTGATTCAGTCTTCCTCTGCTTCCGTTGGTATTTTGCAGGCATTGGCTGCAACAGGCATGATTCCACTGTCCAGTGCAGTGTACGTTTTGTTTGGACAGAACATTGGAACTTGTATCACAGCTGTGATCGCATCGATTGGAACAAAAACAAATGCCAAGAGAACAACTGTGATCCATTTGGCATTTAACTTGATTGGAACCGCGCTCTTTACAGTATTGTGTATGGTGACACCATTTGTATCTTGGATGGAAGCATGGACACCAGATCCAGTAGCACAGATTGCCAATACACATACAGTATTTAATATTGCAACGACATTACTTCTTCTTCCATTTGGAAATGCACTGGCTAAATTTGCCACACGTGTGCTTCCAGAAAATGACAAAGAGGAAGAGACAATCCAGAAATTGATGTATATTCGCCCATTTGAAAGCCACTATCCAGTGGGACATTCTGCAGTAGTGTTGTCCCAGATCGAACGTGAAGTTGGTCGAATGATGGAAAAAGTAAAGAAAAATGTGGCGGCAAGCTACGATGCCATTCTTTCTGGTACAACAGATGCCATGGAAGACATTGAAACAAGAGAAGAATATATTGATTATTTGAATGGAGAAATTTCTCGTTATATTGTAGGATTGATGTCTGTGGAAATGTCTGAGCAAGACAGCCGTAGCATTAACGGATACTACATTATGATCAGCAACATCGAACGAATCGGTGACCATGCAATGAACGTGGCAGAGTATACCAAATTCATGAAAAAATGGGATGTGAAGCTGACAGAAGATGCAAAAGAAGAGGTGTTGAAGATGAAAGAATTGTCTATGCAGACACTGGAAAGCATCAATTTCTCAGATCCAAGTCAGGCGGCTACGATTTTGGAAAAGGTATCTGAAGGCGAAAAAGCAATCGATGATGTACAGAAATCTTATTTGAAACAGCAGATTAAGCGTGCAAAAAATGGAGAATGCAAGGCCGAGGCAGGAATTATGTTCTCAGAATTGCTGACTGACTTCGAACGAATCGGAGATTACGCATTGAATGTTGCACAATTATATAACGAAATGGTATGATACGTGAGGGGAATCCTGAGAATGGGTTCCCCTCAAAATTGTTTTACAAGGAGATGCAAAGAATGCAATTGTATGCAGCACCGCTGGAAGGAATTACGGGCTATGTGTTCCGAAATGCCTTTTTCCAGTGTTTTGATCATATTGATAAATATTTTATTCCCTTTATCCAACCGAACCAGAAAGGGCATTTTAGCTCTCGGGAAAAGAAAGACGTGAAGCCGGAAAATAATCAGGGAATGATTGCGGTACCTCAGATTTTGACCAACTGTCCCGAAGATTTCACGAAAACAGCGTGGAAACTTCAGAAGGAATATGGGTATAAAGAAATTAATTTAAATCTGGGATGTCCGTCTAAGACGGTCATTACGAAGAAACGGGGTTCTGGATTTTTAGCATATCCAGAGGAGTTGGAACAATTTCTGGAGGAAATCTTTGAAAAAACGGAAATTGACATTTCCATCAAAACAAGGATTGGAAAAGAAAATCCGGATGAATTTGCACGATTGATGGAGATTTACAATCGATTTCCGGTGAAGGAACTGATCATCCATCCAAGAGTGCAGACTGATTTTTATAAAAATCATCCAAACCTGGATGTGTTTGGGCAGGCATTGGAAGTGGCAAAGATGCCTGTTTGTTACAATGGAGATATTTTCTGCTTGGAGGATTACCAGCGGTTTACAAAAGCATTTCCGCAGGTGGACCGAATCATGCTTGGCCGAGGGTTGCTGAAAAATCCAGGTCTGACGCGAGCAATCTGTAAGCAGGAGCCACTGGATAAAGAGACGCTGAGAACATTCCATGATCTTTTGTACAAAGGATACTGTGAAGAATTGTCCGGTGAACGCCCAACTTTGTTTAAAATGAAAGAACTGTGGGGCTTTTTGGCGCCTATGTTCACCAATTATGAGAAATATGCAAAGAAAATCAAAAAGGCAGAAAAGCTTGTTGTTTACGAAGAATGGGTGGGAAAAATCTTTGCAGAGCAGGAGTTAGCGTCTCCTTTTTAAATTGTTTTCTCTCTTTTAAACTAGGCGGGAAAATGGTATACTGTTCGGATAGACAGTGATTCATTTTTGGCTGGAAAATGTCAGATTTGAATGGAACATGAAAAAAGAAAGAGGTTGGTTAAATGAGTATTTTTGACTTGAATGCTTATGAAGTAATTTTGACAGAAGATTTAGCTGATTTAAAATCCAAAGGATATTTATTAAAACATAAAAAAAGTGGCGCACGGGTTTTGTTGATGGAAAATGAGGATGAAAATAAAGTCTTTTCCATTGGATTCCGTACTCCACCATCAGACAGTACAGGGGTTCCACATATTATGGAACATTCCGTGCTCTGTGGATCTCGTGATTTTCCAGTGAAAGATCCATTTGTAGAGTTGGTAAAAGGATCCTTGAATACATTTTTAAATGCAATGACATACCCAGATAAAACGGTATATCCAATTGCAAGTTGCAATGATAAGGATTTTCAGAACTTAATGCATATTTATATGGATGCTGTTTTTTATCCAAATATTTACCAGCATGAGGAAATCTTCCGTCAGGAAGGCTGGAGTTACAAGCTGGATGATGTAGATGGAAAGTTGGAGTACAACGGTGTTGTCTACAATGAGATGAAGGGAGCATTTTCATCTCCAGAAGGTGTGTTGGATCGTGTAATCTTGAATTCTTTGTTCCCAGATACATCCTATGCAAATGAATCTGGTGGGGATCCGGAGAATATTCCAGACTTAACTTATGAGCAGTTTTTAGATTTCCATCGCACCTATTATCACCCATCTAACAGTTATATTTACATCTATGGGAACATGGATATGGAGGAAAAACTGAATTGGCTGGATGAACACTATTTGAAGAATTTTGATGTGGAAGAAGTGGATTCTGAGATTCGTTTCCAGAAGCCATTTGATCACGTCATCGAATTACAGCAGACATATTCCATTTCCAGCGAGGAGTCCGAGAAAGAGAATACCTATCTTTCTTATAACAAGGTCATTGGAACAAGTCTGGATGAAAAGTTATATCAGGCATTCCAGATTTTGGATTATGCGTTGTTGTCTGCACCAGGAGCACCGTTGAAAAAAGCATTGGTGGATGCGGGCATTGGAAAAGATATTATGGGTTCTTATGATAATGGTATTTACCAGCCAATCTTCTCTGTGATCGCAAAGAATGCAGAACCAGAGCAGAAACAGGCATTTATTGATACCATCGAACATACTTTGTGTGAGATTGTGAAAAATGGAATTGATCAGAAGGCGTTGGAGGCAGGAATCAACTATTATGAGTTCCGTTTTCGTGAAGCAGATTTTGGAAACTATCCAAAAGGACTGATGTATGGTTTGGATATGTTTGATAGCTGGCTTTATGATGAGAAGAAACCATTTATTCATATGCAGGCAATCCCAACATTTGAATTTTTGAAGGAACAGGTTGGAACGGGATATTTTGAACAGCTGATTCAAACATATCTGTTAGATAATACTCACGGTTCCATTGTGGTTGTACAACCGGAAAAGGGAAGAACTGCACGCATGGATCGTGAGTTGGATGAGAAACTTCAGGCATACAAAGCATCTTTGAGTCGGGAAGAACAGGAAGCGCTTGTAGAGAGAACAAAAGCATTGGCGGAATATCAGGATGAAGAAGATCCATTGGAAGATTTGGAGAAGATTCCAGTGTTAAAGCGAGAAGACATTTCCAGAGAAATCGCACCAATCTACAATGAAGAGAGAATGTGTGACGATGTTCTCATGGTACATCACAATGTGGAGACCAACGGAATTGGATATGTAAAGTTGATGTTTGATCTGGCAAATGTTCCAGAGGAGAAACTTCCGTACATCGGAATGTTACAGTCTGTGCTTGGAATCATTGATACTACCAATTATGAATATGGGGAGTTATTTAATGAAATCAATGTGCATACAGGAGGAATCGGAACATCTTTGGAAATTTACCCAGATGTGACAAAAGTGGAAGAAAAAGCATTCCGTGCTACCTTTGAGATTCGCGGAAAAGCATTGTATCCAAAGATGGACATTTTGTTCAAGATGATGCGTGAGATCTTGATGGAGTCCAAGCTGGATGATGAAAAGCGTTTGAAAGAAATTCTTTCTATGCTGAAATCTAGATTGCAGATGAGTTTCCAGTCCAATGGACATACAACAGCAGCCCTTCGTGCATTATCCTATGCATCTCCATTGTCTAAGTTCAAAGACGATACAGATGGAATCGGATATTACGAAAAAGTAAAAGAAATTGAAGAGCATTTTGATGAGAAAAAAGAAGAATTGATCGCGAACCTGAAAGAAATTGCAACAGAGATTTTCCGTGGTGACAATATGATCGTAAGCTATACTTCTGCAGAGGAAGGGCTGGAAGTGGTTGAGAAGGAAGTTAAACAGATTCGTACACAGCTTTACGCAGACAAAGAATGCAAGGAACAAGCAACTACTACGGATAAATGTGTTCTTCACTGTGTGAAACGAAATGAAGGATTTAAGACCTCTTCCAAAGTTCAATATGTAGCAAGAACTGGTAATTTCATCGATGGAGGCGCTCAGTATCATGGTGCGTTACAGATTTTGAAAGTAATCTTGAGCTACGACTATTTGTGGCAGAATATCCGTGTCAAAGGTGGAGCTTATGGTTGTATGTGCAACTTTAACCGTATAGGAGAAGGCCTTTTGATGTCTTACCGCGATCCAAACTTAGAAAAGACAATCGATGTATATGAGGGTGTTGTAGAGTATCTCAAAAACTTCACAGCTAATGAAAGAGATATGACAAAATATATCGTTGGAACAATGAGTAACTTAGATCGTCCAATGAATCCAAATGCAAAGGGAGCTCGTTCTATGAATCTGTACATGAATCATGTGACAGAAGAGATGATCAAACAAGAGCGCGAAGAAGTGTTAAACGCACAGCAGGAAGATATTCGTGCACTGGCAGATGTTGTTTTAGCAATGTTGAGGGCAGAGCAGCTTTGCGTTATTGGAAGCGAAGAGAAAATAGAAGAACAGAAAGACTTATTCAAAGAAGTTCGAACATTATTTTAGAAAGCATGGAGGAAATGCATGAACGACAATTTCAAATCCGGATTTGTAACCTTGATTGGTCGTCCAAATGTAGGAAAATCTACGTTGATGAATCATTTGATCGGACAGAAGATCGCAATTACATCCAATAAACCACAGACAACTCGAAATCGAATCCAGACTGTACTGACAACAGAAGAAGGTCAGATTGTATTCGTAGACACACCAGGAATCCACAAAGCGAAAAATAAGCTTGGAGAATATATGGTCAATGTGGCAGAACGTTCTTTAAATGAAGTGGATGTTGTTCTTTGGCTTGTAGAGCCAACCACATTTATAGGAGCTGGTGAGAAGCACATCATTGAGCAACTGAAACGTGTGAAAACACCAGTGATTTTAGTAATCAATAAAACCGATATGGTAAAACCAGAGGAAGTACTGGCTTCTATTGATGCATACCGTAAGGAATGTGATTTTGCAGAAATCGTACCAGTGTCCGCAAGAAGTGGCGCCAACACGGATGAACTGGTAAAAGTCATTTTGAAATATCTTCCATATGGACCACAGTTCTATGATGAAGATACGATTACGGATCAGCCAGAGCGACAAATTGTGGCAGAGTTGATTCGTGAAAAGGCATTGCACAGTTTGAATGAAGAAATTCCACATGGAATTGCTGTTGCCATTGACCGCATGAAGATGGAACGCAAAGTGATGCACATTGATGCAACCATCATCTGTGAGAGAGATTCCCATAAAGGAATCATCATTGGAAAACAGGGGAGCATGCTGAAAAAAATCGGAAGCACTGCACGGTATGAAATTGAACGTTTGCTGGATTGCAAAGTCAATTTAAAATTGTGGGTGAAAGTTCAGAAAAACTGGAGAGATAGTGATTTCCTGATGAAGAACTTTGGATACCGGGAAGATGAGATGTAAGTGCTGGAAAATGAGAAAGTAACAGGAGTATGAGCTTTGAATCAAATTGTATTGACGGGGATGGTGTTGTCCACAACACCTATAGGAGAATATGATCGGCGAGTGGTCATTTTGACCAAGGAACAAGGAAAAATATCTGCATTTGCCAGAGGGGCGCGAAAACCAAACAGCCCTCTGGTTGGTGCTGTAAATCCATTTTCCTTTGGAGAGTTTACCGTCTATGCGGGACGATCCTCTTATACGATCCAATCTGTCAAAATCTCAAATTATTTTGCAGAGTTGCGAGAAGATATGATTGGGGCTTATTATGGTTTTTATTTTCTGGAGTTTGCCAATTATTATACAAAAGAGGGCAATGATGAGCGGGAAATGTTAAAGCTCTTGTATCAGACCCTTCGGGCCCTTTGTAATCCCCATCTTCCAAATAAATTGATCCGTTATGTGTTTGAACTACGGGCACTGGCGATCAACGGAGAAGGTCCACAGGTGTATGGGTGTGTGGCTTGCGGATGTGAAGATAGACCGATGGTGTTCAGTGTGAAAAAAGGCGGGCTGGTATGTAGCGAATGTGGACAGGATGTAATCGATGGAATCCATCTGGATCAGTCGACCATCTATACCATGCAATATATTGAAAGTAGCCCTATCGAGAAGTTATATACCTTTGTTGTCAAAGATCAGGTGCTGGATGAGCTAGCCTGGATCATGAATCGATACGCGGATGTGTATATCGATAAAAAGTTTAAGTCTTTGGAAATTCTGGAGACGTTGCTGTAGAAATAAAGTGTACTTTACAAAAGTGCTAGAAATCGCTATAATAAGAAACAATTGAGAAAACTTAGCTTCCTTTGTTTTTTATTGCTTAAAAACAAAGAAAATCTGTTTTTATAGGATTAGGATAGAAGTTGAAGCGATAAGTGATTGAAAAAAGAATGTGAGGAACAATAATTATGGCTGAAAAGACAATGGAAAAGATTGTAGCTCTTGCAAAGTCAAGAGGATTTGTTTATCCAGGTTCTGAGATTTATGGAGGTCTTGCGAATACATGGGACTATGGTAACCTTGGAGTAGAGCTGAAAAATAACGTAAAAAGAGCTTGGTGGCAGAAGTTTGTACAGGAGTCTCCATACAACGTAGGTGTTGACTGTGCGATTCTGATGAACCCACAGACATGGGTTGCTTCTGGACATTTAGGTGGATTCTCAGATCCTTTGATGGATTGCAAAGAGTGTCATGAGCGTTTCCGTGCAGATAAGATCATTGAGGACTTTTGTGCAGAAAAAGGAATCGAGCTTGAAGGAGCTGTTGATGCATGGTCTCAGGAAGAGATGACAGCATTTATTGAAGAACACCAGATTCCATGTCCATCCTGTGGAAAACATAACTTTACAGATATTCGTCAGTTCAACTTGATGTTTAAAACATTCCAGGGTGTAACAGAAGATGCAAAGAATACAGTATATTTGAGACCTGAAACAGCGCAGGGTATTTTCGTGAACTTTAAGAATGTTCAGAGAACATCTAGAAAGAAAATTCCATTTGGTATCGCTCAGATCGGTAAATCTTTCCGTAATGAGATCACACCTGGAAACTTTACATTCCGTACAAGAGAGTTCGAGCAGATGGAACTTGAGTTCTTCTGTGAGCCAGATACAGACCTTGAGTGGTTTGCATACTGGAAACAGTTCTGTCTTGACTGGCTGTATGCTCTTGGTATGAAAAAAGACGAGATCAGATACCGTGATCATGATCAGGAAGAACTTTCTTTCTACAGCAAAGCTACAACTGACGTAGAGTTCTTGTTCCCATTCGGATGGGGCGAGCTTTGGGGAATCGCTGACAGAACAGATTATGACTTGTCTCAGCATATGGAAGTATCCAAACAGGATCTGACATACTTTGACGATGAGAAAAAGACAAAATACGTTCCATACGTTATTGAGCCATCACTTGGAGCTGACCGTATGGTTCTTGCATTCCTTTGCAGTGCTTATGATGAGGAAAATATTGGAACAGAAGAGAAACCAGATATGCGTACAGTTCTTCATTTCCACCCAGCACTTGCACCAGTAAAAGTTGGTATTCTTCCATTGTCTAAGAAGTTAAACGAAGGTGCAGAAAAGATCTACGCAGAGTTGAGCAAGTACTACAACTGTGAATTCGATGATAGAGGAAATATCGGAAAACGTTATCGTCGTCAGGATGAAATCGGAACACCATTCTGTGTAACATACGATTTCGAGTCTGAAGAAGACGGAGCAGTAACTGTACGTGATCGTGATACAATGCAGCAGGAAAGAATCAAAATTGAAGATTTGAAAGCATACTTCGAAGAGAAGATGAGATTCTAATTATGTAAGATGAATGCGTGTAGCTTGAGCGATTTGGGCTACGCGCATTTTTTGAAGGAGGAGTTCCCATGAATCAGGAAAATAAAAAACAAGTAGAGAATAAAGATATGAATTTGTGGAATGTTTATAGTGATGCACAGTTAGCTGAGCTGGAGCTTGTAAATGACCAGTACAAAGCATTTTTGGATGCAGGGAAAACAGAAAGAGAGTGCGTAACAGAGATTGTTCGCCAGGCAGAGAAATGTGGATATACGAATCTATATGAGGCAGAGTCTTTGAAAGCAGGCGATAAGGTGTACGCAACTTGGATGGACAAGTCTATCGCGTTGTTCCATATTGGTGAAGAGCCATTGGAGCAGGGAATGAACATTTTGGGCGCACACATTGACTCCCCACGTCTAGATTTAAAACAGAATCCATTGTATGAGGAAAGTGGATTTGCATATTTGGATACCCATTATTATGGTGGAATTAAAAAATATCAGTGGGTGACAATTCCACTTGCTATCCATGGCGTGATTGTTCGGAAAGATGGTTCCAAGGAAGTAGTTTCCATTGGAGAAAAGGATACCGATCCGGTATTTGTGATTACAGATTTACTTGTGCATTTATCATCCAAGCAAATGGAAAAGTCTGCAGCAAAAGTTGTGGAAGGCGAAAACCTGGATATTTTGGTTGGAAGCAGACCTTTGAAAGGGGAAGAAAGGGAAGCGGTTGCAACGCAGATTATGAAGCTTTTAGGAGAAGCATACCAGATTGAGAGAGAAGACCTGATGTCTGCCGAGTTGGAAGTGGTTCCGGCAGGAAGAGCAAGAGATTGTGGTTTGGATCGCAGCATGGTCATGGCGTATGGACAGGATGACAGAATTTGTGCATATACTTCTTTAAAAGCAATGTTAGATGTGGAATCAGTAAGTAGAACTTCTTGTTGCATTCTAGTTGATAAAGAAGAAATCGGAAGCGTGGGTGCAACAGGAATGCATTCCAGATTCTTTGAAAATGCAGTGGCAGAGGTGTTCGATAAACTGGGACAGTTCTCAGAATTAAAGCTTCGTCGTGCATTGGCACACTCTACTATGATTTCATCAGATGTAAGTGCAGCATATGATCCAATGTATCCAGAAGTTTATGATAAGAAATCAACCAGTTTCTTTGGAAAAGGACCAGTATTCTGCAAACATACAGGACGTGGTGGCAAGAGTGGATCTAACGATGCCAATGCAGAATATATTGCAAAACTGCGAAATGTATTTGCAGAGGAAGAGGTACAGTTCCAGATGGCAGAACTTGGAAAAGTGGATGCCGGTGGCGGCGGAACAATCGCATACATTTTGGCAGAATACGGAATGGAAGTAATCGATGGTGGTGTTGCGGTACTGAATATGCATGCACCATGGGAAATTTCAAGCAAGGCAGATGTGTATGAAGCATATCGTGGCTATTGCGCATTTCTTAAGAAGATGAGATAGGAAAAACAGGAAAAAATTAACCTTTCGTTGGAAAATATTATAAGAAAAAATTGACATTTTTTCAGAAAGAGAACTATAAAGAATTACCATTTCATATTTAAGGGAAATATTGGGCATTTTCTTCGTAAAACCTTGACTAGAATGGACAAAACCTTTAAAATGAATATGCGACTTAGCCAAAGATAGTTGTAAATATCAATTAGGAGGTCATTTAGACATGGCAAAATGGGTTTATATGTTTACTGAAGGTAACGCAACCATGAGAAACCTTCTTGGTGGAAAAGGTGCAAACCTTGCAGAGATGACAAGCCTTGGACTCCCAGTACCACAGGGATTCACTGTAACAACAGAGGCTTGTACACAGTATTATGAGGATGGCAGAAAGATCAACGATGAGATCATGGCTCAGATCATGGACGCTATCGTAAAATTGGAAGAGATTACAGGAAAGAAATTTGGAGACAAAGAGAATCCACTTCTCGTTTCTGTTCGTTCTGGAGCAAGAGCTTCTATGCCAGGTATGATGGATACAATCCTGAACCTTGGATTAAATGAAGAAGTTGTTGAGACATTGGCTGAAGCATCAGGAAATGCTCGTTGGGCATGGGATTGCTACAGAAGATTTATCCAGATGTACTCTGACGTAGTTATGGAAGTTGGTAAGAAATACTTTGAAGAGCTTATCGACAAAATGAAAGCAGACAGAGGCGTTACACAGGACGTTGAGCTTACAGCAGACGACCTGAAAGAGCTTGCTAACCAGTTCAAAGCTGAATATAAAGAAAAAATCGGTGCAGATTTCCCGGCTGATCCAAAAGAGCAGTTAATGGGTGCAATCAAAGCCGTATTCCGTTCCTGGGACAACCCAAGAGCAAACGTATACCGTCGTGACAACGATATCCCATATTCC
>Mya_p2__coassemble_456_pt1 | contig 107238 bp, 99 predicted proteins | sample Mya_p2__metabat2_high_PE_023 | metagenome-assembled genome bin Mya_p2 | reverse complement strand
GTGTTTGGCGCACAATTTCTTTTCTATGTTTTGGTTTTTCCTATGTAATTTTCTGTATTGGATTCTGTTAAAATAAATTCCATCATAGAAATAAAAGCAATAAGAGTAAAACAAAAGGGGGTTTTTATTATGTCAGGATTTCCACTTATTATCGCTTTTATCATTGCAATCGTTGTTATGATTGTACTCATCTCAAAACTTAAGGTTCACCCATTCTTATCCATTATGGGCGTGTCTTTGATTTTGGGACTCATCGCAGGTATTCCACTTGTTGATCAAGTTGCTGAAGATGGCACAAAGATCAGTGGATTGGCATCTGTTGTAGGAGCTGGTTTCTCAGGAACATTTACAAGTATTGGTATCGTTATTATTCTCGGTGCTTTGATTGGAACAATTCTTGAGGAAACTGGCGCAGCTTTGAAGCTGGCTGATATGGTGATTCGCCTTGTTGGTAAGAATCATCCAGAGTTGGCAATGGAATTGATGGGATGGGTTGTTTCTATTCCTGTATTCTGTGACTCAGGTTTCGTTATTTTGAACCCAATTAGAAAAGCGCTTGTTAGCCGTACCGGAGTTTCTTCTGTTGCAATGTCTGTTGCATTGTCTGTTGGATTGTACGTTTCTCACGTATTTATTCCTCCAACACCAGGACCAATCGCAGCAGCTTCTACACTTGGTATTGGTGATAACTTGCTTCTTGTCATGGGACTTGGAGCTCTTTGTTCTATTCTCCCATTAATTGCTGGTTACTTCTTTGCTCGCTACATTGGTAAGAAAGTCAAAGCAGATGACGAAGCAGACAGTAGTGAAGTAAAGAAATCTTACGAAGAGCTTGTTGCTGAGTATGGCAAACTTCCAAATGGATTTATGGCTCTTGCACCAATTATTATTCCAATTCTTTTGATGGCACTTAGTTCTATCGCTTCTATGGCTGGTTGGACAGGCGTTGCAAATGATATTTTGAAGTTCCTTGGAACTCCTATCATTGCTTTGGCAGTTGGAACAATTTTTGGTATTCTTCAGCTTTCTGGAGCTGGAAAAATGGATCGTTTCTATGATATTACAAATGATACTTTGAAAACAGTTGGACCAATTCTCTTCGTTACAGCTGCAGGCGGCGTTCTTGGTAAGGTAATCGCTTCTACATCTATGATTGACTACATTACACAGAATGCTACATTGCTAGAGGCAATCGGAATCTTCTTCCCATTCATCCTCGCAGCAATCTTGAAGAGTGCACAGGGATCTTCTACTGTTGCAATTACAACAACCGCAGGTATCGTTGCTCCTATCCTTCCAGTTCTTGGACTTGGAACACCAGTCAGAGCTGCATTGGCAGTTATGGCAATTGGAGCTGGTGCAATGACCGTTTCTCATGCAAACGACTCTTACTTCTGGGTAGTTACAAACTTTGGAGCTATGACTCCTGAAAAAGGTTACAAGACACAGACTATGGCTACGTTAGTATTAGGTATTGCTGCAATGGCTGAGATCTTTGTATTATCCTTATTCTTACACTAAATTAGATTCAAAAGGGAGGAGACCCGTATGAAATTTTTATTTGCATCGGACTCATTTAAGGGTAGTTTATCATCCCTTCGAATTTCTGAATTACTTACAATTGCAGCTAGGGAAACATTTCCATATTGTGAATGTTCTAGTATAGAAGTTGCCGACGGTGGCGAGGGAACAACGGATGCTGTTCTCTCCGCCGTTTGTGGAGAACGTATTTCTTTAACTGTAACGGATCCTCTCTGGAGGAACATCCAATCTTATTATGGACAGTTGGATGGCCACCGTGCCATTATGGAGATGGCCTCTGCTTCTGGACTTCCTCTTCTTACTGCGGAAGAAAGAAATCCTTTCAAGACCACGACTTTCGGTACGGGAGAAATGATTAAAGATGCCTTGGATCGCGGCTTTACTGACATTTACATTGCAATTGGAGGGTCTGCCACCAACGATGGTGGAATGGGTTGTATGTGTGCATTGGGCGTCCGTTTTTTGGATGAACAGGGATTGGAACTAAAGGGCTGTGGTGAAAACTTAATTCGCATTGCCAAGATTGATACCACACATATGGATCCCCGCATTGCCACAACGAAATTTACCGTCATGTGCGATGTTACCAATCCTCTTTGTGGAGAACATGGGGCCACCTACACATTTGCCAAACAAAAGGGGGCAACACCGGAGATGCTTGTAGAATTAGAAACGGGAATGTGCCACTACCGGAACTTACTTCTAGAGCAATTTGGAATTGATGCAAATGAAGTATCTGGCGCAGGTGCCGCCGGCGGACTTGGCATTGCACTGATGTTATTTTTAAATGCCACCTTACAATCTGGAATTGAAACAGTGTTACAGCTTGTTGATTTTGATCAGAAACTAAACAATGTTTCTCTTGTTGTAACAGGCGAGGGCCGTACAGACTGGCAGTCTACATTTGGAAAAGTGATGCATGGCGTTGGGCTGCACAGCAAAGCAAAAAATATACCGGTTGTTGCCATTGTTGGTTCTCTGGGGGAAGGATACGAACAGATTTACGACTCTGGAGTTGATTCAATCATCACAACAGTGGATGGACCGATGGAATTAAAGGAAGCCTTAGATCGAGCGGAAGAACTTTATCTTCGTGCTGCAAGGCGATTGTTCCGTATGATCTGGGTTGGATTGAATATGAAATAAAAAGAGAAGGCTTTTTCTGTGATACACATTCTTGTGCAACAGAAGAAGCCTTCTTCTTTCTTACAACATTTCTCGACAAAAAACAGTTTCTATACTTTTGTTGTCTCTGCTCTTTGGATCAGTCTTGCCTTTACTTGCTTTCTTACAAAATAATAACAGACAATCTGCATCAAAACGGTAATCACCCAAGATGCCGGATAGGAAATAAACAACAAATCTAGGGCGCGGAATTTTGGGAAGATCCAGTAGATCCAGACGATTCGTGTTCCTACTGTTCCTATAATGGACAAAATCATAGGTGCTGCTGAATACCCCATTCCTCGCATTGCACTTGGGAAAAGATCCATAAGTCCACACATGAAATAGGTGCTTGTCGTATACAATAAAATCTCCATTCCACTTTGAACGACCGCTGGATCGGACGTATAAATTCCTAGAATCTGTGGTCCGAAGAGATATGCGCCTCCACCCAGTGTGACCGCTACAACAACAGAAATCAAAATACAACCTCGAAGTACTTTATCCATCCGCTTCAAATTTCCGACTCCATAGTTTTGGCTTGTAAAGCTCATACAAGCCTGAGAAACCGAGTTAATGGAAGTAAATAAAAATCCAAGAATGTTATTGGCTGCTGTATATCCTGCCATAGCAATGGAGCCAAAAGAGTTTACAGATGATTGCAATAACACATTGGAAAAGTTGATTACCGTACTTTGAATTCCGGCTGGAATTCCTATTTGAAAAATTTGTTTTAAATGGCTCCATTTTAACGTCATCTTCGAAAACCGGAACTGATAGCAACCTTCACTTTTATAAAGGCATCGGAGCACCAGCACACAAGAAATAAACTGAGAGAATACCGTTGCAATGCCAACTCCCGCAACGCCCATATGTACAACGATTACTAAAAACAGATTTAACAACGCATTTATAACTCCGGCAATCATTAAAAACATCAATGGTCGCTTTGTATCACCTACGGCTCTTAAAATAGCAGCTCCGTAGTTGTACAGCATAAAAAATGGCATTCCTAAGAAAAAGATGCGCATATACAAGGTGGATTGATCGATGACATCGGCTGGTGTTCCCATTAACTCCAGCGCTCCCCTAGCACAAACTAGACCAACGAATACCATGACCACTCCACTAATCAATGCAAAAGTAATGGAGGTGTGTACTGTCTCCGACATTTCCTTCTCACGTCCAGAAGCGTAATAACGAGCAGCCAGTACATTTGCCCCTAAGGATACTCCAATAAATAAATTAATAAAGACACTAATTAGTGCCGATGTAGAACCTACCGCAGCCAGTGCTTGACTTCCAGAAAAACGGCCAACAACTACAATGTCCACCGCATTAAAGAGCAACTGTAAAATTCCAGAAAACATCAACGGAATAGAAAAGGAAATCAACTTATCCAGCACCGATCCGCTACACATATCAATCTCATAACGATTTCTTTTTACACTCATTTTTTCATCCCCTTTATTAGATTATCTATCATCATCGTCCTTCATAAAAGACGAACGTTTTGTTTCCATCTTGCAATCAACACAATTTACAATTATAGCACAACAAAACCCCAAATATAAGGAATAATTTTTGTGTTTTCCACCTTATATTTAGGGTTTTGTATGATTTTTCTAAATCTAGTGTTTAGTATATGCTGACTGAACTAACTTTCTTGCTGGACTTCAAAATGAATCTTTCGAAGTTCTTCCACATCATCGCAGATTGGATGTAATGGACAAAGGTCACAATCTAGAATGATATTTTTTAAAATATGGTCAAATGCATTGGTGATTTCATCCACTTTTTTTCCTTGATCCATCAGTTCTTTAATGATTGGCAACTCTTCCGTGATGAACATCACTTGTACATGTTTGACACCGAGTTCTTTTTTATATTTACTTATAATCATGCGACCGATGGTTGCAAAGTCTAATCCATTGCGTATGGCCTGTTTGCTAACTTTCACTTGCTCTTTTTGTTCCATACTGGATGAGAGCATCATATATCCTTTTGGAATCATTTTAAATCGTGCAAACTCTAATTTTTTGATTTGTCGATATGCTTTGTCTTGGTTTTCTTCTTCATCGATCTGTAACCAAGTGATTCGTGTAAATGGGACATTTCTTTTGATTTCCTGTAGGTCTGGTCCATACAAAAGAATCTTGTCTTCTCCTACTAGCTTTTCGGAGGACGACACAGCTTGGTAGCAAGTCCCTGGGCTCATACGGTCCCCCAATTCAAAGGCAACCTCATTGCGTAAAAGGAATTCATTTTCCTTCAGCATTGGCCATCGTTTTGGCGGAATATGTGTCAGATCCTTTACAGGAAACTTTGACAGCATCTCTTCCGTTGTTGTAATTACTTTATCATATACTTGCATGGTAAAATTCGGTCCTCTATCTTCTTACTTCTTTATATATCCCGATCTTGTTAAATTCGGTCCTCGACCTTCTTAGATTCGTGATATTTTCCCAATTTGTCGTAAATGAATTCGATCATCTTAGAATCTGTATTGGTAATATAAATTGCAAATAACAATCCTAGAACTAAGAAACAGATGAACAGTACCTTCATCACACATTTCAATGCTTTTTTCATTTAATCCAACCCCTTTTGTCTTGCGTATTCTGCTGCTCCAAGTGCTCCCATCAACTGTGGGTCTGTCTTTAATTCGATTACTTTCATACGAAGAACTTTTTCGATGGCAGCTTTCAATCCAGCATTTTTTGCACAACCACCGGTCAATGTGATGGCATCTTTTGCACCAGCTTTTTTCGCCATTACGAAACAACGTTTTGCAACCGCCTGCTGAATTCCTGCTGCAATTTCATTTCTTGGTTTTCCTTCTCCAACCAATGTGATGACCTCGGACTCAGCAAACACGGTACACTGTGCTGTAATTGGAATCACGTTCTCTGCTGTCAAACTTAAATTAGAAAATTCTTCTAATGAAAGCTCAAATGCATTTGCCATAGACTCAAAGAAACGCCCTGTTCCAGCAGCACATTTGTCATTCATTGCAAATGTTTTCACGGTTCCATCGGTGTCAACAGCAATTCCTTTGACATCCTGTCCACCAATATCGATAATGGCCTGAACAGATGGATCTGTTACATGAACTCCCATGGCATGACAGCTGATCTCGGAAATATTTTCATCGGCCATTGGAACTTTATTACGTCCATAACCAGTACCAATCAGATAACTCAAGTCGGAAATGTCTTTCAATCCCGCATCTGCGATGGCTTGATCCAGACCTGCTTTTGCACTTTCTGCACTATTGATCTTACTTTTGATTGTATTTGCGGAAACAATGTTTCCTTCCTCATCTAAAATGACTGTTTTTGTATAGGTAGAACCTACGTCACATCCACCAAAATATTTCATTTTTATTTTCCTCCTTCAATTGCTCTCATGCTTACCATGTTAATTCATCACTGTAATCCAAATAGGTTTCATCCAATGGTGTCTCACGGAATACAGTTGACATGTATTTGTTAACAGCGTCACGCATAGCTTTTCTGGAAACCGTTCTTGGATCCATCAAATCATGCTGTACCCAAATCAGATGGATTCCACGCTCTCTTGCCTGATCTTCAAAGAGTCCATGAAGTCCTCCAAAGTTCTTACAAGAAACGTGATCATACATGATTACAATATTGGCATTAAACTTCTCGCACATCTTCCAACATTCATCCAATGCATTGACGTAACCTCCGTTGCTGTGAGAACGCATCATCATGCGTTCGTAAGCCATGGCCATATCTTCCAACGCTTTTTCTTCGTCTCCAATGTGATAGAAGTGATAACTTAACATACTTTCCATATCTACCAAAGTTCGGATGCCCCATGTGTGTTCTGCCCATGTTGTAAAGTGCGTATAGTAATGGGCTGGACAACACCAAACGATAGCACGATATTTATAATCTCTGCGGTCTGCTGCCTTGTCTTCCTCATAACCTTTCAGCATCATTTCATTTACTTTTTCATCCATCTTTGTCATAAATGGATCCAGACATGCTGCGGTCTGGAATTCATATTCACGCTGCAATGACAAGGCACTTCCAATTACTTGTGGATATGGAGTACAGTTCACATCCCATTTATCCAACATACACTGTGTGGTTCGGTTGTATTCATTCGCTTTCTTCCAAAATGCGTTCCAATCCCATTTCACATTGTAAGTATCTTCAATAAATTTGATGCAGTTTTTTAAATCTTTCACTGCATATGCGTTAGTCTCTGGCTCATTGAATCGCTGTGGTGGAGTCAAAGTAAAGGATGGCATCTTCTTCATGTAACGATCCATGAAAAGTGCCGCACCAAGAGAACCATCACAAGGCATGGAACTTGTAATAAAAGAGCTACCAACTTGTGGGTAGTCATCCATGATCGCACAACCAACTTCTGCAGATGGAAGTGGACATACGTCTGCTGCCAGTCCCATTCGTTCTGCTGCATCTACGTAAATTACGTTCGCATTCTGATCCACTTCTCCTGGTAGACAAACAGGAGACATGGCAATGTCTATCCAATCCAACATTGGAAATCCAGCCATAATGATAGATGGTGTCATCTCATCAAACATGACTGTTTTTGCGCGAAGGGCTGCTGCTTTTTTATTTTTTGGAGAATGCAAATTCTCATCTCGTTCAATAATTTTCACAATCACATCTACAGAGTTGTGAACAACACCATAGAACTGCTCTTGTGTATAGCGAAGCTGGTTCCCACGAAGTCCTAATTTGTGTCGGTCCAACATATTGGCAACGGTTAGATAAGAGGACATCCACGGATACCGCTCAAATGCTTTCACCAAGGCAACTGGATGTTTTCCCAATGTTGCTGCCATATAGCCATATACCTTTAGCCAAGATGCAAAGTCATAGGCTGTATCCTTGACCCCTTTCCACTCACGCTGATTCAAGCTTCGATATCCTTCGGTATAATAATCTCCAAGACCTTTGTTATGAAGCTTCACACGTTGCTTTCCGTAGTGTTTTATATCTTTCTTAATTTCTGGAGCTGCTGCTTTGATTTTTTCTAACAATGATTGTTTCATTTTCCAGCCTCCTCTCTGCGGGCCTTGATTTTCTTAATTTCCAAACTTTCTACAAAGGCCTGCACACGGGTTCTCAGCTGTCCACTGGATTTTGCCTGGTATGGACGGTCAATGGAAAGCGTTGGAATTCCATATTCTTCTGCAAGCACATGGCTCTGCAGTGTTCTTTCAAAAGACCAATAAGAACAGAACTTCATTTGTTCATAAATGATTCCATCTGCATGATAATCTTTTACAAGCTGGGCTGCCTGATCCTGACGGAATTTAATCTTATTCGGTGTAACGTAACGAGGGCATGCCGTCTCCTGAATATTGAAGCGTACAATCTGTGTCAACACATCTTCCTCGTCATTCAACGGAATCTCTTTTCTTCCTGGAATAGAACCGTAACAGAAACGATCTGCTGCCACGTAAGCGCCACTGTCTTCTACCAACTCAATCATATCTGGATCGTCGATCTCGCCACCCACAATAACAACTCGCGCTCTAAATGGAGACTTTTTGTCTGGCTCACGGGTTTTCAGTTCTTCCAATGTTTCGTATAGTTTGTCCAAAATCAAATCCTTTGGACAGACATACGTTGCCAGTACAATCTTATGGAACTCCGCTCCTGTAATGACTGGATTCTCAGCCTTGCGCATCTCACCCATTTCGTTAATGATACGACACATCTCATTAAATTTCTCAACGGCCTCACGCATAGCTTTGTCAGAAATATCAGTACCGTAACGATCGTGCAATGGTTGCAATACTTTTCGTCTCAACTGCTCCACCACATGCTCTACGGTGATCTCTTCATCTTTTCCTGGAACATCCACATAACTGATAAAGAAGTTATCTTTATTCTTTCCTTTGATGTCCAACAGTTCCATATTCTCATAACAGCGATTCATACATTCACATATGTCTACCCCAGCGATTCCATCTAAGAACTGGTATCCACCTTCAATGGCACGCTCCAACAATGCTCTGGAAAATTCACAGGAGCTACTAGCCAAATAATAGGTGGCAATCTCCGTAGATCCCATATATGGAGCTCTCAGTCGAACTGAAAAACAATTGTCCAGATTCAACAATACTTCTGGAATATGAAAGCAAGTATACCCCATGGCGATTCGGCCATCTGACTGGGCTTCACGCACCAGTTCGTTATACGCATTATCCAAAAGATTTTCAAAATATATCATATGTTTTAAATCTTTCATAACCCCTTTTTTCCTTTCTATTTCCTACAAAATGAACTTCTCAAGCACTTCACGGACCCCTTTCACCACAGGTGTTTCCTCTGGAAGTTCGGTCAGACTCTTGCCTTCAAAATCGTACATGGACAATGTTTTGTCGGATGGAATGGCTGCCAGGAGTTCTAACCCCTTTGTATCCAGTTTCCCGATCATCTCTGGATTCTCTACACGATTCACAACCAATCCGATCTTGTCATACTGCACCAAATCCATGGCAACGTTTTCAATGGTTTTGATAACTTCCAAACCTTTTTTGCTTGTATCGGAAATCAGCAACAAGTGTGTTACTTTTTCCATCACACGACGATTGATCTGCTCGATTCCTGCTTCTCCGTCGATAACTACATAATCAAACTGTCCGGAAATCATCGTGATGACATCTTTCAAATAAGAATTTACGCGACAATAACAGCCTGCGGATTCTGGTCGTCCAATTGCAAGAAATGCGTATCCATCCTTTTCTACAACAGCTTCTGCAATCTTGTAACGCGATTCAGACAGCAACTCCATGGCTTCCTGTGTTTTTCCGCCTTCTACGTTCTCTACAATTTCGTTGCGGATGTCATCCAATGTCAGCTCTGGCTGGATCCCCAATGCAGTTGCCAAACCAACCGCTGGATCTGCGTCAATAGCTAGAATCTTCTTCTCTGGAAATGTTTCCACTAGCAACTTAACCAGTGTTGCAGAAATGGAAGTTTTTCCAACACCTCCCTTTCCTGTAAGCGCAATAATCTTTGTGTCTCTGCTCATGTTTCTCCTTCTTTCTTGTCGTCTACACAACACGTATTCCTTATAAAATAAAAAAGACCGAGGATTGCCTATATATACGCAATCTCCGATCTCTCCTCGTACTTATAAAGTTAATTTTATTTCATATACTCCCTATTGTCAATCCACTCGTACAAATCCACATAAACTTGATCACGATCTGTTTCGTTCAAAATTTCATGTCGATCTCCCGAGTACAATCGCAACGTTACGTCTTCAATTCCAGCCTTTTTATAGCGCTCGTAAATCTGACGCACACCTTTTCCAAAGTTCCCACATGGATCATCCGATCCTGCTGCCAAAAGAATCGGCAGATTCTTTGGAATCATAAAGGCACTTTCTTTTTGACTGATCTGCATCAATCCACCCAACATATGATAATATGCATTGACAGTAAATACAAAAGAACAAAGTGGGTCGTTGACATACTGATCCAACTTCTCCGCATCACTTGTCACCCAGTCTGCTCTTGTCAGGGCTGGTTTGAATTTCTTATTAAACGTTCCTGTGACCATATAGTCCACTAACTTGCTACGATGATGATCGCCTTTGATCATACCGATCGTTTTACACAACAGTCTTCCAAACTCTAATACTAGCTTTGGCTGTTCCGCAACCACTCCAAGTAAAAGAACACCTGCCAAACCATTTCCATATACCATAACATACTGGCGCATCAAAATGGATCCCATGCTGTGTCCCAACATAAAGTATGGCACATTTGGGTACTTCTTTGACATACGCAGTCTCAATGTGTGGATATCTGCAATCAAGCATGCATTTCCATTCTTTTTATGAAAATATCCGTATTCTGAACGGTTCTGTACAGACTTTCCATGACCAAGATGATCGTTGCCCACGACCAAAACACCTCGATCACTTAAATATCTGGCAAATTCATCATATCGTTCAATGTATTCCACCATACCATGGACAAGCTGAACGACTGCTTTTACTTCTCCTTCTGGTTTCCATATCACTGTATGAATCTCTGTATTCCCATCCTTAGATGGAAAATAGAACTCGTCTCTCATAGCATCTCTCTACCTATCATCTAAATTAATATATTCACGATGTGGTGCAAGTGGCTTATATGCTGGACGGATAATCTTATCTACGTTCTTCAACTCTTCCAGTCTATGCGCACTCCAACCTACAATACGTGCAGCCGCAAAAATCGGTGTATAAAGTGCTGGTGGCAAATCCAACATGCTGTATACCAATCCACTATAAAAGTCTACATTGGCATTAACACCTTTGTAAATCTTACGTTTTTCTCCAATGATCACTGGAGCCATCTCTTCTACCTTACGGTACAATGCAAACTCATCTTCACGATGTTTCTCTTTAGCAAGTTGTTCTACGAAACCTTTGAACACATCTGCACGAGGGTCGGAAACGGAATAGATCGCATGTCCCATACCATAGATCAGACCTTTTCTATCAAATGCTTCTTTGTCCAAAAGTGCTTCCAAATATCTGCGAATCTGATCTTCATCTTCCCAGTCAGTCAATGTGTTCTTCATGTCCTCGAACATCTGTGTAACTTTGATGTTCGCACCACCATGCTTTGGACCCTTCAAGGATGCCATAGCTGCGGCAATTGTGGAATAAGTGTCTGTACCTGATGAGGTAACAACGTGAGTCGTAAATGTAGAGTTGTTACCACCACCGTGATCCATGTGAAGTACAAGTGCCATATCCAAAATCTTTGCTTCCAACTGTGTATACTGTCTATCTTCACGAAGCATCATTAAAATATTCTCTGCCATAGACAATGTTGGGTCTGGTGCATAAATATATAAATCTTTTCCACGACGATAATTGTATGCATGATATCCATAAACCATCAGCAATGGGAACTGACTGATCAAGTTCAAGCACTGACGAAGTACGTTTGGAATGGAAGTATCATCTGCTTTCTCATCGTATGTGTAAAGCTGTAAGATACATCTGGAAATTCCATTCATCATATCACGACTTGGTGCCTTCATGATTACATCACGAACAAAGTTTGGAGGAAGCATACGACGCTCTGCCAGCATCACCTGAAATTCCTTTAACTCTGTGCTTGTTGGCAATTCACCAAACAGTAACAAATATGCAGTCTCTTCGAATCCTGGATGATGTGCCTCCAAGAATCCCTTTACAATATCTTTGATATTATATCCACGGTAATAGAGGTTTCCTGCACATGGCACTTCTTCTCCATTTACTATCTTCTTTGCACAAACGTCGGATACATTTGTCAAACCTGCAAGTACACCTTTACCATTTAAGTCACGAAGCCCTCTTTTTACATTATACTGTGTATACAGTTCTCGATCTATTGCATTATTTTCTTCGCACTTTTTCGCTAATTCCATAATCTTCGGTGTATTCTGGAAAATCAAATTGTCGATATCTTTCTGCATGCAATCTTCCTCCTTTTTTCTAATAATTTATAATTATACTAAAAACCTGAAAATGATACAATTAATTGTATATTAAATCTTTATGAATTTTCCGACTTTATTGGTTGCTTAGTAAATTACTTAATTTCGCGAACTCTTCCAAAGACAAAGCTTCGCCTCGTACACTGGCGCCTTTTCCAAGAGCCTCAATGGCAGCCTCTATCTGTTCTTTTGTAAAGTTCAATTCTGGAGAATTCTTCAATCCATTTGCCAAAGTCTTACGTCTCTGATTGAAGGATGCACGAATGATCTTAAACATCAGTTTTTCATCATCTACCTGGACTGGTGGTTCCTCATATCGTTCCAATCGGATTACGGCAGAACCAACCTTTGGTCGAGGCATAAAGCAGTTTGGCGGTACATTTGCCACAATATAGGGACTGGCATAATATTGCACTGCCAAGGACAGTGCACCATAGTCCTTTGTTCCCGGACCAACTTGCATACGGTCTGCCACTTCTTTTTGCACCATAACCGTAATGCTCTTCAATGGCACATGATTCTCAAACAATCCCATAATGATTGGAGTGGTAATGTAATATGGCAGATTGGCAACTACCTTAATTGGACGTCCACCATTTTGCTCCTGCGCTAACTTGGCAATATCCACCTTCAACACATCGTTATTGATAATCTGCACGTTGTCGTATCCGTCCAAGGTATCTTCCAAAATTAGAATCAATGCTTTATCAATTTCCACTGCCACAACCTTTCCCGCTGCACAGGCAAGGTACTGGGTCATAGTTCCGATTCCTGGTCCAATTTCCAAGACCATGTCGTCCTTTGTGATTTCAGCGGAACGAATGATCTTATCCAGTACATGAGTATCAATCAAAAAGTTCTGGCCAAACTTTTTCTGAAATGTAAAATTATATTTTTGAAGCACCGCAATGGTATTCTGCGGATTCCCCAATGTTGGTTCTTTCATATGTTGATCCTTTCTTTATAGAATTCCGTAAAATTCTTTCGCATTTTTCTCCGTAATGACAATAACTTCTTCTGGTGTCAGACCCTTTAACTGCGCAATCATATTTGCCACATATTTTAAATAGTAGGAAACGTTGCGCTTGCCTCGATTTGGTTCTGGGGCAAGATATGGACAGTCTGTTTCTAGTACAATGTGCTCTATTGGAATGGTCTCCACCACCTCTTTTAACTTTCGTCCATTTTTGAATGTGACCACTCCACCAATGCCTATTAGATATCCCATCTTCACATATTCCTCCGCCATGTCCTTGGAGTAGGAATAACAGTGAATGATACCTTTCATACCTTGTCCATATTCTTTCAAAATGTCCATCGTGTCCGCTGCTGCCTCACGGCTATGAATGTTTACCGGAAGATTTAACTTTCTAGCCAATTCCAGCTGACGGATAAACCAATGTTTCTGAACATCATGACTTTCATGATCCCAATAATAATCTAGGCCGATTTCCCCTACAGCTACAATTTTCTCTCGATGAAGAAGTGTTTCCATTTCTGCAAAACGTTCTTCGTTCAAATCTCCTACTTCATCGGGATGAACACCAATCATTCCATAAATAAATGGATACTCCTCCGTTAGTTTTAGTACGCGTTGCCAAGATGCCACTGTAGCACTGGCGTCTACAATGGTTCCGACACCTTGTTCTGGCATACTTTTTAACAGTTCCTCACGATCTATATCAAATTGCTTATCATCATAATGTGCATGTGTGTCAAATATCATGTTTCTCTCCTACGTAAAAACAGAAACTGCCAAAGCAAGTCTGGCAGTTTCTGCATAATTATGACTGTGCCTTATCCGTAAATTATAACACAAGGTCATCTAATTTTTCAAATGTATCTAACTGGTAGGATTCCAAAACATTTCCTGCTACAAGGAGGAATTTGTTTCCTACATAAAAGGCTCTTACGTCTGTAGGCAGTCCTGTCATATCCCGTACAAAAACTGTCTGAAATCCTTGTTCTGGATCATAGGTGAACACATAATATTGGATAGTCTCTCCGTAAGCAACGAATCCAATGAGATTTTTCTCTGGCTGTACAAATGCCACCTTATAATTGTAGGCTACATCTGTAGAATACGTTCCTTGGATGACATATTTTTGCTGCTCCTTCACATCAGCTGGATTCGATATATCAAACATGGACAGCTTCACTCCATTGGTCGTAGTTCCTGCTTCATCTACATCCATGCCAATTCCCAACAACTTGTCCTCTCCATACGGATGGAGATACTCAGAGAATCCAGGAATCTTTAGCTCTCCTAAGATTTTTGGATTCTTTGGGTCTTTCAAATCTACGGAGAACAATGGATCTATCTCTTTGAAGGTAACAAAATATCCGATATCTCCCATAAACCTCGCGGAGTGCACTTGCTCTCCTTTGGCGAGATTTTCCATCTTGGAAAGCACCTTCAAGTTCTTATCTAAAATGAGAAGAGAATTGCTCTCCTGTAATGTTGTCACTAAACGAAGAGTTCCTTTGTACTCATCCAGACTAAAAGAATCATTTAAAATACCTTCTATTTTTGTCTGTGCTACACCTTTGATTTTTCCGTTTTTATAAGAAATCTTTCGGATGCAGGTGTAGTTCTCTTCTGTGTCGTTTGTCCCATAGTCCACTTCTGTAACGTAAATATTTTCTTTGCTAATGTAAGATAACTCAGCTCCTCCAAGTACCGCTTTTTTATCCGTAACGGTTTTTGGATCCTGCAAAGAAAAGGAAGAAATTACGGTATAGCTTCCTGCCGTTCCAGTCATTGGCATGTAAATATTTGCACGATCCAATATTTCTCCTTGAATCATCGGAACATAGGTCTGCGCATCCTCTCGCAGAATCTGCGCTTCTGGTGCATAATGAGACATCACATAGACTGCGTCTCCTACAAAACGGGACGTATGGTAGGAACCACTTTGCTTGATTTTCCCAATGGATTTTGGATTCTGTGGATTGCTGATATCAAAGGTTTCTGCAATGGTAAATTCTCGGTACCCAGATGGTTCCGTGTCCACTGCCACACCAGCAGATGATTCCTCGCTTTCCAAGGCTTTCTCATCCCCACCTGATGGTTCGGAAATGGTATATACTGCAACTAAACGATCACCTTTTACATACAGTTCACCAAACCAACCTTCCTCTGGAAGCTTCACGGAGCTGACATGTTCCATGCGCTCCTGGGAAATATCCACAATATCTAACTTCGGATAATTGAGCACATACATGTACTTCCCATCCGTTTTTACAACATCGGCCTCTCCTACCCCTTTCTCTCGGATATTCGTATCGGAATAATTCACTCCAGCCCGTAGTGCAACATCCCCTATACTAGTAGACTCATTCACCGTGGCCTCAGATTTTGCCATATCGGCTCCCACAGTCAAAAAACCACGTTCATTTTCTTCTTGTAGTAACTGATAAATTTCTTTGTAATCTTCTGCAGTTTCTATGGATGCTACCTGAAGAAGTCCTTGGGAACCACTTCCCGTTGGCTTCTGATCCTGGTTACTGTGGATTCCAAAAAGGCCACTGATTCCGGCCACTCCAATCCCTACAATAAGGGCACAACTTGCTGCAGCTACAGCAAATTTCTTATAGTAAGATGTTTTCTTTTTCTTTGCCTTCGCTTCAATCTGCTTCATCATTTGTTCAGGTTCCAGAGATTCCGGAATCTGAACCTGTTCAGCCTGTTCTCGAAGGATTTTCTGAATCTCTTGATCTTTCATAATTCCAAACTCCTTTCTACTCTAATATCAAACGCATCTTTTCCAACGCTCGTGCCTTTCGCGAACGGACCGTGGCAGGATTCATTTGCATCATCTTTCCAATCTCATCGCTTGGATACCCTGCAATCACAGAAAATGCGACAATCATTCGGTCTTCTTCATTCAATGTAAAAAATGCATTGCGTACATCATGACGCTCTTCTTGATTTCCATCCTCCGTTGGTAATTCCTCCACCAGCTCTTCGGTCTTTCCTTCTTTTCGGAAATATTTTTTACACTGGTTGGAAAGTATGGTAAAGATCCAACTTCGGAAGGATTCTTCTTTTTTCAGTTGATGCAGATTTTCGTAGGCGATCATCACCGTCTCGCTGACCACATCTTCTGCATTGTGTGGTTGCTTCATAGTGTACAAAGCAAACCGATACAAATCTTTGTAAATGCGTCCATACAAGGTACCAAATGCCTGTACATCTCCGCGACGCGCTCTTCGAATGAGCACTCGCTCTGAACTGGTTTCAAAATCCTGCATACGCCCCCTCCTTTCCGGTTGCCTGCCTTTTCATTTGTGTTTTATATTTATCATTTTATGCGTGATGTTTTTCTTTGTTTTCTATTAGAGTATGAAACGAGTTATTTTGTTGCACTGTCTTTATATTTTTCGTATAAATCTTCGCCAGCCAACTTCATAATATCCAAAATGGCTTCCTCAGTAAGTTCCATATATTCTGCCAATTCTTCCAAAGTCACTGCACGACCTTTGTCCTCTGCCAACTGGTGAAGCGCATCATTTAGATCGTTCACCTGCTGCTCCATCTTCTTATCACAACGTTTCATCTCAGTCTGTTCCTCGATCATCACCTGGATTCCTTGACGAATTTCACGTTTCAGACGAAGGTCCAATGCTTCCAACTCTTCCTCTGTCTCTGCCACAAGCCCTTCTGCCTTTAAGAATTCCAAGGCAAGCATAAGGCTCACATTTCCTTCCTGCACCAAATCTCCTAAAAATACTTCTGGATGGCGCATCTGCACTGCAATGTCTAACACGACCGGAAGATACAGCTCAGTCAAACGACCTCTTGCTTCTCCATCTCCTGCTACAATGGCTGCAAACAAAGCTTTTCTTTCTCCTTCTTTTTCTACTCTCAACGCAGACAGATCTTCTTTATACTCCTTCAAATATGCTTCTTCATCGGAAGTATATGGTGCCACTGCTGGCCCTTCTTCCTGCAAAATGTCCTGGCTTTTCATATATCCAGTTACGGTGATTCTCTGAGACAACAGATAATCGTAGACCATCAACATCTGTTCTTCATTTAACGCGTCCTGGGCAAAAAAATCCTGCACCTCTTCCTGGGAAATTCTACTGTCCTGCCCCAATGCTTTTTCTTTTAAAAGACTTAATTTTTCTAGAAATTCATGTTCTTTGCTCATGATTCTTCTCCTTTTTCATTTCTATACTGTAGATATCTGCAGATCAATGTTACAAACTGGCTTTTTCCATGGATTCTATGTTCCACTACCTGGTAGTTTACAACTTCTAATAGTCAGAAAAGGACTTGTCGGCATGTTTCCAGTCCCTCCGGCAAGTCCTTTTATATTCTTATTTATCCTCTGTAGTAGTTGATCAGACAACCTTTCAAAATGATCTCGCGCTCTGCGTCTGTCATTTCTCCAAGTTTCAATTCAATTTCTTTCAACTCGTCACCAACAACGTATGCTTTTACAGTAGACTGTTTGTCTTCCACCACTTTGCGAACATCTGGCACGAAGATGTAATCTCCATTTGCAAATGGAAGTGCTTCGTGATCAGCTTCTGTCAAGAATGGAAGCATACCCCAGTTGATCAGATTAGAACGATAACGTTTTGTTGCATATTCATTTGCAATATTGGCCCATCCACCTAATACTTTCTGGCAAGATGCAGCCTGCTCACGAGCAGAACCATCTCCTGGTTTTACAGCGAAGATTGTAGATCCAACACCGATGTTTCCTTCTCCAACTTCTGGATATGCTTTCTGGATTGTCTCCATCACTGGTTTCAATTCTTCCAAAGCTTCCAATGGGCAGTTGCCTGCTTCAATGGCTTTCTGTGCTGCCTGCACTTCTTTTGCACGTCCAACATATGCAGGGTCTTTTCTTGACAATGCAAACTCTGCAAGTCCCAATGGGTTGGAACGGTAAGAAGAAGTCTCTCCAGATGGAATCAGCTCATCTGTTGTTGTAACTGGATCGTGGATTTCAGAAACAACTTTCAAAATCAAGTTCTCTGGCAATGCTGACATTGCTGGCCAGTCTTTGATGTTTGGTCCAAACTGAATTTCAACAGATGGATCTGCAACACCCTTGCTATCAAATACACGATTTGCATAAATGCTGGAATCGAAATGATATTTTGGTCCTTTGAATTCCACATCCATAGCAGTTGCTGGAGTAAGGAATCCTTTGTTTGCTGCCGTTGCTGCGATAGAACGAGCATCCATCAATGCAACAGAAGAAATCTGTCCACTCTGCAACTTAGATCCTTCACGGTTCGGGAAGTTTCTTGTAGAGTGACGGATAGAAAACGCATTGTTTGCTGGAGTATCTCCGGCACCGAAACATGGTCCACAGAATGCGGTCTTCACAATGGTACCTGCTGCCATCAAGTCAGCCACAGCTCCGTTCTTTACAAGTTCCATGTAAATTGGAGTACTTGCTGGATATACGCTAAATGTAAATGCATCGGAACCGATATTCTTACCACGAACGATGTCTGCTGCTGCACAGATATTTTCAAATCCACCACCAGCACATCCTGCGATGATTCCCTGCTCTACATATAATTTGCCATCACGGATCTTATCCTGAAGAGAGTAATCTACTGCTCCATCAAGACTTACGAGAGCTCTCTGCTCTACGTCATGCAACACATCTTTCAAGTTTGCATTTACTTCATCAATGGTATACACATTGCTTGGGTGGAATGGCATTGCGATCATTGGTTTGATCTCGCTTAAGTTTACATAAACCATACCATCGTAGTATGTGCATGCTCCAGGATTCAACTCTTTGTAATCCCCACTTCTTCCATGTGTCTCATAGAACTCACGAATCGTCTCGTCTGTTTTCCAGATAGAGGACAAGCAAGTTGTCTCTGTTGTCATTACATCAATACCGATACGGAAATCTGCACTCAGTTTTTCAACACCAGGTCCAACGAACTCCATCACTTTATTGTTTACATAGCCATTCTTAAATGTAGCACCAATGATTGCCAATGCAACGTCCTGTGGTCCTACTCCTTTCATAGGCTCCCCATCCAGGTAAATTCCGATCACACCTGGCATCTTAATGTCATAAGTTTTGTTCAAAAGCTGTTTTACAAGCTCTGGTCCACCTTCACCCATGGCCATTGTTCCCAATGCACCATAACGAGTATGGCTATCAGAACCGAGGATCATCTTGCCGCCACCTGCAAGCATCTCTCTTGCATACTGATGAATAACTGCCTGATGAGGTGGTACATAAACACCACCGTACTTCTTCGCACATGTCAGTCCAAACATGTGGTCATCTTCATTGATGGTTCCACCAACTGCACAAAGTGAGTTGTGGCAGTTTGTCAATACGTAAGGAATTGGGAACTTCTCAAGTCCTGATGCTCTTGCTGTCTGAATAATTCCAACAAATGTGATATCGTGTGATGTCAATTTGTCGAACTTAATCTGGAGATTTTCCATATTTCCAGATGTATTGTGTTCATTCAAAATTCCGTATGCGATTGTATTTTTTGTTGCTTCTTCTTTACTTAAAGGCATCTGTACGTTGCCATTATCTTCTACGATTTCTGTACCATTCAAAAGATACACACCATGATCATATAATTTTATCATTAGAATCCTCCTATTTTCCAAATACTTTGGGTATTATTTTAACACGATAAAGTGTGGTTGTAAAGAAAGGGGGAGCGTTTTAATCACGCTCCCTCAATACTTTCTGTAATTCAATTTTTGTCTCTCCAATACCGATAATATCGTCCTTTTGAAGAACAACCGGCTGGGTGATTCGCTCACCATTTAAGTAAGTTCCATTTCTAGAACCTAAGTCTCTCAAATACAATTTGTCCCCTTTTCTTACGATGGCACAATGTACTTTTGATACACGTGGATCCTCACGAATCGTCAAGAACTTTTCAAACTCCAGACTTTCCTTGCTTCGGCCCAGTCCAATGTTATCGTAAAAAATATATGTGAATTTTTCCCATGTTTCCAGATTCTCTAACAGAACCTTCCACTGCTTCTTCGCAGGTCTGCGTGGCGGTTCACTTTGCGCATTCGGTGTTGGAATCACCGTAGTCTGCTCCTCTGCAACACGACGTTCTCTTGCATCTCTTGGATCTCTTTGATCTCTGCCCTGCTCTTCTCTGCTTCGCATTCTTCCCTGGTCTTCTCGCATCCGATCTTTGCTCTGCTCTTCTCGTCTTCGATCTCGTTTTCGATTGTCAGAATATCCACGCTTATTTTTCTTCATGGTAAGAAAAATTGCAGCCACCAATCCTACAGCAACAGCAATCAAGAGTATCATTACAACCCAATACCACATTTCGCTCTTCTCCTTCGTATTGTAAACGTCCGCTTCTCTCTGGCATCCCCCATCTCATGTTCATATTTTTTGCTGAGAAAAGCCGTCGTTCCTACTAAAATCTTTCTTATTTTACTATATTTTTTACATACAAGCAAGATGAACCTGGAAAGGAAGCGGTTGCTCTGTCCTGTTGTGCCAAGTTGTGTGCTAGATTACATTCCAGATCGCAACAGATCGTATCTCCGGTCATTTTGGAAAAGCTATGGCATTTTCTAACTTGCTTTGCTATAATCACTATGAACTATGCATAAAACCTTATGCAATAGAAACATAGAAACAATGATAAATGGAGGAAATGAAACATGAAATATATTCCAAGAGGTGTCTGTTCACAGGAGATCAACTTTGAAATTGAAGACAACAAAGTAAAAAATGTATCTTTTATCGGAGGATGCAACGGAAACTTGAAAGGAATCGGAAGTCTTGTAGAGGGAATGGATGTGAATGAAGTAATCTCTCGTCTGGAAGGAATCACTTGTGGACGCAAAGCAACTTCTTGCCCTGATCAGCTTGCAACAGCTTTGAAACAGGCAATCCAATAATCCATATAAATCCATATATTTGAAATGATTTGGAGGTTTTCTTATGAAACGAATTATTCTTACCGGCGGTGGTACTGCTGGTCATGTAACTCCGAATATCGCCCTTCTTCCAAAATTAAAGGAGATGGGATTTGATATTCAATACATCGGTTCTTATAACGGCATCGAAAAAGATTTGATCGAACCATTTGGTATTCCATACCACGGGATTTCATCCGGAAAACTTCGTCGATACTTTAGCCTTCAAAACTTTACAGATCCATTCCGCGTATTAAAAGGAATGTTTGAAGCGAAAAAACTGATTCGTGATCTGAAACCAGATGTGATCTTTTCCAAAGGTGGATTTGTATCCGTCCCAGTGGTCCTTGCAGGTAAAAAGTGCAAAGTCCCAGTGATCATTCACGAATCTGATATGACTCCTGGATTGGCCAACAAGATTGCCATTCCTTCCGCCACAAAAGTATGCTGCAACTTTCCAGAAACATTGGAATATCTTCCGAAAGAAAAGGCTGTATTATCTGGTTCTCCAATCCGTCAGGAACTGTTAACTGGTGACAAAGCTGCTGCCTTAGAGCTTTGCGGATTTACAGCAGATAAACCGGTGGTACTTGTTATTGGTGGAAGTCTTGGTTCTGTAGCAGTCAATGAAGCCGTTCGCAATGCATTACCAGAACTTTTACAGACATTCCAGATTGTACATCTTTGCGGAAAAGGAAAAGTCGATGCGTCCTTCGAAGGTACTCAAGGCTACAAACAGTTTGAATACATCAAAGAGGAACTTCGCGATATTTTCGCAATGGCAGATGTGGTCATTTCTCGAGCAGGTGCCAACGCGATCTGCGAATTGCTGGCTCTTCGTAAGCCAAATCTTTTGATTCCACTTTCTGCAAATGCCAGCCGTGGAGATCAGATTTTAAATGCTCGCTCTTTTGAACGTCAAGGCTTCAGTCTTATGATTGAGGAAGAGCAAGTAACAAAAGAGAACTTACTGGAAGCCGTTCAGGAACTTTACAACAATCGTGACAAGTATGTTGTTGCAATGCAAAACTCTGGACAGCAGGATTCCATTGAAACCATTCTGAATCTGGTCTGCGAATTGACCGCATAAAATAGGTTTCCAATAGAACTTCCAAGTAGATGGAAAGGAATAAAGGACAGGCGCTTCTATGCTCCCTGTCCTTTTTGCTTTGCTACCTTTGTTTGATTTTTGCCTTACTTCTTTTTTTGTAGTCCACTTGGTAGACTACGTTTTCTCTTGGCTATTTTCTAAGCTTGAAGTTTACTTAAAATCTCTTCCTTATCTTCGTCAGTCAAAGTCCCCATGTTCCATCCCAATCCAACATTATCTCCTTCATAGCGTGGAATCAAGTGCATATGGAAGTGGAACACGCTCTGTCCCGCAACTTCTTCGTTATTCTGTACGACATTGTAACCATCACAACCGAGAACATCTCTCATCTTGTTGATCATTTTCTTAGCCAGTACCATTGCCTTTGCTGCCAACTCATCGTCCAGATCAAACAGATTGCGATAATGCTCTTTTGGTAAGATCAACGCATGCCCTTTAGATGCTGGTCCCAAATCCAGGATTACACGGAAATCCTCGTCTTCATAAAGAGTTGCAGATGGAATCTCGCCTGCTGCTATTTTACAAAAAATACAATTTTCATCTCTCATGCTTCTTCTCTCCTTCTCTTTTTAATCTATGCTTGTTAATAAGTATAGAACATTTTTCTCCAAAAGAGAATAGGCAATATCCAACCCCAAAGGAAACTAAAAGAATGGTTCCAATCACACACAACATGACTCCCATGCTCCACAGATTGTCTCCAGTCTTTGGAGATCTTCGGTTCCCTTTTCGTGGTTTTTCCGGACGTTTCGGCTTGATCACCTTCCCAAATTTTTCATCCTTCATCACAACCTTTTGCAGTTCTCCATGTTCCTCCACTGTAAATGGAACATCTACTGCCAGTTTATAGCCTTTTGGAGCCTGCACTTCTCGTAATACATACTCACCTGGCTCTAAAGCATCAAAAACCTTCGCCGTTTCCGTAGAACACCATTTTTCAACTACTGCTTTAGTGTCTTTTCGAATCAATTTCAGTTCTGCTCCCGATAGTTCTTTTTCAGTTTCAGCATCCTGCTTAGAAATGGATACCTTTGTATAATCATTGTCCAGAAGAAGGGTTCCTTTTCCCGCATCCTTTCCTTCCTTGACTCCTGATTCCGTCACAATTTTTCCATCTTCATTAATTCGAATCTTATAAATAGTCTCGTCTAGTAAATATCCTGGCACGGTTTTTGTTTCTTGAATACAATATTCTCCCGGCTCCACATATTTCCAAAGGATCTTTCCTTCTGCATCTGTCATCCATTCTTGTGCCGTTTCTTTTTTCTTCCATTCGTTCCAGAAAAAACCTTCCGATTTCCACATTCGATAGGTTACTCCTGGAAGTGGTTTATCCGTTCCTTTAATCCGTTTTTCCAACAAAATGGTAGTTGGCTGATTTTGCAGTTCCAAATGTTCCTTAACCACCGCAGTATATTGATCCTCATAGACTAACTTCACTGGATATGAAGTTTTTTCTCTTACATAACCTGGCAATGCCTTGCTTTCCACCACTTCGTATGCTCCTAAAAATAACTTCTTTGTTTTTGCAAACCCTTCTTCTGTCACAACTTCATCGGCCAACTCACCTTGTTTTAAGCGCACCGTTCCATCTGGTGTCACAATATCTTCTGCTGCATATATTTGGAAAGTCACGCCCGACAAATAAACACCCGTTTCTGCCTCTTGCTTTTGGATTCCAATAGTTCCCATAGCTAACTGATCCTGCATTTTCACCTTTTGCACAAGATCCGTATTCTCCACCTGGAAACGAACATCCTGGCCGAGCAAATATCCTTCTGGAGCCAGCACCTCACGGAATATATAAGTTTTTCCAACTGCCAAGCGTTCCACACGGTGAGGTTCTTTTTTTCCATCCCACTCATCCAAAACAGTTCCCTTTACATCTAACAATTGATAGCGACCACCTTCGATTGTCTTCTCTGTTGTTTCATCATGTTTACTCAAATCAATCTTTGTATAATCATTTTCCACCTTCTGCTTTTCCACAATTAATTCCGTTTTCTGATCTGCATATTTTAAACGCACGGAAAATGGTTTTTCCAATGGCAAATAGCCTTCCGGAGCTTTCACTTCCTGAACTTCATATTCTCCTAAGTAAAGTGGAATTGTCGTGGCAATTCCTTTTTCATTGGTTGTAATCCGATCTACCACTTCTCCTTCTTTTACACGTACCGTTCCATCACCAGTCAAAATATCTCGTTTTGCAGTCACCTCAAAGATAGCTCCTGTTGGAATAATTTTTCCGGTTCCCTTATCCGTTTTTTGAATCTGAATCTGTCCTTTTGCTGGCACATTTTCAACGATGATGGATTCATATACTATGGCTGTATTTTGGTCCTTGTATGTAAAAGTTACCTCATATGGTTCTTCCTTCCCCACATAACCATGAGGAGCTTTCTTTTCTTTCACAAGATAGGTTCCCAAATATAAGGGCTTGGACTCTGCCTTTCCAACATAATTGGTTTGAATGGTTTCCACAACGGTTCCTGCTTTTTCTCGCACAGTTCCATCTGGAGTTACAATGTCTTCTTTTGCCACAATCTCAAACTCTGCACAAATGGTAATCGGTCGATTTGTTTCTCCATCTCTTTTTTCCAAACGCAACTGTCCCATCACAGGCTCATCTATGACCTGCACCTCTTTTGAAACGATTGATACCCGTTGGCCCTCATAAGACAACTCTACTTCCACCACATCTTGGTTGAGCAAATATCCTTCTGGAGCTTGGGTTTCTCTTACTTCATATGTTCCCAAGAAAAGGGGCTTGGATTTCACCTTTCCTGTTTTTCCTGTGGTCAATGTTTCTACCACTTCGCCTTTTTTCACGCGCAGAGTTCCTTCCGAAGTCACAATATCTTCCTTTGCTTTGATTTCAAAGGTAGCTCCCGTGGGAATCGACTGATTCGTTTCTTCATCCAGCTTTTCAATGAAAATAGTTCCCTTCGCTGGTTCATTTTCAAAGAAAAGAAGTAGTGGATGATCCCAGTCCAAGGTCTCTTTTACTTCAAACAACAAATCTTCCTTGCTCAATACATAACCTTCTGGTGCCTGAATTTCCCGAAAATAGTAGGTGCCATATTTCAAACGTTTTGGTAACAAAAAGGTTCCTTTGTCATCGGTTTTAAATTCCTTTTGCTCCTTTTTTGGGTTCTTTGTTTTTAAGGGGATCACCTGTTTCTTCTGATCCAAAAGCTGAAAGGTTACATTTGCCACAGGAATCTGCTTTCCCGTGGTAGCATCTACTTTCACTAATTTTACTGGTGCTAAAATCTCTTTGTTTTCTACCTCTAATTTTTCTACCTGTTTGTCTTTGGAAATGGTCACCTCAAATGGTTTGACTGGTTCCAATCCTTCTGGAATGGTTGCCAGATCCTCCTCCACAAGATAGGTGTCATAAGGAAGGCTGCCTCCTTTCTTTTTCGCATCATAGGTCGTTCCCCATCCTTTTTCATCAGTCACCAGTTCTGCAGTCAACTTTCCCGTTGTTTTGGATGTAAATGTAAACCGAATGCCCTGCAAATCAACGGGATCCGCATCTTCTGGATGTTTGAATTTGTGAATCTCAACATCTCCTCGAATAACTTTGTCTGGAATGGTTGGAGCTTCATATACTGTGGTTTCCTTTCCTGTTGTGTTGTCTTTGATTGGACATACCACAACTTTGGGATTGATCACATACCCTTTTGGGGCTTTTGTTTCCTGTACGGTCACCGTTCCCAATGGAAAAACCGTCTTTCCAGAAACAGTATAAAAAGCATCGCCAGATACACGATGAGCTTCATCCATCAAAATCTGCCCCTGGTCATCCGTTTTCATCACCCAGGTACGCAAAGGTTGTTTCCCCTTCGTTCCAGGATCCGTTTCCATCTGCTCCGAATAAAACCGAATGGTAAATTCTGCATCTTTCAATGTTCCCTTTCCCTGAGGAAGAGGATTTCCTGTATCTTCATCTATTTTTTTCAAACATATGTCCACTGGGGCATACTGTGGTACCTCTTTGACTGTCTTACTGATTATAGTTCCTGCTACAATGGTCACTGGATATTCCTTGGGATCCAACGTATATCCTTTTGGGGCTTTGATTTCTTTGAGAACATACTCCCCTTTTAACATATTTTGAAACTGAAGACGCCCTGCTTTATCAGTCGTACTTCTGCTTTTTTCTTCCCCATTTTGAAACACTCCATAGACAGCACCTTCTAAGGAGTAGCTTTTATTTTCTTTAGTAAGTTCTGTCAGTTCCGTTTCCTTTTGCACTGTCAAACCACCTTTTGGTTCTTCAAATGGAACTCTGACACGAACTCCCAATCGTTGATATCCTGCTGGAAGCCCATTGACGTGAGAGACTCCATCCCATGCTCCCGGTGGCGTGATTACAATCTCCCACTCTGCCTGGTTTCCTTGGATTACTTTGCATTCGGCCCGATAGGAACAAGTTTGCCAGAAGCCCTCTCCTGGATTTGCTGCACCATGGTTGATACACATTGCATTTCCCCGAAGTCCTGCCAGTCCACCATCATAAATCGCATACTCATGGACTCCTGCGGTTCCCGGTTTCCCCCAAAAGGCAACTCTTGCATCCTCTCCTGTTACTACCATGCCAACATACACATTGGACAACAATCGTCCCTGTCCTTCCCCCTCTGCCATCCTTTGGATGGGATTTCCTTGTTCTAAGGGGAGCTGGGAAATCTCTATAGTATTTCCTACATGTTTTTCCAAACAGTCTGGATCCTCACATAATAATGACTTTTTTACTTGAATGCCCTTGCTGTTCACCACATATTCGTCCTCTGTATCTGGGGATTCTTCCACAGCAGATACGGGAAACGAACATCCAAGTATCAAGAAAAAAGCCAAAAAAAGCGCAAGCGCTCTCTTTCCTTGCTTCATTCATTTTCCTCCTACTATTTTTTTCCAATTTTTCTTTTTGAATCTCATTGCGAATGCAATTTATGACAATGGCAAAATCCAAAGAAATGGATTTTGCCATTTAGAATTGTCTTAATATTCAGTACGTTTTTTGCGAGGGAATCCCAAAATTAATTGCAACAAAAATCCAGAAGCAAATCCAGCCACATGTGCCACGTTATCTACACCAGCGCTTTGGAATCCCAAATACAAACTCAAAGCTGCCATCAGAATCAAACCTCGTTTATCCAAGCGTCCAACCCGTCCATGATTGCGAATTGCTGCACAAACCAATGCACCCATAATCCCAAAAACGGCTCCTGAGGCCCCTGCGGAAACAGCATACACTGGTCGAAAAAGTTCAAAAGCCAAAGAGCAAAGATTTCCAATAACACCGCTCAAAAAGTAAATAAGCAAAAATCGAACCTTTCCGATTTCAAATTCCAGATTCCACCCCATGGCTCCCAACATCAACATATTATTAACCAAATGGTCGATTCCAAAATGCAAAAACATACTGGTGACTAATCGATAATATTCATGCCCTTCCACAATATAAGGCGCATACATAGCACCATGTTCTAAAATAAATAATGTATCTTCCGTTTTTCCCTGTAACATCAACAAAAGAAAGACGACTGCATTGGCCACAATCAATCCCGTTGTAACAATTGCTTTCTGCTCCTTTTTCACAATACTCGCCTTCTATTCTCTGAAGTTTATCTATTGGATTTATTATAGAGCAGCGTTCTTTTCTTGTCCATCGGTTTCCATAATGAGATCATCCCACCGTCCCCAATTCTTCTTTGTAAAATGTTTTCTCGCTTTTTTCCATACGGAATACGTTTCCTTCTCCTCTCTTACTTCATCCGATTGCCTAGGTCGTTCACCTATATAATCCTCTTCCACTAAACTAAATGCATTTCCACAAGGAAGCTCCTGCGTATCCTTTTCTTCCTCAAATACGTCTTCTATGGATTCAATAGGTTCCAAAGGCTCTACAGGTTCTAGCAATTTTATTGGTTCTTTTTCCTCTTTGATTTCTTCTTTTCGTTCTGCCTGATGGGCTTCATATTCCCGCATAATGGTGCGCAGATCATAGTGTTCTTCTAACGTTGCTTTGTGTAACTCAAATGCCAAAAAGATACCTTCCGTATCCCCATAATCCAAAGTTTTCACAAAATACTCTGTCAGCTCGTGAAAAGAACATTGGAAAGTATCCTCATTTCTTGGTAAATAACAAAACCACCACCGATCATTTTTTCGAAAAATGTACCTTGGATCCAACACAAGACAATCTGGATTTAACATATGGTTCTGCAGTGCATTTACCGTTTCCAGCAAATGTTTCACCAACTCCTTCATCTGCCCCTGCTCCATTGGTGCCTTCTCAAAAAACGTTTTCATACTGATCAAATTACTTACATCATACACATAACAAGATTTCCCTTCCTCCTCCCACCCTTTCACGTCCAAAACACCTGGCAAGGAATTGTACTTCAACATAGGAAGCTGATAATCCTCGATATATATTTCCTGCAAATAAATACTCAGCAAGGTCTGATTAATCTTTGTTTCAAATTTCATCTGTAGTTTTTCTTCTATGGTTCTTTCCCTCCTTCTCCTGGAAGTTTTGATTCTAAAAACTTTTGCCTACGAATCCGTTGTTCTGGATATAAAATAGGAGCCTTCTCCTGAACCTTCAATTTCATCTTTCCTTTTTTTGCCTGAGCCACAACGACCACTTCCTTTTTTGTAATTTCCACTGTCGCCTGACTATCTCGGAAGTAAATCAATTTCCCACGAATCCGTTGTTGATATACGTGGCTCAGATCAACCGTTCCTTTTTCATCTGGTTTTCGTTCTATTTGGGCGCCTACAACAGCCGTTTCTGCTGCCACTCCTGAAATAATACTTTTGTCATGAAAGTAAAAAATAAGATTCATGATTCCCAAAAACAATCCCAGTATAATTGGAAAAAGTAAGGACATTTCTACAGTGATCACGCCCTTCATCCCGGAATGTTTCAAAGTTCTTTCCTCCATTTAAAATCCTCCTGTCAAAAGCAAAAGTAAATATCCACATCCTAAAAATGGAACAAGGGGTAGAACTTCTTTTTTCCGAAACTTCTTTTTTATTAAGACACCAGCTGCCGTCAATGCCGTCATAAAAAATGATAAAGCCAACAACAGCAATATATTCCAAAGCCCCAGATAAATTCCCAAGATACAGATTAAAATGCTATCTCCGTATCCAAACGCTTCTCTTGTCATTTTACTAATGACTAGAAAGAAGAGTCCAACTACTCCACCAGCCAGCACAAGGACCACAGGTAATTCTTTCCAAGACAATTGATACCCTAGCGCCAGGCCTCCTCCCATCACAAGCATCCACACCGGCAAGCGATAGCTCTTCCAATCCATTGCCCCCAATATCAATAAATAACATGCACATACCATTCGACTGACTTCCATCATTTGCATGGTCTTCCATCCTTCCTCTTTTCTCTTGATTGGAATGCACTCTCCAATCCTAGTTTCCACTTCCACATTTACTGCAAGCCGGCCTTCCTCCACATTGACTTTTCTTCACAGCACGGATGGTCCGCTTCAAACCACTACACTGTACCGAGCTATGATAGTTTCTTCCGTAATCGGTAATGTACACCCCACCCATGGAAGTTCCACGCATACATCTTGCACAAGCATGGTATTTCCCACCATCCTTATTCCGCAAGTGATCCACTTGTGCTTGTGGCACATACTGAATGGATGGTTGCAAATAACTACAATGGTAATCTTTGTGATACACAGTGCCCGTTGCTGTAATATAAACAATCTCATTGTCATCTCGTTCCACACCAAGCTTTTCATATCCCGTCCATGCTCGCACTTGGAGTTCTTCTGTTTTTTGAAGTCCAATATGATGAAATCCTGGAAATGGAAGTTGCATTTTATAGTGAACTTTTGCGGTGATCATCCCAGTCTGTCGATCATAACGGGAATACCAACAATGAATTCCTGCTGTGCCCTCTCGAATGATACTTCGTTCGATTCGCTCGGTGCCCATAAGTTCCACCACATCGGACTTCATTTTTACTGGATTTAACACAGGAACTGTGACCACATCTTCCGCCGCAATTTTTGCAGCTCCTTGCAACGCATTGACTGCAGAAATATGAATCGACTGCATTTCCAATAAATAAACCAACGATAGAATTGCAAGTAGAAAACAAGGGATTGCCAATGCTGCTTCCACCGTAATGCTTCCTTTTTTCTTATTCCTTGAGTCCGTTATAGATGCCCTTTCCTGATAGATCAATGGCTTTTTGTAAAATTGTGTCATCGCAGAATTCCTTTCTTCATTCATATTATTTGTTACGTATGTGGGGTAGTTCTGTCTGTAGGGAGATCAGACAGTTTTCGAAAGAAAGGGCATCTGCAACGGACTCAAAGATATCCAAAATAGGTTGGAAAAGAATAGGTTTGTCCTTGCCAAAGCTGGGTCTTATTTTTTAGCTTGATTTTAGAAATGCATGCATCTGCTGTAAAAAATGGCAATTCCTTTTCCCTTCGTAGATTTTCTTCTACACGGTCCAAAGTACGCATGGTCACCGTCTCTGTACTCTTTAAATACAATAGCAATTGCAAATATTGTTCATAATCCATGCCTGCTCCAATGTCTCGGGATCCATACACAGCATCCGAATTCCAAAATGTAAAGACCGAAGAAAGTGGCATTATCCAGTTCCCTGCATTCTTCACCATTGGAATTTTCTGCTGGGAAAGCAAAGATCTCACATCCATAGTACTTTCTGCAAATGCCCACAAAAGCATAATCAACTGTTTGAACACTTCTTTTGTTTCCGGATGAGTCGTCGCAGTTGCCAAAGCCAAGGCCAACGTATCTGCCTCCGCTTGTTTCCCGGAATCTGTCCACAAATAGGGATAATTCATCCCCATTCTTGCAACTAAAATCTGCTTTACCACTTCTCTAAGATTACCCTCGTCGGAACTTTTTCCACCAATAAAATATTCCATCTCATAATCTAAGGACCGATCCGTCGATTTCTGGTCTGTAGCCGAATTAAATTTCTCACCTAAATATTGATGATACAACAGATCTTCTTTGAGCCCATCTATCTGGGTTCTCTCTGGGAAATGTCCTCGCCCATACCGACGGGCTCGTTTGGAAACCTGAATTTCCTCGGAAATTGATTTTCCCGACAAGACAAATCCTTCTGGCATCACCATGGATAAAATTCCTGTTGCATTGATTGCTTGAATGTCCTCTTGCTGTTCTGGAAGGAGACTTGTATTTTCCCCATTCCAAAGAGCTTCCAACTCCTGCGAGGCTTGTTCTCCTTCCACCTTTTGAGTCTCCCATTGACTGGAGATTCCTGCCAGATTTTCCATCCAGCCAATAGCTGTTTGCGTTTCCATATAGGCAAGCACCTGTTCTCGGAATGCCTGTCCGTCATTGTCTGTTAAATATTGGATGTCCGTTATCGTCTGCTCTACCTCACCGCTTCCATAGTAAATCAAACGATTTAAAATCTGTTCTTCTTCAAATTGTCCGGTCTCGTAGGTGCCATCAATGGCGAACACCCCATATTCTTCAAACAATTCTTTTTGGTATTCGCCAAATACCGAATACACCGCACGATCCACAGCCATCCTTCTGAGATTCTTCTCTGTTTGTAACTGTGCACTTTGGGTCATAGCTAGAATAAAGGATACTAGCAACACAAAGATCAGACTTAAAAATGCTGTAATTTCTCCTTTTATTTTATATCTGTGAACTTTCATTTGTAATCTTCTCAAAGATTGTTTCTACCAACTGAGTCAGCTGTGTTTTAAAGATCATAACGAGTGCAACAATGACTACTAGAATCAACAACATTTCCACAACCGACAATCCAGATTCATTTTGTAACGTTTCTTTTCCCTGTTGCAATTTAATCTGCATCCATATTCCAAATCTCCGTAATGTATTCAATGGATCACCTCCTATACTTGAATGGAGAAAAAGGCTGGAAATACAATCATGATCAGTACCACCCCAAGCATCATAAACATAGGTAGTAATATTTTCGTTCCAGCTTCTTCTCCTTGCATTTTTGCAAAAATCTTTCTCTTTTCAAAAGCTTCCACTGATTCCTGCTTCAACAACTCTGTCAATCCCTTTGTTCCTTTTTTCAAATTTTGTGACAACAACACACCAAATTTCCTATAAATGGATAAGCCACATCGCTCACCAAATCGTTCATAACATTCATTTTCAGAAGCACCACTTTGAATTTCATGCATGGTGTAAAGCATTTCCTCATAGGCGGCTCGTGGTTCCTCTTTCTTTTTTCGGTTTTCATACTCTTTTGCCAACTTGAACCATGCCATTCGTACAGTCATACCTGCCCCTATGTATAATGCAAAACAACTGATGACTTGCGCATAATCCATTTCCAACTGCTTTCTTCTATACTTCAATCGTTCCTTTTCTTTTTCCTTTTCCGATACATAAATCATCAATGCCAACGCAATACCTAAAAGACCAATGGCAATGGCTCGATAGTTCATGGTAGGTGACCATCGCACCTCCTGTCCTTCTACAGAAACTGGCAACAACATTTCACTGTTTTCTCTGGATTTCAAATCCTCTTTCTCGATTTCCAGCTCCAGCTTTTTCATCAGCGCTTCTTCCTTTGTTCGCTTTGGCGGATACACATGGGCATAAAATGTATATTGGATATTTTCATCCTTATAACTTAAAAATGCATTTAACTGGACCACTTCACCCATATCCGGCAATGCCTTCTCCTGAAGTTCTCCTTGCAGATTCATGCACTTGTAACTGTCCAGCTCCCAATCTACTCGAACTCCACTTCCCGGCAACACACGGACCAATTTCAAATCACTTCGCACTTCCTCTAAACTTTCGTTATCTCCAAGAATTGCTTCCTCCAGCTCTTCCTGGGCAGATTGAAATACCTCCTGAATTTCCTGTTTAGATAGTTCCTCTTCTGCAATTTCAATGGTCATATTGTCTTTGTTTTCTCCAATGTTCACCTGCAACTCTTCTTTTCGCTTTCCACCTCCAGGGGGATTTCTTTTTACACTCTCCATTTGAGAAGCGGTCTTCCATAAACTTTCCTTGTTATCTGTCAGAAAAAGAACTCCTGCCAAAATCACAGTGACTACTCCGATTAACGCCATCTTTTTGTAAATGGATCTGGAATCTTTCTGATTCGATTTGTTCTTCTTTCCCATTTGTCACACCTCAATTCGAACCATCTGGTTTCCCAACCAATAGGCAAACAGGTACATTCCAAAACAAATGCTCATGACAAATATACCAACTAGATTTCCATACAACACACGTAAAAATTCTGGAAAGGCCAATCGCATATAAAAAATCATACCCAACGGGATGATACACATGAGCCGGAACTCCATTTTCTTAGCTGCCACTAAAGCTTCGATTTCTCGCTCTGTTTCCGCTTTTCCACCGATCATTCGAATGGATTCTCTTAAGATTTCGATACTGTCTCCGCCCATTCTTTTTGCCGATGTAAATACGGTAACAAATTGATCCACATCTTCCTGTTGTACTCGATTGGCAAAATCTCGAAGCACCTGTTCTGCTGTTAAATTCATATTCAGTCCTCTTCCCATTTGTTCGTATTCTGCTCGGATTCTAGTTTCCTCTGCATACAGCGTAGCCAATTCTCTTCCTGTTTCTCGAATTGCATTTTCCACGGAATAACCTGCCTTCAACATAGATGCCATAATTTGAATGCTATTTTGAAACTGATTTCGAAATTCCAATTCTCGCTTATGGCAGGCTTCTTTCCACCATTGACTCATCCATAAAAAAGAGACGGGGCTTAAAAAAATCGTAGCAATCGCTGAATCATAAAATAAATAAGCAAATACCAGATCTAGGAAAAATGCAATGACAAATGCCATTCCAATTTCGCTACGGCTCATATCCTGCTGCCAACAACTTTTCGGTATGAAGCAGTTCTTCCACCTTCACAAGCTTTCCTTTAATTTTTCCATTTTCCACACCCTCCTCGCAAAATTTATATAATGTTCTTGTCTGGATCATATCCTCTTTGTATCCTGTAACTTCCACTATCTCCATGACCCGTCTGCTTTTATCTCGAAGACGACCCAGATGAATGACTATGTCCAATGCGGAGGCCACCTGTCGTTCAATGGCCACACTGGATAATCGACTTCCCAACATCATCAAAGTACAAAGTCGTTGCAACATATCCGTTGGGTTGTTTGCATGGCCTGTGGACATGGAACCACTGTGTCCGTTGAGCATGGCAGATGAAATCATGTCAATTGTCTCATCTCCTCGAACCTCACCAACGATAATACGATCTGGTCTCATACGAAGAGCCGCTTTGATCAGATCACGAATCGTAACCGCTCCCTCTCCTTCCAGATTTGCATTTCTTGCTTCCAGTCTGACCAGATTTTCTACTCCTTTGATCTGTAGCTCAGCATTGTCCTCAATGGTGATGATTCGCTCATCCTTTGGCACATAATCAGACAATGCATTTAAAAATGTGGTCTTTCCTGCACCCGTTCCTCCACTGACAAAAATGTTATATTTGGAGACTACCAACTTTTTCAAAAAATCTGCCACCTCTGCAGTCAGACTGCCCCATTGAATCAACTGCTCCATGGTCACCTTTTCCTTTGGGAATTTTCGAATAGTCATAATAGGTCCATCCAAAGCAACCGGCTTCAGCACCACATTTACACGGGAGCCATCCTCCAGCCTGGCATCCACAATGGGGGATACCTCATTCACATATCGGTTAGTCCGTGCCACAATCTGCTGGATTACATCTTCCAGTTTGCTTCGAGAAAGAAATCTTTTATCTGATTTGGTAATCCTTCCATTTCGTTCCAAGAAAATATCTTCAGTCCCATTGATCATAATCTCTGTAATGCTTTCATCCTCGATCAATTCCTGCAAAATATCCAACTTTCGAAAGGAATGAAACAGTTGCCTGCTCAATGTAATTTGCTCCTGCAAGGAAATGTAATGATATTGCATTTCTTCCTGCAGCACTTCATGGATCAACTCTGTCAGTTCTTCATCGCCGGTCTCTCGACTCATATCCAGACGAGCCAACACTTTCTCATACAATTGTTCTTCACTTCGATCTATCGAGTCTCCTCCACTCCTTTCCTTCTTGCAGGCACTGTTCTCACATCTCTATTCCCCTGCATTTTTTTCTGAATGGTTTTTTCAATAATTCCGTCCATTCCTGTTTTTCTCAAGTTCTCAGTATACTGAATAAGCTTCATTCGAGAGATCCGATCCTCAATATACGGGGTATAGACCACATCGCAAAAAGCCAAAATCTCAAATAACCCATTGACGCTGTCCCCCAGATCTAAAATAATTTTCTTGTAAATGCATTGGTGTAGAATTTGTTGAAGCAGCCCAATCCATTCTTCCTGACTGACTCCTTTTAAATCCTGAAGGAAACACATTGGCTCAATGTAATCCAACTTTCCAAGCTGCCCTGCCATCATACTGATCCGCATTCCCAGATTCAGTTGCTCTTGTCGACTGTAATAGATCAAATCCCCTAGATTCTCCTTTTGTTGTTCTGGGAAATATCCCTCTCCTCCAGAATAGGTCTCCAGATTCAGATATAACACGGGGCCTTTTTCAGCCAATTTCTTTCCTAATTCCAAAGCAAATTTTGTTTTCCCGATTCGATGAATGGGAGAATACACACCAATCAATCTTCCATTCACATTTGCCATGGTTTTTGATTCATTGATTGTCTCCTGCCTTATGTAGATTCTTGCCTCTTCTCGTTTCTCGTGCCGTGGCGTTGATTGAGGATCCATTCGAACCACTGAGCGTTTTTTCTCTTTTTTCTGTTGCATCTTCCTCCAAATATTTTCTGCACTTTGATAACGGAAAATGCCAATCTCTCCTTCAGCCAATGGTTGTTTTTCTCTCACAAGTACATACTTTTTTTCTGCTGGGATTTCCTCTCGTTGGGCTTGCTCATAATCACTGGAAATCAACAAGCAATCAATTCTCTTTTGTTCTGAAAATTTTTTCAATTCCTGAATGGTGTAAAACAAATACAAAGATGTTTCTGTTTGATGTACATGACTGAGAACTTGAAGTAAATTTTTAGCATACTGTTCTTCACAATCACAAATGACTAAATTTTTCCCATACACTCTGTCCCTCCTTCTGTTTTTTATTTTTCTTGAAAAATTTGCTGCGAATATTGCAGCCTGATTAAATTGACGATCGATGTATGATCATCGATCCAAAAGAAAGACTCTCAGAACTGAGAGTGAATACACAACAAGTCGCTGTGTGAGTTGTATTATAAACAGACTTTTTTGAAATGTCCAGTGGCATTTTCCAAAATATTCTAAATTGCATTTTTTTGTGAAAGCTTACCAAATTTTTATGCTCATATACTTTCTAAACTACTGTAAAGCTTGTAGCTACAAGGTTTGCATATGTCAAAACGGCAGATTTCTCTGCCGCTTTGTCCTATAGTTCAATTTCAATTTTTCTTTCAGTTCTTTCGTACTTGTGATAATGTACTCCTGCTGCATCCAACATTCGTTTGGAAGCAATCACACTTGGGGTATCTGCATACTTGTCACAATCATAAATCAATTCACGAATTCCGCACTGAATAATCGCCTTTGCGCACTCATTGCAAGGGAACAATGTAACATACATTCTTGCCCCAGACAATTCTTTTCCAGGTCCGTTGTAGTTCAAAATGGCATTCAATTCACTGTGGGTGGAATACACATATTTTGTCAATAATGGATCTTCCCCTTCTCTTGTCCATGGAAAATCATCATCTGAACATCCCATTGGAAACCCATTGTAACCCATAGATAGGATCCTATTATCCTTGCTGACAATACAACATCCCACCTGTGTTCCCGGATCTTTAGAGCGCATTCCTGAAAGCATAGCTACCCCCATAAAATACTCATCCCATGATAAATAATCTTTACGCTTATCAGCCAACATCACCGTTCACCCTCTCTGAATTAAGTTTATCTGTTAACTTTTGAATTAATTCGGAAAGCTTATCCCGACACTCTGCATAGATCTCAAGTGGCTTTCCATATGGGTTAAAAATCTCTTCTTCGTCTCCTACATACTCGGACAAAGTATACGCGTGAACCTCATCACCGTACTCTGCAAGAATCTTTTTCTTCTGACTCTCATCCATGGTCAACAACAAAATCTTCTCGCCCACTTCTGCTTCTGAGAATCCAACAGATGTATGCTCTGCCATAGAAAGACCAATCTCCTTCATAACCGCTTCTGCCTTTTGGTTTACAGGCTCAGAGAATAACACCACCATACCTCGGGAATCTACCACATATTCCTGATACAGATCTTTATGACGAAGCATCTCCGCTGCCATTGGACCTCTTGATGTATCGGTATCACTCACAAAAATCACTCTGCGATATCGTTGCATCTTCGTCACTTCTTCTGCAGAAATATGCATATGACCTGCCGCCTTTTCCAAACGATTCATAATCGCTTTTCCAATGCCATGAATTGCAAAAGATTCACTATAGATTACATCTACTTCCTCGCTATCAAACTCACGAAGGACACCATATAAATTTCGTGCGATTGTTTTTTCATTCTCACGCGTACCTATATTCTTTACAACTCCATTTTTGTAATAACACTGCGTCTCGTTGGTTGCAATGATACCTACTTTTTTCCCATTGCGAATCGCTTCATAAGAAAGCTGACGAATGGCAAGTACTTCTTCCTTGATATTGCCTTCCACAATGAACAATTGCGCTTTTGGTGCGTAATGTCGATACTTCATTCCCGGCGCCTTTGGAGCCTCTTTGCTCTCACTGTTCAAAATAGTAACGTCCACACTGACTTCTCCAATGATCGGTTCTAACATTTCCGCTGTAATCGCTCCCGGACGCAAAATCATTGGTGGATTGACTGTCATATCTAAAATCGTAGATTCCAATCCAATGTCTACACTTCCTCCATCCAAGATCATCTCGATTTTTCCGTTCAGGTCCTCATCTACATGCTCTGCTGTGGTAGGACTTGGACGTCCAGATGTATTTGCACTTGGTGCAGATACATAGCCTCCTGCAGCACGGATCAATTCCTTGGCAATGATATTACTAGGCATACGCACTGCTACTGTATTCAAACCTCCCGTTGTGCCGTATGGAACTGCTTCACTTTTATCAAATATCATCGTCAATGGTCCTGGCCAAAATGCTTCTGCTACTTTGTATGCCTCCTCTGGAACATGTGTTGTGATCTTTTGCAATGCTTGAAGATCTGCAATGTGCACAATCAATGGGTTATCAGATGGTCTTCCTTTCGCTGCGTATGTTTTTTCAGCTGCCACCTCATTCAGTGCATCTGCTCCCAGACCATATACCGTCTCCGTTGGAAATGCCACAAGTCCTCCATTTTTCAAGATTTCTCCGGCTTCTTGAATCGCCTCTTTATTGATATTCGTTTCGTCTATTTTTCTAATTATCGTCTTCATGTTCTCCATTATAGCATTTTTCTGTCAAAAAAACATCTCCTTTCCCATATAACTTTCTACATGAGTAAAAGAGATGTTTTTCAATTCTAGTTTCTAATTCTAGTGTTTTAATTTACATACTGAAGGATCAAATCCCATACTGCTGGTTTCTCCCAGCCTAATTTCCACTCAGCTACACCTGCTAAATTGTTGCTCTTAATGAGTTTTAATTTTTCTTCCAAAGATGTCATATCCTCCAGCCAGATTTTATAAACACCACCTTCGTACTCCCACTGTGCATAGTATTGCTTTGTCGTGTCATCCCACTCTGGCTGTACACTGTTGGTCTTAAGTGTTTCTTCTGCCTCTTCCATGCCCAATGCGGTACTTGTAACTTTGTTTGGATACTCTGCTGCTTCTGTTCCCTGTTCTTCTGCAAGCTCTGCTTCTGTCTTTGGTGTCTCATACCACAATCTTGTATAGAACGGAACTCCCACAACGAGCTTCTCTGCAGGCACTTTTGTCAAAGCATCCTTGATTCCCTGCTCCACATATCCATACGATGCCACGGATCCTGCTTCATAAGATCCATCAATATGTTCGTCATAGGCCATCAAGAATACATAATCCGCCATAATGCCCTGCTCTTTCAAATTATAATGTTCGTTATAAGGTTGCGGAACATAATTATCAATTGAAAATACTAGACCATTCTGTCTACATTTCACACTCAACTCTCGAACAAACTGAATATAATGTTCTCCACATTCCAAAGAAATCAACTCAAAGTCCAAATTGATTCCATCTACTCCTGACTGCAATGCTGCTGCAATTGTCTGGTTGATTAGCTTTTCTCGTCTTGATGTGTGACTTAAAACTTCATATGTCTCATCATAAGAATTGATTCCGCCATGGAAATCTCGTAATACCGCCCATACATCCAAATTGGACTGGTGTGCATAATTCACATAATCAGCACTTGCGATAGAATTCAGATTTCCCTTTGTATCTGCAATTGAGAACCATGTTGGCGCAATGGTTGTTAAACCTTTTGTACCTGCAATGGTCTCCAATACATAACTATTGGCCACATCGTTCTCCACATTATGCCAAGCCATGTTAATCTTCTTGTTCACGGAAATGTTTGTATATTCCGGTTCAGAAAATTCACGTGACAAAGTTTCTTCCTTTATCTTACGAAGCTTATTCGTCTTAATATATCCAACAAATCCATCTTCTGTCGCAATCTTCTGCCAGTCATCTTCGTCCTCTAAAATTGTAACTTTATCTGACTTATTCACTTTTGTTAAAATTGGACTCTTCACGCCACCTTGGAAACGTACCTCTGTGTCTTTCTTCACAACAGATGTTTTTACCGTTCCCCAATCGCAAGTAATGGATACTCGATTTGGATTCTCATATACTTTATAATCCATGTTGGTATACTTCTGAATAAATGGCAACGCAATATATGCTTTTCTTCCTTCTGTCTTCAGAATTGCATAATTCTCGCTCTTTACATCATTTGTCTCTGTCGTATATTCTTTGCTGCCAACTGTGACATAAATGGTTCCATTTGGCAATGTATAAAGCATTACACTTTCGTTTGGATCCCAATAAAAACGACCGTTGATTTTCTTACGTACAACGGAATACTCAACATACGCTTCTCCGTCGATAATTTTACCTGCTGGTATCTGATTCTCTTCGTCCTTAATCACCTGGTTATTTACAATTACAGCCAGATCGTCGTCGTTCGTTAACCCATAATATTGTTCTAAATTTGCTTTCTCTTTTGACGGACCGTATCGTTTCCATATCGCAACGGAACCAACGACACCAATCAGTATCAACACTAATAAAATTAACATAAACATGCTGTTGCGCTGTCTTCGTCTTGCTCGACTGCTTTTCCGTCTTCTTGCATTGGGATTCACTCTTTGTCTATTCGGATTCACCCGTTGTCCACCGGTTCTCGGATTACCTGGTCTATTGGCGCTGTTGCCTGGGCGTCTGTTCATACCCTGCTGCCTACTTCTCTGATTAGAGACCTCCGGACCTCTTTTTTCTCTCTCGTCCATGCCGCACCTCCTATATAGACCATATTATATCATATTTTCCCCATCCGTCATTATTATTTTACCAAATAAACTCCTTTTTCTCACATTTCCAGCAACTTTTTCATCGATCAGTTTGTCTGTATAAAGGGGTTACCACTGATCTTTTTCACGCTTCCTCCTATTAATATTGGTAAATGTAAGTTTCACAAGATTGCCTTTCTCGTCCAACTCGTAATCACGCATATAATTAGATTGCCCATCTTTTACCATAAGTAGCTTCATTACTTGTATAGGGCTGACTGCAATTGGCGTAATGTTATCATTATCCATTAAAAGGCAAATACCACGTCTTTCATATTCTTCTAGTTTTTCTAATTCTTCATACATTGAATCATATACATATAAATGGTCTTCACATTCCAATGCTCTCCGCTCCTTTCCTGCCGGTTCTAGATAAATAAGACTTGCTGCAACATATGCATGACCAATCAGTGGTGTTGTGACATACTGCTGAGATATCATTAAGAAGTGCAGCCAGAAAGATAGGACGAACCTTGCAGTTTTTGTTCTCTTTCTTTTATTGTTTGAACTGTTCCCGACCTGGGAATCCATGATTTGATTCAGAATTGGTTCTAAGATTCTCTGAATAAAATGCTCTTTTTGCATTCGGTAAAATCAGAATTTGTAAGAAATGTTTGATATACCTCCTTCCCCCAGTTCTTTATTTATCGGAATCACTATCTCCTGTGGCTGTATTATTGCACAGTTACTCTCCTTTTTCCATGTGTTTATTTTTGATAACGTGGGATAACTACTGTTAATTTGTTGATAACTTTTTTCCTGTTTTTCACTTATCCACCAAGGCGTCTATAACTGTGTTAACTTTGTGAAAGGTTGCTGTTTTCCTTTACATATATGTAGACTTTGATTATAATAATATAGAATAGGTGGGATATTTCTCACATGTCAATGGAAAGGATGTGATTATATGAAAATCGAAAAAATAAATGAGAATCAGATTCGTTGTACGTTGACACATGCTGACTTGGCTGCACGCCAGTTAAAGATCAGTGAACTTGCTTATGGTACAGAGAAAGCGAAAGCTCTGTTTCGTGATATGATGCAACAGGCATCTTTTGATTTTGGTTTTGAGGCGGATGATATTCCATTGATGATCGAGGCGATTCCATCTTCTGCAGATTCCATCGTGTTGATCATTACAAAGGTGGAAGACCCAGAAGAACTGGATGCTCGTTTTTCTAGATTTACCAATCCTATGGATGGTGATTCTGCTCCAGCAGAACCAATCAGTAAGTTAGAAGGAGCGGAAGAAGTCATGGATCTTCTCAACAAAGTCAAGGATGCTGTTGCTGGTGTTTCCGCACCTAAGTCTACAAAACAAGACACTTTTGCAATCAAGTTATTTTCATTTTCCCATATTGACCGTGTCATTGCCGTTGCACATTTGATTGCGCCAATTTACCATGGTGCCAACAGTCTTTACTATGATAAGGAAGAGGATATGTACATTCTTGCGTTGGCTCCATCAGATGACGATACAGATGAATTCATCAAGGTCTGCAATATGCTCTCTGAATATGGCAACCAAGAGAAGGCTTCTGCCTCTGTTCTTGCTTTCTTAGAAGAGCATTGTGAAATCTTTATTGCAACCGATTCGATTCAAAAATTAGCAGAAATTTAGAGAAGATTTCTTTTTAAGACGATTCTCATTAGTAACAATTAGATTTAAAAATCACCTAATCTTATTTTTTAAGAAAAGAAAAGCAACGACTTCAGTAGTCGTTGCCTTTTTCTTTTTATTTACCCATTGCATTCTTTGCTGCGTTGATTTTCTCTACGAGAAGGTCAGGATCCAGTCCATGAACAAATGCAGCTTCTTCTAATGTTTCAGCCTGAGATGATGGGCATCCCAAACAGTGCATACCAATCTCCATCAAAATTGGAGCACATTCTGGAAATACTACGAGCAATTCGCCAATTGTTGTATTCTTAGTAATCATTGTACTTACCTCCTTATTTAATCCATGTTTATTATTATAATCGTTCTTTTTTAATTTATCAAGAATATTCGTTTTCCTTGAATTAGATGGAAAATGCATCTCTCTTCTTCTAAATTAAACACTCCTTTTATCTTGCATTATTTTCTCTTCTCCCAATTTTTATTTACAGAATAATCTGAATTGTATTTATATTAGTTGCTACTTTTAGACTACTTAAAAGTCAATCTTTTTTAATTCTTTTTTTGTAGATAACTCAAATTCATCAGTTCTTTACAAAACGTTCGTTCTTTTTTTTACAAAAGTAATTCACATTATTCACACCTTTTTGTGTGGATAATGTGGATAACTTTTCAAAAACTTTGTGTTTTCCACGTTTTTTGATAAATTCGATGTGGATAAGTTGAAAAGTATTATTTTGTATATTTTGTTAAAATAAATTATTTTTGTGCATTTTGCATATCCCCATTCCCTCTTTGTGGATAGCTTGTGGAAAACTATTGTATAGGACATCCGCAAACTTTTCTGTCAATTTCATACAATTCAAAAAAAGAAAGATACCATCCTTCTCATGATATCTTTCTCTTCTCACGCTTTTATCTAATTTTATACTCCCTGAAAGGCACTCCTAAAATGATTCTTTTTATAAGACTCTTCGTACTGCGATCACTGGTGCATAGTCCACATTGCAAATGCCGATTCCTTGTGCCTCATTCATTGCATTTACAATAGTACCATCTCCCATATACAAGCCAACATGTCCATCATATAAAATGATATCTCCTGCTTTTGCTTGATCAAATGGAATTTCTGTTCCAACTCCAACCATATCATAGGTTGTTCTTGGCAATGCCACTCCAAAGTTAGCATATACAGCTTGCACAAATCCAGAACAATCTGTCCCTTGTGTTAAACTTGTTCCTCCATATACATATGGATTTCCAATAAACTGACATGCGAAATCGATGACTTCTTGTCCTGGATCAGAAGCGCTCCCCACATTTTCCTCCTGAACCTCTTCTTCACAAGGTTCTGTCTCTACGACTTCTTCTGTCTTTCCTGCTTCTTCTGTTTTTGTTTCCCCTGTTAAATCATATTGCTCTTCCCACTGAAGTTGCAATAAAAGATCGGGAGCCACTTCCCGATTGCGTTGAACATTTAAAGCGTTTGCAACTACTGTTGCAACTTGTTTGTCTAATTTATCTGGAGTATTTCTGACACGGCTATTTTCCCCTTTTTCCGCATCAGAAATCTTCCAATCTAAATACTCGCCCTTAACTCCCGGTTGTTCTGCCGCCTGTGCGGTCATCGCTGTCCCCGGTAAAATCATCACTCCCAGCATTGCTGAAAGAATGAATTTCTTACTTTTCTGATTCATATGCAAGTGCTTCATAAAAAACCTCCATGTTTTCTTTATACTTTTCTATTGTAGGAAGCTTTAAATGTTACACAAATGTTACATTTATTACGGTATTATTATATCAACAGGGCATATCAGTGTCAACCCTTTTATATTCTTTTAATAACTCAGCGTCTGATATCCTATAAAATTCACGTTATTTAGACTTTATTTACGAATTATTTTAGTAATATTTGTTCATTTTTTTGTAATATTTGGTTTTACTCAATGCTAAGTGGATTATCTAGCAAAATCATTAAGCAAAATAAAAAGGGACAGGCTCTACAGCCTGTCCCAATTTTTCAGAATCCTTTGTTTTGGAGTATCAATCGATACTCCATTGCGGGATTCATCTCACCTTATTCATACGAAATCTTTGCTTTCATTTCAAAGGAAATGTCAGCTCACTGTGAAATCAAATCTTAGCCGAAGTATCTCTTAAGAAGTCCTTCGAATGCTTTTCCGTGACGAGCCTCGTCTCTAGCCATCTCGTGTACTGTATCGTGGATAGCGTCAAGGTTAGCAGCTTTTGCTCTCTTAGCAAGATCAAATTTACCAGCTGTAGCTCCGTTCTCAGCTTCAACTCTCATCTCAAGGTTTTTCTTTGTGCTATCTGTTACAACTTCACCAAGAAGCTCTGCGAATTTAGATGCGTGCTCAGCCTCTTCCCAAGCTGCCTTCTCCCAGTACAATCCAATTTCTGGATATCCTTCTCTGTGAGCTACTCTAGCCATTGCAAGGTACATACCTACTTCTGAACATTCTCCCTCGAAGTTTGCTCTAAGATCAGCGATGATGTCTTCGCTAACACCCTGTGCTACACCTACTACGTGCTCTGCTGCCCATGTTCTTTCTCCTGCCATCTCTTTGAACTTGTCAGCTCCTACGTGACACTGTGGACATTCAGCTGGTGCTGCATCTCCTTCATGAACATAACCACATACTGTACATACAAATTTTTTCATAATTTTGTTCTCCTTTTCTTTTTAATCTTTTTTTGTTTTCATTTTGCTTTTTTTAGTTTATCACTTATGACTTTTTAATGCAGTCATTGCATTGACCAAAAAATATGGTATTACTGGATTCGATAATGCCATCAAAATTTTCAGCAGCTGTTTTATTGATCTGCTCAATTTTTTTCATATCCAAATCCAAATCCAGCACTCTTCCACATCCTGTGCAGAAGAAATGATTGTGTGGCTGAACGCATCCATCAAACCTGTCGCCTCCGTCTGGTGTTGTAATCTTAATTGCCTCTCTAATTTCGGTAAGCAACTTTAAATTCCTATACACTGTACCCAGACTGATGTTTGGAAATTCTTCCTTCACATGCATATAAACCGTATCGGCAGTAGGATGTTCTTTCGTCGTTGCCAGAAACTGTTTGATGGATTCTCGTTGCCGACTATATTTCAAGTTAGCCAATGGAATCCTCCTTTCATTTTCAAAACAATAATAGTAACGATTACTATGTTTATAATATAACCGACATTTCATAGTTTGTCAACAGATTTTTTCAATTTTTTTCTAACAATCTTTTTTCCCATTTCCACTTTGGATTAGGTGCTCCTTCTGCTTTCTTGTTAGTTGCTTGATAGCATATTCTCGGCTCATGGCTTCTTCTTTTGTAGCAAATGTTTCATAATAGATTAATTCTACCGGTCTTCTGCTTTTTGTATACTTTGCCCCTTTTCCATCATTATGATCTTGGATTCGTTTTTTCAGATGATTCGTCCAGCCTGTATAGTAGCTCCCATCTCCACATCTTACAACATAGGTATAGTTGGTCTGCTCCATCTTTGTCTGTCCCTTTTTTCCTTGCTCCTTACTCACGATGTTCTTCACTCATCAACCCACGCTGTGGCACAAAAACATTTTTTGCTTCGTTAGGCATTTCGTCCTGGGCTTTTCCACTCTGCGCCATCTGATCAGCCTGCTCTGCTTGTTCCATCTGCTCCATCTGCTCCACCGGTTCCATCTCACCTGTTTCCACGCTCTTCTGTTCCATTTCTTCTGGCCCTACACCTGGCAAGATTGGTCTACGGCTCATGACAAGAAGGCAAATTGGCTCATAAAGTGGAACAATGCTCATCAGCACTGCATGGACAACAGACATATTGCTTGTTGTCACTTGTTTTAAAATCTGATGATTGACCAGTACCTTTAACACTTGTGTAAATGCGCTGACAGCCAACACACTAACAATAAACAATACGATGATTGCAATGGTTCCAATGATATCACCAGCACCAAATGTCATAAAAATGGATGGACGCGTCATGTAGGAATGCATACGCATCGTTGCAGAGTAGGCTGTCCATCCTACAAAAATTAATGTAATAATGTAAAAGAGCAGGAATACCACTCCCTGAAGGATTGGCAATACAAGCATCCAGATTCCTGGTTTGCAAATGCGTCTCTTTTTCAACGGAATGTCTCCACTCAGTTCTCCATGCAAATAAGTTCTTGCAAATGGCACGAAGGCAAGCCATGGATATTCCATATGCTGTCGTTTTGCAAATTGATACAATCCCAAACTTTTGATCACATAAGATGCAACTCCATAAATGACCAAAAATGTAATAACAAATAGATAGATTGTTAACACAATGGTAACTCCTTCTCCAATGTGTGGAGATTGAAATAAATATCCACCATTTCCGTAGTAATCCATCCCATACACCTCCTAAAAATGCGCAGGGATCCACATCATAATATGTGGACCCCCTACGTCTCTGACTCGCAAGGCGAGTCTCATTATTCTGTTACTTTTACTTTTTCAAGTTTCCAAATATCTTTTACATACTCTTCAATTGTACGGTCAGATGTAAACTTACCACAGCACGCTGTATTGAGCATTGCCATCTTCGCCCATCTGTCTGTATCACGGTATGCCTCTTCCACTCTCTTCTGCGCATCTGCGTAAGAACGGAAGTCTTTTAAGATAAAGTATGTATCTGCACGGTCTGTGCACTGTGTATTCAACAATGAGTTGTAAAGGTTCTTATACATATTGTGATCTCCATTTGCATAAGTTCCATCCATCAACTGATCGATGACACGTTTCAATTCCCAATCATTGAAATAAATGTCTGTTGGGTTGTATCCGCCATGGTTTTCATAGTTGATGACTTCTTCAGAGCTCAAACCGAAGATAAATGCATTTTCCATTCCAACTTCTTCTACAATCTCTACGTTTGCTCCATCCATTGTTCCCAATGTTGGTGCACCGTTTAACATGAATTTCATGTTACCTGTACCAGAAGCTTCTTTAGATGCTGTAGAAATCTGTTCACTGACATCTGCTGCCGCGAAAATCAGCTCTGCATTCGATACACGGTAGTCTTCAATGAAGACTACTTTCAACTTACCATTGATGCTTCTGTCGTTGTTTACAACATCTGCGACAGAGTTGATCAATTTGATGGTCTCTTTTGCTCTCAAGTATCCAGCTGCTGCCTTTGCTCCGAAGATAAATGTTCTTGGATAGAAGGACATCTCTGGATGTTCTTTGATCTGATTATACAAATACATCACGTGCAGAATATTTAACAACTGACGTTTATACTCGTGAAGTCGTTTTACCTGTACATCAAAGATGGAACGTGGATCTACTTCGATTCCGTTATGTTCTTTGATATATTTTGCAAGGCGAACCTTGTTCTGGTATTTGATCTGCATAAATTCTTCTCTTGCCTTTGGATCCTCTGCCAATGGTTTTAATTTTGCAAGTTGTGCAAGATCTGTCTTCCATCCATCTCCGATGTGATCTGTAATCCAGTCAGAGAGCAGTGGGTTACCGTGTGCAAGGAAACGTCTCTGTGTAATACCATTTGTCTTGTTGTTGAATTTCTCTGGCATCATCTCATAGAAATCATGCAACTGTTCATTCTTCAAAATCTCTGTATGAAGGCGTGCAACACCATTTACTGAGAAGCCAGCGATGATCGCCATATTAGCCATACGTACCTGACCATCCCAAAGGATTGCCATCTTTCTTACCTTTTCTTCATTTCCAGGATATTTTGCTCGTACTTCATTTACGAAACGTCTGTCAATCTCCTGTACAATCTGGTAAATACGTGGAAGCAATCTAGAGAACAGGTCGATTGGCCATTTTTCCAATGCTTCCGCCATAATTGTGTGGTTTGTGTAGGCCACAGTTTTTGTTGTAACCTCCCAAGCCTCTTCCCAAGTCAGTCCTTCCTGATCGATCAACAAATGCATCAACTCAGGCACGGCTACTGTTGGGTGAGTATCATTCATCTGAATAACTACTTTTTCATGTAATTTACGAATATCATCGTTCTCTCGTTTGTATTTTGCAATGATTTCCTGCAAACTAGCGGAAATGAAGAAATACTGCTGTTTCAAACGAAGCTCTTTTCCAGCATAATGGTTGTCGTTTGGATAGAGAACCTCTACGATTGTTTTGGCAAGGTTTTCCTGCTCCACCGCTTTGTGATAATCTCCACGGTCAAAAGAATCCAACTGGAAGTCTGTGATTGCTTTTGCATCCCAGATACGCAGTGTATTTACTACGTGGTTGTTATATCCAACAATTGGCATATCGTATGGAATTGCCAATACAGACTCAAAGTCTTCCTGGATAAATTTGTCTCTTCCTGTTTCTGCATCACGTTCAAAACGTACTTTTCCACCGAAGCGAACTTCTTTTGCGTATTCATCACGGCGGATTTCAAATGGGTTACCATCTTTCAACCAGTTATCTGGTGTTTCTACCTGATAACCATCTTTGATTTTCTGTTTAAACATTCCATAACGGTAACGGATTCCACATCCATATGCTGGATAGTTCAAAGTTGCCAGAGAATCCAGGAAGCAAGCTGCCAATCTTCCTAATCCTCCATTACCAAGAGCCGCATCCGGCTCCTGGTCTTCAATTACATTCAGGTCAAATCCAAGTTCGTCCAAAGCTTCTTTCACGCCATCATATACTGTCATATTGATCAGGTTGTTGCCAAGGGCACGACCCATCAAAAATTCCATGGACATATAATATACAGTCTTTGCCCCAGATTTCTTATAAGCAGCCTGTGTTGCAAGCCAATCATCAATGATGGACTCTTTTAATGCATAACTTACTGCCTGGAAAACCTGCTGCTGTGTAGCCTCATCTACTGTTTTACGATACAGAGTCTTTACATTTTCCTGTACTAATTTTTTGAACTCTTCTTTGTCAAACTCTTTTCTTACTGATACTGTGTTATTCATTTCCCTCAAATCCTTACTACTTTTCTACTTTCTGAACTCCCAAAGTCACTGCTTCGCCGTTCACTTTCCACTCTTTTACGTATCCAGCTGGCTCTGCCTTTGTTACGCTCTCAGCCAATACTTCACTTCCGATTGACTCTGCATGATTTGCAAATACTGCCTCTGCTTTCTCGCTTCCTGTGTAAGTTACAGCAATCTGATCCATAACTTCGAAGTCTGCCTCTTTTCTCATTGTCTGGATTTTACTTACAATTTCTCGTACAAATCCTTCTTCAAGTAGCTCTTCTGTTAAGTTCGTATCCAGTACAACTGTGATTCCATTGTCATTTTCAGACACAAATCCTTCTACCTGGGCTGTGTCGATCAACAAATCTTCTTTAAATAAAACAACTTCCTGACCATTGATATCCAGCTTCAGTGAACCTGTTTCGTTCAGTTCATCCATTGCTGTGTTACCGTCCAGGTTGTCCAGAACATTTTTAATTCCACCTAACAGTTTACCATATTTTGGTCCAACTGTCTTTAATTGTGGTTTAAAACTATATGAAGTAAAGTCGCGTACATCTTCTGTAAATTTAACATTCTTTACATTTAACTCGTCTGCAACGATTTCCTGATAGAACTCTGGGAGATCGAATTCTGCTTTTACAAACATCTTTCCGATTGGCTGACGGTTCTTAATGTTGGATGTGTTTCTACATGCACGTCCCATAACAACCAGTTTCAGAACATTTTCCATATTGGATTCTAACTCTGGATCGATGAATTTCTCATCTGCAACTGGGTAATCACAAAGGTGGATACTTTCTGGAGCGGATGGATCCACGCTGCATACCAGGTTCTGGTAGATTTCCTCTGTCATAAATGGAATCATAGGTGCTGCTACTTTGGCAACTGTTACAAGTGCTGTATACAGTGTCATGTAAGCATTGATCTTATCCTGTTCCATTCCTTTTGCCCAGAAACGCTCACGGCTACGTCTTACGTACCAGTTACTCATATCGTCTACGAAGTCCTGAAGTGCTCTTGCACTCTCTGGGATTCTGTAGTTTGCAAGGTTGTTGTCTACTGTGTTGATCAATGTGTTCAACTTAGACAATAACCATTTATCCATAATGGAAAGTTTGTCATATTCTAATGTATATTTGGATGCATCGAATTCATCGATATTTGCATACAATACGAAGAATGCGTATGTGTTCCAAAGTGTTCCCATGAACTTACGCTGTCCTTCTGTTACTGCTTTTCCGTGAAAACGGTTTGGCAACCATGGTGCACTATTTACATAGAAGTACCAACGAATGGCATCAGCACCGTATGTCTGAAGTGCGTCAAATGGGTCCACCGCATTTCCTTTGGACTTACTCATCTTCTGTCCATTCTCATCCTGCACGTGTCCAAGAACGATTACGTTCTGGTATGGTGCTTTGTTGAACAACAATGTGGAAATTGCAAGCAGTGAGTAGAACCATCCACGTGTCTGGTCTACGGCCTCAGAAATAAACTGAGCTGGGAACTGCTGCTCAAACAATTCTTTATTTTCAAATGGATAGTGATGCTGTGCAAATGGCATAGAACCACTGTCGAACCAGCAATCGATTACTTCTGGTACACGGTGCATTGGTTTGCCACATTTTGGACAACGAATGGTCACTTCGTCGATGTATGGACGATGAAGTTCAATATCATCTGGACAGTTGTCAGACATAGACTTCAGCTCTTCAATACTTCCGATCGAATGCTGGTGTCCACATTCGCATTCCCAAATGTTCAATGGAGTTCCCCAGTAACGGTTACGGCTGATTCCCCAGTCCTGAACATTTTCCAGCCAGTCGCCGAAACGTCCTTTACCAATACTTTCTGGAATCCAGTTGATTGTATTGTTGTTTGCGATCAAATCCTCTTTTACATCTGTCATCTTGATGAACCAAGATTCGCGAGCGTAGTAGATCAAAGGTGTATCACATCTCCAGCAGTGTGGATAGCTATGCTCAAATTTCGGAGCATCGAAAAGCTGTCCTCTAGACTCTAAGTCTTTCAATACTTCTGGGTCTGCTTTCTTTACAAATAATCCAGCAAATGGAGTAGACTCTGCCATATTACCTTTTTCATCTACAAGCTGCACAAATGGAAGGTCGTATTTTCTACCAACCTGTGCATCATCCTCACCAAATGCAGGTGCGATATGAACAACTCCAGTACCGTCTGTCAATGTTACATAAGTATCACATACTACATAGAATGCTTTCTTATGCTGTTTCTCAGCAAGGTCTGCTGCACACTGATAAAGTGGCTCGTACTCTTTGCCTTCCAAGTCTGTTCCTTTATATGTCTCAAGAACTTCGTAAGCTGGTGTTCCTTCTTCTCCAAGTTTACCAAGAACAGTATCGAGAAGAGCAACTGCCATATAATATGTATATCCATCTGCTGCTTTTACTTTTGCGTAATCTTCATTTGGGTTTACACAAAGTGCAAGGTTGGATGGCAATGTCCATGGTGTTGTTGTCCATGCAAGAATATATGCGTCTTCATCTTTTACTTTGAAACGAACAATTGCAGAACGCTCTTTCACGTCTTTGTATCCCTGTGCTACTTCCTGTGCAGAAAGTGGTGTTCCACAACGTGGACAATAAGGAACAATCTTGAATCCTTTGTAAAGAAGACCCTTATCCCAGATCTGTTTCAGCGCCCACCACTCAGACTCGATAAAGTTGTTGTCATAAGTTACATATGGGTCATCCATATCTGCCCAGAAACCAACAGTGCTGGAGAAATCTTCCCACATTCCTTTATATTTCCAAACGCTTTCTTTACATTTGTCAATGAATGGTTCCAACCCGTAATCTTCAATCTGGTCTTTTCCATCCAATCCAAGAAGCTTTTCAACTTCCAACTCTACTGGAAGTCCGTGTGTGTCCCATCCAGCTTTTCTTGGTACCATGTACCCTTTCATTGTACGGTAACGTGGAATCATATCTTTGATAACACGTGTCAATACATGACCGATATGTGGTTTTCCATTTGCTGTAGGAGGGCCATCATAAAATGTGTAAACAGGATTGCCCTCGCGTTCCTTCATACTCTTCTGGAAAATGTCATTGTCTGCCCAAAATTTTTCGACTTCTTTTTCACGTTCCACGAAGTTCATGTCCGTAGATACTTTCTTATACATTTTTCCTCTTCCTTTCTGTTTTTCAAATACTTTTTGGAATCTTCAGTTCCATTTGATCTGCATCTTTTATGCAAAATTCTATTTAAGATTGAAAAAACCCTCCGCCCTGTAAACAGGGCGAAGGGAAAAATCTTCGCTTATACCACCTTTTACAACATACTCCGGCTTATACCTTCCATACGCGTTCCGTTAACGGCAGAACTCCGTCAGTTCTTACTACTGGCTTCTTTATCAGAATTCCTTTGTTCAGATACTGCAGCTCAGAAGTGATATTCAAGAGTAACTTACTCGTACTGGACTCCCACCAACTCCAGCTCGCTGTAACTTTCCATTAGTCTCTACTGTCTTCGTCAATGCTTTTTCAATCTTCGTCATACCGTTTCATTATAAGTACTCTCCTCATAAAAGTCAAGTAAAAAGCACCTCGGAAACGGTTTCTCATTTTTGAGAAATCGTCTTCGAAGTGCCTGTTTTCTTACCAGTCCGTATAAATATCAACGGTTCCGCTTGCGCATCCGCTATCATATACCTTTCCGGTTCCAAGAGAAGTCTCAATAATCGTTCCCTTCGGATGATCGCTACTTGCTAAGCAAAGAAATCCGTTTGCATCACGAACGGTTCCGTCGGATGCCACATGTCTTCCAGGAATGTTCAATCCATATCCTGGCAATACTTTCTGAGAATAGTAAGTTTCTCTATGTCCATTGAAGTACACAACTCCAACCCATGGATTCAATTGTCCTGGACCAGATGGATACTGATAAGGACCGGTATGATTCTGTGGTCCTCCGTTGACGTTTCCATTGTTGTCACTTCCGCTGTTCCCACCGTTACTGCTTCCACCTTGATTGCTTCCGTTGCTATTTCCACTGTTACTTTCATTGTTATTCGAAGCATTTCCTCCGTTGTTGGTTGGAGGTGCCACTGGAGGAGCACTTTGCTGTGCAGCCTTCTCCGCTTTTAAAGTAGCAATAGCAGCCTGCAACTGATCCAAATCTGTAGACGTGGCTGTTGCTTTTGCAACCAATTCATCTTGCTGTAAGGTTAACTCATTTTCCAACTCTTTATAAGAGTCTTTCTGTTTCTGTAAGTACTTTTCTTCATCTTCAATTGTAAAACGCAAATCTTGAAGTTCATTGAACATTCCTCGATCGTACTCGCTGATCTGCTGTACGAAATGCACTTTATTTACAAAGTCGGATAAGTTCTCTGCGGATAAAATCATTCCCAAAAGGGACTCTCCGTTATTTTCGTAAATGTACTGAATTCGAACTTTCATATCTGCATAATGAGCATCCTCATTATTCTTCGCAATTTGCAATTGTTCCTGTGCCCGGATAATATCATTGTTGATAGCTTCCATCTCTGCTTCGTTGGTGGCAATCTGTTCTCCGATCTGAAGCAACTCTGCATTGATATTATTCAACTCTCCCTGCAAACTGGATGACTGGTTTTCCATATTGTCAATCTCATCTGCATATACATTCAAAGTTGGGCAAAGAAAACAAAAAATGCATGCCCAGACCAATGTAATCTGCAGCCATCGATTTCGTCTTGTTTTCATAATACCTATTCTTCCTTGAAATATTTTCATTTTTAGAGTATCGACGCTATTCTACTATGTTTTGTGTACCTTGTCAATTCCGTGTATTTTTCCGTGCCTGGGCTTTCCTTGCTTGGGCTGCTCGTTTTCTACGCATTCTTCTTCGACGTTCCATTCGTTTTTTATAACGGATATATTGAACAACAAAGAGAATCACTCCAAGAATTACAAGAATTCCAACGACGACTCCTACCCAGATTATAGGGCTTGTTTTCTTCTCTTTTTCTTTCTTGTTCTTCTCTGTTTTTGCTTTTACCGCTGTTGCTTTTGCTTTCACGTCTGCAGTTCCCACCACTTGACCATCATAGGTGTAAATCACTTTTCCATTGGTGGCATCCTGCATTTCCAGATTGCTTTGCACCTTCATGCCATCGGCATTTTTCGGAAGGACCACATAAGTCCCATCCTCCATTGTTCCATTGATTCCTTTCAGTTCCTCTGTAAGGCTTTCCTCTTGGTCCAACTGAGCTACTGGAACCTTTTCAAAATTTCCGAAAACATAATCAAACATGGCCTGGGTATCGTCGTAAGCAACTGGACCATAATCCTGCAAAACCACTGCTGCCAGTTGCAACGATCCATTGTCTTCCATGGTCACCAATGTTGTTCCTGATTGATCCGTATATCCCGTTTTTCCACCTTTGCAATATTCATTGTAATAATAATTTTCCGGCCAGAGCATTTTATGATTTTGTTGGAAAACACGTTCCTCATCTACCAGGTTTGTGGCAGGAATGCGGTACTCCAACTCCTTCATAATATTTTGGAATTCTGGTTGCTGATACACCGCTGATGCAATCAGCGCCATATCATGTGCAGTTGTATAATGTTCCTCGTCATGAAGTCCATTGGGATTCACCCAGTGAGAACCGGTACATCCCAGCTCCTTAGCTCGCTTATTCATGAGATCAATAAATGTCTGATAATCTCCATGCAGTCTTGTTTTTCCAACACTTTCTGCCACGGCATAAGAAACCTCATTAGCGGAAGCCATTAAAATGGCATGAAGCGCATCCTTCATATTCAACTCTTCACCTGGTTGCATCCCGATCTGCGCATCATCCCAATTGAGAAACTCCACACTTTCTTGTGAAAATGTTACAGTGTCAGTCAACTCTGCATTTTCCAAGGCAACTAAAACAGTCAACAGTTTTGTGATACTTGCTGGAAAATGTCTTTCGTCGGCTTTCTTAGAATATAAAATCGCACCACTTTGTATGTCCATGACAATGGCCGAATTGGCATATACCTGTGGCCCCGCCGGCCAACCTTTCAATTGATTGGTCTCTGGCAAAGTGTCAAAAGACGCCTGCTTTTCTGCTTCTGCCTGTGCCCGAGCTTCTTCCTCCAACTGCTCTGCAGTCTTTTCTTCCTCGGCTGCGGGAGCTGCTACTTCTCCTTCCGCAAAAGCGACCTGAGCCGGATGCACTACCAATAAGGTACAAGCAAGTACTCCAGCCAATAGCTGTCTCATCTTCATTTCAACCTTTTCTCCTTTTAAACCCTCAAAACTTTTCGTTTGATAGACTCTTTTACGATTCTACCATTCTATCGTGATATGAAAGGTCCGTCAACCAGGATTCGCGTCCAGTGGCATGCTTTTCTGTTCTAAAAACTGATTTTTCACTTGATTATTTTTCAAATTTTCTGCTTTTTAAATGTTAGTGCTTTTCAAAACCGATCATCAGTCCTCCCTGCTCTGCATAGAAGCTACATAGACCAAATGTTTTTTCTACACGCACTGTTGCATCTGGAAATTCTCCCAAAATCAGATTTCGAAGACTGTTTGCCGCAGACTCATTAAAGCAATGATCGATAATCACCGTTCCACCTTCGTATCCCTTTTCCTTCATATTAGAAACAATTTTCAAAAGTGCCTTCTTTTCTCCACGACATTTATCTGTTGGATGCAGTCCGTCTTTCACATCTCCTACGATTCGAATTCCGATCATACTGCAAAGAGCTGCCTGTGCGTGAGACACACGACCATTGTTGGCCAGATTTTTCAACGACTGTAAACAGAACACAAGGCAGCTTTTCTCTTCTTTGTAAGCTTCAATTTCCTTGCAAATGGTTTCAAAATCTTTTCCTTCTGCAATCAGATCTCGCAACTTTTCTCCGATCAATTTCATTTCTGGACCGGCAGAATAGGAATCAATGACGTACACCTTTCTTCCTGGATGTTCTTCTTCATACTGTTCCTTTGCGATCATGGCTGCATTATAACTTCCCGATAACAAACTGATGATGGTCATACAGAAGACTTCCTCTGCATCTCCAAAAGCCTCCAACCAATCTCCCACGCCTGGACAGGCACTTCCAGATTTTCCCTGAAACTGTTTCAGAAAATCTGTCATTTCCTGCACATCCAGATTGGCATCATCGCGAAATTCTCGCTCCTCTGTTACGATTGTCAATGGCACAGATGCAAACTCTACGCCTTCCATTTCCTGTATATTTGATCCTGAATCAATTACAATTTTCATACCCATTTTTCATTCTCCTCATAGATTGAATTCTTTTATTATAAATCAAAAGAGTTCCAATTACTTTTGCATATAGTATTCATTACTACATCCAATCTGCATTTCAGTATATCGGAGAACGATGGTTTCGTCAATAACTATTTTGAATTTCAAAGTATTTTTTACATCAATGGAGCAAATGGAAGGAAAATGCTTTCCGCAATGCGTTCCTTCTGGTTGCGATTTTGGAACTGTTCCCATGTATATGAAGTGCACGCCTGAATGTCTTGATTGTATATCTCATTATATCTCTGTACCAATTCATTTTCGTAAAAGACGCCACATACCTCGTCATCTACCATGAGACTTCGCATATCCATATTGACAGAACCGATACAACACAATTCCTCATCAATGATCATTGTCTTTGCGTGAATATAACCTTTGTATTTATAAACCTTTGTTCCATATTCCAACAGTTGTCCGCTGTAATAGTTGGTTACTGGATCCAGAAAAAAGCTAGCCTTAATTCCTGGAACCATAAGTTCAATCTCCACACCAGATGCCGCTGCTGTTTTCAAGGCATCTAAAATAGATCCATCTGGAATAAAATACGGAGACTGAATGCGAATCCGTTTTTTTGCACTTCGGATCATGCTCAGATAACACATTTTCACCGCTTCTTTGTCCGTATCCACTCCACCCACAATAAACTGACAAAGGGCATTGGTTTTCTCATAGGTTGTTTCCTTCATTCCATTGATGTAGTCAATGGAATATTGCCAGTCTCTTCTTGTGATGGAACATAACCAATCCTTTAAGAAATAGCGATCCAGAACCGAAGCACTTGCACCTTCCAGACGAATCTGAGTATCCCGCCATGGATTCTTTTTCTTGCCCATATTGGCGTACTGCTTGCCAATATTCATTCCACCAATATAAGAAATGTGGTGGTCAATGGACACAATCTTTCGGTGGCTTCGATAGTGGGTGAAATATGGTTTCACACGAACCACCTTTCCCCCTGCATCTACAAGGGGCTGAAACATTTTCTTCGGTGTTGACAGGTTGGCGATAAAATCGCACATAACCCACACTTCCACACCTTCTTTTGCCTTTCTTGTGAGCACCTCCACCAAGCTTTCTCCCATCATGTCATGATGAATGGTATAAAATTCGATAAAAATACATTCCCTCGCCTGCTCCAAATCCTGAAACAACTGCGTATAATGACTTTTTCCATTGATATAAAAGTCTGCACTGTTGTAACAAGTCAACTCACTGGCATTGTATACCGTATTAAACTGGATCACCTGTCGATCTGAATCAGACAGCTGGGTCTCCTCTCCAGAAATATTTGGAATATGATCCACCATATCCGGTTGTGCCTTTAACTTTTTTCTTCGAATAACAGAAGTCAATTTGATAGCTACTGTACTTCCAAATATCAAATACAAAATAGTTCCAACATAAGGAAGACAAATCATAATCACAACCCATAACAACGCTTCTGTCGGTCGCTTTCGTTCTACAAAAATAACCATCAGAATTAACAAAATATAGATTCCTAATAAAATTAAATGTAACACACTTTTCACCTTCTTGCTCTCTTGTTCTCACTATGGATTGCATCGTTTACATGGGTCATATCCCTGGGAAATCAATTCCTCTCGTGACATTTTTCGTGTTTCTTTATTGCTGTCTTTCATTCGGCTAATGCTGGAGCATTCTGGTTTATGGAATTTCTTTGTATTGGTATTCAGCACATAAGTAGTTTCCGCTCCTTGCTCCTGATCATCCGTAAGATCCTGATTTCCATTTTCTGTCGGTATATGAGCGCCACTAATTGCAGATACATTGGCTGTATCTTCGTAACACTCCTCTCCGCCTACATATTCACTCTTGCCCGTTTCATAATCAATCACAACCCCAGGTTGTACATTGTAACAATACACATTAAACAGAATTCCTTCTCCGTCATCTTCCACAGATTTTGCTTCCATCTGTACGCCACTCGCCACCAGGTTCTCGCCTTCAAAAATCGGAGTCACTCGATACAGCACATGGTTTCCTGTTTCGTGGACGTAATCCGCCACCATATTTTCAAATGGCAGCATTCCTTCTACATTCAAATACCTTGTTCCTGTGATCAAGTTCTTCTTGTTAGCATTTTCTGCAGTCAACTGGTAGCCAATCAAATGGCAGCGATTATATAAGTATTTTCCATCCACACAATCGTACTTCACAGTCTGCCATCCAGATGGTTTTATCTTTCCAATGGCACCTCTTTTTCCTGTTGGCATAAGGTCTTCTCCAATATTTGCCATAGCCTCCCCACATCTGCCTTTGGAATCCAGTTTGGAATACCGTTCGTAAGAATCTGTATCCATATCTGATTCTGAAAAATCAGGCACATTGTCATTCACCACTGTAAATGGCTGTCCCGAATATTCTTCCACATCCAGCTGGGCCAAGGTTCTTTCACTTGCCATGGAAATGCCCATCTCTTCCGAAGACAATTTTACTCCACAACCTGCTGCCAGCAACGTCAAAACAAGAGTTGCCACACATACCAGTTTTCTTTTCTTATTTTTCATGTTCATACACCTCCATGGTCAGTTTCTCGTGAGAAGATCCTGGAAATTCTTCCGACTTCACACAAGTCCACTCCGGTTGTTTCAATTCCAGATCCAAAAACTGATCTCCCGGATATCTCCGATTCCATTTTACTAAGATCAGCTTTTCCACTTTTTCCACATAGGGCTGCAAAAGTTCTGTTTCTACGAAACAATATTCCCCTTCGCCTGCCAAATCCAGAAAGTTATCCACACAAACAATTTGATTATCCCCCTCTTGTTCAAATTGGCTGTATGAATAATGATTCATCCACAGTTTTTTCCTTTTTGTCATGGAAAGTAATTTCTCCCTAAGAATCCGATCTTGACTTTGACGCCGTTTGTTGAACAGCATTCCCTGCCGATCGTCCACTGCAACGATTACTATCATATGCCATACCCCTTTCCTATCCACATACTTATCAACCTTATTTTAACATATCTACACTTTATTCGTGTATCCTTTGAAAATAAATGTCAAATTCTTCACAAGTCTTGACAAATTCTCCTCTTGTTTTATAATGATTTCTGATTTGCGATATGAGAGGAGGATTATTTTGAATACTGTCGTTACATCCAAAGAAGCCATTTTAGAAGCAAGCCGTGAACTCATTCGCAGAGAAGGATGGCATGCGATCAATATTCGCAGCGTGGCGAAATCCTGCAATATCTCGGTAGGCTCAATTTATAATTACTTTCAAAATAAAACAGACCTTATTACCGCCACTGTGGAAAGTATCTGGCAAGACATTTTCCATATGCCGGAAGAAGATCTGTTGTTTCAAAATTTTATTGAATCTATTGAATGGGCCTTCGACCGCATTCAGGACGGTGATAAAAAGTACCCAGATTTTTTTACTATGCATTCCGTCAGTTTTATCGGTGATGACAAAAAATATGCCCATGCAAAAATGGAAGCCTCCTTGCAGCATATGCAGGACGGATTTTATCAAGTATTGATCCGTGATCCAGAGATCAACCATTCTATATTCAATGAAGACTTTACCGAGCGCAAATTTGTTTGCATGGTAATCTCCATGATTTTATCTTCTTTACTGACAAAGAATTATAATCGACACGATATTGTGGAAATGATCCGTTTATTTTTATACCGCTGATTGTTCCATCTTCTCAAAAGATTCTTGAACAAGTCCAATAAGCACCTTCATCTGTGGTGTTAAATGTTTGTTTTTATGGTACAGCAATTGGCAATGCATTCGTACTTCTGGCAGATCCGTCTGGATCTGCTTTATTTTTCCCTTTTTAAATTCTTTTTCCACGGTAAATTTTGGTAAAAAAGAAACACCCATCCCCTTCTTTACCAACTGAATGATGGTTTCTGTATTTCCAATTTCCAATATGGGATCGATACGAAGTTCTCGTTCTGCTAAAAGTTGTTCTAGCTCGTATTGGTAGGCAGCTCCCATTTCCGTCAAAATAAAAGGTTCCTCCACCAAATGTTCAATCCCGATATATTCCTGTTCTGGTAGTTCTTTCCTTCCTTGTAGTCTTCCAGTCACAAAACAGACTTTCTCTGTTTTTTCCGCAATGCAGACCCACTCTGGATTATATATTTTCTTATCAAATGTAAAAACCAGATCCAACTCATTGGTTTTTGCCATTTCCACCAACTCATTGGTCGTCCCCGACCGAATCACCACCTCAATGTCCGGATACAGCTGATGCATACGTAAAATCAGGTCTGGCAACAATGCCGTGCAGACAGACTCCACCCCACCAATCCGAAGTTTTCCTTTCATCGCATTTTGCTCTCCTGGAAATTCCATTGCCTGCTCTACCGCGTTCATAATCTCATTGGCATAAGGTACAAATTCCTGCCCTTTTTCCGTCAAATAGACTCGCTTTCCAATTCGCTCAAAAAGCTGCACATTCAACTCCCGCTCCAATTGCTGAATCTGGACTGTTATAGCTGACTGGGAATACCCCAACTGATCTGCTGCCTTAGAAAAATTCTGCGTTCCTGCCACCTTTAAAAATGTCACAATATTTCGAATTTCCATTCTGTTTTTCCATTCCTTTCTCTATATTTTTCGGATTTCTTTTCCCGTTCTTCTTTCAATATATATGAATTTTTTTCATATATGTTATGAAATATATAAATTTAACAAATAGATATTTTTAGTGTAAACTACTTCCTCGGAGGAGTCAAGAAGTCCTGTTCTTGACCCAATATCTTGAAAGGACTTGAATCATATGCTGAATAGTGAAAACGTATTAAATAGCAAACAGTTGGAAACAGAGATCAAACATTTTGTACATGATTTCTGTTTGGATAAACATGATATACATAAGCAACAGGTAATCTGGGAAGCTCCTGATGGCCAGATGGACAAGGTAAAAGCTTTGGAAATCCCAAAGGATGGACGTGATGCCAATGAAGTGGTCGAAGAGATGATGCAGGAAATTTACAAATATCGTGGTGACTCCAATCATCCTCGTTTCTTTGGATTTGTTCCAGGACCAGCTTCTTCTATTTCCTGGTTAGGAGATATCATGACTTCCGCCTACAATATCCATGCAGGCGGTAGTAAGCTTGCACCAATGGTAAACTGCATTGAGCAGAAATTATTAAAATGGCTTTGCGAGCAGATTGGATTTGGAAGCCATTCTGGAGGGGTCTTTGTAAGTGGTGGTTCTATGGCAAACATCACTGCCTTAACTGCTGCCAGAGATTGTAAACTGAATGACGAAACACTTCATCTTGGAGTTGCATACATTTCCGACCAGACACATAGTTCTGTAGCAAAAGGTCTTCGTATTATCGGAATTCCAAATAAACGAATTCGTATCATTCCGACCCACGACAACTTCACTATGAATACGGAGCTATTAGAAGCAGCGATTGAAAAAGATAAAGCTTCCGGTCTCATTCCATTTGTCATTATCGGAACCGCCGGAACAACCAATACAGGTAGCATCGATCCATTCCAAGAGATTTCCCGTATTGCAAAAGCCCATGATCTTTGGTTCCATATAGATGGAGCATATGGCGGTTCTGTGCTTTTGAGTCCAAAATATAAACATTTACTTGCTGGAACAGAATTGGCAGACAGTATGAGCTGGGATGCACATAAATGGCTATATCAGACATATGGCTGTGCTATGGTGCTTGTCAATGACGTAAAACACTTATTCCATAGTTTCCATGTAAATCCAGAATATTTACAAGATCTGGAAGGAGACTTAGAACACATCAACACTTGGGACATTGGAATGGAACTAACTCGTCCTGCCCGTGGATTAAAACTTTGGCTGACACTTCAGATCCTTGGTACAGACTTGATTGGAAGTGCCATTGAACATGGCTTCCAATTGGCTGATTGGGCAGAAGAAGCCATCAAAACATATTCTGATTGGGAAATCATTTCCCCATCACAACTTGCCATGGTGAGCTTTCGTTTTGCACCAAAAGGTTTGACGGAAGATCAATTGGATGACTTGAACGAACAGATTTCTAAAAAGATTTTGGATGACGGTTTTGCAGCCATCTTTACAACCGTTCTTCACGGACATAAGGTACTTCGTATTTGTGCACTTCATCCAGAAACAACAAAAGAAGATATGTATGAGACAATTCGCAGATTGGATCTTTACGGAAGAGAATTGCTGAAAGAATTTTAATCTTCCCAAAAGACATTCAAACAGGAACACTTACAATTAATAATAGATCGTTTACTCTCTCAAAAAGGAGCAGGATTTCCATTTTGGATTTCCTGCTCCTTCTCTATCTTTTCTTGTTTGAAAGATTCTTTTTACTAATACGTTCTTAACATGCTCGATCTGTCTGCAAATATTTTTTCAATGCTTCTAAATAACTGGTCCCCAGCCTGCTCAGCATTCCTTTTCTATGGGTAATATATCCAATCTCCATCTCGCTTTCATCGACAAGTGGAATGGCAATAATATCTTCCCCATTTAATTTTTGATCGATGATCCCACTGCACACCGTATAGCCGTTCAAGCCGATCAACAGATTGAATAAGGTTGCTCGATCTCGCACACGAATATTTTTCTTTCTCTCAGAAACCGAAAAAATTTCCTCTGAAAAATAAAAGGAATTGTGTTCTCCCTGCTCAAAGGACAAGTATGGATACTCTTCCAGCTCTTCATTGGTGATCTGTGCCTTGTTTGCCAAAGGATGATACTTGCTGATGAACACATGTGGTTTTGCCACCGCCATAGGATAAAACTTCAGATCCTGAGATTTCAGAAGTTTTTGCAACACGGTACGGTTGAAATCATTCATAAATAAAATGCCTAACTCACTTCGCATATGGGCCACATCTTCAATGATTTCGTAGGTCTGTGTCTCGCGAATACTAAAGTCATATTCATCCTGCCCATATTCCTTGATCAAGTCTACAAATGCATTGACTGCGAAAGAATAATGTTGGGTAGATACGCAGAATTGCTTTTTTCCGCCTTCCTGTTTTTTGTACTTATCCTCAAGAATCATTGCCTGCTCTACCACCTGCCGGACATATCCAAGAAAGACTTCTCCTTCCTTCGACAAAGAAATGCCCTTATTGGTGCGATGAAAGATCACAACATTCATTTCCTTTTCCAACTCCCGAATGGCGTTGGTCAAACTTGGCTGTGAAATATATAGCTTGTTGGCAGCTTCTGTAATGGTTCCGGTTTCCGCAACCATGATCACATATTTTAACTGCTGCAGTGTCATGGATGTCTCCTCCCCTTCTCTTTTCCTTTGCTACTTTTTCTGTCTATTTCCTGTTTCTTCTGATTCATTTTTATTTTTTATTGCTTACGAAACTTTTTCTGCTCTGCTTCCCAGGCTTTTTCTTCTCGTTCGATTGCTTTCTCTGCACGCACCTCTGCCTCTGCTGCTTCTGGAGAACCAACTGCTGCCAGCTTAATCGCACGACGCTTAATCACATCTGCAGATTTTGGCTGAATATCTCCAGCTGCTGTCAAAGCCTCTCTTGTCATCAATGGACCTACCACTTCGTAGATCAATACCGCGAACAAAGTAATGTTTCGTATCAATGCTCCATGTTCTCCCAACTGCATAGCTGTGGCACACATTCCAAGCGCAACTCCTGCCTGTGGGAACAACGTGATTCCCAAATATTTACAAATCTGTGGCTCACACTTTGTTGCCTTGGCACTAAAGTAGGTTCCAAAGTACTTACCAACACACCGGAACACAATGTACACAAGACCAATGAGCACAATTGCGCCATCTCCAAATACACTTAACTCCAACTCAGAACCACTGATTACAAAGAATACCGCAAACAGTGGTGATGTCCATTTATCAGAGGCTGTCATCATATCCTCGGACAGATCACACGTATTACAGAAAACAGTTCCCAACATCATACAAACAAGAAGGGATGAAAATCCAACGTGAACAGGTCCTACCTGAAAACTGATCATAGAAATGGACACTGTCAAAAATACAAAGGCAATGGTCATATTCAAACGATTTGTATTGGAGAAAAATAATTTTTCCATTTGGGTCAAAACCCAACCCATGATGGCACCAAGAAGCAGTGACAAAATAATCTCTACCAATGGATTTACAAAAATAGAAATGAAATCCACTTCTCCGCTGACCAATGTTTTTGCAACTCCAAAACAGATAGCAAATACGATCAAACCAACTGCATCATCCAAAGCTACGATTGGAAGCAACAGATCTGTCAATGGACCTTTTGCTTTGTACTGTCTTACAACCATCAACGTTGCTGCAGGCGCTGTCGCTGTTGCAATGGCCCCCAACACAAGTACCTGTGGCACACTTAATTTATCTGGCATTATAAAATGCACTAACAGCAGCGCTGCATCTACACAGATTGTTGCTGTCAAAGCCTGAAAAATACCAATGGAAAAGGCTTGCTTTCCAATCTTTTTCAACTCTTCCAAACGGAACTCACTTCCAATGGAAAAAGCAATGAATCCCAAAGCCACTTTCGCAATCAAAGATAACATTTCCACTTCATCCATAGAGTGAAATCCAAGACCTGGTACCCCAAGTTTTCCCAAACAATATGGTCCGATCAACACACCGGCGATTAAATATGCGGTCACATCCGGCAATTTGAACTTCTTAAAAATTCTAGTCATCAAAAGTCCTGCCAATAAAGCAATGGACACATTCAATAATACGTTACTCATAGTTCTCTCATTCCCCCTTCATTTTCTTTTATTCTCCACGGATGGCCCAACGCATTTTTGTAGAGCGAGCACGTCCATTCTGGGCACACTCCTGTGGAGTCGGACGGATTACATCTTTTGCGTAATCTGAATAAATACCTTCTCGATATCCCGCCTTCAAAGCCTTCTTCACCAACTTATCCTCACCAGAATGGAAGGTCAAAATTGCAACGCGTCCACCCGGCTTCAAAGCTCCTGGTAACTTCTCCATAAATTCATACAATACCTCAAATTCATTGTTTACATCAATTCGAAGTGCCTGGAAGGTTCTTTGACATGTTTTTTTGACAATGTCTTTCTTTTCCTTGTTCTCCGGCAAAAAGCTTAATGTATTCTCAATTACCTGACGAAGTTTTGTCGTTGTATCAATTCGATTGCCCTTGCGGATTTCCGTAGTAATGGCCTTTGCCAGTTCCTCACAATATGGCTCATCGGAATTTTCATACAACATACCAGCCAACTCTTCTTCGGAAATGGTATCCAAGCGTTCCGCTGCACTGATTCCTTTTTCCTGATTCAATCGCAGATCCAATGGCCCATCTACTTTAAAAGAAAAACCGCGCTTTGGATTATCAATCTGCATGGAAGACACTCCTAAGTCTGCCAAAATAAAATCAAATCCTCCTACTTCCTTTGCAATCTCATCGATGGTGCAGAAATTCCGCAAATGAATAGTCAACATCTCCTCACCAAATCCTTGATCTGCCAAACGCTTCTTCGTCTTTGCAGACTCCTCTGGATCCACATCCGTTGCATGAATATGCCCCTCACCTTTTAAACACTGTAGCATGGCTTTTGTATGTCCACCATATCCAAGGGTAGCATCAAACCCAATCTGTCCTGGCTGAATCTGCAAAAAATCCAAAATTTCATTAACCATAATGGAAATATGCATTCCTGCAGGGGTATTTCCCTTTTGGATCACATGGGCAATGGTATCTTGATATTTTTCTGGCTGTAGTTCCTTGTATTTTTCTTCAAATTTCTTTGGATATTTTCCTTTATAACGAACTCGTCGTTTATGAGTTGTCTCGGTATTCTGATTCTCCATAGTTCTTTCCTTTTCTTTTTTTATTGCTCATTTGAAATTTGTACAAAATTTGCATTCATATCTGCTATTATATACAAAAATGAATGCTCCAACAAGCCATTTGAAATTTTCTGTTTGCGCCTTCCAGATTTTACGTTATAATGTACCATTGAAATACGAAACATGAGAAAGAATGAAAGGAATACAAAACATGCTTTTTATTGTAATATTTATAATCCTAGCCATTGGTGGACGATGGGCTTGTTCTTCCATCTGCCCTTTGGGTATCTTGCAGGAACTAATTTTTAAAATTCCATTTCCAAAGAAATTCACAAATTTACCTTATGAAAAACAGTTGCGAATGCTCAAATATTTCTTATTCTTCGCGTTGTTAATTTTAATTCCAACAATATTTATGCCCAATAAAGAAGATTTCCATGGATTTTTCCTTTTTATCAAACTGTTTGGATTTCCAATTATATTTCTTTTGTCTCTTTTGATATATCGTCCTTTTTGCAAATTTCTTTGTCCCTTTGGAGTCTTTCTGGGATTCTTCAACAAGATTTCCCCAATCCGCTATCGTTTGGAATCCAATTGCAATCAATGTGGTCTTTGCAAGCGCAAATGTAAAATGGGACTTACCCCATATGATGATCCCAACCATATAGAGTGTATCCGCTGCGGAGAATGTCTCCAAAGATGTCCTCGCAAAGCATTGAAGGTGAAATAGAAAGAGAAGGTTGGAACTGTCTACCAGTTCCAACCTTCTCTTTATGATTCCCTATATGCTCGAAATGCGTTTTTCTCATTTCGTTTTACTTCATACAACATTTTATCCCCACCCAAATTTCTTATTCTATCCATTTAATGGTATATTCTTTTTTCGCCATTTTTCCAAGTTCAGATATATAATTTTCAATTAATTCTTTGGCACGATTTTCTGCCAATTGCAATAATTCCTCATTCTGTTCTACTGATGTTTTTAACTCTTTTTGAGCCGCAGTCAACAGCTCCTTTTGAAACTCTGCCGTCACATCATTGGAACTGTACCACTTTTCTTCTGAGATAAAAAAGGAATCTTTTGTAAAGGTATTCTCCAAAATATCGGGCTCTGATACAACCGCTTTCGGCGCCTTGATCCGAACCTCATTCCCTTTCACATCCAAAAAATCCGGACTCAATTCTACACCTACTGGAACTACACCTTCATATTGAATCCAAACCTCTCGATCCTGATCCAACAGGTTCAACCAACCTTTGTCCTTCAGCTTCACATTTTTGGCAACAGTACTCAGCACATACTCCTGTGTTGCCAACTCACAAATATCCAAGATTTTTGCTTCTTGAGGCTGGAGTTCCATCTCTTTTTGTTTCTCTTTTCCACATCCGGAGAACGTACTAACAACCACGCCTATGATAAGCATACACGCTATAATCTTTTTCTTCATTCTCCATCCTCCTACTGTACTTCTATGATATATTTTCCCTTCAATGACTCCTCAAATGGGAGTAAAAAGGCTTTCATATATCGAACTGCATTCTCTCTTGCAATTTCCAACTGATTTTCCTGCTCTTTTGTGTAATCTTCTAAGTCTTCTTTGCAGGCACGAGCTGCTTCTTCCAACACTGTCTCTGTCTCATACTTTTGTTTGAGAAAGAGAAAATCATAAGATTCTGGATCTACAATGGCTTTCGTATAATCTGCCTCTGGCAACGTAACGATTAGCGTTGGTTTTTCCCCTTCTTTTTTCGATTCTTTCTCCGTAATAGTAACTTTGCTCATATCAATTCCTGCAGTTACATTTGCCTCATAAGCAACATAATATTTTTTACGTTTTCCATCTTCGTCCCACACAGTAATGGCACGATTTACTGGATACTGTATGGTATTCAGATCATTTTTCTCAATGATTTTTTCCAAGGATGCTTTAATTTCCGGAATCGGTGGAACCCTGTTTGGTTTAAAATAATTGTAAATGATCACTCCTGCGATGACGCATAAAATCAAACAAATGCCAACTAACATCAACATTGCTTGATTCTTCTTTTTTTCATACATATTTTTTAAATTCGTCGTAAGAAATTCTTTCATTTGCCTCTTTTCCTTGTTTTTACAATAAATTCAAATAATTTTTACACTTTTGTTTGATATCTGAGCTGAATATAACTAGCTTATTCACATTATTCACACACTTATCCACATATTGTCAAACATTTTCAACTCGAACTCGGATTGGTGAATGCTCTTCAATTTCTTTTTTAAAATCCACGTCTGTTGCAAAATTAGTGCGGAAAAATAGAAGTGTATCTTTTACATAACGGTCAGAAGTTGGTGATTTGGCCATCTGCCCATTTTTATAAAACTGATACCAAGTCGCATTTACACTTCCGTAAATGTCAATTCTCTGGGATTTTGTTTTATACACACAATCTGTGATTTCTGTGTACTTCATAGTGTTCATCTCTCTTCGTGCTTTCTGTCCAGAATACACCTTCATAGGACGATACAATACCAACTGATTGTTGTAAAACTGCAATTCCATTGGTGATGGTGTATCTTTTTTTCTCATGCTCACAACTATCACACCAACGATAAATAGAACGACCAGAATTCTCACAATTATTGGCATCTCCATAAATAAGTTCTTATGTGCAAACACGGAACCTATCAAGATGCCTGCTACTAAAAGGAGCGCAATGATTTTTATCACCTTGAACCAGGTTGCCTGCTTCGGAGACTGCATAACAGCCTCATTTGTTTTTAATGTGTACTTTGGTTTTTCCATACCATAAAACCTCTTTTCCAATTCTTAAACCCTTGTTAGATTTAATAATATTATACATCTCCTCGCAAGTTTTACAATCATTGGTTCTTAGATTTGGTCATCGTAAAGATAGAAATTCATCTTTGCTTTCTGCCCTTTGATGTCAAAACTATGCGTTTTCTCCGCTTGACGTTTCATTCCTTGATGTTCATAAAATCCATAATTACAGCTAGTGTCTGTAAATAGATAAAAGGAATCTACTCCCTCCTGTTCCATATATTCCTTAGCCGATTGATACAACATTTTACCAATTCCTTTTCCTCTGCATACAGAGCTGACTGCAAAAAGGGCCAATTCAGCAGAATAAGATTTTCCTTTTTCTGCTATCAATTGCTTGTCAATTCCTTCTACATTGCCAAAAATCCTAGAAACCTCTCGACCTTCCTTGGAGCAAAATAAGGCAATCACATTTTTCATCTGTCTCAAACAATTTGCCACCTGACATTTGTGTTTTGCTATATGATTGACCAAAATAATTCCTACCACTTCTCCATCCAACACTGCCACCCTGGAAAATGTGTAATTTGTCAAACAACTGCTTAAAAATACCTTTGCTAATCTTCTCGCAGTCTTTGGTCCACAAAGATCATCGTAATGCCATGTTTCGCGGACGATTGCCTCCAATGGTGAAAAGTCCTTTTGTTCATATGCTCGTAATTCTATTTTCATTTTTTTCTTCCTTTCTCTTGCTTTTCCTTATTTCCTTTTGTATTATATTCTTTACAGTAACTGTAAAGTCAACAGGAGGGCTATATATGGATTATTGTATAAAAAAAGGGCTAACAACTGCTCAATTTGCCAAGTTGCATGAAGTCAATAAACGCACACTTCATTACTATGATGAGATTGGACTTTTTTCGCCTCAGACAAGAGCTGACAACGGCTATCGTTATTATGACATTTCTCAAAGCATTGATTTTGAATACATTCGGATGCTAAAAGAATTACATATGAGCATTGACGAAATTGAAGCTTATCGCAACGGCCCTTCTCCAGAAGCTTTTTTAAAAATTGCAGAGGAAAAAGAGGAAGAACTGACCCGAGAAATTCAAAAACTAAAAAATATGAAAGCTATTTTGCATAGAAAGAAAGAGCAAATTGCCTTTTGTGAAACATTGCAGACTCTGGAAATTCGGATTGAAACGTGTAAGGCAGAGAAAATCCTCATTTATCCTTATGATTTTTCTGAGGATGATATCTCTCAGATGTTTGCACTTCTGAAAGAAACATGGGGGATTGATCAGATCCGTATGGGAATCGGAAGTCTCCTCTCTTTAGATTGTGTATATAAGCAGGATTTTTCCAAATATGATGGTCTTTTTACACCTGCTCTACATCAGAAAACAACTTCCCAAAACTTCACCAAACCAGCTGGAACTTATTTGTGTGGCTATCAAAAAGGTACCTGGGATGCATTGCCAGGTACCTATCAAGCTATGTTAGATTATGCAAAGCAACATCATTTGGAACTAACTGGCTATGCCTACGAGGTAGGGCTTAATGATTTTGCCATTTCAGATTCCAAAGATTATATTACTAAGATCATGATTCAGATTGCAGATGAATCTTCTGAATCGCGCCAATAATCAAAAAAGAAGCCTTATGAGTATTTAACCCGTTGGCTTCTTTTTGCGTTTCTTCTGGAACCGTTTTCATCGAAACATCTATTTTCGACGTTTTAATCCGTCTTTCATCTGCTCTACACGATTCTCAATGGTCTTGTTAAAATTCTCGATTTTCCGACAATAAGACTCATTCATATATTTGGAATTCAACATAAAGTCTGCAGTTGCTAAATTGTTTGCAATTGGGATGTCATACACAACTGCGATTCGAAGAAGTGCTTTTACATCTGGATCATGTGGTTGTGCTTCCAGTGGATCCCAAAGGAAAATCATAAAATCAATTTGACCTTCCACAATCTTTGCTCCAATCTGCTGGTCTCCGCCAAGTGGACCGCTGCAGTATCCTTTTACTGGCAATCCAGTACGTTCTGAGATCAAGCGAGCAGTGGTGCCTGTTCCACAAAGGAAATGGCTTTTCAAGATTTCTTTATTTTTATCACACCATTCCACTAATTCTTTTTTCTTTCCATCGTGTGCTACGAGTGCAATGTGTTTTGCTTTTCCAATTTCCAATGTCACATAATTTGTATCGAGCATATTCCGTCCTCCTGTCATTCCAAAACAATCGATGCTTGCTTTATTGATGCTGGCTTTATTATACAACATCTTTCACTTGTACATCAACAGTATTCCCCAAGAAGCTCCTGAGAATTGATTTCATTTCCATCAATAGGTAACTTTTCATATAACCCATTTGGCTTCATGATTCTTGCTTTTTTGTTATCCGATAACATGGTAATAAACATTTCTTCAATTCGAAGTTTTAACTCTTCGGACTCAATCGGAAGGGCAACCTCCACACGTTTTACCGTGTTACGTGTCATAAAATCTGCCGATGCAATATAGATTTTAGCTCGCTCTTCTACACCAAAAATATAGATTCGAGAATGTTCCAAATACCGTCCCACAATGCTTCTGATTTCAATGTTTTCTGTGTATCCTGGAACACCACCTGCCAAACAACAAATTCCCCGAACAATCATATCGATTTTTACTCCTGCCTGAGATGCCTCGATCAGCTTATCGATAATCTTTTTATCTGTCAGCGAATTCATTTTCAAACCAATATATGCCTTCTCGTGATTCTTAGCATGCTGAATTTCTTCCTCGATCATATCTAACACTCGATTCTGCAAACATTTCGGTGCCACAAGAAGCTTCTCTGACTGTTCTACAACTTCTCCCATAACCAAGGACTGGAATACCTGTCGCGCATTTTCTCCAATAACCGGATTTGCAGTTAATACCATCAGGTCTGTATAAAGTTCTGCTGTTTTTTCGTTATAATTTCCAGTTCCAACTTGTGTCAAATATTGGATTTCATCGTTATGTTTTCTCGTAATCAAACACAGTTTAGAATGCACCTTATATCCTGGTAATCCATATATTACATTACATCCTGCATACTCAAGACGACGGGACCATTCAATATTATTTTCTTCATCAAATCGAGCTCGCAACTCTACCAACACGGTAACTTCCTTGCCATTTTCCGCAGCTTCCACTAACGTCTCTACAATCTTAGAGTTTTTAGCAACTCGATACAAGGTAATCTTGATTGACAATACTTCTGGATCATTTGCCGCTTCTCGCAAAAATTCAATATAAGGACGAATACTTTCATATGGAAAGGACAACATCTTATCCTCTTCCAAAATCTGTGCTATGATACTTCTTCTCATATCAAACATCGGACTTGGCTGTGGAACTCGTTTTTTGAAAAACAATTCCTCTTTCTTACGAAGGGCATCCTGAATCTGAAATACATATTTAAAATCTAGAGGAGATGCACTGTAAAAGACACGCTTCTTGTGAAGACCAAGGTTCTCACACAACGTATCCACTACTTTTTCATCCACATTTCTTGTCATGCTCATAGTCAATGGATTCAGACGCTTTCTTCGACTGATCAACTCTGACATAATATCACGATAATCCAGATCATCATCATATAATTCTTCCGCATCAATGTCCGCACTTCTTGTAATCTTCAAAAGTGTTTTGGACTTCACCATATAATGTGGATACACTTTTTCCACAAAATGTAAAATCAACTCTTCAGTCAAAATATACGTTCCTTCTCGGAAAGGGCTCTTGATCAATCGTGGAAATACATTGTTACTGCAAGGAATAATACCAACACGATCCTTTTTATTCTTCTTTCCAAGAAGCACTGCAACATAAATATCATTATTTTTCAAAAATGGAAACGGCGCATTTTTTGTAATTAACATTGGGGATAATAATGGCGCAATCTCTGAATCAAAATATTCCTCTAAATATTCAGACTCCTTGTTGGAAAGCATATTGAAATCCACAATACTAATATTATGTGCTTTCAACTCATTCATCAAAAGCGTATAAGTATAATCCTTTCTCTGTAATAACTGCTTCATATTCTCCAGCACTGCCTTCAGCTGTTCTTCCGCTGTCATATTTGTTTTGTTATCTTTCATGTTTGGCTTCAGTGCCATCTGATCTACAAGACTTCCCACACGAACTCTGACAAATTCATCTAAGTTACTCTGAAAAATAGACAAAAATGTCAAACGTTCACACAATGGAACTGTCATATCCTCTGCTTCTTCCAATACTCTTTCATTAAATTTTAACCATGATAGCTCTCGGTTGATATATGGTACATTTTCATTATTCATTTCTTTTTCCTATTCTTTCTATAATTTACAAGGATTTCTATCTCCTCTATTATCTCTCTTCCTGTTTCTTTTTATAGTTACATTCTTTGAATTGCATCCATAGCTAATTCAGAACGTTCACACTCTTCTGCACTTAACGTAATCTGATAACAATAAGGACTTTCTTTCATATGCTCAGATGCATAACTCAATCCGTTTGTCTGCTCATCTAAATATGGATTGTCAATTTGCTTCGGATCGCCGAGCAGAATAACTTTTGTTCCTTTTCCCGCACGTGTAATGATTCCTGTTACCTGCTTCGGTGTCATGTTTTGTGCCTCATCAATAATCAGATATGTATTGACAAAGGATCTTCCTCGGATGAAATTCATTGCCTCAGTTTCTATCAAGCCTCTTGCAAACAACTCATCTATTTTCGCATGCAACTCTTCCTCGTCTTTATACCGTTCTTCCTCATCGGAATCAATCAACTGCTCTAAGTTGTCCACAATTGGCCGCATCAGTGGTGATATTTTTTCCTGTTCTGTTCCTGGCAAATATCCAATATCATCATCAAACTGTGCATTCGGTCTACTAATCAAAATCTTTCGATACTCTTTTTTCTCCGCATTAAATACCTTTTCCAACCCCACTGCCATTGCATAAAAAGTCTTTGCCGTACCTGCCATTCCTTTTACGATAACAAGCGGTGCTTTCTCTGCTGGTGTCATCAAAGCTTCCTGCAAGAAATATTGACCAACATTTCTTGGAGAAACACCATAAGGTTTACTTTTCTTATATTGTAGAGGTACTACCTTCGTTCCATCAAATCTTCCTAATTGAACTTTTTTCGTGGACTGATCTGCTTTTAAAATGAGAAATTGGTTCATCTCAGGCATAATTGGATGACGAATTCCATCTTCCCCCATCCAATAAATATGTTCTGGTTTCAGCCCTTTCTTTTTAAAGTCCTTGAAATGCTCTTCCTCCACATAAACTTCCATTCTTCCACTATATTGCTCCCCCTGATCAACGATTCGATCTGTTGTGTAATCTTGAGCAATTATGGATAACATTTGTGCTTTGATTCGTAGCAGGATATCTTTTGTAACTAGAATTGTCTGTTCCTTTGGAAAATCTTTCTGCAATCCCAAACAAACTTTTAAGATTCGATTATCCATTTTATCTTCTGGCATATCAGATGGAAGTTCCATATCCACATAATTTTTTTCAATACGAATGGTTCCCCCCTCCTCAGTGCCCACACCATCCACAAGATTACCTTGCGCGCGAAGACTTTCCAAACAACGAATTGCCTCCCTGGCATTGCGCCCTTTTTCTTTTTCTGAATTTTTCAATCCATCCAATTCTTCCAAAACAACCATTGGAATGACCACTTCATTGTCTTCAAAATTCAAAATCGCCTCTGGTGCGTGAATTAAAATGTTTGTATCGATTACATATAATTTTTTCATATCTATGTTCCTCCATGAACCAACGCATTCTTCTCATTTAGCGAAATACTTTCCTAACTATGCTGTAGAAAAACGTTTGGTTCCTAAGCGGTGCGATGCTGTAAAGAACCAAACGTTTTGCGATTTCACTACCTTATTTATTATTTTTACGTAACATCCAGAGCAATAAAACTGCTGCACTTCCGAACAAAAGTACAAATGTTACTACGAGTGGAGTTTGATCTCCCGTTTTGATTGTTTCTGCTTTAGATGGTTTTACTGTATTGTCACTGCTTCCAGTTGGCTTTGTTGTGGAACCTTGATTCTTATCTGCTGAATCTGTTCCATTATGATTGCCGCCTGGAGTAATTGTTGATCCATTGTTTTCACCATCTGGAGTAGTTGTTGATCCGTTGTTGCCACCATCTGGAGTAGTTGTTGATCCGTTGTTATTTCCACCTGGGTTTGTTGTTCCTCCATTATTTCCACCCTGATTTTCCTCTGGATCTGTTGTTTCTGCATCCCACGGTTTCACACCATTGATTTTAATCGATGCATTCAAATCCTCTTTAAAGTTATTATCATTTGACATAGAATCCGCTACATTGTACGCAATCTCATTGATTGGCGCTAACAGGTCATTTGGAATCAATGCTCCCAAATCATCCACCATACCGATTACCTGACTACCATCCAATGTTATTCCACCAATTAGTCCCACTGCTGCACCTGTTGCTAAAGAATCATTTCCTTTTTCCACCAAGTCTTTCAACTGTACAGATAGAACTTTTAACTCCTCTGCCAAAGTTGGCTGCGCATCGGTAATGCTTTGTTTGATAATCTTAGGAAGCATCTCTCCTTCTTGGATTTTTCCGATTGCATCTGCTAACCACTGTGGTCTATTTTCATTTCCAGCTAGGTGCATCTGATAGACCGTTTCCACTACGTCAAAGACTGTATGCTCTTCATCCACTTTTCCTGCCAACAGATTTTCGATCAATGTTGTTGCAATACGCTGAACTGCTCCACCTTTTAAGAAATCGTTTTCCAACTGTCCAAACAATCCATCGATACATGTTGTTAATTTTGCATTTGAAACTTTCAAAGCAATTGGATCAAAAAGACCTCTTTCTTCTGCTGCTGGCTCTACAAAATTTTCTGGAACAACATCTGCCTTCTGCTCTTCAGGCATTTCTTCTACTCCCGTTTCTTCCTGCTCTGGTGCTTCCACTTCATTCTGCACTTCAGAATCTGAAACTTCTGCTTCTTCCTGCTCTGGTACTTCCACTTCATTCTGCACTTTAGAATCTGAAACTTCTGCTTCTTCCTGTTCTTGCGCAGCCTGTGCCAATGTACCCTGTACTTCCTCTGGAAGTGTGATTCTAACTACATCTCCGTCGTCGGTTGGAATCACAAGAACACCTTCTTCTACTTCTGCATAAACAGATTTTTCCCCTTGATCCAATTTAATTGCCTGCTCCTCTGGACTATAATATACAAGGAACTTGAAACCTTTTACCTCCAAAGGAATCCCTTCTTCTTTTGTCTGTGGAAGAAGACTTGTCAATACTGTAGTCAATGTGCTAGATACTTGCTCTGGTGCAACCCCTAACAAACCTGCCACGAAACCTTTTACATCCAATGACTCAATCATTGGAGTCAGCACACCTTCATTGATCATAGTACAGATCACTTCCTCAGATAAAGTTAACGTTTTTGCATATGCAGTAAGATCGGCAATTTCGTTCACTTCTCCAGTATCAAAATCCTTATAGTTTACGGTTCCTGGACTCTTCATCTCACTTACAAATGTGTTTCCATCCTGTGTCTCATCTGTTCCAGCCTGTACTGTCACGCTACGGAACAAAGATGGATAAGTTACAAGAGAACCTGTCTCAATATCATACAATTTATTTCCCTTTTCAGATGTATACTCTGCAATATCGTTTGCGTGCATATGACCTGTGAACACATAGCTTACACCTGAGTCTGCATACATTTCCTGAACAACTTCGTAATTATCTACCAGGTAATCCTTCATGACTGTTGGTTCCTGTGAGAAATGTGGAACAACACCATGGTGTTCCAACACCATTACTACATCGCCATTTTCTTTTGCTTCTTTTGCTTCTTCACTAATCCAGTTCAAAAGCTCCTCTCCAATGACACCACCTGTTTCCTGAAGATTCTGTCCAGAAGCAGTCTGGTCTGCACTATATTTGCATGAATCTACTGCGATCAATGTATATCCATCGGCTGGATGTGCCACATAAGACAAGCTTCCTCCATCGGTTCCCTCTGGCTTAAACTTTTCTGTCTCTTCACCATATCCAAAGTCAGCATAAATCTCACGGAATTCTTCTACTGTTGTCGTATCTGCGTCCGTTGCTGATCCAGAACTAAAATCTTTACCATTTGGATTATTAATATCATGGTTTCCATTGATTACATAGAACTTTGTATCTGGAAGTTTCTTCTGTGCATCTTCCAGTTTCTTTGCGAACTCACGATGGTTTGTCTCCTCTCCATCTTTTGTTAAATCTCCAGATACAACAACAATATCTGGTTGATCTTTTACCAACTCTCTTAATGTGCTATCGATGATGGCACCACTTTCTTTCAACATCTTACGATCAGAATTCATTGCTGTCGTAAAATCCTCTCCTGCACCATATAGGGACTGGGAAAAATAATGGGTATCTGACATAACACCGATTTTCAAAGAATCTGGCTGTTCTGATTTCTTTGCTGCTTCTACATTCATCGGAAGAGTCGTTGCAATCATTGCAAGACTGAGTACACCAGCTCCAACTTTCATCATATTTTTCTTCATACTCTACCTCTCTGTTACAATCTTGTTTACTTAAATACAGACGGAAGTATAACACTTCTCCCAATTCTTGTACGGTGATTTGCAGGGATTTAACAATGTTTAACACGAGCCATACATAGAAAAAGCAGACCCTTCTATGAGATTGATTTCTCACAGAAGCATCTGCTTCTTTGTCAAATCCATGGAATTCATGCGTAATAAAAGTGGTTTTTTAATTTTTTATAAAAAACTTGCAAATATTGACGCTCCAATAACAGTTAAAAGACCTGCAACTGCAATGGCTAAACTGCTCATAGCACCTTCAATTTCTCCCAATTCCATCGCTTTTGCCGTCCCAATAGCATGCGCAGAAGTTCCCAGTGCCAATCCTTTTGCAATTGGATGCTCAATTTTAAATACTTTGAATATTCCCTCTGCAATAACATTTCCCAAAATTCCAGTAATGATAATAGACGCCACGGTGATTGTGACGAAACCTCCCAGTTCCTCAGAAACTCCCATTCCGATGGCTGTTGTAATGGACTTTGGAAGAAGCGTTACATATTGCTCATGGGTAAATCCAAAAAGAATAGACAAACCCCAAATGCCCAGCAGACTAGCTAGCACTCCGGAAATAATTCCCGCCAAAACTGCTTTTATATTCTCTTTCAAAAGTGTCAACTGCTCATACAACGGCACTGCCAAACAAACGGTAGCTGGTGTTAGCAGATAACTGATATACTTCGCCCCCTCATGATACTGATCATAATCAATATCAAAGATCACAAGAACTCCCATCACACAAAGGACTGCCAGTAACAATGGATTCAGAATCGCCATCTTCCATTTTTTCTTAATCACACCCCCTAATTCATAGGCAAGGAGGCTGATCACAGCTCCAAAAAATAGAGAATTAGTTAGAATTTTTTCTATCATCTTTCTTCTCCTTTCGAATGATACCCTGGGTTACTTTTCCAGTCACTACCATAACAAGCACAGTTGTCACGATAACAATGAACATAACTGGAATCCAAATTGGCTGTAATGCTGGCCAGGATTTTAACAATCCTACTCCTGCAGGAATAAACATGACCGGCATGATTTCTATTAAAAATGCAGAGGCTTCTTTTACCTGTTGCACCTTCAAAATTCCTGTTGTCAATGCCACCAACATTAGCACCAACCCATAGACACTTGCCGGAATTGGCAAGGGAATCACAATTCGAAGCAATTCACCTAATAACGAAATAAACAAAATAATTCCAAATTGTCTCAAATACTTCATGTTCCACCTCTTTCTTTTATTTTTCTCTTCTAAAATCACCTTTCCCATTATAGGCATCTAAAAAAATGAAGTCAATGTTGGATTTCCCTATCTACACCTTCCTCGATTGTACTTCCCTGTTCTAGACAAGGGAAATGTACTGTGATAGCATGGTTGTAGAAATAAAGGGAGGGAAAATCATGCATGTAACAGAGCGTTTTTTGAAATATATTACCATCGATACTACTTCAGATCCTACTTCTGAAACATTTCCAAGTACAGACAGTCAACTGCATTTCGCAGCGATGCTTGTAGAGGAAATGAAAGAAATAGGCTTACAGGATGTAAGCTATGATGACAATGGCTATGTTTTTGCCACCATCCCAGCTACCATTGAGCATGACAATGGACCCGTACTTGGGTTGATCGCTCATATGGATACAGCGCCTGCTTCTTCTGGTGCAAATATCTGTCCACGAATTGTCGAAAATTATGATGGAGGAATTATCTATCTAAATCCCCAAATGAGCATGTCCCCCGAAGACTTTGCTTGTTTGAAAAACTATATCGGACAAGACCTCATTGTTACCGACGGAACCACACTACTTGGTGGCGATGACAAAGCTGGTCTTGCAGAGATTATGACTGCTGCAGAATATCTCCTTACTCATCCAGAAATCCCACACGGGAGCATCCGCATTGGCATTACTCCAGATGAAGAAATCGGACAAGGAGCCGATCGATTTGATGTAAAAACCTTTGGAGCAGATTTTGCCTATACTATGGACGGCGGAGAAATCGGTGAATTGGAATATGAAAACTTTAATGCAGCATCTGCTTTGATTGAAGTAACTGGACTGAGCATCCATCCTGGTTCTGCAAAAAATAAAATGAAAAACGCCCTTCGTCTTGCTATGGAATTGGACCAACTGCTACCAGTGGAACAAAAACCAGAGTACACCGAAGGGCGAGAAGGATTCTTTCATTTAGATTCTATGAGCGGTTCTGTAGAACATGCAACCATGGAATACATTATCCGCGACCATGATCGCATATTGTTCCAACAGAAAAAAGACCTTATGGAACAGGCCGTTGCTTACATGAATCAACGATACGGCGCCGGAACGTTTTCCCTGAAAATGGAAGATTCCTATTATAACATGCGAGAAAAAATCGAGCCTCACATGCACTTGATTGAAAGCGTTCTTGACATTTATAAAAGACTGGATATTACACCAAAGGTTGCTCCCATCCGTGGTGGTACCGATGGTGCCAGACTATCCTTCATGGGACTTCCTTGTCCCAACCTTGGAACTGGTGATCACAATTGTCACGGTCCATATGAATTTGTCTGTATCCAGTCTATGGAAACCTGCGTACAGGTCTTGATTGAACTTTGCAAATATTATACAGATTTTACTTCTTTGAAATGATACTGAACTGCAAAATATTCTTTATTTATAATTGGCACTGGCATGCCCACATAGGCCAATGCGGTGCCAGAATAAGTGTTTCCAGTTTCTTCACATTGATAACAAGCATTTGGTTTTAAGCCAAAGCATTTTGCGTAGTAAATCGGGCGGTTTGCATGAGCGGTTGTTGCAACAACAGACAGCAATGCTTTTGACTGATCATGGCTAACAAAATCCCATACACCATATTCTCCACCTTTCTTTGGAGAATCTACACGATAATGTTTTCCACGGTGAATCAGCTCCCAGTTCTCCTTGTAGGATTGGATCTGCTGCTTCACCATTTCTTTTTCCTCTTCCGTCAAAAGTGTCAGATCTAGCTCATATCCCAATGTCCCTGCCATGGCCACTACACCACGTGTATAAAGACTTGTCATTCTTCCTGTCTGATGATTTGGAACGGCTGACACATGCGCACTGGTTGCAGAAATTGGATACCCATAAGACGTCCCTTCCTGAATCGTCAGTCGCTCAATGGCATCGGTATTATCACTGCACCAGATTTGTGGCGTATAGTACAGCATACCAGCATCAAATCTTCCACCACCGCTGCTACAGCCTTCGATTAACAGATTTGGAAAACGCTGCAACAATCGCTCTAAGAAATCATATACACCTAGCACATATTGATGCAGGATTACTCCGCTATTTTGCACAGTTGCAGCTGCAGAATACACTTCACAAATGCTTCGGTTCATATCCATCTTAATATACTCAATGTTGGCAGAATCCAGTACTTGGCTGATCTGTTCAAAAATATAATCAACTACTTCTTTTCTGGAGAAATCTAATACAAGCTGATTTCTTCCTAAGACTGGTTTCCTTCCTGGTATCTTTAAGACCCAGTCGGGATGTTCTCGATAAAGATCACTGTCCTCATTGACCATCTCTGGTTCAATCCAAAGACCAAACTTTAACCCTGTGGCATTGATTTCTTTCACAAGTGCTCCCATGGTACCGCCTAATTTTTCTTCATTGACATACCAGTCTCCTAAACCTGCCCTATCATGACTTCGTTTACCAAACCAGCCATCATCTAACACAAGCATTTCTAACCCTAGCTCTGCTGCCTGTTTTGCAATCTGCACGATTTTCTCTCCTGTAAAGTCAAAATATGTTGCCTCCCAGTTGTTGATCAAAATCGGACGCCTGGTATCTTTGTATGGGCCTCGGCAAATATGTTCCCGTATAAACTGCTGATAAGTGTGAGACAACGCTGTCAATCCATGAACAGAACAGGAAAGGATTACCTCTGGTGCATCAAAAGTCTCTCCAGGTTGTAACAGATACTGGAACATTTCTGCAGACAATCCCATCTGAACTCTTGTCTGTTCAAACTGATCTCTCTCTGCCTCTACCTGGAAGTTTCCACTGTATACAAATGACAGACCATAACATAATCCATGCTCTTCTACCGTCTCTTTTTCTGCCACGATCACAAATGGATTGTGCTGATGACTGGACGTTCCTCTTCGACTCTCGATACACTGTCTTGCATGTGCGATTCGCGTTCTCTCCGGAATCCGTTCCATCATATGTCTTCCGTGAAAATGCATAAGATCAAACTCTCCTGTCACAAAATCCAAAGTCGCTGTCAAAATCTTATTCAAGTAAAAGGGTGCGGTTCCCTCATTTCTTACTGTTACGCTTCTTGTGATCACATCCTCTTCATAAAAGACTCCATATTTTAATACCACTTCAGTTTCTATATTTTGATCTTTCAAAAGGATTTCATACGTCTGTACGTCTTTTTCACCATAGGAAGCAGGCATTCCAGGAAGTATATATTTCCCTTCTTTTACAGTATGACAAACATAACGAAGATCCACCCCACGGATTCCCTCCTCCGTCTGCAGCTCCAACGCAGGACTTCGATAATCTCCAGTTCCAAAACATGGATATTCCTGTGGCAATACATCGCAAGAAAAGGTATTGTCACCCTCACAGTCATAAAGGACCCCACTCATGCCTCGCTCATAATATGCCAGATCAATGGTGGTATCTGCCTGGATTTTTGGTCCGTAGTACAAATGTAATAACACACCAATGTCAGACACTCCCATCTGATAGGTTGTATGTTTCGTCTGTAATGTAATCTGTTTCATATGGCCTCCATTTCCAACACGTTCCCTTCATCTCTCATAAAGGGGTTATTTTGATTGCAATGCTTGTAATAATTCTTCGTACACTTCTTGGAAATATTCCAAGTCATCATTGTATGTATAATTATTGGTAAATACTTTCCCTACAATTTTATCATGTAACTCTGAATCCTGCTCCCGTAACATTTGACACAAAGCTACATCCTCCGCACCTCTTCTTTGAGCTTCCATTCGCATCCCTATGTTTGGCCCACCTTCTCCTGGATACACGAGAAATGCATCTCCACAAGGGAAGTTCGTTCCAATTCCTGTATGATTTGGACAGCTGGTTCCTTTATATGGATCCATTCCCATTTGAAACTGATTGAATCCCCAATGTAGGAATCCAGAAATCCGATTTTTTGCACATCCCCAATACAATAGTCGCCCTTTTAACAGTGCAAAATCAAGAAATCGATTCAGCCAGTGTCCTTCTGGACCACAACAGACATAGGTCCAAACAGTTTCACCTAGGCGGATCAACTGATCAAACTCAACTTTTCTTTTTTCATACCCAGCCGTTCCTGGTACCCAGATGTCAATTCCACCACGGAACTGGGCCGAATCTACAGCTTCGATGATCTTCACACCTGGAATATATTTTCGCAAAATACTTGCTGCCAAATAATACTGTCGCTTCCGCTCCTCTAATGTTTCCTGATTTTGAAAATGAATGTCCGGCTCATCATGAATATGGAACAATACCTGCTGTTCCCATCCATATTTCTTCAAATATGCTGCCAGACTCTGCACAAATCGAACAGTAATCTCATAGCCTTCTAACGAATCCACTGGAATAGATTTCGCCATAGAACAGGTAAAATGTTTCGTGTACATATCTGGCATTCCATCTGGTAAATATCCTCGATCCAATAACACGCCCAATTCCATATACTGCATGCCTTCTTCAAAAAAGCAGGAAATCATAGGTGTTAAATATTCAAAATCGAATGTATACGGTTCTCTAGATAAAACACATTTTTCATCCAGCTGGATAAAAAATACATTTTGATGCATACGCCGCATAGCTCGAACATATTCTCTTAACACATCCAAATATGCTTCTGTTCCCTGCTCCACCTGATGAAATCTACAGATAGCTTCCTCAGAAAACCAGTTCGTCACAGGAAATGTATTTTCCGGAATCATCACATCATACACTTCTACTGTCACATGACATCGATAGGTTTCCTCTCCCATTTTTGCATTTACAAGTATCTGATGCGTTCCTGGAGAGATGGAATGCTTTGCTGTTAAACAGAAATAGATGGCCGCTTTCTTATCCTTCACTTTAATCCTGCCATCTTCCTTTCGAATCAAACAATCATAAACCCAGAACGGTGCTTTCCGTGTTACATAATCTGGTTTCTCCTCTGGAATATCCATCAACACCATAGCTCCGCCCTGGTTCTCTCCGTCTCCTGTGTTGTATTCTACTGGCACCTCCTGCATCTGAAACCACTCCGCCTGAAATGCATCGTCATCCACATCCAAGCTCATACAAACTTCTTCTACCTCTGTTTCTAATAGAAGCTGTACTCCCGGCTGTCCATTTTTCGGCATAACAATCTTGTGTACAAATAAAAATTGCATCTGCAAGTCGATTTTCTTTGAGGAGTTTTTCCGCACTGGAAAAACATGCCTCTTCCGGAATACCATACTCCTCTTGTGCTACGTTTATCTTGGCTGGATCTAAATCTGCCACAGCCACCAATTCCATTTGATCCCCATTCTCTTTAATAAGAGGAGCATAGACCTGAAGGCCTCTGCTCCCCAAACCGAGAATCGCGATCGTCATCTTTTTTGACATCGCTTCTCCTCCTTATTTTCTTTTTCTTCCATCAACCTTTTACTCCAGATGCCATAATACTTTGTTTCAATTGTTTCGAGAAGAGCAGTGATAACAGAATTACTGGAGTAATTGTTACAACTGATAATCCCATAATAGCATTTTGTTTTGTTGCCACGTTGTTTGAAATATTATAAAGTGCTACGTTCAATGTCCATAAGTTTTGATCTTCTGTCACCAACCATGCCCAGAAGAAATCATTCCAGTTTCCAATAAATGTCTGCAATGCAATCAAAGAAATAATTGGCTTTGATAGTGGCATACAGATTTTACTGTACAAATAGAAACTGCCTGCTCCGTCTAGCTCTGCTGCTTCAAAATAACTGGATGGAATCTGATCAAAGAATCCTTTATACAAATATACATAAAAGCCGAACGGATACAAGAATGGTAAAAGCAATGCCCAGTAATTGTTGTACGCCCCCATATCCTTGTACATGATCAACTGTGGGAGCATAATACTTGCAAACGGAATCATCATTCCACCAAGGAAGAACAGAAGCACCAAATTCCCCGCTCTTTTTGATAGTTTTTTACTGATGACATAGGCACAAACGGAACAAAGAATGACCTGTGCGATCATCGCAAATCCAATAACAATAAAACTGTTAAATACAAATGTTAAGAATCCGTATTTCTGAATGGTTTCATTTTCAGGATAAATATATTTTGGCATCTGTAAGTAATACTTGAAACTTTCCAGATTCAGCATATTCTTGACTTTATCACCAATGCTAACCACCGTTCCCGTTGTTTCATATTTTTCTGCCAGAATATCTTTTGCCTGTTTCTCAAACTTAGACCCAAGTCCCGTTGGTAATTCTTTGGAAAGTCCATTCAAGTCAAACTCATATCCAATGGAATCACATGCTCGAATGTATCGGTCCCCATGGAGCAATACCTCTGCCTTAATAGCGGTTCCTTTATAGATTCCATAGTCTCTTTCCATCTGAAGCTTTGTCTGATGTGCTCTGGAGTAAAATACTGTCTTGTCATCTTGTGTTCCATAGAATTTAATTTCCATAATAGACTGATCTTGCATCTTGTAGCTCAGACCCATCAACACAAGAACACTATCTTGCATCATCTTATCTTTTAACTGTTCCTCACTTCCTGTTTCATCTGAATAATCCATCACAACCGATAAGCTATTCGCTGCGTTTGGCAGAAGCTTTGGAGGAACATCATAAATTTTTACATTATCTTTCATTGCTCCAGATACTGCAAATATCATTGGATACAACATAAGCACCGCAAAAACAAGGGAGATAACAAGAGCAACGATTCTCAATCTACGCTCGGACTTTCCGAGTCTTTTTTTATTTACGTTTTTTGATTTTCTCATTTTCTTGCCCTCCTAGTTTTGCTCCGATTTTTCAAAATGCATCTGCATTGCCGTCATAGCCGCAATTACAAGTAACAGAATTACAGATGCTGCAGAACCTCTTCCATAATTCAAATCTTGATTAAATGCATTGTAAATGAAGATTCCCTGTGTAGTGGAAGCACCACTTGGACCTCCGGAAGCATACATATAAGGTACATCTAGCATTTGCATCGTTGTAATGACAGACATGATCAACTGAATAAAAATCATAAATGAAATATTTGGCAATATAATATGGATGATTCGCTTAAATCCAGTGCAGCCATCCAATGCCGCCGATTCCATAATGTCTGTGGATACTCCCTGAATTGCCGACAAATATAATAGTACGGTTAGTCCACCGCCAAGAATTCCTGGGAATATAATACAAAACTTTACAAGATTTGGATCGCTTAGCCAAGCTTGCGGTTGTCCACCAAAAAATTTCACAATCTGATTTGCTACACCATAATCTGGATGCCAAATCCATTTCCATATAATGACGTTTACAGATGTCGGAATCAAAGCTGGCAAAATATACAGTGTGGTCAAACATCTTTGCATCCGCTGTAACTCATTCAACAACAATGCTTGAATCAACGGAATCAAGAAACACATGCAAAGTTGTAATGCAAGAAGGATAAATGTATTTTTCCATGCATCCCAATAATGTTGCATATGGAAAATATCTACATAATTTTCAAATCCAACAAACTTCCCTGGTGGATTAATCGGATCATATTGAAATAATGAAATATAAATAGCTCTAACAATTGGATAATATTTCAACCAGATCGTGCATACAATTGGGAAGAAAAGAATACACCATGGTGTAATCTTTTTTCGAAACTGATATTTGCTCATTTTTGTAACCTTTGCTTTCGGTTTCGTTTTCATGGAACATACCTCCCTTATTCTTCTTTCCTTACTATAAATTGTTTTATTTTATAAAAAAATGTTTTCATATAACTATTAACTCACCATTTTTAAGGTTCTACGTCACCATTTCTTACTTCATGTAAAATGGTGACCTTTTTGTAAGATTCAATCCGTTTTATTTTTCTATGTTTTTTGTTATGATAAGACCATCAAAAAACGAACGACTTAAAAGGAGGAAAACATTTATGAAAAAGAAACTACTCGCAGCTTTGCTTTGTGTTGCAATGGTATCTTCCACATTAATCGGATGTGGTGGCGGATCCAACGAACCAGCAAAGGAAGAGGAAACAGCAAGTTCTGACGGAGAACAGGTTGAGTTAACCATTTGGGAAACAAGCCGTAACAAGGATGACTGGTTTAATTCTATGGAAGAAAAATTCCTGGAAGAGCATCCAAACATCAAATTAAATAAAGTCGTAAAAGAAGGCGACCCTGGAAACGAATTTTACCAGGCAGTTGCATCTGGAACAGCTCCTGATCTTGTAAACTGTTCTTTCACAATGATGGACTCTTACATGGCAGCGGGAATCTTGGAACCATTGAACAAATATGTGGATGAATGGGACGAATGGAGTAACTATACAAAAGAGTATGTTGACATGTTTACAGTGGATGGACAGGTATATGGTGTTCCAAACCAGGTTGCACCAATGTTGTTCGGATACAACAAGGCTCTCTTTGAAAAAGCTGGTGTCACAGAGCCACCAAAAACATGGGACGAAGCAATTGAAATTGCTAAGAAGATCAATGATCCAGAAAATCAAGTATGTGGATATTCTACACTTGCTGCTGAATGGACAGAATGGTTTTTCCAGTACTATGTATGGCAGGCAGGCGGAGATTTGACAAAAGAGAACGAAGATGGAACAGCTGAACTTACATTTACAGACCCTGCAGTCATCAAAGCAGCTGAGTACTATCAGAAGTTAAAGAGCGAGGGCGTTCTTCAAAGCGATCTTACACTGAAATTTACAGACCTTGTTACAAACTTTGGTCTTGGCAAAATTGGTATGATGCCATTCGCTGGTGACTGGGTATCTGATGCAATTACGGCAGGAATCGATCCTGATGACATTGGATTGTGCTTACCTCCTGCAGGACCTGCTGGAAAACAGACAACAGCAATCGGTGGAGACTGCTGGGTTATCAATGCAAAAGCTGACCAGGCTAAGAAAGATGCTGCTTGGGAATACATTAAATTCTACACAAGTAAAGACTACCGTACATCTTACTTTGAAAACCTTGCTACAAAAGGTGCTCCAAACCCAGTCATTATTCCTAGAGATGATATGACAATCACAGACTTCTACGAATTCCCAGCAGAATACGAAGCAGTTCTTGAAGAAGCAAAATCAATTGGACGTCTTGAGTTCTACGGAAAAGCTGATTTCGGTTCTTATGTAGACCGTGCAGTACAGAAAGTATTGACAGATCCAAACGCAGATTTTTTTCAATTCCATTTCACTTTACACTCCTTAACTCATTCGTCCTTGTGCTACTTTATACACTTGATCTGCAATTCCCATTGTAGATTTTCGATGAGACACTAGGACAACCGTTTTTCCTGTGCTTTCTTCATGTAGTGATTTTAGAATCACCGCCTCATTTAGACTATCTAAGTTTGAAGTCGGTTCATCTAATAACATAAATGGTGCATTATGTAAAAATGCTCTAGCCAGTCCTAGTCTCTGTCGTTCTCCACCAGACAGACTTTCACCCAATTCTCCAACTAAGGTATCATATCCATTTGGAAGACTCATAATAAAATCATGAACAGATGCTTTCTTACAGGCAGCAATCATTTCCTCTTCTGTAGCATCTAGCTTTGCTATTTTTAAGTTATTACGAATACTATCATGGAATAAATATGTTTCTTGTGTTACATAACTTTCCATATCTCGAAGATTTGTCGTATTAATATTATTTACGTTTTTGTTGGAAATACGAATCTCACCTTTCTGTACATTCCAGAAATGCATCAATAATTTTAATAATGTAGATTTTCCAGATCCAGACTGTCCCACAATACCTATAATCTGATTTTCTGGAAGCTTAACAGAAAATTGATCCAAGATTATTTCATTTTCATAGGAAAAGGTAATACAATCTGTCTCCGCTCCTTGAAATTTAACTTCTTCTTTTCCAACCACTTCTTCTACGACTGGGCTTTCTTCCAAAATATCCAACACACGATTTCCAGCTGCAAACGTATTTTGCAAAGTAGATCCTAAAGATGCCAGCGCTACACAAGGTCCAAAAGAACTCATTAGTGCCAAAGTACAAATCAAAGTTGTTTCAAAATTTCCTAGCGCCGTAGCAGTAAAAAACATACACAAATCAAACATCAAGATTATCATATTTGTTATAGCCTGATTTTTGCCTGCCACCTTCTTCAAGTGTTCCTCATCCTGGGATAACGCATCGGTCTTTTCACAAATGCTACTCAAGCGTTTTTCTCCTTGGTTATACTGTACTGTTTCAGAAAGTCCACGCAATGAATCTAGCATAAAGCTAGATAACTCTCCTGCCTTAGTGCGGAATTCCAATCCCTGGTTTCCGCTCAATTTGGAAGTTACAAGAGGAATTACAACACCAACTGTCACATAAGCACATACTGCAATTCCCCCCAATACTACATGATAGCTTCCGATAAAAAGCACCATAAATATCGAATATAAAACTGCAATGCAAATTGGTGAAATAGTATGGGCATAAAAAACTTCTAGCAATTCTATATCTGATGTAATAATACTGATCAGATTTCCCTTATCTTTTCCATCCAGCTTTGCAGGTGCCAACCTTCTCAATGCCTCAAATACTTTATCACGAATCAATGCAAGCAATTTAAATGCTATAAAATGATTGCAAGCTTGTTCTCCATAACGCAAAAATCCACGTGCCACTGCAAAAATCAAAAGCGAAACAAATAGAAATAGAAGGCCTGATTTTGCGGTTGGAGTCAACACTTCCAATACAGCAAATCCACCAAATACTGTAATGAATGTTGCTGTCAAATGTCCAATGAGTCCCATAAAAATGGCAAGAATCATGTACCCCGTCAATGGTTTTACAAGACCGATTAACTTTGACATTACTTGAAATCCATTTCGTTTCATGCCACACAGCCTCCCTTCGTATAATGTTCTAATTCTTGTTGCGCATTCCATAGTTGAGCATCTGGATATATACGTTTCAGGCTTTCATATTCTTCATCTGAAAGAATTACATTCTGATTAACTCCATAGATTCTAGGCGTTCTACTCTCTTCTGTTTCTGACTCTATATCTGTTTCTGTCTCTATCTCTGTTTCTGTCTCTATCTCTTTCTCTAGGTAACGTTTTGAAACATCCTGATAACTCTCTGTAACATCAGAAGAACATGTAGTAACAATGTTACCCTTATCTGGCAATGCTTTTTTTTGCTCTGCTTCCAATGCTCGTTTTTCCCGAAGAGTTCTCATTCTGGATGCGGCAATTGTTTCTGATCCTACCATTTCTGGCAACTTGGTCATACATAGATCCCAATCACCCGATCCTCTTTCTAGCAGATTGGCTCTTTCCAGAACATCTAACGCATACTTTGTAATAGTTACATCCTGCCCTAAGAACTTAGCTAATTCTTCTTCCATTGTAGGAAGTAATCCAGGCAAACAGATATAACCATTTTCCTTTAAGCTTTTTAAAAGTAGCTTAATATAAATCAACTGCACTTTATCTCCATCTGGGAGAGAACTCATGATATCAATGATGGGATCATCAAAGAAATCTGAGTGAAGCTTTAGCCAATAATATTTCTTATTGCTTGGCACCTTGCAACACCTCCTCCCAAAAGGTTTGCTGTCCTTTCACAAATGGACATTCCAAGAAAATACAAAACCGATAATCCCAATCGGGTCTGTGATAACGACACCCCTTGCAGAGAAAATCTTCTGATATCTCAAAAGAATCGTCTGCTGATCTTTTCATCATCATTTCATATCGTGAGAATCCTTTTTCTACATTTGACATTATTTCTTATTTCCTCTCTTTCCTTTTTGCTCATCAAGAATGTTGCGCATGCAATATCCAATGCAAGGAGCATTTTTTGCATAAGCACAGCCATCACAAACACTCTTAGGCTTTATCTTTTCCTTTGGTGGTAATATGTAATAACATTGTTCCATCGTTAAGGAACAACAATTCTTGTTCCAGTTCCAAAAGTAGCAGTATTTACATTCCTTTGGCTTATCAGCCGCATAACGCATATTTTCCATTTCAACCATCCTTTCCTTCTACTTAAATCCCAATTTTCGATCAGCTTCTGCAGCGACAACACAGGCACAATATACAAACAATACATTTATTGCCACTACACCAAGAACGATCCCTATAATTAATGCTTTCATTTTATTCCTCCAATCTTTGCGGTTTATTATCATACTGTCTGGTGTGGACAAACAGCTGGATTTTTAATCGCAAAATGATATGGCGGAATACAAAAAGGACTCCGCCACATAGGTTTCACGATTAACTCGTGTTACTTATCAAATCATTTCAGTTTTCATTTGTCCCCGACACCCTGTACTGAAACAGGAACCCTTCGGCCCGCATCTTGGTCAGATGCTCATAGGCCGTTTTACCTCCCCGTGGAACTCACCGGGCCGCCCGCATTTCTGCGACTAGACGGAAGTATCATTGTCCCGCATATGCTTCTTCGCAATCAGACCGTACCAACAGATCTGTTTTATCTCTCTGTAGATTGCTCAACCTGTAAAGGGATTATGGCGCCAGAAGATTTGTCGCTTCACATATGACAGATATAAACCGAAGGGCTGCTTGTTCAATTTTCAATGTTCATATCGGAGGATTTATTGATTGCCTCCTACTTATCTGGTGTTTACGGAAAAAGAGAGACGTGTACTAAAAAAATGAAAAAAATTTTAAGAAATGATTTTTAGACATAAAAAAAGACCTCTGCTCAATCATCACATTGATGATGGCAAAGGCCTTTCTTTTACATTATGTTTCTTTTATTTTGTAAATTTCTTTTTTACTGCTAATACCACAACTACGGCTGCTCCCATTGTAATTACATAAATCAATGGATTCTGAGTGTCTCCAGTTGCAATTGCTCCTGGTTTCTTATCCTGTGTGTTATTAGAACTATTATTTCCAGATCCATTATTTGTAGAACCATTATTTCCGGATCCATTGTTTGTAGAACCATTATTTCCGGATCCGTTACTTCCAGATCCAGCATTTCCACTTCCGTTTCCGGCTCCGTTATTATCAGAACCACCATTACCAGATCCATCATTTCCTGATCCACCATTACCAATGTCTCCATTTCCTGATCCATCTCCATCACCTGTATCTGGATCTAATGGTTTCAAATTTGCCATAGCTGCATTTAAACCATAAACCGCAGCTGTCACTGTTTCGTCTGTTGCATTTTCATCTGCCATCACAGATTCTGCTTGTTTTAATGCTTCAGCAAATTCTGTTTTTCCTTCTTCCTGGAATTTGCTCAAATCCAATGCCTGCGCTTTTTCAATTGCTTCCGCTAATTTTGTTTTATCAACCTGTGGAGTCTGATCTTTCTCTGTCAATCCTTCCATAGCAGCTTTTAATGTTGCTGTCATCTGGTCCACTTCTTCCTGAGGAACCAATTCACCGTCATTCTCAATTCTTGCAAGCAATGCTTTTGCAGCATTTAATTGTGCTACGAAGTTGTCTTTTGCTTCTCCGTCCACATAGTTATCTAATTGACCGTTGATTACTTCAGCTTCAGAAATTGCACCTTTTAATCCAGTTGTATTTGCTGGGAGCACTTCTGGTTTAGTGCTTTCAATTTCAAACTTATCAAGCTGTGGTGCATTTCCTTCTGGTGCTGTGAATACAAGACGTCCAGCTCCTGGTGTTACTACATTAAGCTTAAAGCTTGCCTGATGTGTAGCGGCTGCTCCATCTGTCGCACCTGCAGATGCGTTTCCTTCACTGATTAAATCGCTATCTTCTTTCCAATTCAGCGCATTTGTTTGGCTACCACTGCGATAATCCAATGTTACAAGATATTCGCCTGCCTGAGCTGCATTGTAATACAGAATAATTTGATCTCCTGCATTCATAGAGTTAACAAACTTATTACCGCTTGCCCACTCAGCACCTTCTCCAGATTTCACTTCCAATTTCCATGTTTCATTTTCATCACCTGTATTGTTCAGCTGGAATCTCTCTGCTTCCAAAGTTTTTCCACGTCCGTCAATTGGGAATTCAAAACGACTATTTTCATCGTAAATTGCCTTTTCGAATGTAACCTGTAAGCTATGTCCTGCTTCTGCAATACTTTCAAATGTATATGATCCTTGTGGTCCTACTGGAATACCATCTGCTGTTACTTCCGCAACTGCATAGTCGATTTCTGCTCCTGTTGCAGTTGTATTTGGTACAAAAGTAAAGGTTGGAGCAGCACCTTCTACTACAGGAACTTTTGCTGTTGTTCCACTAGCAATTGTCTGTGTGCCTTCTCCAAGATCATAAGTAATTGCACCGTTTTCTCCTGCAGATACTTCAATTTCGAAGTTTTCAGAAGATACATCTTTTGCTGTAATTTCAAACTTATCCAAGTTTGGAGCTTCTTTTTCATTTGTTGTGAAAATTAATTCTCCTGCTCCAGCTGCTGGAATCTCAATTGTAAGATCAATTGTTTCAAATTTAGTACCATTTGATTCAGATCCTGTTACATCTTGATGTCCTTCTGTAACGTTAGTTCCTGTCCACTGCAATACGTTTGGATTGCTTGTATTTCTACCACTCTGATAAGTTGCTTTAAATGTATAAGTACCTGCTTTTTCAGCTACAAAAGGAAGAATGATCTGGTCTCCATTCATCATCCAACCAACTTTTTTTCCATTACTTGCTTCTTTATCTGTAACAATTTTTACATTCTTGTCAGTAGCTTGTGCCTGTTTCAAAATGAAGTATTCTGCTTCCACAGCCTTCTTTGTTCCTTTGATTCTAGGAAGTACAAATGCATCCTCTGCGCTAAATGCCTGTCTCTGTACCAAACTTGCAATTGCTACATCCAAAGCAGATCCGGCTTTTGCTAAATCAGATTTTTCAGGATGTGTTACTTTTAATACTTTTCTTGCTTCTTTTAATGCATTCTGTAATGCTTCATAACTTGCGGTTGTATAAAGATTTTCTTTATCCTTATATTGTTCTGTAAGATCTGTAACCTTCTTCTCGAGATCTTTTTTGTTATAAGATTCTGTATCTGTAATTGTGATCTTTGTTCTAGCATTAAATCCAATGATAGTATCATCTGATGCTTTTGATAGTGCTGCTGTAAAATACAAATCTCCATCTTTGTCAAGAACACGTTTTGATTTTACAGATACTTGAGCTGTTTCCTGTCCTGGTGCAAATGTAACCTCTTTGTGTCCATCTGCATCAAAATGTTTCTGCCAAGCACTTCCTGGGCTTACCTCGAATTTGACTTTCAATTCACCCTCAGTACCACCAACTCGTTTCAATGTGATTGGCAACTCAGAATCCTCATTCATACGGTAAGATTCTTTCTCAATCTCAACCATACCTCTTCCGCCATTGTTTAACACAACAGCAGCATCCAATCCAATGGCCTGTTTTGCATTTCCTGTATTAACAATTTTAATTTTGTGTTCCTTGTTCTCCAATGTATCGGATTCAAAAATTCGATACATCATTTTTCTATTTTTGGAATTGGTATCTATTGAAGCAACTTTAACATCATCAATATATACATCGGCTGGACCATGACCAGGATCAATTGTACCAATCAACCATACTTTTGTTCCTGTAAAAGTAGCTTCTGCCCATGGTGCATTTGATGGATTTCCATTACACCACATGCTTGTTCCTTCTAGAGACTGTTCTGGTGTTTCATCCTTCCATCCGTCACTTCTCTTAAAAGTTTTATTGTCTACGACAGTAAGTTCTGCTGGAATACCGTTTCCTAACTCAAATCCACCAGTTGCCTGATATACACCAACTTCGCTCAAAATAGGTGTTTTATGTTCTGCTTTATCATGTGCTGTAACTGTAATCTTTAACTTATCCGCTTTGACTGGTGTTTTTCTACATAAGCGTTTAGAACCAATGGTAGTACCTTGATCAAAGACCTTCCATTCTCCATTTCCGTTCTGATATTCCACCTTGTAAGAACCAATACGCTGACCAAACTGAATTGCTTCTTCAATAGAAACTACATCAAATGTTTTTGTTTCTTTTAAGTCAATAAGAAGCTTTCCTTCTTTTGTTCCATCTTCTACAGTCCAATATGTATTGTCATCACCATCTAATACTTTTGCTGGTGAAAATTTACTATCATTTGCTTTTACTGCAGAAGCTTTGATATCCGCATTCTTTGCAAGATTGTCATCAAAGGTTCCTTTAACTGCATTTCCAAATTCCTTTACACGTGCAAGGATATCTGTATCCACAGTTCCATCTTGATTTGGTGGTACATTTAACAATAATACAGAGTTATGTCCAACAGATCTGAAATAGATTTCTGCAAGCTGTTCCATTGTATGAGGCGTTTTCTTCTTTGGTCCCCAGAACCATCCAGCAGTAATCTTTGTATCAGCTTCTGGAACAGACCATTTATTTCCATCCGGATGTCCAACTGCATAATGATTAGACATATTTGAGTCAAATGTATTGTTATCTACACTTGCATTAGCTTTTGCCCATGTTTCCTCGTTTGCAAAGCCAGACTCATTTCCAATCCAGTGAACGGTTGTATATGCTCCAGAACCGAACTGCAAACAATCGTCATCGAATTTCTTTGCTTTTGTTCCTTCTTCTTTTTGAATGGTATCAAACCATCTTTGGAAATCATAATTTTGAGTTTTACTTCCTTCACCCTTTGCTCCGTCCATCCAAACTTCTTTAAAACGTCCGTTATTTCCGTACTTTGGATTTCCAAGGATTTCCTTCAACTGATTATCATAATATTCATTATAATCATATACATCTTTTTTTTCGACATCTTCCCAAGTCATGCCCTTCAATGGATTACCCTGACTGTCTACAAGCGAATTACCATTTTCATCAAAATAACCATATGATTTATGATTTACATCCCATGGAGAGAGATATAGTCCCATATCAATATTTTCATCTGTACATGCTTTAGAAAGTTCCTCTAAAACATCTCCTTGATATCCTGCTGTAGCTGTATCGTGTTCTGTATACTCACTTGGCCAAATACAAAATCCATCATGATGTTTTGCAGTTACAATGATCTTTTTAAATCCTGCTTCTTTAATCGCTTTCACATAAGTAGTAGCATCGAACGGTTTAGTTAATTGAAATTGATTTGGATTTTCTTGACCATTTCCCCACTCACTTCCAGTATAGGTATTCATACCAAAGTGGCAAAATGCTGCCAACTCCTGTTTTTGATACTCATACTGATTCTTAGATGGTACAACAGAATCTTTGACTGGATCTGCTGTATTTTGGGTTGCAAGTTGATCTACCGACACCCATGTTTCCTCTGCAGCTTGTGCTTCCAATGGCATTGCTACCGACATCGCGGTTTGAGCCAGCATGCCACCAGCAAGCAGTAAAGCTAAAAACTTTTTCCTGTTCATTTCTCACTTTTTCCTTTCTCTCTTCTTCCCTTCTTTCCCTTTTCCCATAGTAGAAAAAAAATATCATTTTATAGATATAATCACAATTGAAAATCATCCTTTTTTTGTTCATTATTTTACAATTTTACTCATATTCTATTAAAAAATTAACCATTTTCACCACACCTGTATTATCTCTATCTTTTTTTTCGTTGTTTTAACTATATTTTCAATCTATTTAATCATTTTTTTACCTTTTCTACCATATTGCGACATGATTGATGCAGTTCTCATCAGTTCAGCTTGTATGATAAAATGTTATAGTACAAAAGTTTTGATGGCTGAAATGCCAGTTAAAGAAGTAACACCTATGCTATCATTAAAACAATCCCTATAATTCGTCCTATTCTATTCATCATTTACCCCCTTCCAATTGAACAAAAGATTAAAAGTCCATAGGTAGTGTCTACTTGGACGCTCATTTTGCTCAATTAGATTAAATCGAAAATGGAGCAAACGAAGGGCAGTTTACTGAAATGTCAAAACTGCCCTTCGTTTACTCCATCATCGATTCTGATCTAAAGAATTTAATGCTGTCTAAAATCAAACATCTTCGTGTTCTTCCATATACTTGAATACCTTTTTATCATAATTTGCTTTTTTATACCAACCAATTCCTATCATTACAAGTCCAACTATGATTGCTGCTGTTCGTATCGTTGAATCTGGAGAAAATAAACAAGATGCAACAATACCAGTACCTGCACCTGTAAAAAATTCTGCAATTGATTTTTCGTGTTTGATTGTACCTAATATTCTTTCTTTATCTATTGCTTTTACCATTTTGGAATCCTTTAATAATGTATCAAGAGAGATTTCAAACTGATTGCTCATGTCTACAAGTATTTGTAAGTCAGGATAACTTTTTTCGTTTTCCCAATTTGAAACTGTTTGCCGTGTAACATGAAATAATCTGCCAAATTCTTCTTGTGTTAATTGCTGTTCTTTACGAATATTCAATATTTGATTTCCTATATTCATAATATCTCGCCCTTTCCTATGTTGTTGCCTTAGTTATATTTTCGGCTTTCTCTTCATAGTATTATTCCCAAAATAATATCTAAAGTAAAGCAATCATCATCTTACATTGCATATATAGTTACGCAAAGATTCTTTGACAGATACTTTTCTCTATAATTTTATGCTTTTCAGTTCTACAAGCTGGATTTTAGCTTTAGCCCCATATAGCCATTAATAATGTTCCACAAACCATAAGCAACAAACCGACAAATGCTTTCTTGCTGAGCTTTTCATGAAAAGCTAGGTAAGAAAAGGATACTGAAACCAAGATGCTCATTTTATCAATGGAAACCACCACGCTGACAATTCCGTTTTGAATTGCATAATAATAGCACAACCAAGATACACCTGTTGCTAAGCCTGAAAGCACAATAAATGATAGTTCTTTTCTGTCAATATCTTTCAATTCATGATGCTTTCCTTTGGCAAGCACGATTCCCCAAGCCATGACCAAAACAACGCCCGTTCTGATTGCTGTTCCCAAATTGGACTCCACTCCACTAATTCCGACTTTTGCGAGAATAGATGTAAGTGCAGCAAACACGGCTGAACCAACAGCATACGGAAGCCATATTCCTTTTGTTCCCTTAGAGTCAGTATTTTTCTTTTCAATCATAAGAAACACACCAACCGCAAGGAAAGTGGTTGCAATAAGTTTTATAGGCAAATTGTTGGTTTCTCCAAACAATACGATAGCAAGGAGAACACTTAAAATGGTGCTGGACTTATCAACCGGAACGACTTTATTTATATCACCAACAGACAAAGCTTTGAAATAACATATCCATGATGCTCCTGTTGCAACACCAGACAAAATTAAAAACACTAATGATTTGGTATCAATCTGCGTGACTGTATCGGCAGACCCGACGATAAACACCATAATCCACGAAAATATCAATACTACCATTGTTCGCAGGGCAGTAGCTATGTCAGAGTCTGTTTTCTTAATACCACACTTTGCCAACACTGCTGTCAGACCTGCAAAGAGGGCAGATAATACCGCCATTACAAGCCATAACATGGTTTTATTCCTCCATCAAATTCAAATTTATCTATTCGCATAATCAATCAAAATCTTTTTGCAACTACTGCAACAATAAGCTTCACAATGTGGGATTCCTCCTGAACCTTTACACAATTCCAGATCGTCCGATTTTTTTATACGAAAAACTTTTGTCAGATTATCTACTGTAAAAGTAATGTCTCGTGAGCTCATTAGATATCCTCTTATCATTTCTTCACCACAATATGGACATTTCATATACCCACCTCCAAATTCCGATTTATCCAGTTAAGAAAACTGAGATTTGTCTGATTAGCAATTATCTTTTGCAATTTATAACTGCATCAAAAAAAATACCAGTACACTCAAGAGTATTGTTACTGTCCCCATTATGATAAACATCATGGAAGTAAAACTTTTTGAAATTGGTCTATCAACATAACACTTTTTAGGATTGTTTGGATTATAATAAACTGTCATCTTACTGTTGATAGGCCACAACTGCTCCGCAAATTGATGCAAATTTGCAATAGCTCCAGTTTTTACATGTAGCCATCCTTTTTCATCTTCATAGACTTCTGATTTCATCGGTACAGGTACTCCTGATAGTTGCGTTGTTTTAATTCCTCGAAATTTTTTCTTTGCTTTATAACAAGTTCCATTCACAAAGTACTCAACGATTGGGTACACTCTTCCATTTCCAGGAAACCCATATTGTTTAATAATACCGTCTGTCTTTTTTGTACACAATTTATTCTGTCTTTTTACAATGATATTGAAAGTAACTCCTAGTAGAACTAATATTACACCGAGACCTCCAACTGTCATCAATTCTAACCATGCAATTTGTATTTCAGCCATAGTTTCATCACCTCAAATTCAAATTTATCGTTCAAATGACAAATATCTCGTTCCTTGAAAAGTCAGCCTACCAGTATCACCTTCTACAAGCATTCCATATTCTGTTCCAGAAACACAAAGTTCTATTCTATCTCCACTTTCCACCTGAAATGTCACATAATATGAAGTACTTGTTGTAGTATGGAATCCGTGTGCACCGCTCGAATCACCTGCATTTGCATGTTGATGATGCGTAATGTTTTCTCGCTTTGCAACAACGACAACTGGCACTGTTAGTCTAGGTGACTGATTATTCTTATTCCATGTGCTAATTCCCTGCACCAAAGAGAAAAGAATGATACCAACCACAATAATAAACATGATTGGAAACATAACGTTTATCAATTCAAACATCTCAAACACCCTCCTCATATCACTAATTTTTTTATTTTGGCAACTTCAAATTTTCCTATGCTTGAAATCCCTCTACTTGTCTATACTTAATCGCTGGGTCCCTAATTGAATTTGTTCAACCTCAATTTTACAACTGACACTATCCGCACTCTTTCTTCGTTGAATTTCCGAACTTCTAATAGATAAGATGATTTCATCATTAGGTTGAAAGTCTTTAAATTCTATTGATTCCACATCACCTGTATCATAATCGCAATAGATTAATGGGACTTTAGAACAATCAATGGTACATTTGCTTCCTAAAATATCATCTTCTATATCGTAATCTTTTACTGTTATACTCTGGTTAGTTGCATCAATTTCTGTAATTATTGCATTAACCCCTAGATGAAGAGCATCCTCTTCTTTTTTATTCCCACAAGCTGTCAAACAAAATATGAAAAGAAGTATGCTTAACACAGATATATTTTTTTTCATTGGTCATCCCTCCAACTTCAAATTATTCTTCGTTTAATATTTCGATCAATTGGGATTATCGGTGCACATCTCGTTCTTAAACAAATGATTCTATTACATAAATCTTATCTTTATTTTTGTCCCAGCAAATAATAATTTCATCAAGTTCATCTTTCTCATACCAGTATACGCACTGTTCGCAATCTGGCTTCTCTTCCTCTGGTACAGCTATTTCACCCAACCAATATTCGATTGACTCTTCATAACTCCCATAATATCTTGTCTCTTTTTCTTTTGAAGACCATGGTAAAATGGTCTCTACCGGTTTTTCATTTTCATATGCAAAAACATGGTATCGAATTCCATCACCATGGAAACTGGATCCCGAATCATCACAATATACTTCTGCAAAAGAAGCTTTTTTAGGCAAAGAAATGTTCCAATTTTCTTTTAAAATATTAGAATAGTCATTCATTGTTTTCCAGCTCCAAATACCCAATATGGTAAGGCACACTATGATACACAAAAATCCCACAACACTTTTTCTTGTCTCCTTTTTCATATAGATTCTCCTTTTTGTGGTATAAAAGCATTCCCTTGTATCTCTTTTAATATAACATATATATTTTGACTCATTTCTTAAGTTTTTTTGATTTTTAAGGAAGCGAAGCAAAATGTTGCTCCTCCTGCTTATGTTATAACCTTTAAAAGGTAAGAAGGCTTTTATTTGCTTGTTCATAAGTAGTTGGAACCAACAGAAGCCCCGAGGCGTTTTGGGGCGGATGTTAGTTCCTGAATGATAGCAGCAGAAGCTGTATGATCCTCCATATAAAATCAGTAGATATCCAAAACACTGCTTTATATGAAGGTGCATTTTGCGTATTCTTTCTATTGGAATCATTTGGTAGTATCAAACTTGCAACATATTCTGAAAGATCAATTGCTTGTTATATAGCAAAAAAGAAGCAGATGAACATGTCTACTCCCTTCAAATTATAATCTGTACTGACGTATCAAAATATATTAAATGCCAATTATAATACATATCCTATTTTATTTACCCCAATAATACCTCGTCTCAAAACCATAACACCTAAAGTATTATATTTTGTACGATTTAAAGCAGTTCTATTTAATGCATTTCTTTTCAATTGGGTTTTATTTAATTCGACATGATCTAACGAAACTACTTCTAGTCCCAATCGCTCTATAATGTCTTTTGGCAACTCATAATTTTGTTCCACCAGTCCAAAAAAAGTAAAATCAGTATCTGCACAAAAAGAAAGTATCGTTTTCTCACTAATATTTAAAGTAAATGATGCAACAACACTTCCGACAAAGCTTCCAATCATATATCCTAACACAGGAAGTTCTGGTAATAAACTTTGCCCGACTGTTCCTCCTGCAAGTGTGACTCCTGAAATAATAATTTCCTTTGTAAGTTGACTGCCCATTTCTCTCGAATTCATTTTCCCACAAGCCACATCGTATCCATTTTTCATCGTGTCAAATACAATAGTTGTAAAAACACCAACCATTCCAGGAGTAATATTTTGTAATCCTACTCCTGCTTTTCCACTTTGACAAGCAATCGTTAAAGATGCTGATATAGCTCCACGTAAAAATCCTACTGCACTAGCTGATAGAACTTTAAAACCGCTCTCTGCCATTAGTTGAAGATTTATTTCTCCATTTTTGACCAGGTAATCTATTGCTTTATATATTTCTGGTCCAATCTGTAATGCGAGTGTAATCACTGCCGATGTGAAGCCAGCCTGCAATGCTTGATTCAATATATATTCAGGTGTAATAAGTTCATTCAAAGTAAATCCAAAATCTTCTGGTCGGAAATCGCCTGTCTTGCATAATGCAGCAATTGTTTCAGCTTCTTCTTTGGTAAGGGGCACTGATGAAACACCTTCGCCGTCTTCTATTTTATCCATCAGGCTTTTCAACGTTTCTTTATAACTTTCTAATATTGCTAAACGATTTACACCTTCTTGAGCAGACTCTGTTGCTATTTTTCTTTCAAGATATTTAATTGCATCCCCAAGTTGCTCTGCCGGAATAATACGCCCTTGCCCTTGATATACTGACATTAACAAACTTTGCATGTCATTAGAGTAATTATTTTTTTCTATATATTGTTCGAATGTCATTGGATTTTCGGTTTTTGATTTACTTAGGTATTTATAATATGCTTGTACAACATTCGTTGCTTGCTGTTTTGCACTTTCTGTACCAGTAGCATAATACTTCATACTATAATTCATTCCCCAATTAGTTGAAACATCTACCGATGCAGCCTGCGTACTTCTTTCTATAGTAGTTCTATGTGCTGATCCTTTAAGAGCCGCATCAATATTAAAAGTATCCGCATGCCAATATTCTGCAATAAAACCCTTCAATGTACTGACACTTTCTTTCGAACCCATTTTATCATTCATATCCTTTGCAAGTTGCTGAATTGCCACTTCTACATCGTTTACATACTGATTTCCAATTTGAGCAGCATAAATACTACCTTGTGTTTTAGTGGCAAATTCCCAACCTTCTTTCATTCCATAGGTCCTTTTCATTTATCTTCCTCTTTCTCTTATGCTTTCATATATGTATCTAATTCATCCATATACATTTTGGTGATTCCATAAATCAGCATTTGATTTCTAACCAATTTTTTATCATGAAACAAATCCTTATATATTGTTCCTGATGCTAAAAATCCAGCTAAAGGAATAGCGGCCGTTAAAGCTGCAACTGCGCCAACTTTAAACCATTGTTTTTTCTCTCCTGGTTTCATTCTTTTGTCTTGTTTGGCAATCTCTAAATCAGTGATTTTATCAAAATCATCTAAGAACATTTCATATTTTTTTCTTTCTGACAATTCTTTTACATTAATCATCAAAAGTGATTGATTTCCAGCTACGCCATAGCTCACACCATGTTCATTAAATTTAACATCTAAAATAGGAGCTAAGTTTTCTGTACCTTTGATATCTCCCAAGAACAAAATTTTATCCGCTAAGTCTCCTGTATTTCCTGCCTTTTTATTTTGTAACCATAATTTTTCTTCCCAAGAGACTACTTTAACAGTACCATCTTCTGTACCAACAATATTGTCAGTTTCTCCATCATCTTTTGTATCAATTAACTTTTTTAACTGATTAAGAATCATCTCATCTTTTTCTTTATAAACAACTAATAATGTTTTAGGTTCGCAAAACATCCTATTTTCCCCCTTGTGTATTCTTTAAATATCAAAAAAGCTGACAGCTCATCGGCCATCAGCTCATTTATCGTTAAGTCATTATAACATATTCAAATGTTTCTGTATATGCAAGTAGGAAATCCTTATTTTATCATTTACACAAGCCACTTCTTGAAGACATGACTTGGAGTTATAGTAGGGTTGATCCATTTGATGATTGTCCGTATAGATGGTATCTAAAATACATACATTTGGGCCATCAAATCGCTTGTCACCCAAGCAAAAGGGTGGTATTCTTTTCATAGGCAGTGGAGAGGTCGATCCTGTTTAATTGTTATTTTGTGGTGATTTAACAATACTTCTTTTAGGACTTGCTTTCCACTGTTTTGTTATATAAAACAAAAAATCGCTATGCTACAGCCTTAGTAGGCCATCGCGCAGCGATTTTGTTCAATTTCAATTTGTCTCACTAATGTAATTATACCTTACTTTTCTACATAGTGAAGAAAAAGCAAACTATACCTTATACAGACATACATGAAATCAATCGAATAATAACAGTATTAACTTTGTGACAGACATGAAGCATATCTATCATATCTGTTACCTTGCTAGTATCAAAACTACTAATATTCAATTATCTATCCCTTCTCGTAAACAAAGAAATACCATTGATAGCCACTGAAACCACAGTAAGGAACCACAATATATTCGAAGTGATTGGAACCACATCCATCAAAGCACTCCAATTTTCAACCAAAATCCAATGGGCGGCTTCAGAGTAAAAGGAACACAATGTGAACACAGTAAATGATAAACTGCAAAATCTAAACCATTTTGCTTCTCGATTCCGTAATGTCCATATAACATTTAATATTGCTGTCATAATTGCAGTCATACCAAAAAAGAACCACTTAACAAATCCGCCGACATATGTGAATACTAACAAAAAAATAACTGAGACCATAAAAACACCTGTCAGTACCGAAAGGAGAATTATTACATGCTTTTTTTTACTCTTCTTAATTTCATTGTTGGCATATTCTATAATTTCATCTACAATTTTTTCATCATTTTCTTTACTCATTGTTGCCACCTCCAGTTAATAAATCATATAGACTTACCCCTAGTATTTCCGAAAGGGGAATTAAAATTGTTATATCAGGGAAAGAAAGTCCACGTTCCCATTTACTTATGGCCTTGTCGGTAATATGTAAATATTCTGCAAGTTCTCTTTGAGACATATTTCTTTCCTTCCTTTTTCTTGCAATAAAACAGCCTGTTTTCATGGCATCCATAATTCCCCTCCTTTCATCTCATAATATATCGTAAACTGATAAATGAGTAAACCGACTGATAGTTTACTCATTTGTAAGTTACCATCTACGATTATTTCATTAAATTCAAAGTTACAATTTAGATTCAAACAATTACAACCCTATCATTGTTAAATAATACAGCTGACAAAAATATACGCCATAATTGCATAGATCAATACTGCACTTCCCAAAAATACCTTGGCAATTGCTACTTTTCCCTTGTCGTAACTCATCTTTGCATTAGCTAAGAGTATTAATCCCGCAAAAAGGAACATCACCGGTATGGCTATATTCGTAGATATAACATCCCATAATCCAAGAAAACCAAAAAGAACCACTACAAAACGAAATAAAAATTCTACTTTTTCCATAAACATCTCTCCGTTTGAATTCCAATTTTTCAGCCAATCTATGTTTTATCGAATCACGTGCAATGCTTTTTCATAATCATTTTTATGTACATAAATTTTATACTCATAGGAATAATTTGTATTAATTCCCATACTCCCATATCGTCCCCGGTTTCCTGATCCAAACCATTCAGTACCTTGTTAGTTTTTCGTTCTTACCACATAATCAATATGTGCACTTTCTAATTTGTATCGTATATCAGCTTGCCGTTTCATGTCCATAATAGTAATTAATAATTTTCGGTTAAAAATAGTAATCATAAAATCATCCCCCTTAAATTGTTAGCGGTCATCTAAATCAACCAATTTAGATCGTTCTTCAACCAAAAAACAAAGTCATTACTATTTTATATTTCAGAATCCCTTATACTAGTGTATGACCAGTACCCCAGTAAGAAGGAGGAACATGAATATCAATAATAGTAATGACTCTGTATGCCCCATATTTTTTCATATCATACATCTCCTATAAAATCTCAAATATTCTTAATGCTTCTAGCTTGACTAACTGAAATTATACTTTTCCTGTTTATCTCTTAATAAAAAAATGGAAATACTTGCCAGACCAATCCCTAACATAATGAACGCTGCATTGGTTTCTAATTCACCTAAAACAACTAATACTGTTACAGCTATTCCCATCGCAACTCCAATCCCTTTAAGTACTGTATCTACAATCTCATCTACTTTATTTTTGCTCATATTTTCTTTGCTTTCTGTCTTTACTTGCATCAAATCATCAACAGAAATATCAAAAGTCTCTGCTAATTTAGGAATGGATTTTATATCTGGGAAAGACAAATCTCTTTCCCATTTAGAAACTGCTTTATCTGTTACTCCCATTTTTTCTGCAAGTTCTAGTTGCGTCATTCCTTTTTCTTTTCTTAATGATGAAATCATCATACCAAGCGTTTGTTTCTTCATCTGATCATTGCTCCTTGTTTTTGATGATTGCATCGTATCACATCCCTTCAAATTTACTCAACCGACTATCAGTTTCATCGACTCAACCGTTAGTTTATCTTCCATTTTTCTATTTTAAACCAAGTCAATCCGGAATTTTCCTGTTATACAAACTGAAATTTGTCGTATAGATTGTTCGCTAAAGGGAAAAACTTATTCCCTAATTTGTTTTGGATATTGATACATAAAACACTCCATAAATAAGAAAGTCCCACCGGGTTGCGCATGAAAAATCAGAGGCGTGGTGGGTTCTGTTAGTGTTATTATACAGTTTTCAATGTCACTGTCAAGATTGTTTTTGTAAAAAAATCAGCAGTCTCTTTGTTTCCTGAAGTTATGCTCTCATTCATCAATTCCTAGTCTTCAAACATATCTCTTGTAGTTTTCATATGTCTTAAATACCAATCCGATCTTCCAAAGGTGTAAATGAGGTGTAAATTCTACGTTGCCGTCCAAGGAATCTAATAAACTCAAGGCTTTTGCTCCGTCCCTTAAACACTGCCATGACATAAAAATAAAGTTTTTATCATATGATTTTCTCCTTGTGTTATTGAAAGATTGTGTAACTTGAACCCTCTATGTTCTCAATCACTTAATGATATATTTTGTTCCTCTGCCTTTTCCTTCAACTGCAATCACACCCTTTTTCTCCATAGCTTTCAGTAATTGTGTTGTTTTTGATTTGCCAAATGGGACATTCTGACGGATTTTCTCCATTGGCATATGCCCTAAATGCTACTAATAACTCTTCTTCCTCATAGTAAAATGGATCTCCAAATGCACAAAAGAAATTAGACATCAGTTGTCCAAATCTCCAATCTGGAAATTTCTCTTTCCATATACCTGCCACTTCATTCATAAACGGTTCAATTCTATTGATATCTCTCATAAGCCTCTCATCCTTTCTATCCTGCTTCCCCCAAAATATCAGAGAACAGTATATTCAATTCTTCTTCCGCAAAGAATTCTTCTCTTGTATCATCATAATCTTGCTTCATTGCTTTCTCTGTTTCAAAAGTACCAAGTGGATAATACGCAATACTTTCTACTGTATTTTTTGAATAATCTGT